>Ga0299913_10005291_pt1 | contig 10990 bp, 5 predicted proteins | sample RVTome_9_FD_201360 | JGI IMG/M metagenome (GOLD analysis project Ga0299913, IMG submission 201360) | Soil microbial communities from uranium-contaminated site in the Upper Colorado River Basin, Wyoming, United States - RVT155D38 (version 2) ... | reverse complement strand
GCGCGTCCCGCGCCCATGCGGCCGTGCCCACGACAGCGCTCACGGGCCGGGCTCGCCGGCCTCGCCGAGCGTCACCTCGGACACGCCGAGCACGTCGGGGATGGCACGGAGGGCGTCCAGCAGCTCCTCGGAGGTCCGGCCGGCGACGTCGATGGAGGCGACGGCGGCGTGGCCACCCCGGAAGACCTGGTTCTCCATGTGCTCGACGTTCAGGCCGGCGGCGCTGAGCTGGTCGAGGACCCGGGCGAGTACGCCGACCCGGTCGAGGTGGCGGACCGTCAGGGTGACCGATCCCAGTCGACGGGGATCGAGGTTCACGCAGTTGCGTGCCTCTCCTGCGACGAACGCGTCGACGATCTCCGTCACGCCCGCCGCGATGGCGCGTTGCGCCTGCTCCGTCGAGGCCCCGATGTGGTGGGTCGCCACGACGTTGGGGTGCCGCCCGAGCGCAGAGTCCCATGGCCCCTTGCCGGAGCCCGGCTCGCCGGCGAACACGTCCAGGCCGGCGCGCACCGCGCCGGCGTCCAGCGCCTCCAGCAGGGCGCGCTCGTCGACCACGTCGCCCCGGGAGGTGTTGAGCAGGATCGCTCCGGGCCGCATCCGCGCGAGGAACCCGGCGTCCACGAGGTGCCGGGTCTCCTCGCAGGAGGGCACGTGGAGGGTCACGATGTCGGAGGAGGACACCAGCTCCTCCAGCGAGTCGCACATCGTGATCGACAGCTCCTCCGCCCGCGACACGACCTGCGCGGGACGACCGGGCTTGGCGAGCGACTGGACACGGATCCCGAAGGGTGCGGCGCGCTCGGCGACGGCGAGCCCGATCGAGCCGAGGCCGATGATGCCCATGGTCGACCCGAGCAGGCCGTCAGCCTTGCTGTAGCGCTTCTTGTCCCACTGACCGTTGCGCAGGTCGGCCACGTTGTCCGGGATCCGCCGGTCGATCGCCAGCAGCAGCCCCATGGTGAGCTCGGCCACCGCGGCGGCGTTGCGGCCGGGCACGTTGGCGACCAGGATCCCGCGTGCGGCCGCTGCCTCGGTGTCGATCGTGTTCGTGCCGGCCCCCGCCCGGATGACCAGCGCCAGCCGGTCCGCGGCCTCGAACACCGCGCTCCCGACCTTGGTGCTGCGCACCACCAGCCCGTCGTACCCGGGGATCCGGGCGGCGAGGTCGTCCGCGGTGAGATCGGGCTCCATCGCGCAGACGTGGCCGCGTGCCCCGAGCTCCTCCAGCGTCTGCTCGGGGAGCCGGTCGGCGAACAGCAGGTGCATCCCACGACCTCCGGACGGGCCGGTCCGCCGGTGCCGGCGGAACTCCCGTCACGCTAACGCGCGGGCGACCCGTCGCACCATGCCCACGGCCTCACGTCTGCGCAAGCCCCCGGTCGATCGCCTCGATCACCCGGGGCCGGAGCCCGGCCACCGAGATCACCTCGTCCACCGAGCCGACGCGCACGGCCCGGTGGATGTCGTGCACGCCGTCGAACTCCGCCGCCACCTCGCCGATCTTCTCCGGGCGCACCGACGCCCGCACCTCGGCGAGCTCGACGACCAGGCGGCTCCGTTCCGGCCCGGTGGCGTCGGCGAGCTCGGCCTCGAGCTGCTGGACGCGCGGGTCGGCCGACGTACGCTTCTCGACCTCACCGACGAAGACCACGGCCGCCGCCGGGGCACCGCCGATCACCGACGCGTAGGACCCCTCGAGGGCAAGCACGGTCATGTTCGGGTTCAGGGCCTTGGAGAAGACGACGAACGCGCCGCCGTGGTAGCGCGAGATCACGCAGAAGACGATCGGGCCACGGAAGTTGACGATCGCCCGCCCGATCTCGGCGCCGTACTCCAGCTGGAGGTTGCGCATCGAGTCCGGCGACCCGTCGAAGCCGGACAGGTTGGCCAGCACCACCAGCGGACGGTTCCCGCTGGCGGAGTTGATCGCGCGGGCCGCCTTCTTCGACGAGCGGGGAAACAGCGTGCCGGCCGTGTAGGTGTCCGGCCCGTCGGTGGGCGGGAATCCGCGCCGCGGAACCGGCCGCGACTCGATCCCCAGCAGGCACACGGGATGGCCGCCGAGATGCGCGTCCACGACCACGGCCGTGTCCGCATCGGCCATTCCGGCCCAGCGTTCGAGGGTCGCGTGGTCCTGGTCGGACAGCGCGCGCATCACGGTGCGGATGTCGAAGGGCTTCTTGCGGTCGGGGTTCGTGGCGGAGGAGAAGATCTCCCCGACGGTGTCGAAGTCGGAGTCCGCCGACACGTGCGGGAACGGTGAGATGTCGCGGTCCGCCGGGTCGGTGGTCTCGGCCCGCCGTGGCCGGGACTCGCCCGGGACGACGTAGGTGTGGTCGTAGTGCGCCATGAGCACACCGAAGGCGCCGGCCAGGTCGGGCGCCCAGTACTGCGCCTGCCCGTTCGGTCCCATCACCCGGTCGTAGCCGCCGATGCCGAAGTTGTCCTCCGCCGACACGCCGCCGGAGAAGTCGAGCGACTGCTTCCCGGTCAGCACCATCGCGCTGTCGGGGGTCATCACGAGGATGCCCTTGGTGTGCATCAGCATCGTCGCCTCGGCGTTCCAGTAGGGCTGCGCGCCGACGTTGATGCCCGCGACGACGACGTTGATCTCGCCGCCGGCCTGGGTGAACTCGATGATCCGCTTGAGGGCGGCCGCGACCCAGTCCATGTTCTCCGTGCCGGAGTCCATCGAGATCCGGGCGCCGGCCGAGAGGGCGAACCACTCCACCGGCACGCCCATCCGCTCCGCGAGGTCGATGGCGGCGATGACCCGTGAGCACTCCGGCTCGGAGACAGCGCCGAGCGCCTTGGACGGGTCCCCGCACAGCACCACCCGGGTGACCCCCTCCGGATGGACGTCGGTCGGCGTGGTGACGACCGCGGCCAGGATCCCGGCCTTGTTCAGCCCGCGTGGCCGGTCGACGGGCACCAGTGCCCCGGTGTCGTCGAGGTCGTGCTCGACGAGGGTGCCGCCGGGACCGGCGAGCACCCCCTCGAGCTCGTAGGGATAGACCAGCCCCCGGCGCCGGGCACGGGCGACCTTGCCGGCGTACTCGTCAAGGGGCTTGAGGGGCTCGGTCGGCGGCTCCTCCACGGAGGCCGTGACCCCCGCGCCGGGCCGGGCGTGGAACCGGATCGCCAGGGGCGTCCTGCTGCCGTCGGGGCCGACCACCCTGCCCTGCGCGAGCACCTCCGCGATGCCGGCGCCGTCTGTCAGCGGGGTGATCTTGCCCTGGAGGGCGGTCAGCTGCTCGGGGTCGGCCTCGACATCCGGCCACACCTGCACCCAGACGTGGTTGGTGTCGAGCTTGTTGCCGGCCGCACCCCGCGCCGTACGCACGCGCCTGATCGCCTCGAGGCAGTTCTCCACCGCCCGCTCCGCGTGCGGCAGGGCGATGACCCGACCCTCCTCGTCGCGTACGACGGCCAGCTGGCGGACCTGCGCCAGCGCGACCAGCCGGCGGTCTGCCGGGTTCTCCCGGGCGACGCACTCGTAGAGCAGGACGTCCTCGGGCGCGTCGATGCGGGTGACGTGGAAGTCGCGCAGCCGCCACAGGTCCAGTCGGCGGCCGACCATCGGATGCACCCCGCGGACGAGGTCGTCCTCGACCACGCCACCGTCGTCGACCGGGCCGTAGGTGAAGTAGCTGACGGGCCGGCCCTCTCCGGGGCAGACGGCGACGGTCACCCGGTGTACGTCGTGGGCGAACGGGAGTGCGCCGACGATGCGGGTGAGCTCCTCGGCGGTGACCTCCGGCGACTCCGGGGCGCCGGGCCAGTGCACGTAGAGGTCGACCACCGCGTCGTCGCCGGACTGGCGGGCGGCGACCTGGTCGGCGACGGCGCTGGTCAGCGCGCTTCGGACGTCGACGAGCTCCGCGTGGGTGCCGACGGTCGAGACCACCCTGGTCGGACGCCCGTCGAGCCGGTAGTCGGCCACCGCGAAGGTGCGGCCCGCCCGAGACACCGCCGTGTGGTCGTGCAGGTCGTACTCGCGGTAGTGGCGGCGCACCAGCACCTCGAGCATCGGCTCCTGCTCGGGTACGCCGTTCTCCAGCCGCTCGGCGAGGAAGCGGACGATCTGCTCGGGAATCGCGGCGAGGGCCTCCAGCCGCTCGGTCCGGTCCGGGGTGTCGGGATCGGCGGCGAGCGCCGCCACCTCGTCACGGACCCCGGCCAGCACGCTGGACCGCTCCTCGTCCACGAGGGGCTGGTCGAACCACCGGAAGCGGGTGCTCCGGGCCAGGTCCCCGACCACCGGGAACCGCAGCTGCGTGGACCTGACCAGCCGCTCGAGGAGATCGCGCGCGGGCCCGGCGAGGTCCTCGGCCGGTGGCGGCTCGGCGATCCAGCGCTGGAGGAGCTCGGACGCGAGGTGGATGTCGGGGGCCGAGCGCTGCTGGGCCAGGAAGATCCGGAACACCGCCTCCTCGAGCTGGGGTGTCCGGTCCGAGTCCGTCACCCCGTAGTGGGCGAGCACCTTCGCGAGGCGGTCACGGAACTGCTCCGGGAGCCCGCCCCGGTCCACGTCCAGGCTCTGCAGGAAGGCGTGGAAGTGCTCCTTCGAGCTGTGCACGCGGAGCTCGGTGTGCAGGTCCTCGCCGGCGGGGCGGTTGCGACTGAGCTCGGCAAGGTCCGCGAACAGGCCGAGCAGCTCGATCTCGTCGGCCACGACGTCCTCCCCCGCCGCGACGAGGTCGTCGCGCGCGGCCAGGTAGTCCGCGATGACGCCGCCCTCCTCCCGGGGATCGACGTCGTAGCCCATCAGCATCGACGCGACATCCTCGCGGGCCCGGGCGGCGCGCTCGCGCATGGAGCCGTTGGCCTCCATCGGTGGCAGGTCCAGGCCGGGACCGGCCTCCTGCGCGGCCTCCGGTTCCGCGGCGGCACCGGCGGCGGTGTCGTCCGGGTCATCGGCGACCGGCTCGAGGCGCACCAGCGGGGCACCGGTCTCGACCTGGCTGCCGGTCATCACCAGCAGCTCACGGACGCGCGCGGCGAAGGGCGCGCGCAGCACCGTCTCCATCTTCATGCTCTCCAGCACCAGCACGGGCGCACCCGCGGCGACCAGGTCACCGGTCGCGACGGGGGACGCCACCACCAGCGCGGGAGCCGGCGATCGGAGCACGCCGCCCTCGTCGCGGCTGACCCGGTGGGCGACGCCGTTGACCTCGATGAGGTGGACCGGGCCGTAGGTGGCGGTCACCAGGCGGTACCGCTCGTCGCCGACCCGCAGCAGCGTGTGGAATCCGTCGAGCCGCTCCACGTCCGCGACCACGACCTGCTCGAGGTCACCGGCGGCGACGCGGACCAGGAACCGCTGCGCGCCGATCTGGATGGCGGTGACCTTGTACGACGTACCCCTGAGCTTGAAGTCGACGGCCCGGCCGACCTTGTGCTGCACCTGGGGACGGCCGCCGCGGGCGCTCTCCAGGAGGCGGGTGATCTCGACCTGGGCCTCGTCCTCGTAGGCCTCGATCCCGGCCGCGACCACGGCGATGCCGGAGTGGTCGTGGGCGACCAGCCGACCCTCGGCACGGACCCGGTCGATCCAGCTGGTGTCGGCCCACGCGTGGTCGGTGCCCGCGGGCCCGACCACCTCGGGCTGCTCGAGGAGGTCGAGGATGAAGCTCTTGTTCGTGGCGCCACCCTCGATCACCACGGTGGTCTCCGCCATCGCCCGACGGAGCCGGGCCAGCGCCTCGTCGCGGGTGCGGCCGTAGGCGATGATCTTGGCGATCATCGAGTCGAAGTCGGCCGGGATCGTGTCGCCCTCGCCCACGCCGGTGTCCACGCGGATGCCGGGCCCGGACGGCAGGTCGAGGAGCGCGATCCGACCGGGCGACGGGGCGAAGTCGCGATCGGGGTCCTCGGCGTTGAGCCGGGCCTCGACCGCGTGTCCCTTCTCGACCGGCTTCGCGCCCTCGAGCCGGCCACCGGCTGCAACGTGCAGCTGCAGCTTGACCAGGTCCAGGTCGGTCGTCGCCTCGGTGATGGGGTGCTCGACCTGGAGCCGGGTGTTGACCTCGAGGAACGCGAAGGTGCGCTCGCCCGGGTGGTACAGGAACTCCACCGTGCCCGCGCCGACGTACCCGACCGCGATCGCCAGCCGCTCGGCGGAGGCCTTGACCTCGTCGGTCTGGTCCGTGTCCAGCAGGGGCGAGGCGGACTCCTCGATGACCTTCTGGTTGCGCCGCTGGACGGTGCAGTCGCGTACGCCGACAGCCCACGCCGTGCCGTGTCCGTCGGCGATGACCTGGACCTCGACGTGCCGCGCGCCGGTGACCAGTCGCTCCAGGAAGACCACCCCGCTGCCGAAGGCGCGCTCGGCCTCGTCGCGCGTCCGCTGGTAGGCGTCCTCGAGGTCGGCGGCGGAGTCGACCCGGCGGATGCCGCGGCCACCGCCCCCGGCCGTCGCCTTGAGCATCAGCGGGTAACCGATCTGGGCGGCCGCGGCGAGCGCTGCCTCCACGGTGTCGACACCGCCCCCGCTCCAGGGAGCGACAGGCACCCCGACCTCCTCGGCGAGGAGCTTGGACCCGATCTTGTCGCCGAGCTTGCGCATGGCCTCGGCGCTCGGACCGATGAAGGCCACGCCGAGCCGCTGGCAGAGATCCGCGAAGGCGGGATCCTCCGCGACGAACCCCCACCCGACCCAGACGGCATCGGCCTCACATGCGCGCAGCACGCGTTCGAGCACGGCGAGATCGATGTAGGGGCGGGCCGAGGCCGGGCCCAGGGGGAAGGCCTCGTCGGCCTCCCGCGCGAACATCGCCGTCCGCTCCTCGTCGGTGTAGAGCGCGATCGTGCGGATCGGCGGGCCGCCCTCCGCGTTGAGGTCGCGGACGGCATGGATCAGCCTCATCGCGGCCTCGCCGCGGTTCACGATGGCAATCCGGGAGAACACCTGATGACCTCCAGACAGACGGTCCGCGTCCGCGGCCGTTGGGGTCGACCCTGCCACCTCGGCGAGGTTACGAGCGAGTCACCTACGCCCCGGGTGGGCCGACCTAGTGCCAGAGTGGCCCTTTAGGTCGTAGGTTCGCGGTGTGCGGACTACCGGCGTCTGGAGGGAGGAGCCCCGACATGAACCCGTCGACGACGAAGCTCGTCTACCACTTCAGCGAGGGCGACAAGGATCAGAAGGACCTGCTCGGCGGCAAGGGGGCCAACCTCGCAGAGATGACGAGGCTGGGCCTGCCGGTCCCGCCGGGCTTCACGATCACCACCGATGCCTGTCGCTACTACCTCGAGCAGGGCCGCGAGCCCGACCAGCTCCGGGTCCAGGTCACCATGGCGCTTCGGCGTCTGGAGGATGAGGTCGGGCGCCATCTGGGGGACTCCGAGGACCCACTGCTGGTGAGCGTGCGCTCGGGAGCGAAGTTCTCCATGCCCGGCATGATGGAGACCGTCCTCAACGTCGGGCTCAACGACCGCTCGGTCCTCGGTCTCGTCGACGCCTCCGGCGACGAGCGCTTTGCCTGGGACTCCTACCGCCGGCTGATCCAGATGTTCGGAAAGACCGTCCTCGGGGTCGATGGAGACGCGTTCGGATCGGCCCTCGACGCTGCCAAGGAGCGCATCGGGGTCGAGACAGACGTCGAGCTGGAGGCCAAGGACCTGCAAGAACTCGTCGCCGACTTCAAGCGGATCATCGTTGACCACACCGGCGAGGAGTTCCCGCAGGAGCCACGCCGCCAGCTGGACCTGGCCACGCGGTCCGTGTTCGACTCCTGGAACACCAAGCGGGCCAACCTCTACCGCCGTCGCGAACGGATCCCGCATGACCTCGGCACCGCCGTCAACGTGTGCACCATGGTGTTCGGCAACCTCGGTTCCACCTCCGGAACCGGCGTCTGCTTCACCCGCGACCCAGCTAGTGGCAAGCCCGGTGTGTACGGCGACTACCTCTCGAACGCGCAGGGCGAGGATGTTGTCTCGGGCATTCGCAACACGCTGTCACTGGACGACTTCGCCAGGCTGGACGCGGACTCCTACACGCAGCTGTCAAGGATCATGCGTCGCCTGGAGACGCACTACCGGGACCTCTGCGACATCGAGTTCACCGTCGAGCGCGGCAAGCTCTGGATGCTCCAGACCAGGGTCGGCAAGCGCACCCCGGCTGCGGCGTTCCGGATCGCCACCCAGCTCGTCGACGAGGACCTGATCACCATGGACGAGGCGCTCGAGCGCGTCACGGGCGACCAGCTGGCGCAGCTGATGTTCCCCCAGTTCGACGCCGCCGCCGAACGCACCCGGCTGACCAAGGGCATGGCCGCTTCGCCCGGTGCCGCCGTCGGCAGGGTCGTGTTCGACTCGGCCACCGCCGTGGCCTGGCAGGCCCGTGGCGAGCGGGTGCTCCTGGTGCGCAAGGAGACGAGCCCGGACGATCTCGAGGGGATGATCGCGGCCACCGGCATCCTGACCAGCCGGGGTGGCAAGACCTCACACGCGGCCGTGGTGGCCCGCGGAATGGGCAAGACCGCGGTCTGCGGCGCCGAGACGCTGGAGGTCGACGCTGCCGGGCAGGTCGCCACGGCCGGAGAGGTGACGGTCCGGGAGGGCGACGTACTCTCCATCGACGGTTCGACCGGCGAGGTCTTCATCGGGGAGCTCCCGGTCGTCCCCTCGCCGGTTGCGCTCTACCTGGAGGAGGGGCTCGACGTCGCCCTGTCCACCGTCGACGAGGGCACCGCAGACCTGGTCCGCGCCGTCGCACGGTTGCTCGCCCACGCCGACGGAGTGCGCCGACTGCGGGTGCGGGCCAACGCAGACAACGGCCCGGACGCCGACCGTGCCCGGCGAATGGGCGCCGAGGGGATCGGGCTGTGCCGCACCGAGCACATGTTCCTCGGCGAGCGGCGCCCCCTCATCGAACGGGTCGTCCTGGCAGACGAGGCGACGGAGCGCGACGCGGCGCTCGCCGAGCTGGTGTCACCCCAGACGGACGACTTCATCGAGCTCCTCACTGCGATGGACGGCCTGCCCACCACGATCCGCCTGCTCGACCCTCCGCTTCACGAGTTCCTCCCCGACCGCGCGGAGCTGATGGTCAAGGTGGCGCTGGCGAAGGAGCGGGGGCAGGAGGATCCGGACGATGCGCGCTTGCTCGCGGCGGTCGAGCGCCTCCACGAGTCCAACCCGATGCTCGGGCTTCGCGGTGTCCGGCTCGGACTGACCGTTCCGGGGCTGTTCGCCCTGCAGGTGCGCGCCATCGCCAAGGCCGCGGCGCAGCGGGTGAAGGCCGGCGGTGATCCCCGCCCGGAGATCATGGTGCCCCTCGTCGGCTCGGTGATGGAGCTGCACCTGGTCCGGGACGAGGCCGACGCGATCCTGGCCGAGGTCTCGGAGAGCGAGGGCGTGGACCTGCACATTCCGATCGGCACGATGATCGAGCTGCCCCGCGCCGCCCTCACGGCGTTCCGGGTGGCCGAGGCCGCCGAGTTCTTCTCCTTCGGCACCAACGACCTCACCCAGACCAGCTGGGGCTTCTCCCGCGACGACGTCGAGGCTGCGTTCTTCGCGGCCTACCTGGACAAGGGTGTCTTCACCGTCTCTCCCTTCGAGAGCCTGGACGCCGACGGGGTGGGCCGTCTGGTGGACATCGCGACCCGGGAAGGGCGCAGCACCCGTCCGGGGCTGAAGGTCGGAGTCTGCGGCGAACACGGTGGCGACCCGCAGTCCATCCACTTCTTCCACCGCACCGGGCTCGACTATGTCTCCTGCTCGCCCTTCCGGGTTCCTGTCGCGAGACTTGAAGCCGGGCGCGCCGTACTCGGGCAGCCCGTGGCCGACGCCAGCGACGACGACCTCGAGCGCAGCTGACACGTCACCCCGACGACGCCTTCGCGTCGCGGCGCTTGTTCTCCTTGTCGACGGCGACAGCGATGTCGTGGACCAGGCGCGAATGCCAGCGCTCATGAGCGGCCAGGTCATCGGTCAGGGCGTGGCAGTCGGGGCAGGCCATCGGCTGTGCGGACTGTTCCATGGTGTCTCACCTCCAGGAAGGGCCTGGTTCCACGGTGGCACGAACGTGGTCCGCCGTCCATCGCGCGCCCGCACGTCCGAGATCCCGAAGCGTGACCGCGACGCAGCGGCGCCTCGCGCGACCGGCACAATGGCGGCGTGCTCTACGACGCGATGCACCTCCTGGTACCGCCGCTGGCCAAGGCCGTGTGGCGGCCGACGGTGACCGGCATCGAGCACGTGCCGGCCACCGGTGGCGTGATCCTGGCCAGCAACCACCTCAGCTTCGTCGACAGCGTGGTGATCCCGATCGTGGTGCCGCGCAAGGTGGTGTTCCTGGCCAAGTCCGACTACTTCACCGGCCAGGGCGTGCGCGGGACGGCGTCCCGGCTCTGGTTCGAGGGGCTCGGCATGCTGCCGGTCGACCGCGACGACAAGAAGGCGGCGCTCACCAGCCTGGACACCGCCCTGAGCGTCCTCGGGAAGGGCGAGGCGTTCGGCATCTACCCCGAAGGGACGCGATCGCGGGACGGCCGGCTCTACCGCGGTCGGACCGGGGTCGCCCACCTCGCCCTGACCGCAGGCGTCCCGGTGGTACCCGTGGGACTGGCCGGCACCCAGGACATCCAGCCCGTCGGGTCGGCGTACCCCCGGCTGGCGAAGGTGACCGTGAGCTTCGGGCCGCCGCTCACGTTCACCGACCGGTACGACGGCGTACCCGTCGGCCGCGCCCGGCGCGAGGTCACCGACGAGATCATGGAGGCGATCCGGGGCCTGACCGGGCAGGAGCCGGCCGGGGTCTACAACGAGCGACCGCCGGACATCTGACCGGGCTGGACCGGCCTTGCCACTCGGTGGACACCACGCAACAGTGAGGTGACCGATCATGGAGGGTGAGGTTCATGGGCACACTGCTGGTCCACATCACGTCCGGCCCGGAGGCACCGACCCGAGCGGCGCTGGGCCTGCTCGTGGCGCGCGCGGCCGTGGACGAGGGTCACGAGGTCAGCGTCTTCCT
>Ga0299913_10005290_pt1 | contig 10990 bp, 8 predicted proteins | sample RVTome_9_FD_201360 | JGI IMG/M metagenome (GOLD analysis project Ga0299913, IMG submission 201360) | Soil microbial communities from uranium-contaminated site in the Upper Colorado River Basin, Wyoming, United States - RVT155D38 (version 2) ... | reverse complement strand
GCCCCCGAAATCCTCGCCTTCGTCGACCAGAGTGACGCGCGCACCGCTGCCCGCGGCCGCGTGGGCGGCCATCACGCCCGCAGCACCGCCACCGACGACCAGCACGTCGCAGTGATGGTATGACCTGTCGTAGGCATCCGGATCGGCCCGCGCCGGCGCCGTACCCCAGCCGCCTCCACGCCGAATGACGGGCTCATACACGTGGCGCCACATCCAGCGCGAGCCGAAGAACGTCTTGTAGTAGAAACCGGCCGGCATGAATGCCGAAAGCGCACCGGCGACCGACGCCAGGTCGAAATCGACGGAGGGAAATACGTTCACGCTGTTCGCCGTCAGTCCGTCATACAGCGGAACCTCCGTTGCTTTCAGATTCGGGACGGTGCGTGCGCCGGCGCCGACCTGGACAATCGCGTTCGGTTCTTCGGCACCCGCGGCCACGATGCCGCGAGGACGGTGGTACTTGAAGCTTCGGGCGACCAGGTGCACGCCATTGGCCAGGAGCGCGGAGGCCAGCGTATCGCCCGCGTATCCCTCATACGTTTTGCCGTTGAAGACAAACCGCAGCGTGCGCGAACGGTCGATCGTCGTTCCGCCTGCCACGCGAAATCGCTGACTCATGGCGCAGGCTCGCCGATGCAGTACGCCGCGAGGATGCGGTGCGTCACTGTGTGCCGCTTCACGTTGAACCAGCGCCGGCAACCGGCCGCGTGCATCCAGCGCTCCGCGAACTCGCCCTTCGAATTGTCGCGCATGAACAGAAAATCGGCCCACTCATCGTCGGACAACGCGTCCGGATGCGGCGGCCGCGCGATGCCCGCCTGACCGCCGTAGTGGAACTCGGTCTCGTCGCGGACGCCGCACCAGGGACAGGGTATGCGTAACAAGGCCGTAGTCTCAGTGGGCGACCGCAGCCGCGCCGTGTTCGTCGATCAACGCGCCCGAGGAGAACCGCGCGAGCGAGAACGGCGCATTGACGGGATGCGGCGCATCGTTGGCGATGGTCCAGGCGAAAACCCAGCCCGAACCGGGCGTCGCCTTGAAGCCGCCGGTCCCCCAGCCTCCGTTGATATAGAGGCCTTCCACCGGCGTCTTGCCGATGATCGGGGATGCGTCCGGACAGACGTCGACGATACCGCCCCAGCTTCGCAGCATCCTGAGCCGCGCGAAAATCGGGAAAAGCTCCACCAGCGCCGCCATCTGGCCTTCGATGACGTGAAAGCTGCCGCGCTGCGCGTAAGAGTTGTAGCTGTCGACGCCCGCGCCGATCACCAGCTCGCCCTTGTCGGACTGACTGACGTAAACGTGGATGGCGCCCGACATGACGACCGTGTGAAGCACCGGCTTGATCGGCTCGGATACCAGCGCCTGCAAGGGATGACTTTGTATCGGCAGCCGGAAACCGGCCATTTCGGCGAGCACGCTACTGTGTCCCGCGGTCACAATGGCGACCTTGCGGGCCGCGATGAAGCCCCGGTTCGTCTCGACGCCGGCAACCCGGCCGTCCGCGCGGCGGATGCCCGTAACCTCGCAGTTCTGCACGATGTCGACGCCGCGATCGTCGGCCGCGCGGGCGAATCCCCACGCGACCGCGTCGTGTCTCGCGGTACCGCCGCGCGGCTGAAACGTACCGCCCAGCACCGGATAGCGCAAAGTCGACGCCGTATTCAGAATCGGGCAACGACGTTTGATTTCGTCGGTGGTGAGCCACTCCGAGTCGATGCCGTTCAGGCGATTGGCTTCTGCCCGGCGCCTGCCTGCGCGAACGTCTGCCAGGTTGTGGGCGAGATTGACGACACCGCGTTGACTGAACATCACGTTGTAGTTCAGCTCGCGCGACAGCGACTCCCACAGTTTGAGCGAGTGTTCGTAGAGCGCGGCGCTCTCGTCCCACAGGTAGTTGGAGCGGACGATGGTCGTGTTGCGGCCGGTATTGCCGCCGCCGAGCCAGCCCTTCTCCAGCACCGCCACATTCGTGATGCCGTGGTTCTTCGCAAGGTAATAGGCAGTCGCGAGGCCGTGCCCGCCTCCGCCAATGATGATCACGTCATAGGCGGACTTCGGCTCCGGGCTGCGCCACTGTCGCGGCCATCGTTCGTGCCCGGTCACGGCATTGCGCGCGAGCGACCAGACCGAAAACTTCCTCACCAAACGCCCCCGGTTGTGTCCAGCAACGAATATCGCGCCGGATACGGCCGCCGGCTAGAACGCCGCCGACACGGCAGAGGGTACAAATGCGACATACCGTCCGTCGTTGACACCAACGGGCCGGCTCTGCAGACTGCAGTGGCGAACGACAGATCCCCTGTCGCTGGACGCGACCCCCGTCGGAGACGCGCACGTGACCAGAGCGCCAGTTCGTCCGGACAATGCAGGCAGCGCGCGCAAACCGCGGCTCAGGGTCGGTTTGATTGCGCTGAAGAATTTCACGCTGCTGCCGTTCGCGGGATTTATCGACGTGCTGCGCCTCGCCACCGATGACGGCGACCTGAGCCGGCAACGAGCGTGCCGCTGGTCGGTCATGAGCAGCGGCGGTGCTCCGCTGCGCGCCAGCTGCGGCGCGGTCGTCCTCGCCGATTCAGCGTTCGGCAATCCGCGCGAGTTCGACTACATCGTCGTGGTCGGCGGACTGTTGCACGAGAGTCCGCAGTCGGATCGCGCGACGGACCAGTACCTGCGGCGCGCGGCAGAAGCCGGCGTGCCGCTGATCGGACTCTGTACCGCCGTCTTCACCCTGGTTCGCCTTGGTTTGATGTCGGGCCGCCGATGTTGCGTGTCCTGGTATCACTACTGGGATATGAAGAATGCCTTTCCGGACGTCACCCCGATCGCCGATCGGTTGTTCGTGGTCGACGGCCCGCGCATCACCTGTGCCGGCGGGACCGGCGCCGTCGACCTGGCCGCGTGGATTGTCACGCGCCATCTGGGCCGCTCTGTCGCCGACAAGGCGTTGCACATCCTGATTGCCGACCGGGCACGTCCGGCGGACGCGCCTCAACCGCACGTCATCGTCGATCGTCAGGCTCGCGATCCGCGGCTCGAAGACGCACTGGAGTTTATCGAACAGAACCTCGCACAACCGCCGTCCGTCGACGATATCGCGGACCGGGTGGGACTCTCGCGGCGCCAGCTCGAGCGCATCTTCCGCGGCGAGTTCGGCGTTTCGCCGTGGAAATACTCCTTGGGAAGGAGACTGCACCAGGGCCACTTGTTGTTGACCAGGACGGAACGATCGGTAACCGACATTGCACACGAATGCGGGTTCGCGGACGCTTCGCACTTTTCCCGTCACGTCCGCACGACGTTCGGCACGACCCCGAGGACTGTGCGGGACACCGCCCTCGCTGCCGGCTCGACCGGGATCGCGGCGATGGCTGAAAGGGCGGGCAGACCTGATGTTTGAAGCGCAGACCGCACAATCTCCACAGAAAATCGCTTTTCTGTTGCTTCCGCATTTTTCGATGATGGCCTTCACCTCGTCGGTGGAGCCGTTACGTGCGGCGAATCGCCTGAGTGGACGTGCGCTCTATTCCTGGCATATCGCGAGCATCGACGGCAAACCGGTACGCGCCAGTAACGGCATTGCCCTGGTTCCCGACGGTTCGTTTCATGACGACCTCGATGCGCAAACGCTTTTTGTCTGCGCCGGCATCCGCGCGGAACGATTCAACGACCCCGCGGTATTCAACCGACTGCGCGACCTTTCCCGCCGCGGCATGGCATTGGGGGGCGTCTGTACGGGCTCCCTGGCCCTGGCCCGGGCCGGCCTTCTCGGCGGCTATCGCTGCACCATACACTGGGAAAACATGGAGGGATTCGTCGAGGACTTTCCCGACCTGCACATCACGGCGACACTTTTCGAAATCGACAGGGACCGCTACACGTGTTCCGGCGGAACGGCACCCCTCGATATGATGATTCACGCGATCTCCCGTGATTTCAGCGACAATCTTGCCATCGGTGTTGCCGAACAGATGCTGCACGGCTTCGTGCGGCAACCGCACGATGCTCAGAGAATGTCGATTCAACACCGTACCGGAATCAGCAATGCGAAGCTGCTCGCGGTAATCGCCTACATGGAGGCCTATCTCGAGTCGCCCGTATCGCTCGGTGAACTGGCGAGCTCGGTGCAACTTTCAGTTCGCCAGCTGGAGCGCCTGTTTCGCAACCATCTCGGGACAACGCCAACCCGATACTACCTGGAGCTCCGCTTGCGGCGGGCTCAGTTGCTGCTGCGGCAAACCACAATGCCGATCGTGCAGGTTGCGGTAGCGTCCGGATTCGCTTCCGCCTCGCATTTTGCGCGCTGCTATCGCGAGATGTTCCACTGCGCGCCGCGTGCAGAACGTTTGCATGATGCCGACGGCGGGAACGAGCGCCGGCGCGACAGCACGCCATCGTCGCCGACCGGCAAGAACTCCGACTACGCGACGCCGTAAAGCCCGGCCAATGAAGGTGTCAGTGGGTGTCGGCGATTGCCTTGGCCTGCTGCAGTTCTTGCCGCAGTCGCCCGGTTTCGGCGACGCGGGCCGATGAGAAGCGCGCCAGCATCAGATAGAGGGTGGGCGTCAGATAGAGCGTAAACAATGCGGCCAGTCCGAGGCCGCCGAACACGACCCAGCCGATGGAGGAGCGCGCTTCGGCGCCGGCGCCACCGCTCAGGATCAGCGGCAGTCCGCCACAGATGGTGGCGATCATGGTCATGGTCACCGGCCGCAGGCGCACGCTCGCCCCTACCTCGATCGCCTCCCGGATGTCGTAGCCCCGGTCGCGCAGCTGGTCGGCGAACTCGACGAGCAGCACGCTGTTCTTCGCCATCAGGCCAATCAGCAGGATGAGTCCGATTTGCGAGTAGATGTTGATGGATGTCCCGGTAAGGAACAGCGCGAACACGGCGGCGGCGACCCCGAACGGGACGAGCAGCGTCACGACCACGGCACTCGTGAAACCTTCGAACTGGGCGCACAGCACGAGGAAAATGACCGCCAGCGCAATGGCGTAGGTCGCGGCGACTTCGCGCGAGGTTTCTTCGAGCGTTGCGGCCTCTCCGAGCAACACCATCCCGATGTTGCCCGGCAGCACCTCGCCGGCAAGCTGCTTCAGTTCGTCGACCGCAGCCTGCAGGGGATAATTGCCGGTCAGTTCGATGTCTATTTCGATAGCGCGCCGTTGCGCCTGCCGGTCGAGCTGAGCGGCAACGCCCTCTTCCTTCAACGTGACGACGCTGGACAGCGGCAGCAGGCGCCCGGTGCGCGTGCTGACGTACAGGTTGACGAGATCCGAGGGATCGTTTATCTCGCCGCTCGACGACTCGAGGAGTATGGGCACGGCCTCGTCGCCCACATTCAGGTCGATCAGCTCGTCGCCGTCGATCATCGCGCGAAGCGTGGCGGCGAGGTTGTCGAGATCGATACCGAGGTCGGCGGCGCGACGCCGGTCGATTTCCACCGACAGTTGCGGTTGCGTCGGATCGTAGGAGATCTGCGGCTGGGAGAGATGCGGCAAGCGATCCTCGATGGCGGCGACAAACTCTTTCGCGGCCTCGAAAATGTCGTCGTACTCGTTGCCGACGAGAGCGACTTCCAGTTCGCCGCCGGCGCGGCGCAGATTCAGGCTGTTGCTGCTGGACACGGAAACCCTGGCTCCCGGAATACGCGCAAGAGGCCCTTCCAGTTCGTCGCTGATCTGCTGCTGGCTCCTTTTTCTCGAGCTCCAGTCGGCGAGCGGGACATTGATGCGGCTGCGGTTCGGGTCCCATGCACCGACGATGGTGAACATGGACTCGGCCTCGCCGGACTCGATGAGCGGCATCAGGGTCTGTTCGATGATCCGGGTCTGGCGATCCATGTAACCGATGCCGACACCGTCGGGCCCCGCGGCGTCCACCTGTAGGGATCCGCGGTCTTCCGGCGGCATGAGCACCTGGTCGAGGGACTGATAGAGCGGAACGGCGCCGGCTGCCAGCAGTGCGGCCACCGCGAGCGGGATCCACGGTCGATCGAGGAGCACGGAAAGCGAGCGCTCGTAAAAGGACTTCACCCGCCCTCCGATGCCGGCCACGAAGCGCCGGAACGCGTGATCCTCCTTCGTAGCGGGCAGGCGGGACGCCGCAGCCGGTACGAGGGACAGCGATACGAAGCTCGATATACAGACGGCAACCGCCAGCACGACGCCGAACTCGCGAAACAGCCGGCCGGCCGTGCTCGGGAGAAACGCGATCGGCACGAATACCGACACCAGTACCGCAGTCGTCGTCACGACCGCGAAAAAAACCTGTCGCGTGCCCAGTACCGCCGCTGCGCGCGACCTCAAGCCCTGCGCCCGCCGCCGCTGGATGTTCTCCAGCACCACGATCGCATCGTCCACCACCAACCCGGTGGCCAGCACCAGGGCAAGCAGGGTGAGGATATTGATCGAGAAACCGGCAAGCCAGATCGCCGCGACGGTGCCGATCAGCGAAACCGGTATGGCCATCGCGGGCACCAGCGTGGCGCGTATCGACCCCATGAACAGCCAGATTGTCGCAATAACGATCGATATCGCAATGATGAGGGTAAACAGCACCTCGCCTACGGCGCTGCGGATGAAAGTCGCGTCGTCGTCGGTGACGACCAGTTCCAGGTCCTGAAAACGCGAATTGACGCGTTCGACCGCCGTGCGGACCCCGTCCGATATCTCTATCGTGTTCGACTTGGCCTGACGAATGACGCCCAGGCCGATGACGGAGCGACCGTCGAGCCTCGTATAGGTGCGTGCATCCTCCGGGCCGAAATAGACATTCGCGACATCGCCGATGCGCGTCGAACCGCGGATGACGATCGCCGCGACCTGCTCGGCGCTGATGACGGACGCGTCGGCCCGGACGATCAGTTCCTGCGACTCGGAGCGAAAGCTTCCGGCCGGAACGTCGAAGGGCACCTGCATCAGTACGTCGGCGACGTCGGTGATGGACAGGCCGAAGCTGGTCAGTCGGAGCGGATCGACGACCACGCGCAGCATGCGTTGCCGATTGCCGAAAAGCTGCACATCGGCAACCCCGTCGATGGATATCAGTTCCGGGACGATATCTTTCTCGACGATTCGCGTCAGCTCCTCCTCCATGAGGCTGTCGGTCAGCACCGCGAGATTGAGGATCGGATTGGAATCGGCGTCGGCCTTGACAACTACGACCTGTTCCAGTCGCTCAGGCAACTGCCGCATTACGCGGCTGACCGCCTCGCGGACGTCCGAGGCCGCGCTGTCGAGATCGACGCCGGGGCGAAACTCGACCCGCATTCGACCTTCGTTTTCTTCCGACGCCGACGTGATGTTCTGAATGCCGGACACGCGGGCGACCGCCCCTTCGAGGATGCTGATGACCTCGGCATCCATGGTCTCCGGAGATGCCCCCGGGTATTCGGCACGCACGCCGACAATTGGATAGTCGACATCCGGCAGTTCGCGAAATTCCACCGAAAGGACCGCCGCAATCCCGGCCAGAAGGATCAGCAGATTCAGCACCAGCACGAGTACCGGGCGTCTGATGCTCAGGCTGGGCAGATCATGGACCTTGTCGGCGTCGAAGGAGTCGTTCGTTGCGTCGTCGAGCAATTCCTCTCCGGCGCCCTTGTCGTCGGACCCCGCCATCTAGTGCACCCCGTCGCAAATAATGCACCATTCTCGCGGCGCCGCCTCAAGTCTGGCGGCGTTGCGGCTCCTCGCAATAGCGGTACTATTCCTCGTCGCCGCGCCTTGCCAGACACGAAAAGTCGCTCGCGACAATGGTGCATTATTCACGACGGGGTACACTAGTCGGAAGCCCCCGGCGGCGCCACGCCGTTACCGCGAACCTCGCGGGCGCGATCGGCGACGCTCGCGGGCTCGTAGCTCACGTCAAGCCCTTCCCGCATGCGCTGCACGCCCTCCACGATGATCAGCTCACCTTCCTCGAGGTCCCCGTCGACCAGTACCTGCCCCTGTTGTCGCTGGATGATCCTTACGGGGACGCGATGTGCACGCCGTTCGAGCACCGACCAGACGTACGCGCCGTCGGCGCCCCACTGCACGCCGGTTTCGGCAATCACCGGATAGGGCGTTCCTTCGAGGTCCATGGCAACCCTGAAGCTCATACCCGGGCGCAGGATGTCCGCTTCGTTTTCGACCCAGGCACGGGCCACGAACGTCCGGCTTGTCGGGTCGATACGGCTGCCGATGTCGACGACCACGCCGACCGCCGTGGGTTCGCGACTGTGCCATGTCGCAACCGAAACTTCGTCGCCGACCTCGAGGTTTTCGATCAGCGACTCCGGTACCTCGAAACTCACGAGCAGCGCACTGCGGTCGTCGAGCGTCGTTATCATTGTCTCCGGATTGACTCGATCGCCGGGATCGACGTCGGTGATGCCGACATACCCGCCGAACGGGGCTTCGATGGTGCGATGGTCGAGTGCAATCCGAGCACGATCGAGCTCGATGCGTGCGGTCCGGAAGGCCGTGCGCGCGGCATCCAATGCCGTCGGCAGAACCGCGCCCGAGTCGCCGGTGCGCTGATAGCGGTCGTACAGACGTTCCGCGTCCTGCAGCCGGACTTCGGCAAGCTCTACGGCCAGTTTTTCATCGCGTTGATCCAACGCGACCAGCACATGGCCCTTTTCGACGAGCTGGCCCGGCTCGAAATTGACGGCAACCACTTCGCCGGAGGTGGCCGGATGAATCGCAATAGATCGCATGGCGCGGGATGTACCCACCGCTTCCAGACGCGTGCGCTCGCTGCTGTACTCCAGCGGCTCCACGATGACACGGACTGTGCGATCGACCTGTGCAGCGCCTGGCGCCACGTCGTCCGAGCACGAAGCGAGCGCCGCAAAGCAGAAAGCAGATGCCGCCATTGCGAGGAATGGCCGTGCTTTCGTCCAGACTTCCCGAAGCTTATGCACAAGTATCCATGGCGACGCGGTTTCGATCCGTTGGGGTACATTGGGGCCCGATCACAGCCGGCGGGAAACGACGTTCCGTGCCAGGTCGGGCCCGACAGGCATTCTGACAGGCGAATTCGCAATTTTACTGCACGCGGTCACAGTAAACTGCAAAGTTTCGTCAACTTTCAGAAAGGGAGGAGCGCGTTGTCTCGGCTTGGGATCGCCCGCGGGGCGGGCTCCTACAGCCTGCTAACAACGTCATTAGCAGGCTTGAGGTGCCCGCACTGCGGGCGATCCCAACCCTGATCCCGTGTCCACTTCCACCGTTTGCCGCCCCCGTCACGAACCGCTACATTGCAGAGAACTCAAGCGACAAAGGCTCCCTGCATGACCCACCCACTCTTCCGAGACGACGCCTACCTGAAAAGCTGCGAAGCCACCGTAACCGGCATCGATGGCGACGCCGTCATCCTCGACCGAACGGTGTTCTATCCGATGGGGGGCGGTCAGCCCGGCGACACCGGCAATCTGAGCTGGGACGGCAACAGCGCCGATGTGATCGATACGCGTTACGGCGACGCCGGAGCAATCCGGCATGTCGTGGCGCCCGGCTCTGCGGTTCCTTCGGTCGGCGCCCGCGTACAGGCGACCCTCGAGTGGGAGCGGCGCTATCGTCACATGCGCATGCACACGGCCTTGCATCTCCTGGGTTCGGTACTGCGCTACGGCGTCACCGGCGGCAATATTGGCGCGGACCGCAGCCGTCTCGACTTCGACATGGAGGATACGGTCGAGAAAGACACGGTGTCGGCGGCGATTCAGGCGCTGGTCGACGCGAACCATCCGGTTCGCTGCCGCTGGATCAGCGATGCGGAGCTCGAGGCGCAACCCGAGCTGGTCCGCACGATGTCGGTGAAACCGCCGAAGGGCGCGGGCCAGGTGCGGCTGCTGGAAATCGAAAGTGTCGATCTCCAGCCGTGTGGCGGTACGCATCTGAAATCGACCGGCGAGGTCGGCCGCGTGAGCGTGACGAAGGTGGAGAAAAAGGGCAGGCGCAACCGGCGGGTTTATATCGAGCTCGGTTGAGCGTAGTGCTGCATTCTCAGGACGGTGGGATCGCCCGCAGTGCGGGCTCCTACAGCCTGCTAATGAACGTTGGTAGCAGGCTGTAGGAGCCGATCCCAACGTCCTGAGAACTGAGTGCTACGCCGCAACCCGCCCCAGCACGTTCGGCGGGACATAATCGAAAATAAAACTGATGCGATCCTCGACGCCCTTGTTCGCCACGCTGTGGGTCAACTGGTTGTTGAGTTCGTAAGCCTGTCCTACCTCGAATCGATACGGCCTGCCGTCGATGATGAACCGGACTCGCGGGTTCGTCGTAATCGGCACGTGAATACGGTGCCCGTGATGAAACGACGGATGCGAATCGCGATGTGGGCGAATCTTGCCGCCGGCCAGTAGCTTCGCGGCCATCGCACGGATGATGGTTCCACCCTTCGGATAGCAGCGGTCGACGATGTCGTGCATCACTGGCACTGCCGCTTCGGCCAGACGATCCCAGCCGGGCTCCTTGCGAACCTCGATATGCGGCCACCCGTTGCCGTCGGTGAACACGAGGACGATCGACCGTGTCTGCCGATGGACCTCGTAGGACTCCTGACGAACCTGTTCTTCATGCCAGGCCGCGTCGTCCTGTTCGAGAATCGCTCGCCGTAGCGGGTCGACGTCGATCGGACCGAGTTCCCGCAGCGGCTTCTCAATGTCCATGAGCGGAGTCCTGCCTATTCGAAGTACTTGCGGTAAGTAATTCCATAGGACAACGGCCGGTTGATCGACAGTCGGGTCTGCGCCCATCGGTCGTTGAAGAACTGCTCTGCGCGTTCGTCGAAGACATTGTCGACGAAAATTGCGGCACTCCATCCGGGCGCGTCGATGCCGAACCGCAGGTCGGTAATGTTGTACGAATCGTGCACGCGTACCGGGTTGATGAAAATGATCGACTGGATCCCCTCGAGGGAGCTCGTAGCCTCGCCGTTGTACGTATGGTCGAGACGGACGAACGGCGTGCCGCCGAGCATCTCGGTCGGCAGGGT
>Ga0299913_10005289_pt1 | contig 10991 bp, 9 predicted proteins | sample RVTome_9_FD_201360 | JGI IMG/M metagenome (GOLD analysis project Ga0299913, IMG submission 201360) | Soil microbial communities from uranium-contaminated site in the Upper Colorado River Basin, Wyoming, United States - RVT155D38 (version 2) ... | reverse complement strand
AGCTCGTCGATCACCGCGTGCAGCGCCCGCAGGTCCGCGGCACCCCCGGGCCCCTGCGGGGTCCCCACGCACACGAAGTGGACGTCGGCGAAGGCCGCGGCCTCTGCCAGCGAGGTGGTGAAGCGCAGCCGGCCGGACGCGACGTGCCTGGAGAGCAGGTCGGGCAGGCCCGGCTCGTAGAACGGCACCTCCCCGGCGGCCAGCGCCCGGACCTTGGCCGCGTCGGTGTCGACGCCGATCACCTCGAAGCCGAGCTCGGCCATCCCGGCCGCGTGGGTGGCGCCGAGGTAGCCGGTGCCGATGACGGAGATGCGGGGACTCACGAGGCCTCCTGGTGGGTCGTGGCGCCGACGGCGCCGATCACGTCGCGGTAGTGCTCGACCAGCGCCCGGCTGACCGCGTGCCAGGACCGGTCCTCCACGCTCCGGCGGGCGGCGGCCGCGGTCCTGCGCCGCAGCCGCGGGTCGTCGACCAGCCGGGCGACGTACGCCGCGAGCGCGTCGCCGTCCCCGGGCGGGTAGAGGAACCCGGCCCCCTCGTCGACCACGTCGAGCGGTCCCCCGGCGGCCGGGGCGACCACGGGGACCCCGGATGCGAGGGCCTCCTGGGCCGCCTGGCAGTAGGTCTCGTGGCGCCCGGTGTGGACGAACACGTCGAGCGTGGCGTAGGTGGCCGCGAGCTGCTCGCCGTGCAGCACCCCGAGGAACGCCGCCGAGGGCAGCAGGCGCCGGAGCCGCTGCTCCTCGGGACCGCCGCCGACCACCACCAGCCGGACACCGGCGATCCGGTCGACGTGGGCCAGCAGCTCGAGCTCCTTCTCGGGCGCGAGCCGGCCGACGTACCCGACCAGCAGCTCGCCCTGCGGCGCGAGCTCACGGTGCAGCGCAGGGTCCCGGCGACCGGGGTCGAAGAGCTCGAGGTCGACACCGCGGGGCCAGCGCGCCAGTCCGGGGACCCCCATCTCCTCCAGCTGCCGCAGGCTGGCCGTGGACGGCGCAAGCGTGCGGTCGACCGCGAGATGGATGCGGCGGGTGAGGGCGGTCATCGCCCGCACCCCACCGGGCACGTCGTAGCGCTCGGCGAACCCGACCAGGTCGGTCTGGTAGATCGCGACGGTCGGGATCCCGAGCTCCGCAGCCGCCCGCGCCGCCTGGTGCCCCAGCGTGGCCGGCGAGGCGATGTGCACGACGTCGGGCTGGAAGCGGAGCATCGTGCGGCGCAGTCGGCGCCGGGTCTCCAGTCCGATCCGGAAGTCCCGGTAGAACGGGAGCCGCGCCCCGCGGGCCCGGACCACGGGGAACCCGGCGTACGTCGCCGGGCCGGTCGGCGCGAACAGCTGGGCTTCGTGCCCCTCGGCGGCGAGGTGCTCGAGGACGCGGCGCACGGAGTTGGTGACGCCGTTGACCTGTGGGAGGAACGACTCGCTCACGACCAGCACCCGGAGCTGCTGGCTCCGCTGCCGCGGCAGGTGTACGACGCGCATGGCTTCCCCTCTCGGCGCGGGTACCTGACGCTTCGGAAGGTAGGGAGCCGGACGCAACGATTGCCCCGGTGCCGGTGGACGACACGTGAACCGAGCACGTCGGTCCGGCCACGCCGTTCACCTCGTGCCCACCGGCGCGTCACCTCCCCCCACACCCCGGCCGTCGTGAGCGTCAGCGGCGCGGCAGGTTCACGACGGGTCGACGGGTCGTGGACGCAGGTTCACGACGGGTCGGCGGCGAGCTGGCCGCAGGCACCGTCGATCTCGCGGCCGCGCGTGTCGCGGACCGTGGTGGGGATGCCCCTCGCCTCGAGCCGGCGGACGAACTCGCGCTCGTCGGCGGGGTCGGAGGCGGTCCACTTCGACCCGGGGGTGGGATTGAGCGGGATCAGGTTGACGTGCACCCAGCCCCAGTCGCCGTGGGCGTTGAGCACGTCGGCGAGCAGGTCGGCCCGCCAGCCCTGGTCGTTGATGCCGCGCATCATGGCGTACTCGATCGACACCCGGCGCTTCGTGACGCGCGCGTAGTCCCAGGCCGCCTGCACGGTCTCGGCGACCGAGAACCGGGTGTTGATCGGGACCAGCTCGTTGCGCAGCTCGTCGTCCGGGGCGTGCAGCGACAGCGCGAGCGTCACCGGGATCCCCTCCTCGGCCAGCTGGTTGATCCGCGGCACCAGGCCGACGGTGGAGACCGTCACCCCGCGCGCGGACATCCCGAGGCCCGCGGGCGTCGGGTCGGTGAAGCGGCGTACCGCCCCGATCACCGCCTTGTAGTTGGCCATCGGCTCGCCCATGCCCATGAACACGACGTTCGAGACCCGCCCCGGGCCACCGGGCACCTCGTCCCGGGCCAGCGAGCGGGCGCCGGCCACCACCTGCTCGACGATCTCGGCCGTCGACATGTTGCGCTGCAGGCCACCCTGGCCGGTTGCGCAGAACGGGCAGGCCATCCCGCACCCGGCCTGGGAGGAGACGCACATCGTCACCCGATCCGGGTAGCGCATGAGCACCGACTCCACCAGCGCGCCGTCGAACAGCTTCCACAGTGTCTTGCGGGTGGTGCCACGGTCCGCCTCGAGGGTGCGCAGCGGCGTCATGAGCGCGGGCAGCAGGGTGGCGACCAGCTCGTCCCGCTGCGTGGCCGGCAGGTCGGTCATCTGAGCGGGGTCGTCGACGAGCCGGGCGAAGTAGTGATGCGACAGCTGCTTGGCGCGGTACGCCGGCAGGCCGTGCTCCACGAGCAGGTCCCGGCGCCCCGCCTCGTCGAGGTCGGCGAGGTGCCGCGGCGGCTTCTTGCGACCACGCGGCTCGTCGAACACCAGGGGCAGGGTCTTGGGTTCGCTCATGACCGGCCGATTCTCGCACCCCCGGCGAGCATCCCCCAAAGATGCGGCCCGCTCGCCGGGCGCGCTGCGGGAGTTCGTGGTCCGGCCCCTCAGCGCCTCGCGAGCCTGGGTGGGCCGCCAGGCTGCCTCAACCAGCCCTGAACACCAGGGCGCGCTCGCCCCGGGTGATCGTCAGCTGCCGCTCGACGATCTCGTACGTCGTCCGGTCCTGCAGCACCTCCACGACCGTGCGCTCGACCTCACCGGCCGGGCCAGTGCAGCCCTTGAGGGTGGTGACCAGCGACTCCCAGTGCAGGGTCCCCTCCCCCACCTCGACCCGGCCGGACCCGCTGTTGCACCCGGTCCACACAGCCGCGCGTCCACGCCGGTCGATCCGGAGGCTGGCCTCGGCCCCGGCTGGCACCGAGCTCACCACCTCGCCGTCGACCAGCCCGTCCAGCAACCACCGGGTGCCACGCAGGGCGACGTCCGGGGAGACCTGCTCCCGGTCCGCGAGCCGGAGCACCACCGACCCGGAGACCAGCGCGAGCGGGTCCTCCTGCAGCGTCACCGGCTCGGCGAACAGCCCGGCCAGCCAGGCGTCCTGCGCCATGAGGTCCTCCGGGCAGCCCATCTCTGTGCCACCGAGCTGGCCGAGCACGAGCCGGTCGCCCTCGAGCTCGTAGCCGCCGCTGAGGATGTTGCACCCGGCGCTCATCCGCATCGTGTCCACCTCGAAGACGAACCGCGCCTCCGATCCGGCCACGAGCGGGCGGGGCTGCCCGTCCTCGGTCACCTCGGTGACCACGAGGGTCCGGCCGGCGAGCGGGTGGGGCGGATCACGGACGGCTTCGACTCCCGTCTCGTCGCCGCACGCGGCCAGCAGGCAGGCCAGCAGCACGGCGATCGGCCACAGGGTCCTCATGGCGGTAGGACGGATGGGCTCCCCCCGCGGTTCCCGGTCGAGCCGGCGTGGACCGGTCGAGTGGCACTGTCGCGCGGGCGCTCGCCGGCCATAGGGTCGGTGGTGTGACGAGCTCCGAGACCCAGGTTCGGCCCTACGGGTCGTGGCCGACGCCGGTGACGTCCGAGGTGGTGGTGGCCGGGGTGGCCCGGCTCACCGACCTGGCGGTGGACGGCGACGACCTGCTCTGGGCGGAGGAGCGTCCCACCGAGGGCGGCCGCACCCAGCTGGTCCGCCAGGCCAGCGACGGGACCACCGTCGACCTGCTCGGACCCGGCTTCGACGCCCGCACGGCGGTCCACGAGTACGGCGGGGGCGCCTGGTGGGCGCGCGAGGGCGTGGTCTGGTTCGCCAACTGGGCCGACCAGCGGCTCCATCGTCGGGACACGTCCGGTGCCTGTGAGCCGCTCACCCCGGAGCCCGCCGTTCCGCGGGGCGACCGGTATGCCGACGGCGACGTGAGCCCCGACGGCGCCCGGATCGCCTGCATCCGCGAACACCACCCGCCGGGAGGCCGGGGGGCCGTCGACGTCCGCAACGAGATCGTCGTCCTGCCCGCGCACCATCCCGCAGCGCCGGAGGTGCTCGTCAGCGGCCCCGACTTCGTGCTGGCACCGCGCTGGAGCCCGGACGGCCACCGCCTGTGCTGGGTGGAGTGGGACCACCCGAACATGCCCTGGGACGGCACCAGGCTGATGGTCCGGGACCTCGGCACCGGCGGTGAGGTGCAGGTCGCCGGCGGGCCGACGGAGTCGGTGAGCGAGCCGGTCTGGCATCCCGATGGCACGCTCACCTTCGTCAGTGACCGCACCGGCTGGTGGAGCCTGTACCGCTGGACCCCGGCGGACGGTCGCGTCCACCCGCTGGTCGAGATGGCGGCCGACATCGGGCTGCCGCCGTGGCAACCCGGCTTCTCTCGCTACGCGCAGCTGGCGGACGGACGGATCGTGCTGGCCGCCACCGGGGACGGCTTCGACCGTCTCCACGTCCGCCTCGACGACGGCACGGTGCGGCCGCTGGAGCTGTCCTACTCGACCGCCACGGCGCTGCACCGTTGCGGGGACGGCTCCGTGGCACTGGTGGCGGCGACCGCGGTCACCGAGCCCGCGGTGGTGCGCGTCGAGCTCGGTGACGGAAGCCAGGTCGTCGGCACGACGGAGGCGCGCCCACCCCGCGACCTCGGCCTCGACCCGGGCCACTGGTCGGCCCCCGAGCCGATCAGCTACCCCACAGCGGGCGGCCGGACCGCGCACGGCCTGTTCTACCCGCCACGCAACCCGGCGTACACCGGCCCTGACGGCGAGCTGCCACCGCTGGTCGTGATGATCCACGGGGGACCCACGGCGGCCGCGCGGCCCCTGTTGCAGATGGCGGTGCAGTACTGGACGACCCGGGGCTTCGCCGTGGTCGACGTCAACTACGGCGGCTCGGCCGGGTTCGGACGCGCCTACCGCGAGCGGCTGAACGGGGCGTGGGGGGTCGTCGACGTCCAGGACTGCCTGGCGGCCACCCGCTGGCTGGCCGACCGCGGGCTCGTCGACGCGCGCCGCCTGTGCATCCGCGGCGGCTCCGCGGGAGGCTTCACCACGCTCACCGCGATGGTCGGCGAGGACACCCCGTTCGCTGCCGGGTGCAGCCTGTTCGGCGTCGCGGACCTGGCCGCCCTGGCGCGGGACACGCACAAGTTCGAGAGCCGGTACCTCGACCGGCTGGTCGCGCCGTACCCGGAGGGCGAGGAGGTGTACGCCGAGCGCTCCCCCATCAACCACGTCGACCGGTTCGAGCGACCGCTCCTCGTGTTGCAGGGGACCGAGGACGAGGTGGTGCTGCCGGAGCAGTCACGCGCGATCGTGGCGGCCCTGCGCGCCAAGCGGGTCCCGGTCGCCTACCTCGAGTTCGAGGGCGAGCAGCACGGCTTCCGCAAGGCCGAGAGCATCCGGACCGCTCTCGATGCCGAGCTCAGCTTCTACGCACAGGTGCTGGGCTTCGACCTGCCGGCGGAGGAGGGCATCCCCGCCCTGCACGTCGAGAACCTGCACTGATCCCGGCAGCGAATCAGAACACCAGGTAGTGCAGCAGCAGCCACGTGGGCGCGATGGTGGCGAGCAGCGAGTCGAGCCGGTCCATGAGGCCACCGTGACCGGGGATGATCTGGGACATGTCCTTGACGCCGAGGTCCCGCTTGATCACCGACTCGCACAGGTCGCCCAGCGTGGCCATGACCACGGCGATCAGGCCCAGGCAGACCCCGACCCACCAGTCCCCGTCGAGCAGGTAGACCACGAGGGCCCAGCCGGCGGCCACGCACGAGACGAGGGAGCCGGCGAACCCCTCCCATGACTTCTTCGGCGAGATCACCGGCGCCATCGGGTGCTTCCCGAACAGCACGCCGGCGGCGTACCCGCCGATGTCGGAGGCGATCGTGACGAGGATGAACACGAGGATCCCGCGCACCCCCTCGTCGAAGCGCTCGAAGCCGGTCGCGCCACCCTCGGCCAGCAGCAGCGCGACGAACGAGCCGAGGAACGGGACGTAGACCAGCGTGAACACCGACGCGGAGGCGTCGCGGACGTAGCCGTCCACGCCACGCCGCAGCAGCCACAGCATGATCACGAGCGCGGTCACCGCGGTCGCCGTGACCAGCGCCGGGGCGCCCCAGAAGTAGGCGACCACGACCATCACCACGCCGCCGACCATCAGCGGCTGCTCGGGGAGATCGATGCCCTTGGCGAGGAACCCCTGGTGCAGCTCCCACACGGCGACCAGGACCGCGGCCGCGACGATCACCATGAATGCGGTCTTCCAGATCACCAGGGACGCGGCGATCAGGCCCAGCAGCACCACGGCGGAGCCGATCGCCGCGGGCAGGTTGCGTCCCGCGCGACCGTGGTCCTGGGCGGGCGCCGGGGTCGACGAGGTGCTCATGGGTCTCCTGGATCTCAGACTTCGAGCAGCTCGGCTTCCTTGTTCCTCAGCATCTCGTCGATCGCATCGGTGTGCTTCTTCGTCATGCCGTCCAGCCGCTTCTCGGCGCCCGTGACGTCGTCCTGGCCCACCTCGCCGTCCGAGCCGAGCTTCTCGAGGCTCTGCTTGGCGGTACGCCGCACGTTGCGGACCGACACCCGGCCGTCCTCGGCCTTGGCCTTCGCGAGCTTGATGAACTCCTTGCGGCGCTCCTCGGTGAGCTCGGGGAACACGCAGCGCAGGATCTTGCCGTCGTTGGCGGGGTTCACCCCGAGGTCGGAGTCCCGGATCGCCTTCTCGATCGCGGTCATCGCGCCGAGGTCGTAGGGCTGCACGAGGATGATCCGGGCCTCGGGGGCGGTGAACGACGCCAGCTGCTGCAGCGGGGTCGGAGTGCCGTAGTACTCGGCGGTGAGCTTCGCGAACATGCTGGGGTGTGCCCGGCCGGCGCGGATCGCCGCGAACTCCTCGCGGGTCGCCTCGACCGACTTGTCCATCTTCTGGTCGGCTTCGGACAGGACCTGGTTGATCACGGTGTCTCCTCGTCGTTGCGTGCGGTGCCGGGTCGGCGGTCAGTCGTCCGCACTCACCAGCGTGCCAATCCTCTCACCCCGGACGACGCGCAGGATGTTGCCCTCCGGCTCCATCCCGAACACCACCATGGGCAGCTTGTTCTCACCACACAGCGCGAACGCCGTCTGGTCCATGATGCGCAGCCCGCGGGTGATCGCCTCGTTGTAGGTGACCTGGTCGAGCTTGTGTGCCTCCGCGTCGACGCGGGGATCGGCGGTGTAGACGCCGTCCACACCGCTCTTGGCGACCAGCACGACGTCGCACTTGCTCTCCAGCGCGCGCTGGACCGCAACCGTGTCGGTGGAGAAGAACGGCATCCCCATGCCGGCCCCGAAGATCACCACGCGACCCTTCTCCATGTGCCGGATCGCGCGGCGGGGGACGTACGGCTCGGCGACCTGCCCCATCGTGATCGCCGTCTGGACCCGGGTCTCGACCCCGAGCTTCTCCAGGAAGTCCTGCAGCGCCAGGCAGTTCATGACGATGCCCAACATGCCCATGTAGTCGGCCCGGACCCGGTCCATGCCACGCTGCTGGAGCTCGGCTCCCCGGAAGAAGTTGCCGCCCCCGGTGACGACCGCGATCTGGACGCCGGCCTCGACGACCGCCGCGATCTCGTGGGCGATCTTCTGGACCACGTCGGGGTCGACCCCGACCTTGCCACCCCCGAAGACCTCGCCCGAGAGCTTCAGGAGGACTCGCCTGTAGGCCGTCATGCGGCTCCCTTCATGGAGTGGGCGTCGGGAGGAAACCTACTGGAGCGGGCCGCCGGTGCGCGAACGGGAGGCCGACTGCATGGCGCGCTCCGGGGGGTCGCCGGGAGACACGACGGGGCCGGTACGACGCGCGTCGTACCGGCCCCGTGCCGTGGTCGTGGGGACGCTCAGGCGCCGACCTCGAAGCGCACGAAGCGCGTGACGGAGGTGCCGGCGGCGTCCAGGACGGCCTGGACGCTCATCTTGTGCTCGGTGACCGACGGCTGGTCGAGCAGCACGGTGTCCTTGAAGTAGCTGTTCACCCGGCCCTCCACGATCTTGGAGATGGCCTGCTCGGGCTTGCCCTCCTCACGGGCGGTCGCCTCGGCGATCTCGCGCTCCTTGGCGACGACGTCGGCGGGCACCTCGTCCCGGGTGAGGTACGTCGGGCGCATGGCCGCGATCTGCATCGCCGCGCCGCGGGCGGCTTCGGCGTCGCCGGTGAACTCGACCAGCACACCCACGGCCGGCGGGAGGTCCGCGGCGCGCTTGTGCAGGTAGGTCACGGTCTCGCCCTCGAACCAGGCGACCCGGCCCAGCTCGATCTTCTCGCCGATCGTGATCGCGAGCTCCTCGACGGCCTCGCCCACGGTCTTGTCGCCGAGCGGGAGGGCCTTCGCCGCCTCGGCGTCGGCGGCCCGGCCGGCGTCGACGGCGTCGACGATCCGCTGCGCAGCGGCGACGAAGTCGTCGTTCTTCGCCACGAAGTCCGTCTCGCTCTTGAGCTCGATCAGCGCGTGGCCGGCGGTCGCGACCAGCCCGGCGGAGGCCTCGCGCTCCGCGCCCCGCTTGGCGGCCTTGGCGGCGCCCTTGACACGGAGCAGCTCGACGGCCTTGTCGAAGTCGCCGTCGGCCTCCTCGAGCGCCTTCTTGCAGTCGAGCATCCCGGCGGCGGTCAGCTCACGGAGCTTCTTGACGTCGGCAGCGGTGAAGTTCGCCATGGTCCTCTTCCTCGAAGTGTGTCGAAATGTGGGCGGCGACCCCGCCCCGTCAGGAGCGGGGCCGCCGTGATGCCGGGTGGGAGGGCGCTCAGGCCTTCTCGTCGGCCTTGGCCTCGGCGTTCACGAAGCCCGCGACCTCGGCGGCCTGCTCGCTGCGGAACCAGACCTCGGCCTTGGTGCGGGCGTACCAGGGGCTGCTCGGGGCGTGGAACTTCATCGAGTCCTTGTTGCCCTTGACCGTGAAGCCCTCCGGCGCGGAGCCGTCCTCGAGCGGGGCTGCGGAGTCGGCACCGAACTCGCCGGCGGGGACGTCGGCGAGGCCCTTGACCTCGGCCGGGGCCTCGTCGGCAACAGCCGGGGCGTCGGCCTCGGCGGGCGCCGGCGCGGCGGCCTCCTCGGCGGGCGTGGGCGCGGCGGCCTCCTCGGCCGCAGCCGGGGCGTCGGCCTCAACGGGCGCGGCCGGAGCCGGGGCGTCGGCCTCAACGGGCGCGGCCGGAGCCGGGGCGTCGGCCTCGGCGGGCGCGGTCGGGGCGGCCTCCTCGGCGGTCGCAGCCGGAGCAGCCTCCGCTGCGCTTGCCTCGGCGGGCGCGGTCGGGACGGCCTCCTCGGCGGTCGCGGCCGGAGCGGCCTCGCCGCCGAGCAGCTCGCGCTCCCACTCGGCCAGCGGCTCGGCCGCGGCGCCCTCGGCACCGGCCTCGGTGCCCTCCTTGGCGCCGGAGCGGGCGATCAGGCCCTCGGCGACCGCGTCGGCGACCACGCGGGTGAGCAGGCCGACCGCACGGATCGCGTCGTCATTGCCCGGGATCGGGTAGTCGACCAGGTCGGGGTCGCAGTTGGAGTCGAGGATGCCGATGATCGGGATGCGCAGCTTGCGCGCCTCCTCGACCGCCAGGTGCTCCTTGTTCGTGTCGACGATCCAGACGGCCGCGGGGGTGCGGGTCATCTCGCGGATGCCGCCCAGCGACTTGTTGAGCTTGTCGCGCTCGCGACGCATCTGCAGCAGCTCCTTCTTGGTGCGGCTGCTGCCCGCCACGTCGTCGAAGTCGACCTCGTCGAGCTCCTTGAGGCGGTTGATCCGCTGGTGCACGGTCTGGAAGTTCGTGAGCATCCCGCCCAGCCACCGCTGGTTGACGTAGGGCATGCCGACGCGGGTCGCCTGCTCGGCGATCGCCTCCTGGGCCTGCTTCTTGGTGCCGACGAACATCACGGTGCCGCCCTTGGCGACGGTCTCCTTGATGAACGCGTAGGAGCGGTCGATGTAGGCCAGCGACTGCTGCAGGTCGATGATGTAGATGCCGTTGCGCTCGGTCATGATGAAGCGCTTCATCTTCGGGTTCCAGCGACGCGTCTGGTGTCCGAAGTGGACGCCGCTCTCGAGGAGCTGGCGCATGGTCACGACTGCCATGGGTTCTTCTTCCTGGTTGTCGGTCCGGTGCCACCGCTGGCGCCCGCCTTGGCTCCCGCAGGAGAGGCGGACCGGCGCACCGACCCTCGTTGTGTTCAGTTGCTGCGGCCGGCGGGTGCCGGCTGCCCTGACGCTCGCGCGCGATCCGACCCGCCCAGTACTGGCTGGCCGGGACCCACGGATCGTCGCCCACGGGTGGTCGGGCCCTCCAGGGAAGGACCCGTCGTGGTCTGCGAGCGTGCGAAGTCAGCCCCCGGAGGGGCTGCGGTGCTCAGGGTAGTCCATCCGCCTGCCGATCCTCCAATCCGGTGGGCGCCCGGGTGCCCGGCGAGCGGACGGTGTCACCGGCGAGCAGTCGTCAGGGACGACAGACCCGGCAGGCGGTCAGCCCGGCGGTGTGCGGTCCGGCCGGGCGCAGGTCGTCGCGGTGCGCGATCAGCGAGCAGTCGCGGCGGTGCAGGATGGTGCCGTCCCCCGCCACCACCAGCGGCAGGGTGGCACCGGCCGGCTCGTGGGCGGCCGCGGATCGGGCGGTGACGTCGGCGAGCACCAGCAGGGTGTCGGCCAGGCGGCGGGCCTGC
>Ga0299913_10005288_pt1 | contig 10996 bp, 9 predicted proteins | sample RVTome_9_FD_201360 | JGI IMG/M metagenome (GOLD analysis project Ga0299913, IMG submission 201360) | Soil microbial communities from uranium-contaminated site in the Upper Colorado River Basin, Wyoming, United States - RVT155D38 (version 2) ... | reverse complement strand
GGCCGTCAGACAGCCGTAAATGCCCACATCGCTCCACGGGCGAAGGAAGAATCCGGAGATGCCTGATGGCGCGCTGCCCGACTTCGTGTCGTGGTCCGTTTTCCCGTTCGAAGGTGACCTGCAGATCAAGACGCCGCTCGACCGACTTCCGGCCGACCTGGGGCGTGACGGCGAGGACGACCGGCCGTGCTCAGCGTGCGCCCAGTCGGACGACGAGTACCTGTGGGTCGACAACCACTGGCGCGTGAAGGCCGGACCGCGAAAGGCCGCACCGTTCGTCTTCCTGGAGACGCGTGAGCACCTCGATCTCGGAGACTTGAACGACGAGTTGGCCGCCGAGTTCGGTCGAATGACCGTGCGACTCGACCGGGTCATGCGCGCCGCCGGCGACTACGGCCGCGTCCACGTCAATCGCTGGGGCGACGGAGGCGCTCACTTCCACGTCTGGTTCTTCGCTCGCCCGACGGGCGACCGCAACATGCTCGGCTTCGGCATGCCGATGTGGGCCGAGATCCTCCCGCCAATGGACAATGCCGAGTGGAACGACACCATGGCCGCGATCGCCAGGGCGTTGTGACGCGCTACGTCAGCAGCAGTCGCGAGGCGAGGTCGAGGTCGGCCGCCATGGTCCCGACCTCGGCGCGGCCGCCCACCCACGCCAGCATGCTCGAGAACCAGACCATGCCGAGGACCTTGATGACGCCGTCGATGTCCTCGATCGCCTCACCGTCGACGGCGTCGGCGATCATCGCCGTCAGCCGCGCTTGCACGCCGGCGGTGTGCTCGGCGGTTGCCGGATCGGACGATGACAGCGCCGTCACCACCGCGTGCGCCAGCAAGGGCTCGGCCTCGAGGAGGTCGCACAGCGTGCGCAGCACCTTGCTCACCCGCTCATGGCTCGTGCGGCCCTGCACCGGGTGCTCCCGCAGCTGCTCCTGCATCTCCTGGGCGAGCTGCTCGAGCCCGGCCAGCAGGAGCTCGTCCTTGGACGAGAAGTACCGGTAGAGCGTGCCGAGCGCCACGTCGGCCTCTTGGGCGACGGCCCGCATCTGCACTGCGTCGTAGCCGCCCTTGGCCGCCAGGGTCATGGCCGCTTGGATGACACGCGCCCGGCGCTCGGCCTGCTGCTGCGTGCGGGGTCGCGTCACATTGCAGACACTACGGCGCATCCGGGCGGGACGAGAACATGTTCTACGCCTCCGTGGCCCGTTCCTACCGGAAGGTAGCGTTCGTTTCCGGACGGGAGCGGGGTAACGAGGGGGCGCAATGCAACGGTGGGACGAGCTCGACCGGTATCTCATCATCACGTCGGACGCCCACGCCGGGGCGACCATGGTCGACTACAAGCCGTACCTCGAGCGACGGTGGCACGACGAGTTCGACGCCTGGGTCGCCGGCATCACCAACCCCTGGGCCGACCTCGTGTCCGAGCAGGCGAAGTGCAACTGGGACAGCGACGCGCGGCTGAAGGCCATGGACGCCGACGGCGTCGTCGGGGAGGTGATCTTCCCCAACACGCTGCCTCCGTTCTTCGACATCCTCGCCCACCTCACCGGTGTCCCGCGCGACCGCGAGACGCTCGAGCGGAAGTGGGTCGGGCTCCAGGCCCACAACCGGTGGCTCGCCGACTTCTGCTCGGAGGCTCCCCTGCGCCGCAAGGGCATCTTCCAGCTGCTGCCGAACGACATCGCCGCTGCCATCGAGGAGATCCGCTGGATCGCCGGCACGGGCGTGGCCGCCGGCGTCATGCTGCCGGCGATCCCTCCCAACCATGCGGTCGCGCCCTACTTCTCACCGCGCTACGACCTTCTGTGGGCCGCCTGCGCCGAGGCTCAGCTCCCGGTTCACCAGCACCAGGGCACGGGCGCGCCCGACGTCGAGGAAGGTGACGAGCTCGGCTTCACGATCTTCTTCACCGAGCTCGACCTCTGGACCAAGCGGACGCTGCACCACTTGATCGTCGGTGGCGTCTTCGAGCGTCATCCCGAGCTTCAGTTCGTCTGGACCGAGATGTGGGGACTCCGCTGGGCGGTGGACGAGCTCGAGCGCATGACCCGCCGCCTCAAGAACGTGCAGAGCCGATTCGCCGACGATCCGAACACGCTCAACTACGCACAGACGTTTGGATCGAAGGTCACCGACGGGCTGTCGCTCACGCCCCTCGAATATTGGGCCCGCAACTGCTCGCTCGGCGCCAGCATGCTGCCGCGCCACGAGGTCCGGTTCCGCCATGTCCTCGGCATCGACCGCATTCTCTGGGGCACCGACTTCCCCCATCCCGAGGGATCGGCGCCATGGAGCCTCGAAGCCCTGCGCGTGACGCTGTTCGATGTTCCGGTCGACGAGTGCCGAGCCATGCTCGGTGGCAACGCCGGCCGCCTGTACCACTTCGATCTCGACGCCCTCGCGCCGATCGCCGCCGCGGTCGGACCGCGTGTCGAGGACGTCCATACACCGTTCGACACTCCGCCGCGCCACACCGGTGAGGCGTTCGCCGCCGAAGAGCAATTGGAAATCCTGCTGCGCTGAAAGGTCTACGCGTCTGCGCCGACGAACCACAGACGGACATCAGAACGGCGTGAGGGTGCGCGTCTCCGGGGAGGGCGATGGCGGAGCAACCCGGGCATCGCTGGCTCGGCTACGAGAATCCGTCGCCGGGTCGCTTCGTCGCGATCTGCGCGTGCGGATGGCGTTCGCCGTCGTACACGAGTGCCGGCCTTGCTGGGACGGCGTGCGACGCCCATCTCGCCGAAGTGGCCGACACGACAGACTGACGTCGGCGTCAGCAGGTGACGCGGGTGTCAGTCACATGGGCTTCCAGACCGGCGCCCGCTTCTCGCGGAACGCCTCGCCGGCCTCGGTCATGTTGCCGGTGAACGTGCCGAGCACCTGCGTGCGGTTCTCGAGCTCGATGGCGTGTCGCATGCTCGGCGCGTCGACGTTGAGCCACATGCCGAGCTTCGTCATGTAGACGCCGTACTCGCTGTTCGCGGCGACGTCGGTCGCAAGTTGCTGCGCCGCCGGGAGCAGCTCGTCGCGGGTGACGAGCCGGTTGAGGAGACCGATCCGCATCGCCTCCTCAGCCGGGAAGCGGCGGCCCGTCAGCATCAGCTCGGCGGCGATGGTGGTGCCGACGATGCGAGGGAGCATGTAGCTGGTGCCGACGTCGCACGACGACAGGCCGACCCGGATGAAGTGGGCGGCGAAGTACGCGTCGTCGGAGGCCACTCGGAGGTCGGACGCCAGCGCGATGGCGAGCCCTCCGCCGACGGCGGCCCCGTGCACGGCGGCGATCACCGGTTGGGGCAACTCGTGGATGGCGAGGATGAGCTCGGCCAGGTTCTCCTGCATCTTGTTGACGAGCCCGACCGGGCCCCGCTCGCGTATCGACGCCGGCAACTCCTCGTCCCCCGCCATGTTCGCCCCAGCGCAGAACCCGCGGCCCGCCCCGGCCAGGATCACGACGCGCGTGCCGCGCTCCTCCTTGATCTCGGCGAGCACGTCCCGCAGGTCGGTGACCATGCGGTGGGTGAGGGCGTTGTAGCGCTCGGGATCGTCGAGCGTGAGCTGGACGATCCCGTCGTCGACCTCCTCCCGGTGAACGGACACGTCAGCCGAGCGAGGGAGTACGGGTGTCGCGGCCGGAGCGCAGCAGGGTGCCTGTCCGGGCATCGGTGATGGCGCCGTCACGCACGATCTGGGTGCCGTTCACGAGGACGTGGTCGATGCCCCGGGCGCCGGCGTACAGCCGCCCGGCCCCGCCGGGAAGGTCGAACTGCATGGCGACCTCGTCGGTGGCGACCTTCGTCGGGTCGAGCACCACCACGTCGGCGTGCCACCCCTTCTGCAGCTGGCCCCGCTCCACCAGCCCGTACAGCTGCGCCTGCACGTCAGTGAGGAGGTGCACGGCCTCTTCGATGGAGAGCATCTGGCGATCGCGCACCGTCGCGCCGAGCAGCGCCGTCGCGTAGTTGAACGAAGCCAAGAGGTCGAGGTGGGCCCCCGCATCCGACGCGCCGATGACGGCGCGCGAGTCCCGCCAGACCTCGATCCGAGCCTTCCAGTCGTCGTCGGTCTCGGGCATGGCCTCGATGCCGAAGCTCGTGAGCAGGTCGTCGGCCAGCGCGATCTCGCACAGCACGTCCCATGGATCGCGACCCTGCTCGGACGCGATGTCGCCGACCGTCCGACCGACGTACTGCTTGTTCTCGTCGGCGACAACGTCGAAGATGATTTTCGTCGACCAGTTCGTGAGCATCCCCAGCGGGTTGCCGGGCGCCTTGGCCAGCTCGTCGAGTCGGTCGCGTGCCGCCTTGTCCCTGAACAGCGCGATCTTCTCCGCCCGCGGCAGCTGCATCGCCTCTTCCCAACCGGGCACGGCGTCGAGGACGAAACCAGAGGCGAACGACAGACGAACGCCGAAGGAGTGCGGGATGGTGAGGGCGACGACCTTGCCACCCTTCGCCTTGGCGATGTCTCCCGCCTCGAGCTTGGCCGCGCTCTGCGCCGCGTTGGCGGCGTTGACGGCGAGGACGTTCCAGTTGAGCGGGCGCTGGGCCGCAACCGACATGTCGGCCATCAGCTCCATGGCCCACGGCTCGAAGACCGGAGCGACCGCAGGGATGAACTCCAACGACGTCCCCTCGTGGCGTCCGGCGGCGGCACACAGCGCGAGCAGCTCCTCCTTGGTCGCGTAGCGCGACGGCACCATGTGGCCGTCGGCGTCGTTGTGGGTGCGGGCCCACGACGAGGAGAATCCGATGCCTCCGGCGTCGAGGCCTTCCTCGAGGAGGCGCGCCATGGCCTCGACCTCGTCCGGCGTCGCCTCGCGCCGGTTGGCGTCCTCACCCATCACGACGCGCCGGATGGCGGAGTGGCCAACCATGAATCCCGCGTTCACACCGAGGTTGCCTTCGAGGGCGTCGAGGTAGTCCGCCGTCGTCTTCCAGTTCCACGGCACGCCCTCGCGCAGCGACTCGAGCGGCATGCCCTCGACTCGGGCGAGCATCCGCATCAGGTACTCACCGTCGGCCGCGTTGTCGGACAGCGGCGCGATGGTGAAGCCGCAGTTTCCGGCGAGCACCGTGGTGACGCCGTGCAGCGGCGACGGCGACAGCGATCCGTCCCAGAAGACCTGTGCGTCGAAGTGGGTGTGGACGTCGATGAAGCCCGGCGCGACCACCTTGCCGGTGGCGTCGATCACCGTGCCCGCTTCGGCCGCCGACAGGTCGCCGATCTCGGTGATCCGCCCCCCGTCGATGCCTACGTCGGCACGACGACCCGGCGCACCGGTCCCGTCGACGACGTCCCCACCTCGGATGATCACGTCGAACATCAACCCTCCCCCGCGTCGAACCTCACCCGTCGAGCATTGCATCCAGAAGGGAGGCCATGTGCACCGTCTCCCCTTCCCGCGTCTGTCCACCGGCAGCCAGGAACCGGCGCATGGGCTCGGTGTGGGCGCCACCCGCCATCAGGCGGTGCAAGGCATCGCTCTCGGCCACCAAGGCGTCGTCCAATCCGGCCAGCGACCGGTCGACCACCTGTTTGACGGCGGCGATCGACGCTGGCGGCATCCGGGCGATGCGATGGGCGAGGGCGGTCACGTGCTCGTCGAGCTGCTCCCCGGGAACCACCGCCTGGAGCCAGCCGAGCGCCAACGCCTCGTCGGCCGACAGGTCCCGCCCGGTGAGGATGATCTCGAGCGCCCGGGCCCGACCGACGAAGCGCGGCCAGCGAACGGTCCCGCCGGCGCCGGGAAGGATGCCCATCGGAACCTCGGGCTGGCCGATCACGGCACGGGGCGAGCCGACTCGGAGGTCGAGCGCCGACAGGAGCTCGCAACCTCCGCCGCGGGCAGCACCGTCGAGCACGCCGATGGTCACGAACGGCTCGGTCGTGATCCGCTGGAACGTCACCGCCGCGATGTTGGGCTCGGTCACCGGCTGGTAGTCGGACGGCGGAACCGCGACGAGCGCCTCGACGTCTCCGTGCATCACGAAGAAGTCCGGATCGGCGGAACGGAACACCACGACCCGCACGGACGGATCGCGCTCGAGCTCCGGCAGGAGCCCGAGCAGCGCGCCGATGAGCTCGCCGCCGAGGACGTTCAACGGCGGGAGATCGATGGTGACCGTGACCACGCCCCCGTCGGCGGTGACGTGCAACGGTCCGTGATCCATCCAACGCAACGTATCGTCCGCCCCATGCTCCGCATCGAGGACGCCGATCGCGTCCGCACCATCACGTTGGACCGACCTGATGCCCTCAACGCCTTCAACGAGGCGTTGTACGACGCCACGACGGAGGCACTGATCGACGCAACCGGTAATCCGTCGGTGGCCGTCGTCGTCATCACCGGTACCGGACGGGCCTTCTCCGCCGGCACCGACGTGTTGGAGATGGCGGCGCGGACGGTCGATCCAGACAACTTCGAGGCCGGCAAGCACGGCTTCCCCGGTCTGGTCGACCAGTTCGTGGCGTTCCCCAAGCCGCTCTTGTGCGCCGTCAACGGCATGGCCCTCGGCATCGGTGCGACGATGCTCGGCTTCGCCGACCTCGTGCTCATGTCGACGGAGGCACGCGTTCGCTGCCCCTTCACCGACCTCGCCGTCGCGCCCGAGGCCGGAAGCAGCTTCACCTTTCCCCTTCTGCTCGGGCGCCAGCACGCGACGTGGACGCTGATGAGCTCGGAATGGCTCTCGGCCGCCGAGTGCGAGCGCATGGGGCTGGCGTGGCGCGTCTGCGAGCCCGATCGCCTGCTTCCCGAGACGCTCGACGTCGCCCGCCACCTGGCGGCCAAGTCGCTCGGCTCGCTCGTCGAGACCAAGCGAACGATCGTCTCGGGCTCACGGGATGCCATCGCCGCCGCCCGTCATCGGGAGGACGAGGCGTTCCGGCGGCTGCTCGGTCAGCCGGCGAGCCTCGAGGCGTTCGCCGCCCTCGGCGAACGCCGGGCGCCCGACTTCGCCGGCGTCGACGCCGCCCACCCGATCAACGTGAGCGTGCACGCAGAGGACTAGGACTGCGACCATGGTGTCCGAGCGAGGGGGGATCGCCGTGGACAGCATCGACCGCCGGACACGATCGGACGTCGACGTCATCGACGTCGACGCACCGACCTGGTTCGCCAACGTCTTCCCGTCCCTGCACCGGGACCTGGCGGGGCGCGGTCTGCTTCACCTCGGCCTTCCGGCGCTCGCGTTCGACATCGACGGCTTCCAGCGGACGCTGGCCGTCGAGGACGGTGCGCTGGTCGCCCATGGCGGCATCGACGATGGCGCCATCGTGCTCGGGGTCTCCGGCGAGCAGTTCTCCGACTTCGCCCAGGAGATGGCGACGATGGTCGCGTTCTGGACGGCCCGCGACGCGCGCATGGCCGGTCCCGACGACGACTTCATCGCGTGGGACTGCGTGTGGCGCGCCCTGGTGGACGGCTGGCCCGTTCACGAGCCGGGCGCCATCACGTTCGATGTCGACCTGACCCGTTGGTTCCTTCCGGACGATGACCCGGGGGACATCGCCCACTTCTTCCGCGAGGCCGGGTTCCTCCACCTGAAGGGTTGGCTCGACCCTGCGGACATGAACGCGGTGGCCGACGACATCGACCGCGCCGTGCCCGAGTACAGCAAGGGTGACGGACGCTCGTGGTGGGCGCAGACCAACGACGGCGTCGACCGGCTCGTCCGCCTCCAGTACTTCCACGAGCACTCGCCCACCACACGCTCGATCATCGACTCGGAGCTGTGGGACCGGCTCCGGCAGATCATCGGCGCCGGCGTCGACGAGCTCGACCATCGCCCTCGTGACACCAACTGCATCGAGGCCCTCATCAAGCCGATCGGCGTGGTGAAGGGCATCTCGGACGTGCCGTGGCACCGCGACTGCTCGTTCGGCCGGCACACCTACGGCTGCGCGGGAACGACCGTCGGCATCTCGGTGACCTCGGGACGAGAAGGAACCGGTCAGCTGCGGGTCGTCGCCGGATCACACCGCGCCAACGTGCCGTCGACCGGCGTGACGCACATCCAGGACCTGCCCATCGTTCCGCTGCCGACGGACGCCGGCGACCTCACCGTGCACCTGAGCTGCACGTTGCACGAGGCGATGCCCCCACTCACGGGCGAGCGCAAGGTCATGTACACGGGCTTCGGCCTGCGCATGCCCGAAGGAGCGGTCGGCCGGAAGTCGCCGCAGCTCGCCGCGCTCCGCGAGAACGCCCACCTTCTGCGGGATCAGCCCCCCAGCCCGGTCGCCGCCCGCTGACCGCCCGCCCGCGGGGCGGTATATACAATATGAGAAGAGGCGGGCGAGTCGTCCGCAGCACGGGGGTGCACATGGGGGTCGGGCGACGACGGACATGGCGCAAGGTCGCTCTCTGGTCGGTGCTGCTCGTCGCCGTCGCCGCCTGCGGAGCTCGCGTCAGCGACGAGCAACGTCTGTCGGCGGTGGGCAACGGGTCGGCCTCAGGCGGATCCGGCTCCGGGGGTACCGGCTCGGGCACGAGTGGCGACGGCAGCGGCCTCAGCGCCGGCGAAGGAGACGTGTCGGCTGGTGGTACGTCGACCACCGTCGCCAGCGGCTCCGGCCCCGCCACCACCGTCTTCTCCGGCGACAACGGTGGGGCGACGGACGTCGGCATCACCGGCGACACCATCACGGTCGGCAACGTCGCGACCTTGTCGGGACCGGTGCCCGGCCTGTTCCAGGGCGCGGTCATCGGCACCCAAGCGTGGGTGGCCTACCAGAACAGCGTCGGCGGCATCGCCGGCCGCAAGATCAAGCTCGAGATCCGAGACGACCAGTTCGACACCGGACAGAACCGCGCCGCCACGATCGAGCTCATGAGCAGGGTGTTCGCGTTCGTCGGCAGCTTCTCCCTCTACGACGACGCCGCCGTCAAGCAGATGGAAGAGGCGGGCATGCCCGACCTACAGATCCCGCTCACGACCGGCCTGCAGGAATCGCCCATCAACATGTCGGTGAACCCCGTCAAGCGAGGCACGTCCACCGGTCCGTGGAACGGGCTGAAGGACAAGTTCCCCGACGCCATCGCACACGTCGGCGGGCTCTACGGCGACGTGCCGGCGGCCAAGGACAGCTTCCTCAACAACCAGTACGTCGCCGAGACGCTCGGCTACAAGTTCGTCTACACGCGCGGCTACCAGCCGACCGAGACCGACTTCACGGCGGACGTCGTCCGGATGCGCCAGGCCGGTGTGAAGTTCTTCTTCACGAACGGTGATGTGAAGTCGGTTGCCCGGATGGCCAAGGCGATGGCCGGTCAAGGCTTCAAACCCGACGCCTTCGTCGTCTTCGGGCCGGCCTACGACGCCACGTTCATTCCGCTCGCCGGCGCCGCCGCCGAGGGCGTCATCAACCTCAACACCCAGGCCATGTACCTCGGTGAGGACGCGCCGCACATCCCCGAGATCGCCCTCATGAACCAATGGCTGCAGAAGGTGAAGCCCGGCTACAAGCCCGACCTGTTCGCCGCCTACGGCTGGGGCCACGGCCGTCTCTTCGCCAAGGCGATGGAGGCGGTCGGTCCGAAGCCGACGCGCTCCTCCCTCCTCGGCGCCCTGCGGAAGATGGACAACTGGGACGGCTACGGGCTCTTCGCGCCGGCCGGGCCAGGGACGAAGCGGCCGGCGGTGTGCTGGATCTTCGTCCGAATCGCCAACGGCAAGTTCGAGCGGTGGGACTCGCCACCGCCGAAGTTCCGCTGTGACAACGCAACGTTCGTTCTGCGGAAGTAGCTATCCCGGCATCTGACTGACGAACTGGTTCAGGTCGAAGTAGTCACGCCAGAACGCGCCGACGACGTCGAGAGGCGACGTCGAGGCCGTGTCACCCAAGGGAGTAGGGAAGGGTCTCGTAACGTCGGACGAACATGCCGTCGGCGAACTCGCCGGCCTCGAAGTCCACGGAGAACGTCGGCACAGCAACGAGCTCCTCGACGGCGACTCGCATCTGCAGGCGCGCTACGGCTGCACCCAGACAGAAATGCGCGCCGCTTCCAAAGGTCAATGTACGCGTGATGGCTCGCGTGACATCGAACTCGTCGGCGGTCGGGCCGAACTCGCGATCGTCGCGGTTGGCAGCCCCGTAACAGAGCAGCAGCCTCGCTCCCTGAGGTAGCTCCGTGCCGGACAGGGTGGTCGGTCGGGTCGTCTTCCTGGCCAGGCCCTGCGCCGGCGAAGTCAGCCGGAGGAACTCCTCGACGGCACCCGGCACCAGAGTCGGGTCGTCGAGCAGCTTCTGCCGCTGGTCCGGATGACGGGTCAGCAACTCGGCGGTGCCGCCGAGGGCACCGGCGATGGTGTCGGTGCCGCCCGAGATGAACACGAAGACGAAGCCGAGGATCTCCTCGAGCGTGAACTCCTCGGCACCTTGGTCGGCAGGGCCGATGAACGCCGAGAGCAGGTCGTCCCCGGGACGCTGGGATCGCTCCGCGATCAACTCGGCGAGATAGGCGCGCAACCCGTCGAGGGCGTCGGTGGCGCCGTCGTCGTGACCGCCGGCACCTCCTCGCACGAACAGCTCGACCCAGCGTTCGAACTGATGGCGGTCGGCCTCCGGTACGTCGAGGTAGTGGCACATGGCGAATCCCGGGAGGAAGACGGCGAAGTCCTCGATGAAGTCGCCTCCCCCTGCCTCTCGCATGAGGTCGAGCCGCTCCTGGACGACGCGCCGGAGTGCATCCTCGAGGTGCTGCACCCGTCGAGGTGTGAATTCTCGGCTGACAACGCGCCGGTAGCGAGTGTGCACTGGCGCATCGGACTGGAGGATCGTCGGTCCCAGGCCGAGCTCTTCGAGCTCGTTGACAATGGTCACGCCTTCGGCCGACGAGAAGGTCTCCGGGTCACGGGCTGCGCTGAATACATCCTCGAAACGGGTCGCGATCCAGAACCCGAGGTTCGCCACGTGGTGAACCGGGTCCTCGTCGCGCAACCGTCGGTAGAGGTCGAAGGGGTTGCGCCATGTCGTCTTCCCG
>Ga0299913_10005287_pt1 | contig 10996 bp, 10 predicted proteins | sample RVTome_9_FD_201360 | JGI IMG/M metagenome (GOLD analysis project Ga0299913, IMG submission 201360) | Soil microbial communities from uranium-contaminated site in the Upper Colorado River Basin, Wyoming, United States - RVT155D38 (version 2) ... | reverse complement strand
AAGGCGGGCAAATACGCATATTTGTCATTGGCATTATACGGCGCACGCAACTTAGCGATCTGGTAAGCAGTGACGCGGTCAATTGTATCTTGTAGCTGCGGGTAGCTAGTGAAGCTGGCACGATGACCATCGTAGTAAGCACGAATGGCCCATTGCGGCGTGCCAAGGAACTGGCTCCTATTGAACTTACGAATGCCCCACTGGTCGAGAGGGACGGTAACCTGGCCGCTGTTTGTGAAGACGATGATATCAGACGGAATGCCGAAATCTGCCTTGTAGAAGTTAATCAAATGCGGATACTGGCTGGCCATCGACAAGATGCTAGCAGTGCCGCCGGCGTGCGAGAGGAAGCTGCGGGCCAGCGTATTGCGCATATTGACGCTGAGGTAGCCGCCGGCCGCCTGCTGAGCAGGCACACTGAAGGTGCCATCGCCATTGTCAATCATATCGAACCGATAGGTGATGCCGGTGGTGGTGCCGAAGGGGACGCTGCTGACGGAATATTCACTGATTGGCAATTGACCGGCATCGATCATGTTGTACCAAGGTCCACCCATGATACGCTTACCCAAGAACCAGCTAGAATCAAGCTGGGGGCCCAGGTAAGGAGCGGTGGCAGTGGGGCTGCGAATGCCGGTGCCGACGGCGGCGTAATCGAACTTTGCCTGGCGCCAGTAAGCCCATAATGGGTTTACCGAGCCAAGGAAGAAGGAGAGTGCTCCGTCTTCAAAGATGCTGCGCGAACGGGCAATGGCTTCTCTGCCAAAATCGACGCGTTCTTCAGCCAAGCTCGAGGCGCTGTTCATGAATGTGGCCGTACCGGCGTTGCAGGCGTAGCTGCCGCCGCCAGAACTGAGTAGCTGTCCGCCGGGGGTGACATAGCCCGACTCCAAGGTTAGCACGCACTCAAGTTCGTTACTGCCAGAACAATCAATGGCTGACGCAGGGGCAGCAGCAAATGGCTGCGGCAGAGCGGAGCTCGGCAGCGCCATTAAGCTAAGTACAAAGGTAAAGGCCAAAAAGACCTGTAGCAAGCGCACCATGGATGCGTTTATCCTCAAATGTAGGTTGTGCACACGTTAAATATCGAGCCTCGGGCTCAGTTAGTCCAGTTATGGGCTCGCGCTCGGACGCTTAGCCTCCGTCATCAACCGGTGTGATCGTAAAGAGACCGATATTACTGATCAGCCATTGATCAGAATCGCCATCACGCACGAAGTTAACTTCGAAGCGATAGATGGAATCTTCGCTATTAATGACGAACTGTCCTTCGCTATCTTTTTCGTAACGCAAGAACTGACCGTCGAGCGAGGCGAAGGCCTCGATCGGATCATTGTTGGGGCTGGCTGTTTCAATATTCAGCAGCAGAGCCATCTCGACAGGAACGCCATATACACGAATACGTTCGCGAGATGCCACTTCCTCGAGCGAAGCGGCAATCACTTCATAAAATTCTGGTGTTAGCAGATTACGCAGGTCGTCGTGATTGCCGGTTAATTGAGCCTCTTCAAAGGATGTAAAGAAGGCGGCGAATGACTCGCGCATCTGGCCAATCTGCCGCAGGCTCAGATTGGCCCCCTTCACCGAGACCGGAGCGTCGGGGAGCTCATATGGTACTACCGCCGCGCCCCAGACGCCGGCAGGACTGGGCGGTCCATACGACTCAGCATAGGCATCACCGCGGAAGAAAAGAAACGAGATCAGCAATGTCGGCATCAGGACAATGGCAAATGCCAGGCCCGAGCGAATGGCGGCCTTGCGGGCAATCAGCTTGTTGTCCCAGGGGTCAGCTTCCCAGCCAAGCGTCGTGTTCCAAAAGTTAACAACCGGGTTATTGCTATGACCACGAGCGCGGTATAAGCCGCCCGACAGGCTAGCGGAGCGACCAGCGCCGAACTCCTCTTCCCAGCTTAAGTTGCGGCGGCGGCGAAAGCGACGTAGAAAATTCATGCTGCGCAATCCGTCCAAAGGTGCATTTCAAAGATGGGGCACCCTATGCGTTGATACGCAACTCGTCTAGTTTGTGAAGAGATTTGCTAGATGCCGCCGGTTAGCCAAGCACCGATCACAGCCGGAAATGCCCAGGCCACGACAAAGCCAATCATCAGTCCTGGAGCATTGGGCACGCTGGCCGCACCGAGCGGGCGGCGCATGAGGCGTTCGCGAATGAAGATGATCAGGGCATGTGAGCCGAAGACCATGATGCCCAACACGACTGCCACCAGGCCCATTAACGGGCCCAATGCGGCACCTATGAAAATAGCCAGAGCCGTATCGCCTGAACCCATGACAGCATCAATTGGATCGTCCTCGGTAGGCGCTTCTTCGACGAGACGTGTATTGCGCAGAAGCAACCAGCCCAATAGACGCAGGCCGGCAAAGATACCGCCCAGCAATAGGATGCCGCCAATGGCTCGGAAGCGCCCCTCGATCAATTCTCCGGCAATCCCGGTCAAGACTGGGTCGTAGCCAAAATCGCGCAGATGATAAAACACAGTCATGTCGCCAAGAGCGACTATGGCGGCGCCCATGTATAGCACCGCATAGTAGATTTCATGTCCTCGCAAGTCAGTGATGACACTGAGTAATAGGGGCAACAACGCCAAACAGGCAAAGATGAGAGCCAGCCAGCCGCCACCATTACTATTGGCCACGAAGGAACTGATCGCGATACCGACTAGCGGGACCCCCATTCCAAATAGCAGAGCGTTCTGGATGCCGCTTAGAGGACGGCGTTGAAGATAACCAGCAGCCATGCGCGCCAATAGCAGAACGCCAGCAGATGCCAGGAACGCCAGAGATAGCCACAAAGGCGACAGAGGAGCGAAGAAGGTCATGGGGCAATCTGTCTTGCGCGAGGCAAAGCGTCAAGATGGATCTGAACAAAGAAGAGCCCCGCTTTGCGCGAGGCTCTTGAGATTATAACGATGCCCGCCGCTAGGAGAGGGGATCGTTGGGGACGGTCGGCGGACCGACCGAGTTATTGAAGAGTCCACCGACAATCGGACCGAGAAGTAAAATTGCCGCTGCAGCCACAACGGCGATAACGATAACGATGATTGCGTACTCCACCAGCGTCTGACCCTTAGTGGCCTCGAAAACATCTCGAAGCATCTGTTTGTCCTTTCATACGACCTGAGGCACACAATATTCGTTCGTCAGAAGTAGTCAAACTTGATCTAAAAAGAACCCCCACTCCGGAGAGTAGGGGTTCTTGGCGTTGCCGTGGCAGCCGAGTCGGCTAGCTGCCGACAGCAGGGGGATTAGGCTAGCGGATCGTTCGGAACGGTCGGCTCCTGAACGGAGTTGTTGAAGAGTCCACCGATAATCGGGCCCAGCAGCAGAACTGCGGCGGCGGCGATAACGGCGATGACGATGATGATGATTGCGTACTCCACCAGCGTCTGACCCTTCGTCGCCTTGATTAGGTCTCGAAGCATCTGTGTTTTCCTTTCTTTCGCGCGAAAGATTCTTGAGCGACAATGATGTCGCGGTTAATAGCGGGCGGCCTTGCGGCCACCGTTAGTAGTTACTACAAGCAACTACCGTGCCGTGAAGCATTTGAGGACGGTTGTTACCGCTTCAGCTGCTTCGCTGCATTATTGAAGACGCCACCGATGACCGGTCCTAGAATCAGGAGCGATGCGATGACGACGATGGCGATCAGAACGACCAATAGACCATATTCAACCATGGTCTGGCCGCGGTTCGCCTTGAGTAGATCTCGAAGCATTGGTTTTACCCTTCCGACTCTATAAACTGCCGGTTCGTCTAGACCGGTGTGAGCTACTTGTGTGCGGCAAAAGCAGCGATACTGTCAACTTCTTAGCTCTGAATGATACTCCAGCAGGATCACGGCCAACCGCTACTGCGGTTAGGCCCATTCGTCACTGGCAGTTTCGGGCGCACCCCATTCGGCGGTATCTGCCGCCTGTGCTTCAGCCACAGCGGCGGGGCCAAATTCAGACAGCACCTCCGACCACATGGCATCGGGCGGCGTGTCGCGATCGGCCTTGGCCATAAAGGCGGTAATCTTGGCAATATAGGTCAGATTGGCTTCACCGGCCGGCCCCGATCGCTGCTTGGCGACAATGATTTTGGCGTCGGTGGGCCCTTCTTCCATGCGTGCTCGCTCGGCACGATCTTCGATATGATACGTATCGCGATGAACGAACAAGATGGCGTCCGCGTCATTTTCAATTGATCCAGATTCGCGCAAGTCAGCCGTCGACGGCTGATGACCAGGACGCTTCATGTAATCACGGTTAAGCTGAGAGAGGGCCAATACCGGAATGTTTAAATCGTGCGCCAGCAGCTTCAGCCCGCGGCTCATCTCGCCGACTTCTTCAGTACGGTTACCAGTGCGACGTCCCTCGGGCGGACTTAGCAGCTGCAGGTAGTCGATGATTACCAATGACGGCTGACCTGACATGCCGATGAAGCGTTCTACTTGGCGACGGATACCACCGACCGTGGCAGAACCGCGATCTTGAATGTGCAGAGGATACTTATCTAGCTTTGCCAGGCCCGCCTTGGCGCGTTCTTTGTCAGCCTCGCTGAACTGCCAGTTATCATCGAGTCCATCGCGCAGCTGGCCCTCGATCATGACAAGGCGATGGACAAGCTCGCCACGCTTCATCTCCAGGGAGAAGATGAGAACAGGTAATTTCTTGCTTTGCTTGAATGCTTCGCGGCCCACGTTCAAAGCCACGTTCAAGGCAAAGGCCGTCTTGCCCGAGCCGGTGCCGCCGGCCAAGACGATCAACTGACCGGGCTTCATGCCGCCACGCAAGATGCGATCAAGCGCCGGGTAGCCAGTCGGCTGACCGCTGACGATGCCTTCTTCGATTTCATGCTGTACTTCAGGCAGCACTTGGCTGATATGCACGAAGTCGGTCGGTGCATGACGCTCTGTCAGCTGGGTCAGCTTATGGCTGATCTCCGAAGCAATCTGTTCGTAGCTACGAGTAGGATCATCGGCTGCTTTAGCCATTAGGCGCGCCAAGTCAGCGGCGGCACGCTTGCCGGCCGCCTCGCGAATGCTGACCGCATATTCTGGCGCCGCCAGAGGATCAATCGGCCCCGCACTGGCAATCTGCAAGATGCCTTCAAGATCAATCGAATCGCCGGAGCCGCCGCGGATTAGCTCTTCGTGTACGGTAACGGGGTTGACCGTGCCGCCACGACTCATAATTTCCATGATGGCATCGAATAACACGCCATGACGCTTGTCTTCGAAATCACTGCCGGTAATTACGCCGTCAGCCGCGTGGCGGGCGTCAGACGAAAAGAGCATATTCGAAAGTAGGGCAATCTCGGTGGCGGCCAGGCTGGAGGATTTGCTCATGTTGCATCTCCGGCAGCTAGATTATCGCTCCACAGGCGAGCCAACTCCTTAGCGCGGCCGACGCGGGGCGGACTGCCAGGACCTGATTCGCCAATCTCCTGCGTCATAGCCTGCAGCGTTCCTTCCAACCCCACCTCTTCAACCATCCCCACCAGGCTTTGGACAGCATTAGTCAAAGACCCAACCACCACACGCCCTTCAGGACGCGCCTCCTGCATGGCCAAGATCCAGGCGCGCAAGGCCGAACCGAACTCAGCTCCAAGCTCCTTCTCGGCAGACTCAAGCTCTTCGTCGAGTTTGCCACGACGGTGCTTGTCGCCCAGCTCAAGGCGATAATCCTCGCTGATCCAGCTCAATCGCTCGCCAACTTCCTTTAAGCGCGAGCTGATACGTCGACCGATGTCGCCGGCTTCGCCAGGCTGCTCATCTAGCCACTTGAGCAGATTCTCGTTAGTGGTAATAATCGTCGGCTTCAGATATTTGTATCGACCGTCAATAAGATCGTACAGATTGCGCATACTAAACGCCGACGGCTTCTCGACGCCAATTTCGTCGAGAATAAGAAGATCGATCTCGCGCGCGTCGTCGCGCATCTTTTCTTGCTGATTCTTAGTCAGAGCTTCCGGCATCAGACGACGCATCATCTCCGGCCAACTAATGTAGCGGACAGAAAGATTAAAACGCTTCGCCTGCTCAAGTGCGATGGCGCATGCCAAATACGTCTTGCCGATACCGGTGCGGCCCTCGAGAATGATGATACGCCCAGGAGGAATGGGATTCTCGCCAATCGACTTGGCAAAACGCTTGGCCATGGCCGTATCGCCATCTAGAACATGGTAACCTTCCCATCCGGCCTCGGCATATAGGGGCGGAATTTCTGCGCTCGCCAAGGCAGCCGCGGATCGCCATTCAAGACGCTCGCGGATAATGTGAGAACACGGTCCAGCAGCCATCGAGTTGCCTGTTTCGGGATCGGTTACCAGGCGTACGCCCAGGCCGCCGCATAGCTCGCAGACTCCAGAGGTGTTTTTCTTATCGGCCATCGGACGCAGTCCTCACGAATAACGAGGTATCGACATGTCCTCGCCTGGGGAAATTAAATTTCGCTGTCATACTCATCGCTTTGTGATCGCGTTTCGCGTTTCTGTCTAGACCTACGCTCGGCAGGTGCTGCATCACTTTCGCGCTTGCCATTGCCCTTGATGGGCCGACCCTTATCGTCGCTTTTGTCGGGAGTCCAGTTCTTTAAAACTGCCGTTGCGTATTTTGATAGAGAGTTGGCGCCACTCAAGTCTCGCCCCGCCGTCTCGTTGATGGCATACAGCACTGCCTCGAGCGGATAGTCCTCGAGCCAACTCAAGATTAAATTCATTTCCTTCAAAACCGCCGAATTCATGACCCGACCCGAGGGCCGCAATTCAGCCATGGCTGTCTGCCACACTTCCATGGCCGCCCGCAGGTCTGAGCCATACTTTTGCTCGGCCTCGTCCAGTCGCTCATCAATCTGACGCTGGGCGCTGCTGATCTTGGCCGGCACACGAGCGCCACTTACAGCAGAAGGGGCCAGCTCGCGGAAGGGCTGTTCGTAGCTGATGCCTGTCTCCGGGCTTGCCAATACTCGATAACGTGTAAACTTTTGACCGCGACTGTTCGTGGCAGTTTCCTTGGTAACCAGGCGATCTCCCTCATGCGTGCGGAACTGCCCAAGCGCGCGCAGACGTTCCGCTAAGGCGTAGTCATTGACCTTTAGACGCTCACTGAGCTCCGCCATCGTTTTCTTGTCGTCCTTGATGGCCCCGCCGTCGGCTAATGACAATAGACCCAATAGGGTATGAACCCGTTCGGGCCCTAACTCAGCCAACAGACCGCTGCGTCGATCACCAAAGGCCGGAATATCCAACCGAGCATGCTCCTTGATTCGTTTAGTCCCCATGGCTCAGCTCCCACTTTGCTTGACGCTAGACTCGGTGATTAACGTCGCCTCGATGTTGCCATCTTTGGTGCGCGCCAGTCGCAGTAAAGATCCCGGAGTCGGTGGGGCGTCTGACATGAGTGCCGACACCATTGGGCGCTCAAGTAAGCGATGCGTGGCCTTAATCAGCCCGCGCGCGCCCTCGGCGCGACCGGCATCCAGTAACTCGGCGCGCAATATCGGATCGATCTCGATGCGAACACCATCGCCGTCAAGCGCCGCGGCCAACTCAGCGATCTGACGATCGAGGATTTGAGCGCGAGTGTCATCGTTGAGTGGCGCAAAAGCGATGATTTCGTCAACTCGATCAACAAGGACCGGGCCAAGCAGGTCACGCAGCTCTGCTTCACAACGACTGCGCGATTCATTGGCGCCCGGGGTATTGGAGCGGAAGCCAATAGTCCGGCCAGGGCCATCAAGGCAACTGACTGAGCCTGTCACGAAAATAACAATTGCATCCCGGAAGCTGACGCTGCGATCGGAACGATCGACAAGCGAGCCTTCTTCGAGAATTTGCAGGAACAAGCTGCGCACTTCTGGATGTGCTAGTTCAAAGTTGTCGAGCAAGACGACCTGATAGGGGCGTCGGCGCAATGGTTCCGTCAGGCGGCTCGGTTCTCCATGGCCGGCGTAGCCTACTGGAGAGCCGATAAGATTACTCTTGGTATGAGCCTCGTTGAATTCGCTCATATCCAATTTCAATACGGCATCTGACGAACCGAATAATTCCTGCGCCAAGGCGCGCGCCAGGCTGGTCTTGCCGACGCCATGAGGCCCGGCGAAAATGAAGGAAGCGGCCGGTCCGCGGCGGCTCAGTAGTGGACGTCGACTGGCGCGAATGGCAGCGGACAAGGAACCAACGGCCAAGGGCTGACCGAGAATAGTCTTATTCAGGCGCGCGTCCATCTGCCCCAGATGCAGTAGTTCGTTGCGCCCCATCGGTGACACAGGCACGCCTGTCTGACGTTCAACCAATGAGGCAATATCAGCAGCCGAAACAAGCGCGCGCTCGTCATGTCCTTCGTTGTTGAGCGCAGCGCGCGAACCAGCTTCATCCATCAAATCGATCGCCTTGTCCGGCAGGCGCCGCTCGGGGAGATGGCGAACCGATAAAGTCACCGCCGCCTGTAGGGATTCAGGAGAATACGTCACGTTATGATGATTGGCGTAGCGAATCGATAGCTGCTGTAGAATGCTTAGCGTCTGATCGGGGCTGGGCTCAGCCACCAACACCGGAGCGAAGCGACGCTCCAGCGCGGCATCGGCTTCGATATACTTGCGATATTCCTTATGAGTGGTAGCGCCAATCAAGCGCAGCTTTCCGCGTGCAAGGGCCGGCTTCATTAGATTGGCTGCATCCATGTTTCCTTCGCCGCCAGTAGCTCCGGCGCCGATAATGAGATGCAGCTCGTCAATGAAGGCGATGGTATTGGTATCAAAACTCAGCTCGGCAATCATCTCTTCGACGCGGTCTTCAAACTCTCCGCGCAATGTCGCCTTGGAAACAAGCGAGCCTACGGCAATGCTAATGATACGCGCCGAAGCCAACTTAGCCGGCACTTGGCCATCAGCGATACGTTGTGCCAGCCCTTCAGCTAGGGCAGTCTTGCCCACCCCCGGCTCGCCGACGAGGGCGGGGTTGTTTTTGGTACGGCGGCAGAGAATGCTAATCATACGCTCAATCTCTTCTTCGCGGCCAATGACTGGATCGAGTTCGCCATTGCGGGCTCGAGCGGTCAGATCGATGCCATAGGTATCAAGCATACTGCTGGCGCGGCGCGATGATGCGGAGGCTGGGCGATTAATGCGCGATAGTAGGCCGCCGCGTTCACGATCTTTGATCTCGGGCGCTAGCGGCGCAGCGTTGCTCTTGCCTTCCATGTACAGTTCAACGTCGTCGTAATTGACTCGAGCGCGTCCAATCATATCGGCGGCTTGGCAGCCTGGTAGGTGATCACGATCCAACAGGGCCAGGAGGAGATGCTCACTGTTCATGGTGCTGGCACGCCGCGCCAGGGCTTCGACCATACCGCGTGCCACCAGCACGCGTAGGCTAGGCGCAATGCCGATCTGCTCGCTGCTGACAGATTCCTTACTTTCAACCAGATGCTGCGCTAACGCCTCGCCCACCGGCTGACGATCCAGACCAAGCTCATCCAGCACCTTGGCGGCACGCAGGCCGGAGTCATCACGCAAGATAGCCAAAGCTACGTGCTCGGCCGAAGCAATGCTGGCGTTTAAGCCCAGCGCCGTTTGCTCTGCAGCTCGCAAAAGCTGCATTGCATCAGGAGTGAAGGCTCGGCGGAGGGCGTCCATGCTCATCGTTCCTTGAACGAAGTGCGAAGAGTGTCAATCTCAATCTGCACTTGGATCTCCGCCGGTTGGGCTGTGGTCACAATTGCTTCCTGCTTTGTTTTGTCTTGGATCGGCCGCCAGCCGTCTTGACTGGCGCGGCAGTATTGCCACACAGCCCCCAGGCCGTCAAGCCGACATGCCCGCAGGGACTCTCCTCCTCAGACCGCAGTTAAGGAGGCCTTGGTTGACACCTCTTCGTCGCCGACCTATGTTGCCAATATGTCCAGTCTTGCCGAATTCAAAGCGGCCATCGATATCGTCGAAACGGCCGCAATGCTGACTGAAATACGTCGCAGCGGCGCGACGGCGGTAATGCTATGCCCATTCCACGACGACCGCAATCCGTCTCTTTACCTATACCCTGATACGGCCAGCTTCTATTGTTTTGTGTGTAAAGAATCGGGCGATGTTATTGCCCTTGCTGGGCAGATGCGCGGTACCAGCTTCAACGAAACGCTCGATTGGCTAGCCGAGGTTCATGGCATTGACCGCCCTGCCCGCAGCCCGGAGCAGGAAGCTTTCGCGGCAACCATGCGACGCGTTACGCGTGCCTTGGCTGAAGGACGCGAAGCCGCCGGAGATGATATTCCCTTCGGGTTGACGCGTGAACAAGCAGCCGAGTTGGGGCTAGGCATTACCGACGAGCTGGCTGAAGCCTTACACGGACCGAGCTCGTTAATGACATCCGATGAGGTGGAAGAATGGAATGGCCATTGGCTACTACCTCTTCATCGACGAGGCGGACCGGTTGGCTTCGGCGCCCTACTGGATCTCGATGCCGATGGTGGTGACTTCCATATCTCCAATCGTCTACGAGGGCCGGCGCTGGCTGCCTTGAACGTGGCACGCTCACTGATCACACGTCACCGTGCTGTCATCTATAGTAGCTCTATGTCACAGATGTTGCGCCTTCAGGCGGCTGGGCATGCCGGCGTAGTAAGCGCGGGTGATTGGCCCAGTGCTGAAGTGGCAACCTTATGTGCCGAACTGGCTCCGCGCGTGTTGCTGGTATTAACGCCACAGCAAGTTCGCGATGATCGCCTCTTGCCCTCGTTATTCATGTTGCAACAAACTGGGGTGAGCGTGGATGTTTTACGTCTGCTAGAGGCTGACGGAGAGCTCGAGCTGAAGCCGGCCATCAGCGCCTTCGAATTTCTGGCACGCCTGACGCCACGGATGGAGAAAACTGATGCTCGTTATTGTTGGAATCAGTTCCTGGAATCGATTAGTTCGGCAACCGCGCGTGAGCTATATCGCCAAGAGGTGGATGCGCGGCAACTGCGCACGTAGAGCCCGCCCGCTTCAGTGAGAGCGGGATTCCA
>Ga0299913_10005286_pt1 | contig 10996 bp, 9 predicted proteins | sample RVTome_9_FD_201360 | JGI IMG/M metagenome (GOLD analysis project Ga0299913, IMG submission 201360) | Soil microbial communities from uranium-contaminated site in the Upper Colorado River Basin, Wyoming, United States - RVT155D38 (version 2) ... | reverse complement strand
CATCAGATCCGGTACGCCCAGTACGGCCCGAAGGCCATGACGACGAGCCCGATGGCAATCGCCGCCCGCCACCGCCAACTGATGCCACCCCGGTACACGGCGGCCATCGCGCAGATGGCCCAGATGAACGGGATCGAATCGAGGAAGTAGCGGTAGCCGTACTGCAGCCACCCGCCCCCGTAGTACAGCAGGGTCGGGATCAGCACGAGCACCGCCGCCCCGAACAGCAGCCAGGGGCACGCGCGTCGCCAATCGGCGCGGACCGCGAACAGCAGCCCCGGCGACGTCAGGAACACGCTCATGCCCAGGCCGTCCGGGCGGAAGAACGGGAATTCGCCGATCGGCGTCGGGAGGTGGACGAAGAGGTAGTCGAGGTTCATCGGGAGGTGCGCCAACGAGAACAGGCCGAGCTGACGTTGCTCCTCGAGCCACTCGGGCAATGTGGCCAGGGCATAGCCCGACTCGAGCGGCGTCCCGAAGCGCAGCTGGTTGTACCAGAAGAACCCCACGATCGATGGCAGCACGCCGGCCGCAAGCAGCGTCCACGAACGCCAGGGGAGCTCCCGCAGCGGCGGGATTCGCCAGCTCGCCGCCAGCGCCGATTGGTCGACGAGCATCAGGGCATAGAACGGGACCGCGAACGCAAGCGGCGCGCGCGTGAGGAACGCGGCGCCCGCCATCAACCCGATCAGCCACGCTCTCCGGCGGCCCCACAGTTCGATCAGGCAGCCGAGCGTCAGGAGCGTGGCGACGAGATGGCCCGTGTGCCACACGCCGCCGCGCGTCGTGATCCACAGGATCTGGGTCGAGAACCCGAGCAGGGCGACGAGCCAGACGCGGTCCCACAGGCGCTCAACGCCGATGCGCCCGAGCAGCCACCAGCCCATGCCGACGGAGCACGCCGCGAGCACGGCGTTGATGCCCGATTCGAAGATGTCGGCTGTCTGCCCGCCCGTGAAGAGGACGAGTGGCATGAACGCGATCGCAGGAAACGGCGCGAAGGGCACGAAGAACCGGTCGCCGTCGATGATCACGTCGTTCGGACCCGGCTGGAAGTCCAGCCACGTCCGGCCGTTGAGGAAGGCCTCGGCCAGGTAGAAGAAGTCACCGCGCCCGGCGTTGAAGTCGCGGTTGGCGAACCAGTACACGACGGCCGAGATGACTACCAACCAGAAACCGATGGCGGTCGTGCGATCGAGGCGGCGGGGCATCAAGCGAACGACGCCTCGCGCCTGAGCACCGTTCCGGGCCGCCGCAGGCCCACGATCAGCGTGAGTAGCAGCGTCGCAACGAAGGCCAGCGGGTACGTCGCCGGAGGCGTGACCCCGATGAGCGGCGTGGCGGTGGCCAATGGGATCAACGCGGCCCAGCGCACGCCCGCCGACAGCAGATACGCGACGGGGAGCAGCAGCAGCATCGCGTAGTGGTCCCACAGGATCGGCGACAGGAGCTGGCTGGCGATCACCACGACGAGGTAGGACGACTCGGCCGTGCCCCACACGACGGCGACGAGAACGAGCCCGACGACGGCGGCCATGCTCGCGAGTTGCACCCACGCGGCGACGTCGGCCGACACTCCGAGCTGGTAGGCCACGGCGCCCGGAGTCAGGTTGTGCTCGGTCCGGATCGGGTCACTGACACGACCGATCAGCGTCATGAAATCGCCCCACGCGGCGAATCCAGCAAGCAGCGTTGCAGCGACCGACAGCGCGGCGAGCACGACGCCTCCGATGACCGCGGCTCGCCAGCGGCGGGTGAGCACCGCCCACACGAGGATGATCCCCGGCTGAAGCTTGATGGCGGCGCCGACCGCCCCGCTAGCCCCCAGATGCGCCGGGCGTTCGAGCCAGCGCCAGCCGATCGCGAAGGCAAGGAACAGCAGCGGCCCCACCTGGCCGAGCTTGATCGCATACGCGAACGGCCATGACAGGCCCGCCAGCAGCACGATGACCCAGCGGATCGACCGCGACACGGGCAGGATCAGCACGCCGAGCACGAACGCGACGAGCAGGATCGCGATCCAGGCCCACGTCGCGAAGGTTGCGTCGAGGGCGCCGAACGGGAGGACCAGCGGGAGGAACGGCGGCGGGTAGTAGAAGAGCCCGAACCCACCGGCCGCCTCGAACGAGGTGTCATAGAGGGGTTGGCCGTCGAGGACGCGGGCGGCCGCAGCGTGATAGGCAAGGAAGTCGTACCCCAGGGTGTCGCCGGCGACCGCGAGGGTGGCACCCACGAACGCGACGACTGCGGCCACGGCGCAGATCGGAAGTGCCGCCGCTCCAAGCCGTCCGAGATCAGGTCTCATCGTTCCGGGTCGCCGGCGCCGCCTTGCCCACGGGCCGATGAATGAGCGGGATCCGGAACAGATCCCATGCGACACGCAAGGCCAGGCCGGGCCGGGTGCGCATCCGCGATCCCCGCTTGTCGGCCCAGCGGATCGGGACGATCGCTAGCGAGTAGCCGCGCCGTCGCGCGAGGTAGATCAACTCGACGTCGAAGACGATGCTCAGGATCTGCTGCCGGGCGAACAAGTCGTGCGCAGCGGCGCGCGTGAACCCCTTGAACCCACACTGGGTGTCCAGGACCGGTCCGGCCACCCAGAGAAACGCCAGGACATGGAACAGCTTGCCGAGCAAGCGTCGGAGGAGCGGTTGGGTCGCGCGCATGTCGGAGCCGTCCGCCTGAATGCGGGATCCGAGCGCCACGTCGTGCAACTCGAGCGCCTCAATGAGCAACGGAATCTGGTCCGGAGGCGTGGCCATGTCGGCGTCGGCGAACGCGATCAGGTCCGACTGAGCTTCGAGCATCCCGGCCCGAACGGCCGCGCCTTTGCCGCCGTGCGGCACCGAAAGGACGCGCAACGTCGTCCCGGGAACCGTGTCCGGCCGCGCCTCGGGCCGGGCCAGCACGATGTCGGCCGTCCCGTCCGTGCTCCCGTCGTCGACGACCAGGACGTCAACGATCGGCGGCAGTCGGGCTGCCCCCGGAGCTCCGTCACGACCCGTCGCAGCGCGCCGCCGCAGATAGCCGAACAGCTCGTCGAGCGCAGGCTCGATCCTGGCCGCCTCGTTGTAGGCGGGCAAGACCAGGGTGAGGCTCCGGGCAGGTGGCATGTCGGGCGCAGTCTAGTGCCTCATGGCGCAACGCTCGGGAGCGATTCGTGGATCTCGCCCCTAAGCCCGGACATGGCCGGCTGCCTCACGGATCTGCGCTCGACGGACGATACGAAAACGGCCCGAGCTCCCCCATTGCGATTGCGTCGAGCCAGTACGACTCTTCGCTCGACAGGGCGATGGTCGTACCAACGTATGCGTTTGCGAGTCGGGTCAGGTAGTTCACCGGCGACGCGTCCTCGGGGAACAGACCGGGGTGACCCGGTGTTGCGGTCATGAGCAGGTTCCGCAGTGACTCCTGCTCGTCGTAGGGGTCGATCCGGAGGCCGTGGTCGGAGAACACGACGATGACGGGCGGGCTCGCGGACCGTTCCAGTATCGCGCGAACCGCGTTGACGACGAGCTGGTCGGTGTATGTGACGTGCTCGGCGAATCGCTTCGGATCGTGCTCGAATGCCCACAGCGTGCAGCGCTCGGGATAGCACTCGTTGCCGGGCGGGATCGCCCCCTCCTTATCGAACACGATGGGCAGGTGCGGCGCCATGACGTGGGTGAACACCAGCCGAGGCCCGTGGTGAGGCTCGGCCGCAACCGCCTCGAGCGCTTCGAACGTATCGATGACCCGATCCCGGTGCTGCTCAAGCGCCCAGTCCCGCTGGAGACCGGGCAGCATCCGGGGCACGAGCCCGGACTGGAGCAAGCCGAGCTCGAAGTCCGTTGGCTGGCCGGTGTCGATGAAGCGATCGACTGCCTGGAACGCGCCCTGCGTGAATGGCGACGCAATGCTCACGAACTCGTAGCCCGCATCGCGGAATGTCGCCAGGAGTCGGCCGCCGTTGATCGCTCGCAGAAGCGTTCGGTAGTCGGCTGGCCGGCCCGCTACGAGCTCGTCCGCCTGGACACCGTTGAACATCGACGCGAGGGTCAGGAACGTGAAGTTGTAGTTCGATCGGGCCGCAGTCGCCTCGTCGAATCCGAGACCGGCCATCGCCGTCCGGAACGGACCGGGATCGACGCCTAGCTCCTGCTCAACCGTGTCGAGTCGCGGGTGCCCATCGAGCAGAAGGAGATAGATGTCGGGTGCGCCTGGCAACGCCGCGCCCTTCGCTTGGAGCGGCGGGACGACCGGACCGATCGCCACGAGGGTCGCGACTTGCATCACGAGGACGAGCACCACCACGGCGTCCGCAAATCCGCTGATCCTCTTCCACGGCATTCTCGGGAAGCGACCCGTCCTGAGTCGGCCGACGAGGAGGGCGATATCGATCGCGGCCAGCAGAACCATGGTCTGCAACGGCATCAGCAGGACGCCCACGATTGCGAAGGTCGCGAAGGCTGCGACGTGTCGGCGACGGAGCGCCAGCGTGACCAGGAGCTGCAGGACGGCCACGGCGGCGACCGCGATCACAAGCGGTCGCACCAGTGATGACAACGGTGCCTGGAAGTCGACGAACGAGGCGATCACGAAGGCGCCTGCGGCGGCCGGCGGATACGCGGGGAACCGTTCGATGAACGAGGGTCGAGCGCGCTGACCTACGCCCACCTCGATCGCCAGGCTAGCGCCCGCCATCAGGGACCCGGGTGCGTCCGAACCACATGACGATCGGTACCAGCATCAGCGGGATCGAGCCGAGCGAGTATTCCAGGGGGATGGAGACGTTCCGCATCGCGGTGGCGTAATCAATCCACAACGGGAGCATCGGAAGGCTGAGCACCACGATCGCGATCCCGCCGATCCAGGCCTCTCGCCGCCGTACTGCAAGGATGGCGAACGGGACATACACGGGCTTCAGCGACAGGAGGGCGGCAGGCCACCCCCAGCGAAGCATGGCCGCAATCCCGGCCGCGGCCCAGATATCCGTGTTTCCGAATAGGTACGCGCCAACCGCACGCGGCCACAGGAGAAGGGTCACTCCTGCCAGGAGCGCCACTGGGGCCGGACGCCAGCTCCAGGCGATCATGCCCAGGACACCGATCGGGATGAGCCACCAAAGCACACCGGGAAGCCAGACGAAGGGGACGAATAGGAAGAGCGCCGTGGGCGGATAGAACGTATCGCCCCGCCCCGCCCCATCAAGCACGTAGCCGTCGTACGGTCCGGAAAGCTGGTGCGGCCAGTAATACGGTCCGCCGCCGAGCCAGCGCTCGCCGACGCTGCGGTAGAACTCGAAGTCCATGCCGAGACTCCAGACGGCACTCTTCGCCAGCATGTCGGCCGAGAGCCAGACGGCCTCGGCCACGACGAGGGCTGCCACGACCGCAGTCGCGAACCGAAGCACCCGGCCTCGAGCCTCACCGGAAGGGGGCTCGGCCGTTCGGAGGCCGATCGGCTGGGATCGCGTCAGGCTCACGCCAACTCCTTGAACACGGGTAGCGGTCGCATGCTAACCCCGTCCGGTTGACGCGTCCCGGCCCCAAGCGGTAGTCCGATCGTACCGTCGGCACGCGAGGGGTCCGGTGCTACATTGCACCGATCGCGCCGGTTGTCACTCAACCGGCGACCGGAGGGACGATGCCGAAGCACGATCACGCGACCCATGAGCACGCAACGGTGGGCCTCGAGCTTGAGCCTGGTTCCGTGGCGTGGTCCGAGTGGGTCAAGGACTACTACCGCGACGTCGAGACCTACGACTGGGTCGACGTGGCGGACAACCTGCGTGGTCTCGAAGCCTTCTTCCACCGCAACCGCGCCCGGGTCGTTCGCCGGCTGATCGCCCGGTACGCAACGCCCGATGCGCCGATCCTCGATGCCGGCTGCGGCACGGGCCTGAACCTCCGCCATCTGCCGCCGGGTTCGACGGGGATCGACATCAACCCGCGCAACCTGGCCCTGATCCGCGAACGCCTGCCCCAGCACCATGTCGTCGAGGGCGACATCGAGGCGATGCCATTCGCCGACGGTGCGTTCGGCACCGTCCTGTGCACCGAGGTCCTGGAGCACGTGCCGGATCCCGCGGCCGCCCTGCGCGAGTTCGGCCGTGTCCTCGCGCCCGGCGGCGTGCTGATCGGTTCGGTGCCCGCCCGGTCGGCGATCTGGCGGCTCCGATTCCTGTCGAGCACGTGTCCGCACAGCGAGCCGTTCCACAACGAGTACCTGCCGCACGAGGTCCGGGCGATGCTCGACGGCTGGTCGGTGGAGGCGTTGAAGTACTCGTTGCTCCATTTCAACGTGCTCTTCGTCGCCCGCAAGCACTGACGACACCCGCGCCGGCCGGCGTCCGTCGGTAGCCCATTCGTACCGGTCGGCGCGCTCCGGGGCCGGTGCTACGCTGCACCGGCCGTGCGAACCCCCCTCCTCCTGTATGTGCTCGCGCTCGCGGTCCGGGCGGTCCTCATCGCCCTGTTTCCGGACCCTGCCTACCCCGACGCGTTCTACTACGTCGACACCGCGCGAGCGCTCCACGCCGGCCAGGGGCTGAACGTCGACTTCATCTGGATCTTCGCCGAGGTGGGTGGCACGATCCCGGCGGACCCGACGCTGCCGATCCCATCGAACGCGCACTGGATGCCGCTGGCGACACTGGTCCAGCTTCCGTTCCTCGCTGTCTTCGGCCCGGTTGGTTGGGCATCGGCGGCACCGTTCGCGCTCATCGGTGCGATCGCCGCGCCCCTGACGTGGGCGATCGCCCGCGACGCCGGTGCGCGCGACATGGTCGCCATCGGCACTGGGGTGCTCGTCGCGATCCCGGTCCTGTCGACCGTCTTCATGGTCCAGCCGGACAACTTCTCGCTCTACCAGCCCCTCGTCGCGGGCGCGCTCTGGATGACCGCGCGCGGGCTGCGGGGTTCGCCACGCTCGTTCGTCCTGGCTGGCCTGCTCGCCGGCCTGGCGACGCTGTCCCGCAACGACGGTCTGCTAGTGATGGCCGTCCTCGCCCTCGTCGTCGCGTGGGACCGCTCGCGTGCGTGGCGCTCGGGCGGCATTCGGACCCCGGCCATCCCCTGGACGGCCGCGGCCGGGGCGGTGGTGCTGTTCGTCCTCGTGATGGCACCGTGGTGGCTCCGCCAGCTCGCGGAGTTCGGCTCGCTCTCCCCGTCGACCGCCTCGGGCAAGGTCCTGTTCATCCGGGACATCGGCGAATGGAACAGCATCACGACGCCGGCCAACCTGGATCACCTGCTCGGCATGGGCCCGGGTCCCTTGCTCATGACCCGGATCGGTGGCCTCCTCGCGGCGGTGATGATCTACGCCGTGGTCGTGGCCGGCCTTGCGCTCGCGCCGTTCATGCTGATCGGCGCGTGGGGGCGTCGGCGCTCGGTGGACTTCGGGCCGTACTTCGCGTACGCGATCCTGCTGTTCGCGTTCTCGGCGATCGTGTCCGCGGTGCACGTGCCCGGCGGCACCTTCATCCATTCCGCGGTGGCACTGGCGCCGCACGGCTACATCCTCGCGCTCGAGGGGATCGGTCTCGCCGTCGTCTGGGTGGCCGGTCGCCGGCGATCGTGGGACGCCGAATCGGCGACGCGGATCTTCACGGGTACCGCCGTCGCCTTCAGCGTCGCCGTCGCGGCGGCCGGGGCCGTGTTCGTGCACGGTTCGTGGTCCGAGCGACGCGAACGGATGGCCGAGGTGGCCGATGCGCTGGATGATGCGGGCGCGCCGGCCACGGACCGCGTGATGTCGATCGATGCCGCGGGGATCCGCTACTGGACCGGCCGCGGCGGGGTCGTGCTCGTAAACGACCCACTCGAGACCGTTGCCGACGTCGCGGCGGCCTACGAGATCGACTGGCTCGTGCTCGACCGTGACGACACGGTCGCGGCGGCCGAGCCGGTCCTGGACGGGGATCGGCCGGCGTGGATCGGCGACCCGGTCCTTGAACTGGGTGATCCGGTCGAGCTTGCCGTCTATCCGATTGAAACGGAGGCACTCCAGTGAGCCGTCGCGAGGCGCTGCTGTCGGCGCTTGGGCTCTTCGCGGTCGCGCTGATCGTGCGGGCCATCTTCGCCTCGCAGATCGTGTTCCCCAAGCCGGAGGACACGGCCTACTACGTCGGCGTGGCGCAGAACCTGCTCGAGGGGCGCGGCCTGGTCTCGGACGCGCTGTGGAGTTACCAGACACCCCCGCTCGAGCTCGGACGCGACGCGTTCGAGGTGTGGATGCCGCTGCCGACGTTCCTCGCGGTCATCCCGATGGCGCTGTTCGGCCCGACGTTCGCGGCGGCGCAGGTCTCGTCGGTGATCGTCGGCGCCCTGGTCCCGGTCCTGGCCTGGCGACTGGCCGCCGATGTCGCCGCGGAACGCGGCCTGTCGCCGGAGCGGGCCCGGACATTGGCACTCGGGACCGGCATGACCACGGCGGTCTACCTGCCCCTGCTCCTGCATTCGGCCCTCCCCGACTCGACGATGCCGTACACCGCGTTCGTGCTCGCCGCCTGCCTGCTCATGACCCGGGTCGTGAGCGACCCGCGCGGCGGCTCACCGACCGATCTCCGGCTCGTCGGCCTCGGTGTCGTCCTCGGGCTCGCGGCGCTGACCCGCAACGAGACCGCCTGGCTCGCGCTGATCTGGGCTGCCCTCGCGTGGTTCACGGTCTCGGCCCCGGCGGCCGTGCGCATCCGGCTCATCGCGGTCGTCGCAGTGGTCGCGATGATCGTGTTCGCCCCGTGGGCGATCCGGAACCTGATCGTCATCGGCAGCCCCCTTCCGAGCCAGGCCGCAGCCAACGCGCTGTACCTGTCCGGGTTCGACATCTTCGCGTGGAACGACCCGCCGACGCTGTCGCGCTACCTGGCCCTCGGGCCCGCCCGACTGCTTGAGCTGCGGGTCGAGGGGACGGCTCACAACCTCTTCAACGTCCTGCTCCTGCTCGGCATCCCCGTGTCGGTCGTCGGCGTTCTGGCGCTGCCCTGGCAGGCCGGTGGCCGGGCGCTCCGCCCGCTCGTCTGGATCAGCCTGATCATGTTCCTGTTCACGAGCCTCGTCTTCCCGGCCGCGACCCAGTGGGGCACGTTCCTTCATGCGGCCGGTCCGGTCCATGTGCTGCTGGTCATCAGCGCCCTGCTGGCGCTCGATGCGGGGATGGCTCGGCTGGCGGTTCGAATGGGGTGGGAACGGCCGGTGTCCTGGCTGGGCGCGGCGCTCGGGGTCTTCGGGTCGGCGCTGTTCTCGGTCGTCCTGCTCAGCTCGTTCGGGTCCGGGTCGGCCGACACGGCCCGAACGTACGACGAGCTCGCGCGACGGATGGCGGCCATCGGCCATCCGCTCGACCAGGACGCCGGACCGGTCATCTCGAACTTCCCGATCTGGATGGCGGAGACCCAAGGGATCCCCGCCCTCGCGCTGCCCAATGAGCCGCCGACCGACGTGCTGGACCTGGCCTCGGCGTTTCCCGGGACGCGTCTCGTCGTCCTGATCAACCCGCAGGGGTCGCACTGGCCGGCCGACGTGGACGCCGGCGTCGCGGGCAGCGAGTGCTTCCAGGAGCTCGACCTGGGTCCGCCCACCGACCCGAGCCGGGCGGATCCGCTCGGCGCCACCCGCGTCTTCGAGATCGTCTGCCATGAATGACGATCCCTATACTCCGAGGTCAATGGATGCTGTTCGAACCTTCGACGGGCTCCGCGCGGAGGCTTCGGCGGCGGTCGGGTACAGCGCCAACACCCTGCGCGCCATGCGCGAGCGCTACCGCCAGGCGTACGCGGAGACGCTCCGCCGCTGGCAGGCCCTGCGCGACGAGCTCGAATTGGCCGAACGCGATGCACACGGCGGTCGTGTGACCGCGACCGCCGTCGAGGCTGACGCCGCCGCTGCCGCGGCCGAGAGCGAAGCCGACGGCGAGCGCCTTCGGGCGCTGCATCGCGAGGTCGAGACGCTGACGTCCGATCTCGGGACGCGCCAGGTCGAGCTGAGCCGGCTCGAGCTGGCCGAGCGCACGCTCGAGCGGACCTGGCTGTTCCTCGAGCAGGGGGATTCGACGCTGCTCGGCGAGGCCGGGCCGGAGACCGCCAGTGACTTCGCCATGCGAATCGTGGAGGCCCAGGAATCGGAACGAACGCGTCTGGCGCAGGAGGTCCACGACGGGCCGGCGCAGGCCCTCGCGAACGCGATCTTCCAGGTGGAGTTCCTGGAGCGAATCGTCGAGAGCGACCCGCCGCTGGCCCGGACCGAGCTGCGCTACCTGCGCGAGCTGCTCCGCCGCGAGCTGGGCGACGTTCGCTCGTTCATCAGCCAGCTCCGCCCGCCGCTGCTCGAGGAACTCGGTCTCGACGGATCGATCCTCGACGCGGTGGAGCACATGCGCACGCTCACCGGGCTGCCGATCGCCACCTCGCTGGACGCGTCTTCGAAGACGCTCGGGGTCGGCCGCCAGACGGTCGTGCTCCGGGTCGTGCAGGAGGCGCTCCAGAATGTCCGCAAGCACGCCGCGGCGGCGAATGCGTCCGTTGCAACGAGGCTCGAGGGTGCAGACTGGATCGTGGAGGTGCGCGACGATGGACGGGGGTTCGATCCGGCGGCCGTGGCGGCGCGCGGGCGTCGCAACTACGGCCTGCAATTCATGCGCGAACGCGCCGAGCTCATCGGCGCCACATTGGACGTGCGATCCCGACCAGACGGGGGTACCGTCGTGCGGTTGGCGATCCCACTCCGGGCTGAGATGGGAGCAGAGGAGAGCGAATGAGTGCCATGGAGTATTCCGGGCCCGAACGCCGGCGCGGCGGCCCCGACCGCCGCAATCCTGGTGACGTCACGAGGATCCTGATCGTCGACGATCACGCCCTGTTCCGCGTCGGCATCGCCAACATCCTGGGACGGGAGCCCGACTTCGAGATCGTCGCCGAAGCCGACGACTCGCGGAGCGCGATCGACCGGGCCCTCGAGACCTCGCCCGACATCATCCTGATGGATCTGTCGCTGCCGTCGCCGGGCGGGATCGAGACGAC
>Ga0299913_10005285_pt1 | contig 10997 bp, 13 predicted proteins | sample RVTome_9_FD_201360 | JGI IMG/M metagenome (GOLD analysis project Ga0299913, IMG submission 201360) | Soil microbial communities from uranium-contaminated site in the Upper Colorado River Basin, Wyoming, United States - RVT155D38 (version 2) ... | reverse complement strand
CCTCGACTCCCGCGCGGTGCCGCAGTGAGCGCCGGGCCCGCGCAGCCCCCGCCCGCCGGCGGGGACCACCCCGTGAGCTACGCCGTGGACTACCCGGACCGTGCGCTCAACCGCCTCACGTCCGCGCTGCGGATCTTCACCGTGATCCCGATCGCGATCGTGCTCGGCACCGTCAGCGGAAGCACCTACACCTGGAGTTACGAGAGCGCGGGTGGGACGGCCGCGGGCGCCGGCGGGCTGCTGTTCTTCGGTCCGCTGCTGATGATCCTGTTCTGCCGCAAGTATCCGCGCTGGTGGTTCGACTGGAACCGCGAGCTGATGCGGTTCTCGAACCGGGTCGGTGCGTATCTCGCCCTGCTGAGCGACCGGTACCCGTCCACCGACGAGCACCAGTACGTGCGCCTGGACTTCGAGCACCCGGACGTCAAGGCGGAGCTGAACCGCTGGCTGCCGCTCGTGAAGTGGTTCCTCGCGATCCCGCACTACATAGTGCTGGCCTTCCTGTGGGTGGCGGCCCTCGTGGTGGTGGTAATCGCGTGGTTCGCGATCCTCTTTACGGGCCGCTACCCGCGCGGGATGTTCGACTTCGTGGTGGGAGTCGGACGCTGGACGAACCGCGTGGTCGCCTACGCGTTCGCGCTCGTCACCGACCGCTACCCGCCGTTCCGGCTCGACCCTTAGATGCCTGGGTGAGTCAGTCCGTCGCCCGGCGCGCGTAGACGGGCGCCGGGCGCGTCGGGCGTGCGAGCGTCGTCTGCGGGCACGGCGGCGGCGTGCAGCCGGCCCCTCCGCCCGCGGGCCTGGGGCCGCGCCGCGGCCAGCGCGGAAGCGGCGGGCGCGTGCGTCGCGGGCCGCGGTCCTCGCCCGTCTCCTCCTCCGGCGTGGGCTCACTCTTGATTGCCCACCATACGAGCCACAGGGCGGCGACCATGGGGATCTTCAGGATCACCACCATGTAGAAGATGGTCCAGCCTTCCATAAGCGCGCCCAGTGTAGCGTCCGCCGGACCGCGGATCAGCCGGCCTTGAACGTGTCCACGAGCGCGTCGTGGTACTCGCGGATGCGGCCCGGGTCGGTCGCCACCACGGGCGCGCCCAGCAGCAGCCGGTCCGCCGCCGCGGCGCGCCGCTCGACCCCCGCGCGGCATTCCGCCGGGGTGCCGGCGACGGCCATCTCGTCGAGCATCTCGTCGGGCACCAGCGCGGTCATCCCGGCGAGGTCGAAGCTCCGCCAAAGGTCCCGGATCTGCGCCGCGACCGCGTCGTACCCGTGCAGCCCGAGGATCCGGTCGTAGGTCCGCACCGTGGCGTGGAAGGCGATCTGGCGCTTCGCGTCCTCGCGCGCCTGCTCGGCGTCGTCGGAGGCCGCCACGATCACCCAGTCGGCCACCGCGGCCGGCGGCCGCCCCGCCGCCTCCGCGCCCTGCGTGAGCGCCGGCCGCATCACGTCTTCGATGTAGCGCGGCGTCGCCATCGGGTGCGCCACGACGCCGTCGGCGACGGCCCCCGCGGTCCGCGTCATGCCCTCGTTCACCGCCGCCACGTAGACGGGGATGTCTGCGCGGACCTGCCCCGCGCGTCCGTACGGCCGCACGTCGAGCTGGACCAGCTCGCCGTCGTAGCGCACGGCGCCGGCCGCGCCGGCCCCCCAGACCGCGCGCACGGCCTCGACCGTCTCGCGCAGCCGGGTGGCGGGGCGCTCGGCGGGAGCGCCCAGCCAGTGGGTCCGCATGCGGCGCGTCCCGGTGCCGAGCCCGAGCACGAAGCGCCCGCCCGACATCTCGTCGAGGTCGAGCGCGGTCACGGCCGTCAGCAGCGGCGAGCGGGCGAAGGCCCACGAGATCGCGGTCCCGAGCTCGATCCGCTCGGTCTCGAGCGCCGCGCCGGCCAGCGCCAGCACGCCGGAGTGGTTGTGGAACTCCGGCGCCCAGGCCGATTCGAAACCGGCGGCCTCGGCCCGTACCGCGAGCTCGACGTTCTCGCGCTGCGTCGGCAGCTCCAGCAGCAGGCCGAGGCGCATCGCGCTAGGCCCCCAGCCCGACGGCCTCGGCGAGCAGGTCCGCCTGCTCGGGTTCGGCGGATGCGGGAATGAACAAGAGCTCGTCGCAGCCCGCGTCCTCGAACGCCTGCGCCACCGTGCGCACGGCGTCCTCGGTCGTGGCGGCCCCGCCGGCGATCATGCTCGCGACCTCGTCACCGAGCCACGAGTAGTAGTGCTTCAGGTCCTTCTCCGCCGCGGCCTGGGCATTAGGCCCGAGCGCGAAGTAGGTGATCGATGCCTTGCGCGGCTTGCCCGGACGGCCCGCGCGCTTCCATGCCTCGTCCACCTTCGGAGCGCTCGCCACGAACTGGTCGGGCGGCAGCGCCGCCATCAGCCAGCCGGCACCGTACCTGGCGACACGCTCGAAGGAGGCGTCGCCGCCGCCACCGATCATGATCGGTGGCCCCCCTTCCTGAACCGGCGGCGGCCCGATCGCACCCGCATATCCGCGTTCCTCACCGGCCCAGATGCGCTTCATCTCCTCGAGCTGCTGCTCGAGGCGGCGGCCGCGGCCCTTGTAGGGCACGCCGCTCGCCTCGTAGTCGTCTTCCCGCGCGCCGAGCCCGACGCCGAGCACCAGGCGACCGCCGGAGAGCGCGTCGAGCGATGCGACCTGCTTTGCGAGCAGCGCCGCGTTCGCGTGGTAGGGCGCGATCAGGATCGTCGGCATGAGCCGGATGCGCTCCGTGACCGCCGCTGCGGCGGCGAGCGACACGATGCACTCGAAGTTGGGATACACGAGGCGCCCGATCGTGCCGAGGCTGGAGAAGCCCCGCCGCTCGGCCCGCCGCGCGGACTCGAGCAGCGAGTCCCGACCGACGCCGGGTACTGCGTTCGGAAGACCGAAGCCGATTTCCATGTGCCTCTCCTCCTAGTCTCCGGGGGGATGGAGCGAGGGAATTTAGAGCAGCTTCCGAGCTGGGCCAGGCAGCTGCTCGAGGCCGCCCGGGTAGGACATCTCGGGCTGCTCGACGGCGAGGGCCGCCCCCGAGTCCTGCCGGTGACGTACGCGCTCCACGATGGCGCGCTGTGGAGCGCGATCGACCGCAAGCCCAAGCGCGACCCGGGCCGCGAGCCGGCGCGGGTGCGGTGGCTGCGGCGCGACCCCCGCGCCGCCCTGGCAGCCGATCTCTACGACGAAGACTGGAGCCGGCTGGCGTGGGTCCAGGTCCTGGGCGACATGTCGGTACGCGACGCGGCGCAGGAGCCGGCGGCCATGGCGGCACTGGCGGCCAAATACCCCGCCTACGCCGCCGATCCGCCGCCGGGACCGCTCCTGCGACTGGAGCCGCGGCGGGTGCTGTGGTGGTCCGCGAGAGGCTAGGGTTCGCCTCGTGCGCGTCGGCGTCTCGCTCCCCAACGTCGGGCTCGACCACGGCAAGGAGATGGTGCTCCCGGTCGCCGAGGCCGCGGACCGCCTCGGCTTCGACTCGGTGTGGGCCGCGCATCACGTGACGCTGCCCTACGAGCGCGAGAGCAAGTACCCGTACGGGCACTCGGGCACGGAGGTCGCGATGTCGCCGGGGATGCAGTGGCTCGACCCGCTGGTGACGCTGTCGATGGTGGCCGCCGTCACGGACCGCGTCCGACTCGGCACGAGCGTGCTGGTCCTGCCGTACCGCAACCCGGTCAACCTCGCGGCGGAGGCCGCGGCGCTCGACGTGCTGAGCGACGGGCGGTTCGTGCTCGGCGTGGGCGCCGGGTGGATGCGCGAGGAGTTCGGTGCGCTCGGTATCGACCCGGCCGAGCGGGGGGCCCGCACCGACGAGCACATCGAGGTGCTGCGCGCGCTCTGGACGCAGGACCCGGCGAGCTTCAGCGGCCGCTTCACGAGCTTCGACGGGATCGTCCTCGCCACCACCCCGCGGAGCGAGGGCGGGCCGCCCGTCTGGGTCGGGGGCAATACAGACGTCGCGCTGCGCCGGGCCGTGCGCCTGGGGGACGGCTGGCACGGGTTCGAGGTCTATCCCGAGGACATGCCCGGCGTCCGCGAGCGCCTCGAGCGCGCCGGGGCCGACGCGGGCCGCGACCCTCGGGAGCTCGCCCTGAGCGTCGTGCGAGGCCTGATCCCGCCCGGCCGGGAGGAGGAGTCGTTCATCCCCGAGCGGCGGATGCTGGGCGGCTCGCCGGCCCAGATCGTCGACGAGCTGGGCCGCTACGCCGAGCACGGGGTCGAGGACGTGGTGATCCAGGTGAGCCTGCTGGCGCCGCTCGTGCCGGAGGCGCTCGAGTGGGTGGCGGCCGAGGTGCTGCCGCAGCTCCCGTAGCGCCCGCTGGTCGGCGAAGTCTGACTCGGCGGAGATATAGACTGGCCGCCCGCATGTCGGCCTATTACGTGATCGCGATCGTGATCGCGGTCGGCGCGATCGTGCTGAGCGCGATCGGCCTGACCCGCGAGGACTTCCCGCCCACCGCCCGCGCGGCCCGCATCCTGATGGGGGGCACGCTGCTGCTGGTGATGGCCGGCATCGTCGCGCTGCTGGCCACCACGCACAAGGAGCATCCTCGCGAGGAGGCGGCCGAGGCGCGCGAGCTGGCCACGGAGGAGCAGGGCGAAGGCGCGGTCCAGGGAGAGGGCGGCGGCAAGAACGTCCGGGCGATCGAGGACGAGTTCTCGATCAGGCTCGAGGGTGGCGACTCGCTGTCGGCCGGCCGCTTCACGTTCGAGGTCGTGAATCGCGGGCAGATCGGCCACGACCTCGCGATCGAGGGCGAGGGCCTGGCCGAGGAGCCGAAGACCCCGATCATCGACCCCGGCGCGGAGGCCGACCTCGAAGCCGACCTCGAGCCGGGCACCTACCGTTTCTACTGCACCGTCCCTGGCCACGCCGAGCAGGGGATGGAGACCGACGTCACGGTCGAATAGGGCTATGGTCACCCGCCGATGAAGCACCTCCGCAACCCCTTCGTGCAGGTCGGGCTCTGGACGGCCGCGATCACGGCCGTCGTGGGCGTGCTCGTTTGGACCGTGCCCTGGGAGCCGGAGTCGGCCTCGACCGCGGCGGGCCCGATCGACACCTTGTACGACGTGCTGGCGCTGATCTCGGCGTTCGTGCTGGCGCTGGTGACGAGCATCCTGCTGGTCGCGGTGGTGCACTTCCGCAAGCGCAGCCCCGACGACCTGCGCGACGGCGAGCCGATCCACGGCCACACGCGCCTCGAGGTCGTGTGGACGACGATCCCGGCGCTCCTGATGGTCGGGGCGGCGGTCTACAGCGGCCTCGTGCTGGCCGACATCGAGGAGTCCAAGGCCGACACGCAGACCATCCGCGTCACCGGCGAGCAGTTCGCGTGGACCTTCGAGTACCCCGACCAGGACGTGCGCTCCGGCGCGCTCCACCTGGTCGAGGACCAGCCCTACCAGTTCAAGATCACCGCCAAGGACGTGATCCACTCCTTCTGGGTCCCGCAGTTCCGGATGAAGAAGGACGCCGTGCCGGGCATGACGACCGACGTGCGGGTGACCCCGACGCGCAAGGGTGAGTACACCCTGGTCTGCACCGAGCTGTGCGGGCTGGGCCACTCCACGATGCGGGCCCCCGTTGTGGTCCAGGACCAGGCCGGCTTCGATCGCTGGGCCGAGCGGGTGAAGGCCGGCCGGGAGCCGCAGGCCGGCGGTGTCGTACCGCAGCAGGGGTCGGGAGGTCAGCCCTAGAATGGCCGCCGTGACGACCGCCGTTCACGCCCCGCCAAGGCCCGGGCCGCGGAACCGCCTGACGGCCCCGGGCTGGATCCGCGCCGCCTGGGTGTCGCTGGCGGGGGCGGCATTCTGCTTCGGCCTCGTGGTCGGCCTGCGGGCGATCCAGAACTACGAGCCGCTCATCGACGGCAATGCGATCGTGACCGTGATGCTGATCGGGGTGCCGCTCTTCTTCCTGGTCGGGATCGGCGGGTTCGACTACTGGGGCCGCTGGATGATCGGCCGCCCGACGCAGCCGGAGGACCACTCCGACCACGGCGCCCGCAGCTGGAAGGACTACTTCCGGGTCAACACCGACCACAAGGTGATCGGCATCCAGTACACGGTCACCGCCCTGTTCTTCCTGCTCGTCGGCGGAGCCATGGCCGAGGTGATCCGCGCCGAGCTGGCCCAGCCGGGCCAGCAGGTCGTGGACCCGAACACCTACAACGGGCTCTTCTCGGTGCACGCCTCGCTGATGATCTTCCTGGTCATCATCCCGATCTTCGCCGGGCTCGCGAACTACGTGCTGCCACTGATGATCGGCGCGCCCGACATGGCGTTCCCGCGCCTCAACGCGCTCAGCTACTGGCTGCTGCCGGTCGCGGGCGTGATGATGACCGCCAGCTTCCTGGTGCCCGACAGCGGCGCGTTCAACACGGGCTGGACCGCCTACGCGCCCCTGTCCACCGACGCCCCGCTGGGACAGAACTTCTTCACGATCGGCGTGCAGTTCGCGGGCACGTCGTCGATCATGACGGCGCTCAACTTCATCGTCACGATCATCACGATGCGGGCGCCGGGCATGACCTTCTGGCGCATGCCGCTGCTGGTCTGGGCGAACTTCACGACGTCGCTCCTGGTCGTGATCGCGACGCCGTTCGTGGCCGGCTCGCAGTTCCTGGTGCTGATCGACCGCGCGCTGCACGCGAACTTCTTCGACGCGGCCCAGGGCGGCGACATCATCTCCTACCAGCACATCTTCTGGTTCTACTCGCACCCCGCCGTCTACATCATGATGCTGCCCGGCTTCGGGATCATCTCCGAGATCATCTCGACCAAGTCGCGCAAGCCGGTGTTCGGCTACCGCCTGATGGCGCTGTCGCTGCTCGCGATCCTGGTGCTGGGCTTCACCGTCTGGGCCCATCACATGTTCGTGTCCGGCATGTGGAACTGGCTGCGGGTCCCGATGATGATCACGACGATGCTGATCGCCGTGCCGACCGGCATCAAGATCTTCTCCTGGCTCGCGACGCTGTGGAAAGGCGTGCTCGAGATGTCCACCCCGATGCTGTTCGCGCTGGGGTTCATCTCGATGTTCACGCTCGGCGGGATCAGCGGGATCATGCTGGCCGCGATCCCGGTGGACATCCACACCTCCGACTCGTACTTCGTGGTCGCGCACATCCACTACGTGCTGTTCGGGGGCAGCATGTTCACCATCTTCGCGGGGATCTACTACTGGTTCCCGAAGATGACCGGGCGGATGTTCGACGAACGGCTCGGGAAGCTGCACTTCTGGATGACTTTCGTCGGGTTCAACGTGACCTTCGGGCCGATGCACTGGCTGGGCCTCGAGGGGATGCCGCGGCGCGTCGCCGACTATGCGGACAAGTTCGCCGCCTGGAACCTCGTGTCATCGATCGGCGCGTTCCTGCTCGGCGCCGCCACCCTCGTGTTCGTCTACAACTTCATCGCGAGCTGGGCGGGCGGCCCGCGGGCGCCGGGCAACCCGTGGCGGGCGCGCACGCTCGAGTGGCAGGTCTCCTCACCGCCGCCCATCTTCAACTTCGACGAGATCCCGCAGGTCGTGGGCGGCCCCTACGAGTACGGCGTGCCCGGTTCCGTGCACGCGGTCCTGAACGGCGACCGCGAGAAGGTGGCGGTGGGCGCCGATGGCAACGGTCACGCCGCGCACGCCGCGGAAGGCAACGGCAACGGCGCCGAGACGAGGCGGGAGTAGCGCCGTGGAGGCGGCACAGCAGCCCGAGCCGGGGCGGGAGCCGGTCCACGTCCTCGTCGTGTCGAACGAGTCGGTGGGCGGCCACAGGCTGCTCGAGGCGATCGAGCGGCGCGCGGGCCGGGGGCCGATCCGGTGCACGGTCGTCTGCCCGCAGAACGTGCCCCACCAGGGCTTCGTGATCTACGACGCCACGGTGCGCTCGGCGGCCCGAGTGCGGGTGGAGCTGATCCTGGAGCGCCTGAGCGAGCTCGGCATCCCCGCCCACGGCGAGGTGATGGACCCGGATCCCTACGTCGCGACGCAGGACGCGATCCGCGAGTGGGGGGCGGACGAGATCATCGTCTCGACCTATCCGTACCCGCGGTCGGGCGTCTTTCGCCGTGACCTGATCGAGCGGATCAGGAAGTGGTCGGGCCTGCCCGTCGAGCACGTCGTGGTCGACCTGCGCGAGGAGCCCGTGCGCAACGTGCTGGTGGTCGCAAGCCAGACGGTCGGCGGCCCGCAGCTGATCGAGTCGCTCGAGCGCCGGGCGACCTCGTCACCGCACCGGTTCACCGTGATCGCGCCCCAGAGCGGCGGTGACGACGGCGCCGCTGCGACCGAGGAGCGGCTCGAGCAGACGCTGGCCGAGCTGCGCCAGGCCGGCCTCAAGGTGAAGGGCTACGTCACCCATCCGGACCCGCTCCTGAGCATCCGGCAGGCGATGCAGATCTCGCCTGCGGACGAGATCGTGATCTCGACCCTGCCGAAGCAGAAGTCGCGGTGGCTGCGCGGAGACCTCATCAACCAGGCGCGCAAGGCGACGGGCCGGCCCGTCGAGCACATCGTGTTCGACCCCGACGCCGCGCGTGAGCCCACCGAGGCGGCCGCCTGATGGAATCGGCCTCGATCGCCCACGCCGCGCACGCGGCCCACCCGCCGGAGGCGCACCAGAGCTCGCGCGTGGACTCCCGCCTGCTGGGCGTGCTGCTTTTCATCATCTCGGAGGCGATGCTGTTCGGGTCGTTCTTCACGGCGTACTTCTTCGTGCGCGTCGTGCAGGGCGTTGATTGGCCGCCCGCGCCGTTCGAGTTCCCGGTCCTGATCGCGAGCATGAACACCGCGATCCTGCTGGTCTCCAGCGGGACCGTGCACTGGGCGCTGCATTCCATCAAGAAGGGCAACCGGCTTGGCCTGCAGGTCGGCCTGGTCGTCACCTTCCTGCTCGGCGTGATGTTCCTCGTGACGCAGGTCAACGAGTACTTCAAGGCCGGGTTCTCGATCGAGGACGGCGCGTTCGCCTCGGTCTTCTACGGGCTCACCGGCCTCCACGGCGCACACGTCTTCGTGGGCCTGACCCTGCTGGCGATCATGAACATCCGCACCGCGCGCGGCCACTTCTCGCCGGAGTCACACATGGGTGTGGAGGCCGCCGGCATCTACTGGCACTTCGTCGACATCATGTGGATCATCGTGTGGAGCACGGTGTACCTTCTCTAGTCGGCAACGCTCGCGAGCAATAGGAGGCGGCGATGATCAACCCGCTGAGGTCCGAGGAGGACGCGTTCCGGTTCACGTTGATCGTCGCGGTGCTGCTCGCGCCCATTGCGCTCGTGGCCGTGATCTGGAGCACCGGCGCCGCCCTGGCCGTCGCGGGCGGGCTCGTGATCGGCCTGCTGGTGGGCCTCTTCGTGCTGCGGCGCGAACAGCCCCCGCCGAAGGCGGACCTGCGCCCCCGCCGCCGCGACGGCAAGCACAGGATCCTCGTGGTCGCGAACGAGACCCTCTCGGGCCGCGCCCTGCACTCCGAGATCTCCGGCCGCCCGCCGGGCACCGAGACCGAGCTGCGCATCGTCTGCCCCGCCCTCAACACGAAGATCAAGCACTGGACCAACGAGGAGGACCAGGCCCGCGCGGATGCTCAGCAGCGTCTCGAGGGTCTCCTTGCAAGCCTGCGTCGCGACGGATTCGACGCCCGCGGGGAGATCGGCGACGACGACCCCGTCCAGGCGATGGAAGACGCCCTGCGACTGTTCCCCGCGGACGAGGTGATGATCTCCACGCACCCGCCGGGTCGCTCCAACTGGCTCGAGCACGATGTCGTGGAACGCGCCCGGGAGCGCTTCGACCTGCCTGTCACGCACGTTGTCGTCGACCTCGCCCGCGAGCGGGCCGCGGCGCGCTCGAATATCGGGGCTCGCCCCGCTATTTGACGGTCAGCGTGCCCGTCATCCCGGCCTGCTCGTGGCCGGGAACGCTGCAGAAGAAGGTCTGCCTGCCGGGCTTCAGGTTCGCCGTGACCGTCGAAGTCTTGCCACCCTGGACGACCTCGCCCTCGGGCCCGTCCTTCAGGGCGATGTTGTGCGGCACCGACGAGTCGTTCTGCGACTCGAGCGTCACCTTGCCGGCGTTCGCCTCGGCGTTCTTGAACTGGTAGGCCAGCTGGCCGTTCGCGTCGGCCGGAATCTGGACGGTGTTCTGCCCGTCGGCCTTCGCGGTCCCAGACGGCTCGCCGCCCGAGTCGCCGGAGCCCTCCTTGCCGATCGCGTCCGCGACGTACGCGGCCACGGCGTCCGCGTCCTCGCCGGTGACGAGGTCGGCGGGCATCTCGGGACCCATCGGCAGCTGGATCTGCTTGCGCACGACGCCCTCGATCGTGCTGCGGCCGAGGCCGTCCCTGACCGCCGCCGCGAAGGCCAGATCGAGGTTCGGCCCCTGGACCCCCTTCGTGCCGGCGTTCTCGAGGATGTGGCAGGCGCCGCAGCGCTGGGTGAACAGCTCCTTGCCGCGGGCCAAGTCGGGCTCGGGCTCGGAGCCGCATCCAGCGGCCACCAGCATGGTCGCGATCGCGAACGCGGCGGCGATCCACGGTGCTCTGGTGCTTGCGAGAGGCATCAGCGGTCGGGCATTATCCGCATTCGCGCGGTCGTTTGCCAACTGGCAGCCGATCGGAGCGGTCGCAGAGGGCCCGATCGGACGTCTCCAGAGGACGGGCCGGGGATCGAGCGGTCGTCTGAAGCTAGGCCGAGTCGAACACGACCACGCCGAGCGCCGCACCCACGGCGAGCGCCCCACAGGCCGCCAGCACGACCCGCCGCAGCCGCAGGTCCGCTGCTCCCTCCTCGGCGCCCGTCGAGAGCAGCCGGTGGAGCGGCATCACGATCGCTGGGCGGCCGCGGCGATCATCGCGACCTCGATCGCGTCCTCTCCGAGCTCGGTCCGGCTGCCTCTCAAGACGGCCGCGAGGGCGGCCGCCTCGGCTGCGACCAGGCCGATGGTCACGCCCAGCGTGATGACGAGCATCTCCCGTACCTCACGGCGGTCGCGCGCCTCGAA
>Ga0299913_10005284_pt1 | contig 10998 bp, 10 predicted proteins | sample RVTome_9_FD_201360 | JGI IMG/M metagenome (GOLD analysis project Ga0299913, IMG submission 201360) | Soil microbial communities from uranium-contaminated site in the Upper Colorado River Basin, Wyoming, United States - RVT155D38 (version 2) ... | reverse complement strand
AGATCAGCTCGGTCAGTGCGACGGTGGCCACGTAGACCGCTGCCAGCGCGGCCATCACGCCGAACGGGGCGAGCACCGTCAGCAACGCGCCGGCTGCGGCCTGGCCGAGGCCGCTCGCCTCGACTGCCGCGCCGAGCCCGAATGAGGCCGCGATCAGCACGATCAAGTTGACGTCGATCGCCCGCCGCGCCTCGGCGATGGTCAGCGTGCGGGTCACGATCAGCAGCAACGGCACGAGCAGCGCGCCCTGTAGCAGGGTCACCACGCCGAGGCCGGTCAGGGCCACGAAGCCGAGCGCGATGATTGCCACCTGCGCCGCGTTGCGCTGCCTGGTCGGTGCTATGCCCGACAGCGGTGCGATGAGCAGGAACTCGCGCGACTCGCGCCAGCGGTTGCGGAAATCCGCATCGGCCAACACGAGCAGCGTGTCACCCATGTGCAGCCGCACGTCGCCCAGCTTCGCCTCCAGGCGCTGGCCCTGGCGGTGGATGGCCAGCACCGCGGCGTTGTAGCGCGCACGGAAGCCGACCTCGCGCAGGGTCCGGCCGGAAAGCTCCGAGTCGCCCACCACGACCTCGTAGAACGAGTGGCTGCCGCCGCCGAGGCGCTCGAGCTGGGTGCTCTCGGTCGAGGCCAGGCCGCGCATCCGTTGCAGGTCGACAATGTCGTCGACGCGGCCGACGAAGGTCAGCCGGTCAGCGCCTCGCAAGCGTTCGGTGGGTGCCACCGGCGCTATCACCTGCGCTTCGTCGCGCTCGATCTCGACCAGGAAGACGCCGTGCAGCCGGCGCAGGCCGCCGTCCTCGACGCTCACGCTGTCGAGCGGGCCCCCGTCGACGACGCGCATGGTGACGGTGAAGTCGCGCCCGCCCTCGCTCCACGCGGGCCGCTCCTCGCCTCGGCTGGGCAGCAGCCGCGGCGCGAGCAGGATGATCGCGGCCAGGCCGGCCAGCGCCACCGGAACGCCGACCGGCGTGATCTCGAACAGGGTCAGCGGCGGCAGGCCCTGCCGGCTCAGTAGTCCTGACACGGTCAGGTTGGTCGAGGTGCCGATCGTCGTCATCACGCCGCCCAGCACCGCCGCGTAGCTGACCGGGATGAGGAAGCGCGACGGACGCAGGCCGCGCCGGCGCGACAGCTCGATCACGGTCGGCACGGTCATCGCCACCACCGTCGTGTTGTTGAGGAAGCCAGAGCTGGCGGTGACCGGCACGAGCAGGCGCGCCAGCAGCCGGTGGGTACCCGCGGCGCGCCCGAACAGCGCGCTTACCACCGGCGCCAGCACACCCGAGATGTCGACCGCCCGGGCCAGCACGAGCAGCGAGGCGACGATGATCGGCGCCTCGTTGGAGAAGCCCGAGAAGGCCTGTTCGGGTGTGGTCACGCCGAACAGCAGCAGCACGACTGCGGCGCCTAGGACGGCGACCGCCGGCTGGATGACCTCGCGCGCCATCGCGCCGACGGTGAAGACGATCACCGCCAGCGTGAGCCAGGCCTCGGGAGTCAGCCCAGAAGCTCCAGGATGTAGCGGAAGAGGTCGCGTGCGGTGATGACGCCGACGCCGTTGCCGTTGACCAGCGGAATGTGACGGAAGCCGCCGACGGCCATCTTGTGGATGGCCACCGCGACGCTGTCGTCGGCGCGCAGCATGACCGGGTCAGGCGTCATCACCTCGCCGATCGTCACGCCGTCGAGGCTGCGCCCGGCCAGCTTGCGCACGGCGTCCTGCTCGGTGAAGATGCCCGCCACACCGCCGTCGCGCAACACGATCAGCGCACCAGCACCGATGCGCTGCATCTGGGCCACCGCCTCGGCGGCCGGCGTCTCGGGCGCGACCACTTCGGCCGGCGTCGGGTCGAGCGCCGCCAGCGGCTGGCTCAGCAGCCGGCTCTCGAAGCGGCTGCCAGGGGCAGGTATGTCGGCCGTGCGCAGGTCGGCGCCGCAGTTCTGGCAGTTGTCCTCGCCCTGCAGGTTCTCGACGCCGCAGACCGGGCAGATCATCGGCTAGTCGACGGTCCAGGTCTCGCCGGCCAGCAGCAGCTTGGCCAGGTCACCCTCGCCCTGCTGGCGCAGCGCGTCATCGATCTGGCCGCTGACCAGCCGGTCGTGGGTTGGCCGGGCAACGCGCCGAAAGACGCCAACCGGCACCGGGAACTCGGGCCACCACATGCGCGAGAGCATGAAGGCGAGATAGGGGTCTTCGCTCTCCTCATCGTGCACCAGCAGGTCCGACTCCGACACGTCGTTGCCCAGCGTGACCACCTCGGGGTGCAGGCCACGCAGGCGGATGCCCTTGTCGCGCTCGGCGCCGAAGACCATCGGCCTGCCGTGCTCGAGGACGAGCATCCGGTCGTCGCGCACCTCGCGCTCGGTGAACTCGCGGAAGGCGCCGTCGTTGAAGATGTTGCAGTTTTGCAGGACCTCGACGAAGGCCGAGCCGCGGTGGGAGCCGGCCCGGTTGAGCGTCTCCTGCAGGTGCTCGGTGTGGGTATCGACCGAGCGGGCCACGAAGCTCGCCTCCGCGGCCAGGGCGATCGACAACGGCTGGATGGGGAAGTCGACCGTACCCGCGGGCGTTGACTTGGTCCGCTTGCCCAGCTCGGAGGTCGGCGAGGCCTGGCCCTTGGTCAGCCCGTAGATGCGGTTGTTGAACATCACCAGCTTGATGTCGACGTTGCGCCGCATCGAGTGCAGGACGTGGTTGCCGCCGATCGACAGGGCGTCGCCATCGCCGGTGATGACCCACACCATCAGCTCCGGATTGGCCAGCTTGAGGCCGGTCGCCAGCGTCGGCGCCCGGCCGTGGATGGTGTGGAAGCCGTACGTGTTCATGTAGTAGGGCAGCCGGCCCGAGCAGCCGATGCCGCTGATGAAGACGATGTTCTCCTTGGGCACGCCGAAGTCGGGCATCGTCTTCTGCGTCTGGGCCAGGATCGAGTAGTCGCCGCAACCGGGGCACCAGCGCACTTCCTGGTCGGAGACGAAGTCCTTGCGCGTGAGGGCGATCACGGCGGCGTTCTCAGACGACAGCGGCGCGTCGGCCGGCCGGGGCGGCTGCCCGGCGGGGCGCCCGTTGCCGGTCTGGTCGCTCATCAGGCCAACCCCTGGCCGGAGGCCGAGAAGGTGTCTTGGCTGTCCGAACGCAGCGAAACGTCGTCGACCGGGCGGCCGGCGAGGACGGCCTCCGCCGCGCTGCGGATCTCGCTGATCCGGAAAGGCTTGCCGCGCACGCGATTGAAGCCGACGACGTCGATGAGGTAGCGGGCCCGTAGCAGCAACGACAGCTGGCCCAGGTTCACCTCCGGCACCAGCACGCGCCGGTACGAGCGCAGGACGTCGCCGGTGTTGCGCGGCAGCGGGTTGAGGTGGCGGAGGTGGCCGTGGGCAACGCTCCAGCCTTCCTGCTGCAGGCGCTCGACGGCGGTCCGGATAGCGCCGTAGGTCGAGCCCCAGCCAAGGACGATCAGCTCGCCCCGCTCGGGACCGAAGACATCCAGCGGCGGGATGTCGGCCGCGATGCGGTCGATCTTCTCGGCGCGGAGCAGTTGCATCCGGTGATGGTTGTCCGCGTCGTAGCTGACGTTGCCGGTCATGTCGGCCTTCTCGAGACCACCGATGCGGTGCTCCAATCCCGGCGTCCCGGGCACGGCCCAGGGTCGGGCGAGCGTCTGCGGGTGGCGGGCGTAGGGCTGGAAGGTCGCCCGATCGGTCGCGTTGTCGACGGCCAGTGATGGCATGTCGGCCAGTGAGGGCACCTTCCAGGGCTCCGAGCCGGTGGCGAGGAAGGCGTCGGACAGGTAGACAACGGGCGTCATGTACTTGAGCGCCAGCCGCCACGCCTCGATTGCGTAGTCGAAGCACTCGGCCGGCGTGGCCGGCGCGACTACGGCTACCGGCGAGTCGCTGTTGCGCCCGAACATGACCATCAGCAGATCGGCCTGTTCGGTCTTGGTCGGCATGCCCGTCGACGGCCCCGCGCGCTGGACGTCGACGACGACGAGCGGCAGCTCGACCATCACGGCCAGGTTGAGCGCCTCGCTCTTGAGCGCGATGCCGGGCCCTGACGAGGCGGTCATGCCCATCGCGCCACCGTACGACGCGCCGATGGCCGAGCCGATGGCGGCGATCTCGTCCTCGGCCTGGAAGGTCTTGACGCCGAAGTTCTTGTACGTCGCGAGGTGGTGCAGGATGTCGCTCGCCGGCGTGATCGGGTAGCTGCCGTAGACGAGCTGGCGGCCGGCCAGGCGGGCGGCGGCAACCAGGCCAAGCGCGGTCGCCTCGTTGCCGGTGATGTTGCGGTACGTGCCCGGTGAAAGCCTTGCCGGCGCGACCCGGTAGGTGGTGTGGAACATCTCGGTCGTCTCGCCGAAGGCGTAGCCCGCCTTCAGCGCGCGCCGGTTGCCCTCGGCGATCTGCGGCCGGGCAGAGAACTTGGTGTCGATCCAGCGCAGTGTGGGCTCCATGCTGCGCTCGTAGAGCCAGAACATCAGCCCGAGGGCGAAGAAGTTCTTGGTCAGGTCGACCTGCTTGCTCGTCATGCCCAGGTCCTCTAGCGCGCGCGCGTTGAGCGTGCTGATCGGGACCTCGAAGACGTTGTAGGCCTTGAGCGAGCCGTCGGTCAGGGGGTTGCCCTCGTAGCCGGCCTTCTTGAGGTTGTTGGCCGTAAAGGCATCCGAGTTGACGATCAGCGCGCCGCCCGGCGGCAGCTCACCGCCGTTGGTGCGCAGCGCGGCCGGGTTCATCGCCACCAGCACGTCCGGCTCGTCGCCCGGGGTGTGGATCTCGGCCGAGGCGAAGCTGATCTGGAAGCCCGACACGCCGGGCAGCGAGCCGGCCGGCGCGCGGATCTCGGCCGGGAAGTCGGGCAGCGTGCTGATGTCGTTGCCGAACACGGCTGCCGTGCGCGTGAACTGGCTGCCGGTGAGCTGCATGCCGTCGCCGGAATCACCGGCGAACCGGATCGTTACCCGCTCCAACTCCTGCACAGGCAGGTGTCGCTGGACGGGCGTTTCGGTGGTCACGCCCCTTCTGGTTCCTCCATCAACTGGTGCGGTCGCGGCGGCAGGTTGAGGATCTCCTGCGGGAAGGCCTCGGCGACGTAACCGAGTATGTCCTGCTGGCGCAGCAGCGCGACGAGCGTGCCGTCCTCCTCGACCAGCGGCAGGTTGCGGTAGCCGCCACGCTCCATCGCCGTCAGTGCCGCGTGCAGCGTAGCGTCGGCGTCGATGGTGTGCGGATCGGCCGTCATGAGCTCGTCGATCGGCCGGTCGGCGGGCGCGTTGCGGCCGATGACGCGGGTCAGCACGTCGTGCTCGGTGAAGATGCCCACCAGCCGCGGCCCGTCGCAGACGAGCACGGTCTCGCCGCGCGCCGCCTGCATCTGGCGCAGTGCCTCGCCGAGCGGCGTGCCGCGCTGGACGGTCAGCGGCTCGGGCCGGGCGACCTGGCGGGCCTGCTCCGTGCGCAGCTCGATGCGGCCGATGCCGGCGGCGGTGTCGCCGACACGCTTGGTTCGTGTCGTGTCGTTCACTGGCGGGTCAATCGAGGCGGGGACACATGCTGATTCTACTCGTGCTCGGTGGCTTGTCCGCCGCGCGCCCGTCGAACCAGGCTAAGGACCAGTCAGGCCGCCGCAGCGACGCGGCTGCAACGTCCGCTGCCCATCGTGCAGCCAGAAGGCGAGATCGAGGCTGTCACGCTCTGGCCTGGTGCCGCGCGATGGACGTTTCATTGGCCACCGCCCGGCGCCCGCCACCTGAACACGACAGGAGGACAGCGCAATGGGTAACGAGGACCAGGTCCAGGGCAAGTGGGACCAGACGACGGGCAAGGTCAAGGAGGAAGTCGGCGACGCCATCGGCAACGAGCAGATGGAGTACGAAGGCAAGTGGGACCAGGGCAAGGGCCAGGTCCGCGAGGGCGTCGGCGATGTCCGTGAGGGCATCGGCGAGGCAACCGAGGACCTCGACGACCGCCGCTGATCCCTCCGCCGAGTAGATCGAAGCCGGGCCGCGATTGCGGCCCGGCTTCCTATGTGTTCGTCGCCGAGTCGGCCTGCGCCGCCGCTCAGCGGCGCGAGCCGAAGATCAGCATCAGGTAGTACAGGAATGTCAGCAGCGCGGTCAGCGCGGCTGCGACATACGTCCAGCCGGCCGCGCGCAGCACGGCGCGTGCCCCGTCGCCGCGCTGGCCGGTCAGGCCGAGCGGCGCCACGAAGGCGAGCGCGCGGTTGCTGGCGCCGAACTCGACGGGCAGCGTCACGAACGTGAACAGGACCGCAGCGGCGAAGAAGACCAGGCCGATCACGGCCAGGTTCAGGAAGTTCAGGATCAGGCCGATGATGATCAGCCAGGGCGCGAGGCTCGAGCCGATCTGCGCCACCGGCACGATCAGCTGGCGGAGGGCCATGGCCGGGTCCTTCTCCTGGTGCTGCAGCGCGTGGCCGACCTCGTGGGCGATGACCGCTGCGCCAGCCACCGACAGCTGCCCGCCACCGGAGACGGAGAAGCCGACCTGCTGCTCGATGGGATCGAACTGGCCGCGGCCGCCGCGCATGCCGGCGACCGATGAGCTGACGCGCAGCACTCGCCCGCGCGGATCGTAGTGATCGGTCAGGTGCCCCGGCGTCGGCTCGATGCGCACCTGCTGCAGGCCCTGCCTGTCGAGCATGTAGCGCGCGAAGTCGTAGGCCGACATGTTGATGCCCGAGTCGACCTTGTCCCACTTGCCATAGGTCGAGCGGACCTTCCACGCCGCCCACGCCGTCAGCGCGATCGTGGGCAGGAAAACCAGAAGCAGATACGGCAGATACGGCCCGAGTCCTGCCACCGTGTCGTTACCTCCAAGAGTCGAGTATCCCGGCGCGACGCCATGGCTTTCGCGCGTCAACGCGTCAATAAGGTACACGAGCGCTCGCTCGTGCCCGTCGAAGTGCTCGATCCGCGCCGCCAGTAGCGGCGCGAGAGCGCCCGACAGCCGAGCCGACGCGCACTTTTTCGACGCCCGACCGCCCGATGCCTAGACGCTGCCGTTGACAGGCGGTAGGCTCTGCCAGCGGCGCCGATCACGGAGCTTGGTCGGCTGGCCGGCAGGGGCAAGGAGGGTGACCATGTTCGAGCGCTTCGCGCGCAGCGTCGGGCTGGCCAAGGCAAGTCTGGCCGTACTGCGAGCCGACAAAGAGCTGCTGCTCTTCCCGCTCGTGTCCTTCGTCGCGCTGCTCATCGTCGTGATCAGCTTCGCCGTGCCGTTCGCCGCGCTGGGCATGCTGGGCGACGCGGCAGACGGTCAGCTGACGCCGGCCATGGTCGTGCTCGCCTTCCTCTTCTACGTCGTTGCCTACACGGTCATCTTCTTCTTCAACAGCGCCCTGGTCGGAGCGGCGATGATCCGCCTCGACGGCGGCGACCCGACCTTGGGCGACGGCCTGCGCCTGGCCGCCTCGCGCTTCGCGGCCATCGTCGCCTACGCGGTGGTGGCGGCGACGGTGGGCATGGTGTTGCGCTTCATCTCGGAGCGGGCGGGCATCGTCGGCCAGCTGATCGGCGGCGTGCTCGGCTTCGCGTGGAGCGTGGTCACCTTCCTGGTCGTGCCGGTACTGGTCGTCGAGCGGGTCGGGCCGATCGAGGCGATCAAGCGCAGCGGCGGGTTGCTGCGCCGCACCTGGGGCGAGCAGCTGATCGGCAACATCGGCATCGGGATCGTCTTCACGCTGATCGGGCTGGTGGTCGTACTCCTGGGCGGGTTGCTCATCGTCGTGCTGGCGCAGATCGCGCCGGTGCTGGCCATCGCCGGCGTCGTGCTGGTCGTGGTCGCGGTCGGACTGGTGGCCCTGATCGGCGCGGCGGTCAGCGGCATCTTCACGGCGAGCCTGTATCGCTATGCCACCAAGGGCGACGCCGGTCCGCTCTTCCGCGGCGAGACGATGGCCGGCGCGTTCCGCTCGAAGTCGGGGCCGGCGCCGGCCACGTTGCCACCGCACTGAGCTGGACGGCGGCGCCCGCGGCGCGGGTGCCGGGCAGACTTCGCGCCAGATGAACGTCGTCTTCTTCTCGCCGCACTTTCCGCCCAACTGGTACCGCTTCGCGGCCGGCCTGCGCGCGGCGGGGGCGACTGTGCTGGGCATCGCCGACGTCAACTGGGAGCAGCTGCGCCCGGAGCTGCGCGATGCGCTGCACGACTACTACCGCCTTGACGACCTAGCCAGCTACGACCAGGCGGTGCGCGCGCTGGGCTGGTTCATCCACCGCCACGGGCGGATCGGCCGGCTCGACTCGCTCAACGAGCACTGGTTGGAGCTCGAAGCCGCCCTGCGCACCGACTTCAACATTCCGGGCATAGACCGGCGCGAGATAGCCGCCATCAAGCGCAAGTCGCTGATGAAGAGGCGCTTCCTCGCGGCCGGCCTCGAGCCGGCGCGCGGGCGCGTCTGTCGCGCGCGGTCGGGGCTGATGTCGTTCATCCGCGAGGTCGGCTATCCGGTCGTCGCCAAGCCCGACGTCGGAGTCGGCGCGGCACGTACATTCAAGATCGAGAACGGCAATCAGGTCGAGTCGTACCTCGGCGAGAAGCTGCCCGTCGACTACATCGTCGAGGAGTTCGTGCCCGGCGAGATCATGACCTACGACGGCCTCGTCGGCCGGCGCGGGGAGGTCGTGTTCGACTCGACGCTCATCTACAGCACCGGCGTGATGGAGTCGGTCAACGAGCAGCGCGATCTCTACTACTGGATCCCGCGCCAGATCCCTGACGACGTCCGCGCCGTCGGCCAGGCGATGGCGCGCGCCTTCGACCTGCGCGAGCGGCCGTTCCACTTCGAGCTGTTCCGCAAGCCCGACGGCCGGCTGGTGCCGCTCGAGGTCAACATGCGACCACCCGGCGGCCTGACCGTCGACATGTTCAACTTTGCCAATGACTTCGACTTCTATCGCCAGTGGGCCAACGTGCTGGTCCACGGCCGGTTCGACGCTGCGATCACGCGGCCCTATGCCTGCCTCTACGTCGCCCGGCGTGATGGCCGCCAATACGCGCTGAGCCACGACGAAGTGCTGCGCGAGTTCGCGCCGCTCCTCGTCGCCGAGGCGCGCATGGACCGCGTCTTTGCTGCCGCCATCGGCGATCACGGCTACCTGCTGCGCCACCCTGACCTGACCCTTCTGATCGACGCCGCCCACGAGATTCACCGCCGGCCATGAGACGCGAGACGCGGCTGTGGTTCAGCGGCAACCTCGGCCACGACATGGAGCTGATGCTCTACGGCCATGCCGGCCAGGCACTGCTTGCCTTCCCGTCGCAGGACGGCCGGGCCACAGACTGGGAGGGCTTCGGGATGGTCGACGCAACGGCCGAGCTGATCGAGCAGGGCCGGCTGATCGTGATCGCCCTCGACGGCATCGACTGGCAGAGCTGGACCAACGCCAACGCCCCGGTCGGCGATCGCGCGCGCCGCCACGAGGACTATCACCGCTACGTCGTCGAGGAGGTCGTCCCCTTCGCCCGCGGCGAGTCGGGCCGCGACAGCGTCTGGGCGACCGGTTGCTCGATGGGCGCCTTCCATGCGGCCAACGTCTTCTTCCGCCGGCCTGATGCCGTTGACGGCCTGATCGCGCTGTCGGGGCTGTACCAGCCGCGCCTGTTCGTCGGCGACTTCAGCGACGACCATGTCTACTTCAACAGCCCGCTGTACTACCTGCCCAACCTCAATGACCCGTGGCACCTCGAGCACTACCGTCTGGCCCGGATCGTCTTCTGCTGCGGCCAGGGGGCATGGGAAGACGACTGCCTGCGCGACATGCGCGAGCTGGAGCGGATCATGGCCGCCAAGGGCCTCCCGGCCACGTTCGACTACTGGGGCAACGACGTCGAGCATCACTGGTACTGGTGGCAGCGCATGCTGCCCCACCACCTCGAGCGGATGCTCTAGCCAGGCACACACCGCGCGCGCCCCTGACCGAGTTGTTGGGCGGCGCGCCTGCCGCTCTAGGCGCCCACCGCCTGCCGGCTCAGCGGCCGGCCCAGATGCCGACGCGCTCGAACTCGAGCGGGACGTCGACCAGGATCAGCTCGCTCGGCGCCGTGGCAGCGATTGTCAGCTCTGGCTGTTCGCTGACCTTGGCCGCGTCGCCGGTCGCGACGGCGTGGCTGTCGAAGGTCGCCTCGCCTTCGATCAGGTAGACGTAGGCGCCACGCCCGGGCGCCAGCCGGTGGCCGACCGACGATCCCGCCTCGAGACGCGCGACGTGCACCGACGCGTCCTGGTGGACCTTCACGACCTCGCCGCCCTCAGGGCCGATGACCTTCAACAGCCGGTCGGTCCGATCGGCGCGGGTGAATTCGCGCTGCTCGACGCCGGGTGGCAGGTCGGCCGTGCGGGGCAGGATCCAGAGCTGGATGAAGCGCATCGGCTGGTCGGCCGAGGCGTTGCGCTCGGAGTGCCAGGCGCCCGCGCCGAGGGTCATTCGCTGGACAGAGCCGGCAGGGAGGGGCCCGAACGGGCCACCGACGTTGTCCTCGTGGCCGAAGAGGCCCTCGACGACGTAGGTCAGGCCCTCCACGTCACGGTGGGGATGGAGCGGCCAGACCGCCCCGGGCACGAGCCGGTCGTCGTTGAAGACACGCAGGGCACCGAAGCCGTCGTTCTCCAGGTCGCGGTAGTTGTCGAAGCTGAAATGCCAGCGCGCCTGGAACCAGCCTCCGTCGACGCTGTGGATGTCGCTGTCGCGACGGATGACGATCATGGGCCGACCTCCTGGCGGTGCCGGCCATCGTCGCCGATTGCCCGGGCCGACGCCACTCCGGACGGCGACGGAGACGGTGCTGTTAGGTCGCGTCGGTCGGCCGGGATGGGTGCCGGCGCCGCTGGTGGCTAGCCTCGGTGGCGATGGCGATCTTGGCTGGTCTCGCGAGCATGCTCGGCCGCTTCGCCGGCCGGGCCCTCAACACGACGCTCGGCTGGGCGACGGTGCTGCTCTTCGGCAAGGTCGCCGCCAACCGGCAGGGGCT
>Ga0299913_10005283_pt1 | contig 11000 bp, 9 predicted proteins | sample RVTome_9_FD_201360 | JGI IMG/M metagenome (GOLD analysis project Ga0299913, IMG submission 201360) | Soil microbial communities from uranium-contaminated site in the Upper Colorado River Basin, Wyoming, United States - RVT155D38 (version 2) ... | reverse complement strand
AGGCCAGCGACGGCCAGCTCGAGGACGAGCTGCGGCTGGCCCTGAGCGTGGCCGGGCTCGAGTCGCCTCCCATCGCGCACTTGAGGCGCTACGGCGGCGTGCTGCCGTCGGTGGCGGAGATCGTGGAGAGGGCGATCGAGGCCACGCGCGCGGAGGGTGTGGCGGCATGAGCGTCTTCTACGACACGTTCGTGCGGCACGACCACGGCGCGGGGCTCAAGGCCGGTAGCACCCACTACTGCGCGGGCTGCGGTCACGGCCTGGTGCACAAGTACCTCGCGGACGCCATCGAGGAGCTGGGCGTGCAGGACCGTACGGTGGCCATCTCCCCCGTCGGCTGCAGCGTCTTCCTCTACTACTACCTCGACGTCGGGAACACGCAGGCGGCGCACGGCCGCGCCCCGGCGGTGGCGCTCGGGCACAAGCTCGCGAACCCGGACAGCATCGTGGTGAGCTACCAGGGCGACGGGGACCTGGCCTCGATCGGCCTGGCGGAGATCCTCCATGCCGCGCAGCTCGGCCTCCCGCTCACCGTGATCTTCGTCAACAACGCGATCTACGGCATGACCGGCGGGCAGATGGCGCCCACCACCCTGACCGGGCAGAAGACCGCCACCAGCCCCTACGGCCGGGGCCGGCTGGAGGGCGCGCCGCTGCGCATGGCCGAGCTGGTCGCCCAGATCGACGGCGCCGTGTACGTGGAGCGCGTCGCGCTCTTCGACGCGAAGCAGCGGGTCAAGGCGGGCAAGGCCATCCGCCGCGCCCTGCAGACGCAGGTGGACAATCTCGGGTTCGCGTTCGTGGAGGTGCTGGCGGAGTGCCCGCTGCACCTCGGGCTCACGCCGCCCGAGGCGGAGGCCTGGGTGGAGCGGCACATGCTTCCCGTGTTCCCGCTGGGCGTCAAGAAAGACGTCACGCCGGAACCCTGGCCGGCCTGGAAGAAGCCGAGCTTCGATCCGCGGACGCTGCTCGGCGCCGTCGGCGGCGACGGCGAGGCGGCGCCGCGCTTCGCGCCCGGCTTCCCCGCCGCGCTCTTCGGAGGGGACATCGGCCTGAAGCTCGCGGGCGCGGGCGGCGACGGGGCGCAGACCGCCGCCATGCTCGTGGCGCGCGCCGCGATCAACGAGGGCTTCGACGCCACGCACATCCCGAGCTACGGGCCGGAGTCGCGCGGCGGCACCTCCTACGCCGACGTCCGGCTCGCGACCGAGGAGGTGCTGTCACCGGCCGTGTCGCAGCCGCACGCCCTGGTCGCCTTCAACGCGCCCAGCCTGGCGAAGTTCGGCCCCTCCGTGGCCAAGGGGGGCTTCGTGGTCTACGACCGCTCGGTCGTGGCCTCTCCGGCCTCGTGGCCGGGCGTGCACGTCGCCGGCATCCCCTGCTCGCAGGCGGCCCAGGACCTCGGCGACGTGAGGGTGAAGAACGTGGTGGCCCTGGGCGCCCTGAACGCCCTGACGCACCTGTTCCCCGACGAGACGTACCTGGCGGCGATCCGCCAGGCCCTGGCCGGCAAGCCCGCTCTGGCGCCGCTCAACGAGCGGGCCTTCGCGCGTGGCGTGGAGCTGGCCGGAGCGAGGGCCGGCATCCGGCCGACGTCCTGAGCCGGTCCCGCCGGCGCCGCGGCCGGCCAGGAGGAGCGCGCATGGACGAAGTGGTCGTGAGGCGCGACGGCGGGCGCGGCGCCCGTTTCGTGGTCCCCTACCGGGGCGCCACGCTGCTCCGGCAGCCGCTCTACGCCAAGGGCACGGCCTTCACGAAGGACGAACGGATCGCCTTCGGCCTGGAGGGGCTGCTGCCCCAGCACGTGAGCAGCATGGAGCAGCAGGAGCGGCGCGTCTGCGCCAACGTCTCGCGCCAGCAAGACCCCCTCGACCGGTATGTGGCGCTGGCCGCGCTCCAGGACCGCAACGAGCACCTGTTCTACCGCGTGCTCGTGGACCACCTCGAGGAGTTCCTGCCCATCGTCTACACGCCGACGGTCGGCCGCGCCTGCCAGGAGTGGAGCCACATCTTCCGGCGCGCGCGCGGCCTCTGGATCACGCCCGCGCACCGCGGGCGGATCGACGAGGTCCTGGGCAACGCGCCTTTCGCCGACGTGCGGCTCATCGTGGTCACGGACAACGAGCGGATCCTGGGCCTGGGCGACCAGGGAGCCGGCGGCATGGGCATCCCCATCGGCAAGCTGGCCCTCTACACGGCGGCGGCGGGCATCCCGCCCTGGCAGACGCTGCCCGTGAGCCTGGACGTGGGCACGGACAACGAGGCGCTGCTCGCGGACGACCTCTACCTGGGCTGGCGCTCCCCGCGCCTGCGCGGGGCCGAATACGACCTTCTGGTGGACGAGTTCGTGCGCGCGGTCCAGCGCCGCTTCCCGCGCGCGCTCTTGCAATGGGAGGACTTCAAGAAGGCCAACGCCTTCCGCCTGCTCGACCGCTATCGCGGCCGCATCGCCTCCTTCAACGACGACATCCAGGGCACGGCGGCCGTGGCCGTGGCCGGGATCATGGCCGGGGCGCGCCTCACCGGCACGCCGCTGCCCGAGCAACGGGTGGTGATCCTGGGCGCGGGCGCGGCCGGCATCGGCATCGCGCGGCTGCTGCGCGACACGCTGCGGCGCGCCGGGCTCGACGGCCAGGCGCTGGTGGCCGCCGTGGCCAGCCTGGACAGCCACGGGCTCGTGGTGGACGACCAGCCGATCGCGGACGAGCACAAGCGTCCGTTCGCCTGGCCCCTGGCGCTGGCGGAGGCCAAGGGCCTCGGCGCCGGGCGAAGGCGCGACCTGCTCGCGGTGGTGAAGGCGGTCGAGCCCACCGTCCTCATCGGCACGTCCGGCGAGCCGGGCACGTTCACGGAGGAGGTCGTCCGCGAGATGGCGCGGCACGTGGCGCGGCCGGTCGTCTTCCCCATGTCCAACCCCACGAGCAAGAGCGAGGCGACGCCGGCCGACGTGATCGCCTGGACCGCGGGCCGCGCGCTGGTGGCCACGGGCAGCCCGTTCGAGCCCGTGGTCTGGGACGGGCGCACGATCGCCGTCGGCCAGGGCAACAACGTCTTCGTCTTCCCCGGCGTGGGCCTGGGCGTGCTGGTGTCCGAGGCTCGCGAGGTGACGGACTCGCTCTTCGCGGCGGCCGCCGAGTGCCTGGCCGGAGAGGTCCACGCGGAGGACCTCGCGGCCGGTCGCCTGTTCCCGCCCGTCGGCGAGATCCGCCGCGTCACCGCGCGCATCGCGGAGGCCGTGGCGCGCGAGGCGCGCGAGAGCGGCGTGGGCCGGGCCCTCTCCGACGAGGAGTTGGCCCGCGCCGTGGCCGAAGCCATGTGGGAGCCGGCCTACCTGCCGCTGGAACCGGCGCCCGGCGAACGGGCGTCGGTCACGCCGGCGGCGGAGGCGCCGCTTCTCGCCGGGTGATCTCGTAGAGCACGTGGCCGGCCAGCGCGCGCGTGTCCGACTGCGCGACGTCCGACAGGCTGATGACGCCCACCGCCCGTCCGTCCTCGTCCACGACCACGAGGCGCGACTTCCGCACCTCCGCCATCCTCCGCTCGGCGGCGCGCAGGCTGTCCCAGGGGTGGCAGACGCGCACGTCGCGGGTCATGATCACGCTCACGGGCGTGCCCGTGCCGCGCTTCTCCGCCACCACGCGCAGCGCCAGGTCGCGGTCCGTGACGATGCCGCTGACCTGCCCGCCCCCGTCCACCACCGGCACGAAGCCGATCTTGCGGTCGCGCATCACCTGCGCGCAATCGGCCACCGTGTCGCCCTCCTGGCACACGGCCACGTCCTTCCGCATCACCTCTCGGCAGCGCATGGCATGTCCTTTCCAGTCCCTCAGGCGATGGCCGCGGCCACGCTCGGTGCCGCGGCGCGCGGGAGCGCACCCGGCGCCTTCGCATGGAAGCACCACTGGCCGAACACGGGCCGGGCCAGGGACTCGTAGTCCACCCACGTCATGCCCACGACCTCGTCGTGGGCGCCGCCCCGGAAGTAGAAGTCCGGCTTGTCGCGGAAGCAGGCATCGACGAACACGGGCAGGCCGTAGAGCGCCCCGAAGGGCGGCATGGCGCCCACGTCGCAGTCGGGGAAGAGGGCCTGCAGCTCGTGCTCGGCGGCCAGGCGCAGCCCGGGGCGGCCGGTGGCCGTGGCCACGGCGCCGAGCTCGACGCGCGCGGTCGCCGGGACGACCACCATCAGGTAGGCGCCCGCCGCGTCGCGCAGGACGACGACCTTCGCGAACTGGCGTGGCGGCACCTTCGCCGCTTCGGCCACCGCGCGCGCGCTCGACCGCGCGCCGTGCGGGACGAGCCGGTAGCTGACGTATTCACCCGTCAGCAGGCGTCTGAGACGCTGGCTGACCGCCATGACGTCCTCCTCATTCGTGCGTGAGTGGCGCACGCGCATATGGGTCGCCACGGCGCCACCCGTGATCGAGCAAGCGGCGTGCCGACCCGCGCCCGCGCGGAGGGAGGCCGTTTTCAGGGAGATGGCGCGCGTGTCTTCGCGCCGGCCGCAATGCTTGCGCTGACCGGAGCGAAGCCCGCAGCGCGTGCGCTGTCAGGCGGGTGGCACGTCCGTTGCTCGCCCTGCGCGGGAGCTCCGCGTCGCCGCTCACGGGCCGGCTTGCACCCTCGTCCCTCTCTCGCCGCGAAGGATCGCGGCCACGTCGGCCAGGGCTCCGATGGCCGCGAAACGCGGGCCGGTGACGCTGTCCGTGGGGACGAACAGCATGGCTCCGGCCGCCGAGGCCTCGACGAAACGGCATGCGGCCTCGACCTTGGGGGCCATGGAACCGGCGGCAAACGGCATCCCGCGCAGCGTCAGCGGCGAGGCGCGGGCGAGAGGGCGCGCCTCGGGCGTGCCCCAGGCCTCGTAGACCGCGTCCACGTCGGTGAGCAGGAGGAGGGCGTCCGCGCGAAGCTCCGCGGCCAGGAGCGCGGCGGAGAGGTCCTTGTCGATGACCGCCTCCACGCCGCGCAGCCCTCCGGTTTCGTCCTTCACCACGGGCACGCCCCCACCTCCGGCGCAAACGACCACCACCCCGGCCTCCACCAGCAGCCGGATGGCGTGGATCTCCACGATCCGGCGGGGCTCGGGCGACGGCACGAGCCGGCGCCAGGCGCTGCCGTCCGGCCCCATGCTCCAGCCCCGCTCGCGCGCGAGCCGTCCGGCCTCCGCCGCGTCGTAGACGGGTCCGACCGGCTTCGTGGGCTTGGCGAACGCCGGGTCGCGCGCGTCGACGACGACCTCGGTGAGCAGCGTAGCCACCTCACGCGCGCCGCCGAGCTCGTCGCGCAGCTCGTCCTCGATCATGTAGCCGATCATTCCCTGCGTCTGCGCGCCGAGCACGTCGAGCGGATAGCGGCCGGCCTCCCCGTGCGCCTCGCTCTGCAGCGCCAGGAACCCCACCTGCGGGCCGTTGCCGTGGGTGACGATGACCTGGTGCGCGCGTGCCACGGGAGCCAGGGCGTGCGCCGCCGCCCGCACGTTCCGGATCTGCCCGGCGGCCTCCGGCGGCTCACCGCGGCGGAGCAGCGCGTTGCCTCCCAGCGCGACCACGATCCTCATCGGAATCTCCTCTCGTCCTCCGCGGCCGGTCTGCGTTCGGTCCTCACGCACCCGTTGCGTGCGGCTGGTCCGCCGCCGAAATGCGTGCGGCGAGCCTCGCCGCCAGAGCAGGGGACGGCGCGATCGAGGCTCGGCACGACGCTGAACGGCAAGGGTAATGCCGCCCGGGCACACCGCTTGCTCTCTTTCGAGGCATGAGCGTGCTCCGTGCCGTCGCCGCCGCGGCGCTGGCCGCCTGGGCCATGGCTTCCTGGGCCAGCGAGACACGGCCTCGGCCCGACGAAGGACCGATCCCGCGCGACTACCTCGACTCGTTCCTGCCGCTGCCCGAGCGCTTCGACACCCCGGCGAACCCTGCGACCGAGGCCAAGGTTGCGCTCGGGCGCCAGCTCTTCTTCGACCGCCGGCTCTCCGACAACGGCCGCATCGCTTGCGCGGGTTGTCACGACCTGCAGCGCTTCGGCGACGACGGGCGCATGGTGTCGCTCGGCCACGTGGGCCAGGCGGGACGCCGCAACGCCCCGACCGTGTACAACGCCGCGGGCTTCGTCGCGCAGTTCTGGGACGGCCGCTCCCCGGACGTGGAGGACCAGTCGAAGCAGCCGATCCTCAATCCGGTCGAGATGGCGATGCCGGACGCCTCGCGGGTCGTGCGGACCCTGCGCGCGATCCCCGGATACGTGCGGCGGTTCGAGGAGGCGTTTCCCGGATCGCGCCCCGCGGTCACCTACGACAACATGGCCCTCGCCATCGGGGCCTTCGAGCGCGGGCTGGTCACGCCGGGCCCGTTCGACGCGTTCTTGCGGGGCGACAACGGCGCGCTCGACGACGAGCAGCGGCACGGCTTCCGCCGCTTCGTGGAGCTCGGCTGCGCCGGGTGCCACAACGGCCCGGCCCTGGGCGGCCAGACCTTCGAGGCCATCGGACACGTCAAGCCCTACCCGGACGAGTCCGACCTCGGCCGCTTCGAGGTCACGGGCGCGGCCGCGGACCGGATGCGCTTCCGCGTCCCGGGCCTGCGCAACGTCGCGGAGACGGCGCCCTACTATCACGACGGCAGCCTCGCCTCGCTCGACGTGGCCGTGCGCAACATGGCCACCCACCAGCTCGGCATCGAGATCGCTCCTCCCGACCTGGCGGCCGTCCTGGCCTTCCTCGACGCGCTCACCGGCGAGCCGCCGGCCGCGTACATCGAGGAGCCCGCGCTGCCGCCCGGCGGCGAGGCGGCGTCCCCTGCGCTCGACGAGGAACGATGAAGGCACACGCGCCGCTCGTGGCCGTCCTGGCGCTCTGCGCCGGCCTGGGCGCCGGCCGGGACGCCTTCGCGGCGGACGGGCCGCTCACCGGCAAGCAGCTCTTCGTCCGGCACTGCGCGCGGTGCCACACCACCTCGGGCCGCGGTCTGCCCGCGACGCATCCGCTGCTCGCGAATTTCGCGGCGCCGCCCGCCGACTTCAGCGACCCGCTCTTCAACAGCATGGAGCCGGCGGGAGACTGGTTCCTCGTGGTCAAGCACGGCGGGGCGGCCATGGGCCTCTCGCCGCAGATGCCGGCGCACGCCGGCCGCATGGACGACGGCGAGATCGCTTCGGTCATCGCGCACCTGGCGCGCTTCGCCGACACGAGCGGCTACCCGCCCGGGGAGCTGAACTTCACGCGCTCGGTGCGGACCATCAAGGCCTTCCCGGAGACCGAGCTGCTGCTGCTCGGGCGCTACGAGGAGCCCGAGGGCGACGGGCCGGCCGCCTGGCGCAGCACGCTCTACCACGCGCGGCGCCTGGGGCCCCGCTGGCAGGGCGAGGCGAAGCTGAGCCGTCTCAGCCAGGGAGCGACGCCGGAGGAGTACGAGGCCGAGCTGGGCGTGAAGTGGGCGTTCCACGACCGCGGCACGAGCCTGCTGCTCGCGGCGGGCACGGACGTGGAGATCCCCCTCCACGACGGCGGCCACACGACGGTCGTGCCGTACTTCTCGCACGCGAGCCCGCTCGGCGAGCGGTTCACGCTGCAGGGCACGCTGCGAACGCACCTGCCGGCGAGCGGGGTCCGCCAGGGAGACGTGGAGCTCTCCGAGGTCGTCCACTGGCTTCCCGGGGAATGGCCCCGCGGGATCTTTCCCGGCCTCGAGCTCACGGTGGTGGCGCCGTTCGAAGCGGAAGACCGGTGGCGGCTGAGCCTGATCCCCCAGCTCCACCTGGCGCTGAGCAAGCGCGGGCACGTCGCGGTCAACGTCGGCCTGGAGCTGCCCCTGGCCGGCGCCCGGAAGGACTTCGGCTACCGTCTCCACACGTTCCTGCTCTGGGACATGGCCGACGGCGGCTTCTGGGAGGGCTGGTAGCGCCCGTCGAGCCACCCGAGCCTGCACCGGGGCTCGGGGGGAGCCCTTCGAGCCGCTGCCCCAGCCGAACGGCTTCCTGCGCTACGACCCCCCCACGGCCGCCGTCGCCGCCGGGGCCGCCGTGGCGCGCGGCCTGCTCGGGCCGCAGTGGGAGGAGGCCGTCTCCCAGCTCGAGCAGGGCATCGCGGCCGGGCGCTACTACCGCCCCGGCATGACGCAGGCCACGATCGACCGCTCCATCGAGCACGGGCGCGCCGTGGGCGCGGACATCCTCGCCTGGGCCTCGGGCGACGGCTACAGCCAGGCCGTGCGGTGCCCGTTCACGGCGCCCACCGGTTTCGGGCTCTGGGTCCCGACACCGCCCGCCTTCGCGCCCGCGCTCGAGGCCTGCTGGGGGCGGGTCCGGCCGATGGCCCTGGCGAGCGGCGCCACCTGCCAGGTCGGGCCGCCGCCCGCCTACTCCGAGGAGTCGGGCAGCGACTTCTACGCCGAGGGCCGCGAGGTGTACGACGTGAGCCGGACCCTGACCGACGAGCAGCGCACGATCGCGCTCTTCTGGGCCGACAACCCTGGCCAGACCGGGACGCCGGCCGGGCACTGGGTCCGCATCGTGGGCCAGATCGCGGGCCCGCTCGGCCTCGACATCTACCGCACGGCCGAGGCCTACGCGCGCACGGGGATCGCGGTGAACGACGCCTTCATCGCCTGCTGGTACACCAAGTTCGCCTACCACCTGCTCCGTCCGATCACGTACGTCCGCAAGCTCTTCGATCCGGGCTGGACGTCGTTCGTGCCGACACCGCCCTTCGCGGAGTACACCTCCGGGCACTCCACGCAGTCGGGAGCCTCGTCCGCGATCCTGACCGACATGCTCGGCCTGGTGGCCTTCACGGACGCCACGCACACGGGACTCGGCCTCGCCCCGCGGAGCTTCCCATCGCTCGAGCGGGCGGCGCGGGAAGCGGCGATCTCGCGGCTCTACGGCGGCATCCACTACCGCGCTGCGATCGAGGTCGGCATCGAGCAGGGACGCTGCGTGAGCAACCAGGTGCTCGCGCGCGTGCGCTTCCGGCGCTAGTCGTCCCCGTCGCGAGACGACCGTTCCGTGCCTGTCGCGGTGGCGGTCAGGCGCGCGGCGTGGGCGCTCGCTTCAAATGCTCCCGCTCGAAGCGCTCCAGGATCCGCGGCAGCTCGCCGCCCTTCTCCTTGAACCGGTAGGTCACCTCGACGATGGGCTTGTCGAGGCGCATCAGCCGGCCGAGGGCGACCGGCGTGGCGTCGAGCACGGCGTCGGCGGGGACGGCGTTGAGCGTCGCCTCGAGGTCCGTGACCTGGTTCGCGCCGTACCCCATGGCGGGCACCTCCCCGTCGAGGTGCGGGTACGCCCGGAAGGCCTCGGCGATGGCGCCCACCCCGAAAGGCCGCGCGTCCACCACGCCGGCGGCTCCGTACCGCCTTGCGGCGACGGTGCCCGCGCCGATCCTCATGCCGCCGTGCGTGAGCGTGGGTCCGTCCTCCACGACCACCACGCGCTTTCCCTGGATCAGCTCCGGCTTGTCCACCGTGACCTCGAGCTCGGCCAGCAGCACCGGCGCGTCCGGGCGCACGGCGCGTATGTTCGCCCTCACCCGGTCGACGTTGCCGGCGGGGGCGCTGTCCACCTTGCTCACCACCAGCACGTCCGCCATGCGGAAGTTCGTCTCGCCGGGATGCCAGGCCAGCTCGTGGCCGGGCCGGTGCGCGTCGAGCACGACGATGTGGAGGTCCGGGCGGTAGAAGGGGAAATCGTTGTTCCCGCCGTCCCAGAGGATCACGTCCGCCTCGGACTGGGCGGCCTCCAGGATGCGGGCGTAGTCCACGCCCGCGAACACGACGGCGCCTTGCTCCAGGTGGGGCTCGTACTCCTCGCGCTCCTCGATGGTGGCCCGCGCCTCTTCGAGGTCCTCGTAGCGCGCGAACCGCTGCACCGCCTGCTGCTCGAGGTCCCCGTACGGCATCGGATGGCGCACCACCACCACGCGATGGCCGCGCCCGGCCAGCCATCCGACGATGTGCCTCGAGAGCGGGCTCTTGCCGGCGCCGGTCCGCACCGCGCATACGCTCAGCACCGGCACCGCCGCCTTCAGCATGGTCGCGTCCGGGCCGAGCAGGGCGAACGACGCGCCCGCCGCCATCGCGATCGACGCCTTGTGCATCACGTCCTCGTGCGAGAGGTCGCTGTAGGCGAGGAAGACCCAGCCCACGCGCTCGTTGCGGATGAGGCGGGAGAGGTCCTCCTCCAGGAGAATGGGGATCCCGTTCGGATAGAGGCTCCCGGCCAGGCTCGGCGGATAGCGGCGGCCGGCGATGTCCGGGATCTGCGCCGCGGTGAACGCCACCACGACATACGCCGGGTCCTCGCGGAACACCGTGTTGAAGTTGTGGAAGTCGCGGCCGGCGGCGCCCATGATCACGGCCCGAGCCGGTTTCGCCCTCTCTGCCACCGCACCCTCCTCGGCCCGACCTCGCCCCTGCCCCACGCAAGCGGAATCGTCGCCTTCATCTTGGCCTGTGGCAAGGGCAATGCCGCCGGTCGAGCGCCGCGGGATGAAGCCGGGCTCTTGCCCGCCAATGGCGGCGCGGGTGGGCGGACGCCAGCGGCACCGCCGCTCCGGCTCGCCGACGGACAGGGTGCGCCCGCCGGCTCCGGCCGCCGCTCTACCCGCGGCCGGCGGCGCCGGGACGTCCGCGACGCAAGCGGACGAGGTCGACCGTGCTGGCCTGCAGGCCCTTGTCGCCGACCTCCTCGGTGAAGCGGACCGTGGTGCCCAGCACGAGCTTCCCGAAGCCCTGAAGGACGCTGTGCCGGTGGAAGTAGATCGTGCGGCCGTCCTCGGCCTCGAGGAACCCGTGGTCCCGCGCCAGGCGCGTGACCCAGGCGATCTGCGGGCCGACGTGCCCCTTCACCTGGCCCCGCTTCCGCCGCGCGTAGTCCATCAGCTCGCGCCGCGCCGCGTCGAAGGCATCGCGGATGGCCACCAGCACGTCCTCGTGAGCGGCGTGCAGCGAGGGACTGCGCGCCACGACCAGCTCGTCGCCGGGCACGGTGATGTCGATGCGCACGCGA
>Ga0299913_10005282_pt1 | contig 11000 bp, 6 predicted proteins | sample RVTome_9_FD_201360 | JGI IMG/M metagenome (GOLD analysis project Ga0299913, IMG submission 201360) | Soil microbial communities from uranium-contaminated site in the Upper Colorado River Basin, Wyoming, United States - RVT155D38 (version 2) ... | reverse complement strand
GCCCTCGATCGCGGGGCGGCGCCGGGCGAGCGCCCGCTCGACCGCCACCACCGCCAGCGCCAGCACCGCCAGCAGCAGGCTCAGCGCCACCGACTGGTCGCGGTCGTGGACCCGGCTGGCGTTGATCGCCCGGGTCAGCGTGTCGTAGCGCAGCATCACCACCACGCCGAAGTCGCTGAGGGCGTACAGGAACACCAGCAGCGCGCCGGCCCCGATCGCGCTGCGGATCTGCGGCAGCACGACCGTGCGGAACACGGCGACCGGCCGGCGGCCCAGCAGGCGGGCGCTCTCCTCCAGCGACGGCGGCAGCGCCGCCAGCCGGGCGGCGACCGGCAGCAGCACGTAGGGGGTGCTGAACAGCGTCAGCACCAGCCACGCGCCCCAGAAGCCCTCGGGGCGCACCGCGTCGATGCCGATCCACCCCAGCGGGGTGTCGAGCAGCCCGCCCCGCGACACCGCGGCCGTCAGCGCCAGGGCGCCGACGAAGGACGGGAACACCAGCGGCAGCGTGGCCAGCGCGGCCCACACCCGGCGCAGCGGCAGGTCGGTGCGGGTGGTCAGCCAGGCGAGGCCGGTGCCGGCCACCGCGGTCGACGCCGCCGTGGTGGTGGCGAGGACGAGCGTGTTACGCAGTGGGTCGAGCGTGGCCCGCGACGTGTACAGGTGGCCCAGGGCGGCCTCGCCGGTCGCCGTCCGCCACACCAGGTAGAGCAGGGGGGTGGCGAACAGCACCCCGATCGCCGCGCTGGCGGCGATCAGGGCACCGGGTCGCGTCCGATCAGCGGTTGAGACCACTCTCGTCGATCATGCGGGTGGTGGCCTCGAGGCCCCCGCCCAGGTCGTCGAGTTCGACCCGGGTGGCGGGCACCTCCTCGAACGGGGGCAGGGCCTCGTTGGGCTCGGCGCCGGCGGCGAGCGGGTACTCGAAGGTCTCGTCGGAGAAGAACCGCTGGGCCTCGCTCGCCAGCAGGAACTCGACGAGCTGCTCGGCCTCGTCGCGGTCGTCGCTGCTCTCGAGGATCGACGCGGCGGTGACCAGCAGGGTGGAGCCGAGGTCGCCCTCGGGGAAGAAGTGGTTGGCGACCGGCAAGTCGGGATCGTCGCTGGTGGCCCGCAGGGCGTAGTAGTGGTTCACCAAGCCCATCGGCACCTCGCCGCGGCCGACGGCCTCGACGATGGCGGTGTTGTTCTCGAACGTCGGCGGGTCGCCCTCGGCCATGCCGTCGAGCCAATCCTGGGCGGCGTCGTCGCCCATCTCGCTGCGCATCACCGTGACGAAGTCCTGGAACGAGGCGTTGGTCGGGGCCAGCGCCACCTGGCCGGCGTACCCGGGTCCTGTGAGGTCGAGCACCGACTCGGGTAGATCCGCCGGGTCGACGAGGTCGGTGTTGTACACCAGCGTGCGGACGCGGCCGGACAGCCCGACCCAGGTCTGGTCGGCGGCGGCATCGTCCTCGGGCACCAGCTCGACGATGCCGTCGGACAGCGGGCCCAGCCAGCCGCCGGCGTCGAGGAAGCCGACAGCACCCGGGCTCTGCGAGATGAACACGTCGGCCGGCGTGCGGTCGCCCTCCTCGTCGATGAGCAGCGCCAGGTCGGCCGAGTCACCGTAGCGGACGTCGATCTCGGTGCCGGTCTCCTCGGTGAAGTCGTCGAGCAGCGGGCCCACCAGGTCCTCGGAGCGGCCGCTGTAGACGATGAGGCCGCCGCCGTCGTCGTCGCCGCAGGCCGTCAGGGACCCGACCATCGAGAGCGCCACCGCCGTGCTGACCATCAACCTTGTCGATCTCATCGCGCCGCAGGCTAGCCACAGCAGTCCCAGAAACGTAAAGCCTGCCTAACTCCCGCCTCGGGACGCAGGGGCCCGCACACCGGCAGCCCGCTGCGCTGGGTCGCGCCGTCACGTGTGGAGACGCAGCACCGAGGCGGATCTCGACAGGGCCGGAGGATCACACCACGATCTGCGGCACGGGGCGGTCGGGCCCGGCCACGCCGTTGCCGGCGGCCGGACCGACGGCGACCGGGTCGTCGGCTGCCTCGTCGGCGTCGGCGACGCCGGGATACGCGACGGCCGGCGGGCCCTGGTAGGTGATCGCGACCCGGTCGCCGCGCCCGAACTGGGGCACCGAGCCCGCCCGGGCCCGCAGCGGTGGCCCGTCGTCGGGCCGGACGAGGTAGACGGTGTCGTGCCCGTAGTACTCGCAGAGCTCGACGGTGCCGGGCAGCCCGTCATCCGGGGCCGTCGGGGCGTCGCCGCCGCGGGACGGCACCAGGTGGAGCTCCTCGGGCCGCAGCAGCACCTGCACCGGGCCGTCGAGACGCGTGTCCAACTCGACCGCGCCCACCGGCGTCGTGGCCGTGGTGCCGCGGGCCGAGCCGCCGACCAGGTTGGCGTCGCCCACGAACCGGGCCACCCACGGGCTGGCGGGCCGGGCGTAGAGGGCGGCGGGCGACGCCTGCTGCACGATCCGCCCGCCGTGCATGACCGCCACCTCGTCGCCCAGGACGAACGCCTCCTCCTGGTCGTGGGTGACGAACACGGTGGTGACCTCGAGGTCGGCCAGCAACTGGTGGACCTCCGTGCGCACCTGCACCCGCAGGGCGGAGTCGAGGTTCGAGAACGGCTCGTCGAGCAACAGCACGCCGGGCTGGGGGGCGAGCGCCCGGGCGAGTGCCACCCGCTGCTGCTGGCCGCCCGACAGCGTGGTGGGGCTGCGGTCGCCCATCCCTGCGAGGCCCACCATGGCCAGGGCGGCGTCGACGCGGGCGCCGCCGCGCTCGGCCCGGGGCAGGCCGTAGCCCACGTTCTGGGCCACGCTGAGGTGGGGGAACAGCGCCCAGTCCTGGAACACCATGCCGACCCGGCGGCGTTCGGGCGGCACGTGCGTGCGGTCACCCGAGACCAGCCGGCCGCCGATGCTCACCTCGCCGCCGTCGAGCCGTTCCAGCCCGGCGATCGAGCGCAGCAGCGTCGTCTTGCCGCACCCGCTCGGGCCGAGCAGGGCGACCACCGCACCCGGCTTAACCCGCAGGTCGACCTGGCGCAGCACCTCGGTGTCACCGAAGCGCTTGACCGCGCCGCTGACGGCGATCGAGTTCGGAGCGTTCATGGCGCCTTACACGCTAACTGCGCCGGCCCGAACCCGTCACAGCCCGGCGGTTCGTTTACCATCCCGGCGTGGACCTCACCGAGCGCGGCGACGTCGCGCGCCGCCACCCCTGGGAGACCGAGAGGGCACGGTTCTTCCGCTCGCTGATCGCCCGGCACGTCGGCGGCCGGCGGCCCCGCCGCGTCCTCGACGTCGGCGCCGGGGACGGCTGGTTCGCCGGCGAGCTGAGCCGCGAGGCCACCGACGACTGCGAGATCGTCTGCTGGGACATCAACTACCGCAGCGCCGACCTGGCCGCGGACCTGCCCGAGGGCGTCGTCCGCACGGCCGACGAGCCCTCCGGCGCCTTCGACCTGGTGCTGTTGCTCGACGTGATCGAGCACGTTGTCGACGACGCCGGCTTCCTCGACGGCTCGGTGCTCCCCCACCTCACCGATCGCTCGCTGGTGGTGGTGTCGGTGCCCGCCTACCAGCGCCTGTTCTCGTCGCACGACGACGCGCTGGCGCATCACCGCCGGTACTCACCCCGCCGGCTCCGCGACCTGTTGGCCCCCCGGTTCGAGATCGTCGAGCGCGGTGGCCTGTTCGCGTCGCTGCTCCCGCTGCGGGCGGCGGCGGTCGCCCGCGAGCGCCTGGCCGGGCCGCCCGCCACCCACGGCGTCGGAAGCTGGTCCCGGGGCCCGGCTCTCACCCGGGCCCTGTCGGCCGTCCTGGCGGCCGACGCCGGGGCCGGCGGGTGGCTGGCACACCACGGCGTACCGGCGCCGGGCCTGTCGACGTGGGCGGTCTGCCGCCCGGCCGCCGGCGCCAGGACGGACGCCGCTCGATGACGCCGTCGTGCACCGTGGTGGTGCCGTGCTTCAACGAGGCACGGCGCCTCGACCGCGCCCAGCTCGACACGCTCGCCGACGCCGCGCAGGCCCGCGTGCTGGCCGTCGACGACGGGTCGACCGACGGCACCCCCGCGCTGCTCGCCGTGCTGGCGAGCGACGCGCCCGACCGCTTCCGGGTGCTGTCGCTGGAGGCCAACCGGGGCAAGGGCGAGGCCGTCCGCCGGGGGCTGCTCGACGCCATCGCCGAGGGGGCCGACCTCGTCGGCTACTGCGACGCCGACTTCGCCACCCCGCCGCGGGAGGTCGCCCGGCTCGTGAACGTCCTCCGGTCCGACCCCACCGTCGACGCGGTGCTGGGCAGCCGGGTGGCCATGTTGGGGTGCACCATCGACCGCTCGGCCTTCCGTCACTACACCGGCCGCCTGTTCGCCACCGCCGGCAGCCTGGTGCTCGGGGCGGCCGTCTACGACACGCAGTGCGGAGCCAAGGTGTTCCGCACCAGCGGCTCGCTGCGGCGGGCGCTGGCTGCGCCCTTCGTCAGCCGGTGGGCGTTCGACGTCGAGCTGCTGGGGCGCCTGCTGCCGCCGGACACCGGGGCGACGGAGGACGGGGGGCGGTTCATCGAGCTGCCGCTGCGCGAGTGGAGCGAGCCGGGAGGCTCGAAGCTGACCGCGAGCGGCGGCCTGCGCGCCGCGCTCGACCTGATGCGGATCCGGCGGGCGTTGCGCCCTCAGGCCTGATCATCGGACGTGACGTGACCTCACCCGGGCATCCGACCCGAAGCGTCCCAGCTGCTACTGTGCGCGATCTGTTTGGGGCAGAGGCCGACGACGAGACGGGCCGTTCTCGCGCCCGCTGACGGTCGAGAACGCGCGGAGGGGCATGGCACGCACCACACCGGCACAGGCGGCGCCGCCAGTCACAGGGCGGACCTACCTCGGGCTGTTCCTGGTCACCTTGTCGACGCTGATGCTCGAGATTGCCCTGACGCGCATCTTCAGCGTGACGATGTGGTACCACTTCGCCTTCGTCGCGATCTCCGTCGCCCTGTTCGGCATGACGGTCGGCGCCCTCGCGGTGCACCTGCTGCCCCACCGGTTCCCCGCCGAGGGCGTCCAGCGGCAGCTGTGGGCGTTCGCCCTCCTGTTCGGCGTGGCGGTGGTGGTCTGCTTCGCCGTCCAGCTCGCCATCCCGTTCACCCCGAGGGCGACTCTCGGAGGCATCGCCTCGGTGGTGGCCACCTGCGTGGTGATCTCGATCCCGTTCGTGTTCAGCGGCGTCGTCGTCTGCCTGGCGCTCACCCGGTTCCCGAGCCGGGTCAATCGGCTCTACGCGGTCGACCTCATCGGCGCGGGCCTCGGGTGCGTCCTGCTCGTCCTGCTGTTCTCATGGATCGATGGGCCCAGCCTCGTGGTCCTCGTCGGTGCGCTGGCCGCGGCCGGCGCCGTCGCGTTCGCCGCGGGCGACCGCAATCGGCGCGGCCTCGTCATGGCGGCCGTCACCGTGGCGGTGCTCGCCGGCTTCGCGGGCATCAACGCCCACCGCTACACCCAGGGCTCGCCCCTGCTGAGGATCATCTGGGCCAAGGAAGCCCGTGATCCCGACCACGAGTACGAGCGCTGGAACGCGTTCTCACGACTCACGGTGGACGGTGACCCCGACGACACCAACACCGACATCCTCGGGCTGGTCATCGATACCACGGCCGGCACGGGGCTCAACCGCTACAGCGGCGATCCGGACGAGAGCGACTTCACCCGCGACCAGGTCCAGAACCTCCCGCACCACATCCGCTCCGACGCGGACGTGTTCGTCGTCGGGGTGGGTGGGGGCACCGACGTGCTCTCCGCCCTCGAGTTCGAGCAACGCTCGGTCACCGGGGCCGAGATCAACGGCGACATCATCGACCTCGTCCACAACCGTTTCGGCGACTTCACCGGGCACCTCGACCAGGACCCGCGAGTCGAGATCGTCAACGACGAGGCGCGCAGCCATCTCGCCCGGACCGACGAGCGCTACGACATCATCCAGATCTCGCTGATCGACACCTGGGCGGCGACCGCTGCCGGCGCGTTCGCGCTGTCGGAGAACGCGCTCTACACGACCGACGCGTGGAACCTGTTCATGGACCGCCTGCAGGACGGCGGCATCCTGAGCGTCACCCGCTACTTCCGGACCGAGGACGCCGCCGGTGCGCCCGTGAGGCCACTGGAGACCTACCGGACGCTCGCGCTCGCGTCCGAGGTCCTGACCCAGCGGGACGTCGAGGACCCCCGTGAGCACATCCTCGCCTACCGGGCTGACACGGGGTATCCGGGCGTCGACCTGGCGACCGTCCTCGTCAGCCCGGACCCGTTCTCGACGTCCGACCTCGCCACGGTGGCCGAGACATCCGGCGAGCTCGGCTTCACACCGTTGTTGACGCCGGACGGCGCCGCAGACCCGCTGCTGGGGGACCTGACCGCACCGGGCGGGCCGGGCGACGCGCTCGACGCGGTCGACGCGGACATCTCGCCCCCGACGGACGATCGGCCGTTCTTCTTCCAGATGGCCGACATCGGCACGTTCCTGAGCGGCGACATCGGCAGCGACGACCACGTGACCCGCCCGGTCCTCGTCCTGGGCCTGCTCGCGGTCACGGTCGTGGGCCTCGCCGCCTGCTGCATCGGGCTGCCGCTGCTGCTGGCCCGACGACGTGACCGCGACCGCGCCGATCGCCGACGGATCGTGCCCTTCTACACGTACTTCCTCGGCATCGGCCTCGCGTTCCTGCTCATCGAGATCGCCCAGCTGCAGCGCCTCAGCATCTTCCTCGGTCACCCCACCTACGGGCTCACGGTGTCGCTGTTCTCCGTGCTCGTCTTCAGCGGCATCGGCAGCATGCTGACCGAACGCATCGTGCGGGCGGACCGGCCGCGCTCGCTGCTGGTGCCGTTGGGCGCACTCGTGACGGTGGTCGTCATCGCCGGCATCGTGACCCCGACCGTGCTGCGCGCCATGTACTGGGCCACCACCCCGGCCCGCATCGCCACCGCCGTGGCGCTTCTCGCGCCGCTCGCGCTGGTGATGGGCATGCCCTTCGCCGTCGGCATGCGGGCGGCCGCCGCCGTCGCCAACGCACCGACCGCGTTCCTGTGGGGCATCAACGGCGCCGCGTCGGTCTGTGCGTCGGTGATGGCGGTCGTGATCGCGCTGTTCTTCGGCATCTCCGCCGCCTTCTGGACCGGCGCCCTGATGTACGGGTTGGCCGTCGGCTCGATGGTCGTGATCACCCGCCGGGCCAGCGTCCCCGAGGAACCCGCTCCGGAACCCGAGCCCGAACCGGCGTCCCTGGCGGGTGCGCCCGGCTAGACACTCGCCACTCGTCCTGGTGGAGGGCGTTGTCGGCCTCCTCAGAGACTGGTGAGCCGGGGGTCGATCTGCGCGACCCAGGCAGTGCCCGGCGGTCCGACGAACACCGCGACCGGCTGGCCCAGGGCGACCATCTCGTCGACCGCCGTTGCGATGCGGTCCGGTACGCGGTCATCTCGGGCGACCATCATCACCCTCGCCTCGAGGGTGTCCACGAGATCGTCCAGCCCGGAGGCCCGCAGTCCCCTCACCACCTCGGCGCGCAGTTGGTCGTACCTGACGACCTGGGCCGGCGTCCGCGGCTCGTGGTACGCGGCCTCGACGAGTCGGATCCCGTCCGCGGCGGCGCGCAGCTGTGCGATCCGCGCCTCGCCACGCACCATCAGTACCGTCGCCGTCACCTCGTCGTCGTTGCGAACGCGATGCGGCACGACGTTCGTGGAGACGACCGACAGGGCGCCGACGTCGAGGCCGGCGCGCTCGAGCTCGAGCACCAGGCCGTAGCCGGCCGGCAGGATGCTCAGCGAGTCGGACCATCGCACCAGGTACCGGCCATCCGGTCCGCCACCGGGGGCGCGACCCGCCCGGAGCGTGGCGATCGTGTCCGGCGCGACATGAGCGAGCAGGTTCGACTCCACCGGGGTGGGAGCGACCGCATCCGCTGCGTCGATCGTCAGGCCCATCGTCGGCACGAGCAGCGTCGCCACCAGCACCGCACCCCCGGCGGCCGGCGCCCACCGGGGGTGCCAAACGGCCGGCAGCGTCGTCCACAGGCTGATGCCGGACCAGACGATCGCCACGACGGCCAGGACCGTCGTGCCCGATGCCCAGAGCAGCAGGTACTGGAAGACCGTCCCGTGGATGCGAGTGATTGACACGAGCCCGAGAGCCAGCGCCACGGCAACCACGAGGTGCAGACGCCACCGCGCTGGCGCGGCGCCGCGCTGTGACCACGCGACCGCCGCAGCCGCGGCCCACAGCGCGAGGAACAGCCCGCCGGCCGTGACCGAGCCCGTCGGCGCGACATCGAACGACATCACGTACCGCGGGAGCTGTGTCACGTCGAGCTGCGAGAGCCACACCTCGAGGGCGCCCGTTCCCAGACCGAGCGCCGGCTCGGGAGGGTTGGCGAACGTCTCGCGGATGATCGTGAGGTTTCCCGGATCGTGCCGTAGCTCGTCGACGACCGGCGCCAGCCACAGCGCGGCCAGCGCGCCGAGCGACATCAGGCTCCATCCCGCGAGGCGGCGGCGCCCGACACGATCACACCACCGCAGGCGCACGGCTATGACCACCGCCAGGAACGCCAGCATGCCAACGACCGAGCCCACGTAGGGGACGTGGGTCTGGGCGCAGAACGAGCCCGCGAACACCGCGACGGGCAGCAGTGGCATGTCGTCGCACAGCACCGACCAGGCCGCCAGGAGGAACACGACCCACCACAGCACAGGCATGTACGGGTTCCACGGCTCGGTCAGACGGTCGATCCCGAGCCCGTGCGCCAGCAGAGCCAGCCCGGCAGCGAGGCCCAGCAGTCCGGCGAGCCCGGCTCGCCGCCGGCCGATCCACAGCACCACGCCGACCGCCGCGGTGTTGAGCACGGCCGTGGCGACCTGCAGGCCCCAGCTCGAGCTGCCCAGGAGGCGGTAGACGGGCCACAGGAGCCAGAAGCTCAGGGGACCGGGATGGCTGCCCTGGATGCCGTCGACCTGCAGCCGGCCGGCGAGGCCGACCAGGGGCGGGTGCCGGGTGGGAACGTCGCGGACGCGCAGCTCGGTCATCGCGAAATCGAGCGTGGGGTACCACCGGGGGTGGCGCAGCGCGGCGACGGCGACGACGAGCGGGATGCCGACCACAACTCCCGCCACCAGCGCGACCGACCACCGACCGAGCCCGGGCGTCGGTGACGCACCGACCGCGGTCGCGCCAGGCTGCTCGGCGGCGGACGTCTCGTCGTCGGCGGCGAACGCCGTGGGCCCACTCCCGGGGGAGGCGGGCTCGTCCAGGGCGGAGGCGTCGAATCGTCGCATCTAGCGGTCGATCGGCTCGACGAACAGCGCGACAGGACCGAGCGGTCCGCCCTCGGCCACGGCCACACGTTCGGCCCCCGGGGGCACGACCCGGGCCTCCGGCCCTTCCACCTGCCAGAGTCGAAGCGTCGCCGTGCCGTCGTCGCGCCGGCCCTCGCCGAACTGCCGGACGAACCCCTCGTCCTTGAACACGAAGGGGATGCCCCGGTCCTGGAGCTCAGCGAACGTCATGCCGCTGAACGGCTCGGCAAACACCAGCGTTGTGGCGTCGTAGAGGATCGTCCCTCGACCCTCCAGCACGTCGAGCTGGGACATGAGCTCCTTCCCCGTGACGAGGTACTCGGCGGTGTCCGTCGGCCCTGGGGCATCAGACACATGTGTCGGCAGGTTGGCGACCGCGAGCAGGGCTGCGGCCGCGGCACCGCCGACGACGACCCGACCCTGCAGGCGCCGACGGGACCGCAGTGCCGTGAACGCCGTGGTCAGAGCCGCAGCGGTGAGGAAGGCGGCAATGGGCCAGAGCCATCGCATCTGGTGGATGGCGAGGGCGATGTAGTTGACCGGCGAGGTGGCGAGCGCCACGAACGCCGCCGCCAAGGCGACGCCGGCCATCGTGATCATCGTGGCCGTCCCGCCGTGCCCGCGCCGTGAGGCCCACACCGCCGCGCCCACGAGCGCCACGAAGATCGCGGCCAGCGTCGCCACGGCCGGGCCGATCCCGACGACGCCGTGCAGCGGGGCGTCGGGGGCGGTGGGGGGCACGGCCCCGGCGTACGAGCCGCGCGTGAACCACGGTCCCATCGCCGCGACCTCGGCAGTCAGCCGCGACGCACGCGACCACCCGATCGCAGCCGCGTCGGCGGCCGTGGCGGCGCCGACAATCCGCGACAGGTTGCCCTCACCCCGGCCTGTGAACTGCTCGATCAGCGGCTGGCTCCATGCCACGACGCCGACGACCGCGGTCCATGCCAGCGGCCGTCGCCACGCCGGGGACTCGCCGCGGCGGCGCAGCGACAGGCCGCAGAGCGCGGCCCCGGCGACCGTCAACCCCGCCACCAGCGCCGCGTGGCTCATGTGCGTCTGCACGATCAGGCTGCCGAGACCCATCACCCACGGGCCCATCACCAGGTCGCCCGTGGCGAGGACTGTCACCACAACGAGGAAGGCGAGGAACGGCAGCACCAGCGCGTTCGGCTGCCACATGTCGAACAAGAGCTCGCTGCCCATGGCGAACTGCAGCGCGACCGTCACGACCGCGATCGCCACCATCGAGTCGTTGCCGCTGATGCGACGCGCAACGACGACGGCGAGTGACGATGCCGCCATGTTGAGGAGCGCCACGCCGACGGCGACACCCACCCACGGCCCAAGCATCCGGATGGTCGGCGCGATCGCGTCGAGGTACAGCGGGCCCGGATTGTTGACGTGCTGGTCCAGCACCAGCGACGCCGAGGTCCAGGACCCGAGCAACGGGTGATGCGACGTGCCCACGTCACGTGCACGCACCAGGAGGATCCCGTTGTCCCCCAGCGGCTGCCAGCCACTGGACAGCGCCCGCGCCGTCGCCACCAGCACCGGCACGTTCACCGCCACCAGTGCCGCCACGAGAAGTCGGCGCGATCGCACGGCGATGCCGGTGCTCCCCGCCTCCTTCCGGCGGTCTCCGGCCCCCTCCA
>Ga0299913_10005281_pt1 | contig 11001 bp, 11 predicted proteins | sample RVTome_9_FD_201360 | JGI IMG/M metagenome (GOLD analysis project Ga0299913, IMG submission 201360) | Soil microbial communities from uranium-contaminated site in the Upper Colorado River Basin, Wyoming, United States - RVT155D38 (version 2) ... | reverse complement strand
TGCAGTCGCTCCGCATCGGCGTGCACGTCATCGGCGACGACTACGCCAACGTGCCGCCGGCGCATGCCCTGTCGGCGCGGGGCATCGTCCGCAACGTGGTGGGCTACAGCATCTACGGCAACTATGTCGAACCAAACCCGCCGGCGCGTCTCGTGGAGGCGGTGGCGAACGGCGAAGTCGACGTGGCGATCGCGTGGGGACCGCTCGCCGGCTACTTCGCGGCACGTCAGCGCGTGCCGCTCGAGATCGTGCCTGTCGCGCCCGTTCAGGATCCGCCGGCCCTGCCGTTCACGTTCGAAATCTCGATGGGCGTCCGGCGCGGAGACGAAGCACTGCAACAGGAACTCGATGCGATCATCGAGCGCCGGCGCGATGCGATTGCGGACGTGCTGACGCGTTTCGGCGTCCCGGTCCTTTAGGAACCCAGCCATGCAATACCTGCGCGGATTCACGAGACTGCGGCGAGTACGTAAGGCAGCCTCCATGCCTCGCATTCGCCGCATGTCTGGCATTCCTGGCATTTTTGGCATTCTCAGCATTCTCCTCTTTGTCTCGGGCTGCGATCGCGACGCGCGCGTCACGCGCCGTCAGGCGCCTCCTGGAGGAGCCCCGCCGTACTCCGTACCGCAGATTCCGCTGGTCCCCGGGGTGCGAACGGTCTCGGTGGACGCACGGAATCCGTTCGAAGGGGATGAGCAGGCGCTCGAGGAAGGGCGCCGGCTGTACGACTGGATGAACTGTTCAGGATGTCATTTCGCGGGAGGCGGTGGGATTGGCCCCCCGCTCATGGACGAGGAATGGATTTACGGCGGCGCTCCCGCGCAGATCTTCGACTCGATTGCCAGCGGACGGGCCAACGGTATGCCTTCTTACGGCGACAAGCTGCCGTCGGAGCAGATCTGGCACATCACGGCCTACGTACAGACGCTGAGCGACGTCGCTGAGCGCCAGCAGAAGGGCGCCCCCACGGACCCGAGGGCGCATGAACGCTAGACGTGGCTTTCGCGCGAACCCGGCAGGCCTGAAGTCCGGCGCGTCGCGCGGCCCGCGGCATGCGCCGTCGGCACGCAGGACGCGCGCATGGCACACGATGTCCGCACAGTGCGGGGTGCTCGCGGCGGCTGCCGCGGCGGGCTGCACGCGCGGAATGCAATCAGCCGTGCATCCGCGTGGGCCGGATGCAGGCATGATCCTGGACCTGTATCTGCTTTTTCTCGGCGTGGCCGTCCTCGTCATGCTCGGGGTCGTCATCACCATAGGGCTCGCGCTCTTCCGGCGAGGGCGCACGCCCGTGGACGGCGACCCGCCCGCTGAGGGAGAGCCGGGCAAGTTCAGGGCCGTCGCCGGTGCGACGCTGGCCACAGGCTTCATCCTGCTCGTGCTGCTCGTGTCGTCGGCGTACGTGGGTCAGGTGACGTCGCGTGAGCCCGGGCAGGACGAGCGCCCGATCACGGTGAACGTGATCGGGCACCAGTGGTGGTGGGAATTCCGGTACATCGACGATCAGCCGAGCCGGACATTCGTCACGGCCAACGAGCTGCACATCCCTGTCGGACGCCCCGTCATCCTGCGCATGACCTCGCGGGACGTCATCCACAGCTTCTGGGTGCCGAACCTGCACGGCAAGATCGACCTGATGGCGGGGCGGACGAACACACTCCGCATCCGCGCGGACGAGCCCGGCGAGTATCGCGGGCAGTGCGCGGAGTTCTGCGGGCTGCAGCACGCGAAGATGGCGTTCGTGGTCGTGGCGTTGCCCGAGGAGGAGTTCGACGGGTGGGTTGAAGAGTCGCTGCGCCCGGCAGCCGAGCCAGGGACCGAACTCGCGCAACAGGGCCGGGAGGTGTTCCTGGAGTCGCAGTGCTCGCTCTGCCACACGGTTCGGGGCACGGGCGCGTGGGGCACCATCGCACCTGACCTGACCCGCATCGGCAGCCGCCGGACGCTTGCGGCCGGCACCGTACCCAACAACCGCGGCACGCTTGCGGCCTGGATCCTGGACCCGCAGCACATCAAGCCGGGGAACTTCATGCCCGCCACACAGCTGCCGCCCGATCGGCTGCACGCGCTCGTCGCCTACCTCGAGGGCCTGCGGTAGTGCACGACCAGGCGTATACGGCGCCGACCGCCGCGGAGCTCGAGGAGCTCGATCGCACGTGGGACTCCCCGCCGGGCCTCCTCGGATGGTTCTCGCACGTGAACCATCGTTCGATCGGCCGCCGCTTCATCGTCACCGCCTTCATCTTCTTCCTGCTCGGCGGCATCCAGGCGCTGCTGATGCGGCTGCAGCTGGCGGTGCCGGAGAACACGCTGATCGATCCGGACACCTACCGGCAGCTCTTCACGATGCACGGCACGACGATGATGTTCTTCTTCGCGGTGCCGGTGATGGAGGGCTTCGGCATGTACCTGGTCCCGCTCATGATCGGGACGCGGGACATGGCCTTTCCGCGGATGAACGCGTTCGGGTACTACGTGTACCTGATCGCGGGCGTCGTCCTCTATGGCGCGTTCTTCCTCGGGATGGCGCCGGATGCGGGCTGGTTCAGCTACACGCCCCTCGCCGAGCGCCAGTTCTCCCCCGGCCTGCGCGTGGATTTCTGGGCGACGATGGTGACCTTCATCGAGGTGTCGGCGCTGGTGGCGGCCGTCGAGATGATCGTGACGATCTTCCGCCAGCGCGCGCCGGGCATGACGCTCAACCGGATGCCGCTCTTCGTCTGGGCCATCCTCGTCATGTCGTTCATGATCATCTTCGCGATGCCGCCGCTGATGATCGGCAGCGTCATGCTCGCGCTGGATCGCACGGTCGGCATGCAGTTCTTCGTGGCGGGCGGTGGAGGCGACCCGCTGCTCTGGCAGCACGTCTTCTGGTTCTTCGGCCACCCCGAGGTCTACATCATCTTCATTCCGGCGCTCGGCATGGTGTCGAGCATCATCATCGCGTTCACGCGCCGGCCGATCTTCGGCTACACGGCGCTCGTGCTCGCGCTGGTCGCCACGGGCATCCTCGGGTTCGGGCTCTGGGTGCACCACATGTATGCGGCCGGCCTGCCGCAGCTCGGCATGAGCTTCTTCACCGCGGCGAGCATGCTGATCGCCATTCCGAGCGGGGTGCAGATCTTCTGCTGGATCGCGACGCTGTGGGACGGCCGCCTCGTGTTCAGGACGCCGCTCCTCTTCGTGCTCGGATTCCTGGTCATCTTCGTGGCGGGCGGACTCACCGGCGTCATGGTCGCCTCGGTCCCCTTCGATCTCCAGGTGCACGACACGTTCTTCATCGTCGCCCACCTGCACTACGTCCTCATCGGCGGCGCGGTGTTCCCGCTGTTCGGGGGCGTCTACTACTGGTTCCCGAAGATGACCGGCCGCATGTTGAGCGAGCGGCTCGGCAGGTGGAACTTCTGGACGCTCGCGATCGGTTTCAACCTGACGTTCTTCCCGATGCACCAGCTCGGGCTCGAGGGCATGCCGCGACGCGTCTACACCTACGTCGACGGTCTCGGGTGGAACGGCATGAACATGGCGGCGACGCTCGGCGCAGTCTTGATCGCTGTCAGCGTGACGCTGTTCCTGGTGAACGTGGCCGTGAGCCTGCGCCGCGGCGCGATCGCGGGCAACGATCCGTGGGAGGCCGACTCGCTCGAGTGGACGGCCGAGTCGCCGCCGCGGAACTACAATTTCCATCCGATCCCGAGCGTCGCCGGCCTGTACCCGCGCTGGGACACGCGGGCGGGGCGGATGACGCCGCCCGTGCTGGGGCTGCGCAACGACGTGCGCGAGGTCCTGGTGACCGACCCCCTCGACGCGGAGCCCGACTACAAGTCCGTCCTCCCGCACCCCTCCTACGCGCCGCTGATCCTGGCGTTCGCCTGCACGGTCGCCTTCCTCGGCGCGGTGTACGACGTGCGGTGGGTCCCGGTTGGTGGCGTGCTCGCATTCTTCGCGATGGTCTACTGGAACTGGCCGGGTACGGTGGAGCGCACGCCCCCGTGGAAGGAAGCCGGACGCGGTGAACGGTAACGTCGCGGTGATCCACGTCGGCCATCTGCCGAACCTCGTGTCGGGCAGCCGCGGCACGCTCTGGTGGGCGATGGTCCTGCTGCTCGTCATCGAGGCCACCGTGTTCTCGACGCTCATCAGCAGCTATTTCTACCTGCGCATGGGGCAGCCCGAGTGGCCCCCCGCCGGCATCGATCCGCCGAAGCTGCTCCTGCCGACGATCAACACGTTCATCCTCCTGGCGAGCAGCATCCCGATGTACCTGGCCGACAGCGGGATCACGCAGGGCAAGCAGCGCCGGCTGGTGTGGGGTGCGGCGGCCGCCACGACGCTGGCCGCGGTGTTCCTCGCGCTGAAGGTGGTCGAGTACGCCGGCGTGCCGTATCGCTGGGACGATCACGCCTACGCGTCGATCGTGTGGCTCATCATCGGGTTCCACTCGGCGCACGTGGCATCGGTGGTCCTGAAGACGATCGTGGTGATGGTCCTGGGGTACCGCGGGTACTTCAACGAACGACGACACCTGGGCGTGCAGATCAACGGGTTGTACTGGCACTTCGTCGTGCTCGTCTGGATACCGCTCTACGTGGTCCTCTACTGGACCCCGCGGTGGCTGTAGGTTCGGGGGGGTGGTCCGCGGGGCTGAAGCCCCGCGCTGCGGGCCGACGTCTGAGAGTTCTCCGCTGGGAACTGGGGGCTGTAAGCTGGGAGCCGATCCGTGATCCATGCTGAGGAGCACTGGCGCGAGCCACGCGCCCTGCGAATCCTGTGCACCGGGGTACTGATTGGACCGGCCGTTTGGGCCGTGAACCTGCAGACCAACTACACGCTGGCGACCTTCGCGTGCGAGGGCCGCTGGCCGCTCCTGCTGCATGCGGTGACCATCCTCTCGCTCCTCGTGGCGGGGGGTGGCGCATGGCTGTCGTGGCGAGCGTGGCAGGCCATCGGCGGTGCGCCCTATGATGCGGGTGAGCACGAGCCGCGCGATCGAATCGCTCGGACCCGGTTCATGGCCGCCAGCGGCTTCGTGCTGAGCGCCTTCTTCATGCTCACGATCGCGGCGCAGTGGATCCCGACGTTCTTCCAGGAGCCGTGCCACTACTGAGCAGCAGCCGCCGCGTGCGCGCAGGCGCTGCCGCGGGGCTCGTGCACCTCGCGGGCGTGTCGGGTGCAGAGGCGCATGCGGGGGAGCCACTCGCGCCCCACGATCTCTGGACCGCCTGGTCGCTCGAGCCCTTCGTCGTCGCGCCGGTGCTGCTGTCGGCGCTGCTGTACGCGCGCGGTGCGTCCCGGCTGCGTCGCGCGGGCGCGCGGGAGTACCAGCCTGGGAGCGGCAGAGTACGTGCGTTCGCGGCGGGCTGGGCGTCGCTCGTCGTCGCGCTGGTCTCGCCGGTGGACGCGCTCGGCGGAGTGCTCTTCTCCGGTCACATGCTGCAGCACGAAATCCTGATGCTGCTGGCTGCCCCACTGCTCGTGGCGGGCCGGCCGTTCGTGGCATTCCTCTGGGGCCTGCCCGCCGGATGGCGCCGGTCCGCGGGCCCACTGCTCCGCTCCCCCGCCGCGCGGCGCGTCTGGCGAGGCGCGACGCTCCCGCTCCTCGCCTGGTCGCTCCACGGTGTCGCCCTGTGGGTGTGGCACATCCCCAGGCTCTTCGAAGCGACGGTTACCGCCGATCTCGTGCACACGTTCCAGCACGCGAGCTTCTTCGTGACCGCGGTGATCTTCTGGTGGGCGCTGCTGGAAGAAAAGACGGGAGCCTCCGGGTACGGGATGGCGTGCCTGTACGTGTTCACGACTGCAGTCCACAGCAGCATCCTGGGCGCGCTCCTCACGTTTGCTCCCACGACCTGGTACTCCGTCTATGCCCCCACGGCCCCGGTGTGGGGGCTGACGCCGCTCGAGGATCAGCAGCTCGGCGGGCTCATCATGTGGGTACCGGCCGGCATCGTCTATGCGGCATCCGGCCTGGCCCTGTTCGCCGCCTGGATACACGCGGCCCCCGGCCCGCGATCCCGCAGGTGGTCCCTCGCCACGGCCGAGCAGCCCGGCCGGACGCAGAAGCGCTGAAGCACCTTACTGCCTTTTGCCTTCTGCCTTGCCTTCGCCCTTGGCCCTTGGCCCTTCGCCCTTGGCCCTTCGACACCCTCCCAGTTATCATGGGACTCAGGAGCCACACATGCAGGCGAGAGAAACGGGCAGTCCCCTGTTGCCGAAGCCGGTCGATCAGTTCCGCGACTACGAGCACGCGAACCCGCGGGTGGCGGAGTTCTACCGGCTGAACCACACCTACCAGACGGTCGACTTCGTGCTCGGGAAGAAGCGCGAGTACCTCGGGCTGAACCGCCGCGTGATGACCGTCTGGGAGACGCTCGACTTCCTGAACACCCTCGTCGACGACAGCGATCCCGACATCGACTTCACCCAGATCGAGCATGCGCTCCAGACGGCCGAGTCGATCCGCGCGGCCAATCAGCCACGCTGGTTCATCGCGACGGGCCTGATCCACGACCTCGGCAAGATCCTGTGCCTCTTCGGCGAGCCGCAATGGGCGGTCGTCGGTGACACGTTCCCGGTGGGCTGCCGGTGGTCGCCGGCCATCGTGCACAGCGAGCTCTTCGAGCACAACCCGGACCGCGACGTGCCGGAGTATCAGACCGAGAACGGCATCTACGAGCCGGGCTGCGGCCTCGACCATGTGCACATGTCGTGGGGACACGACGAGTACGTCTACCACGTCGTCAAGGACTACCTGCCGCAGGAAGCGCTCTACATGCTGCGGTACCACTCGTTCTACCCCTGGCACAAGGAGAACGAGTACACGCACCTCACGAACGAGCAGGACCGCGCCATGCTCAAATGGGTGCGCGCCTTCAATCGCTACGATCTGTACTCGAAGGGCTCACCGCGCCCGGACGTGCCGGCGCTGATGCCGTATTACGAGGAGCTCGTGAAGGAGTTCTTTCCGGAGCCGCTCAGCTGGTAGGGAATCCCTGATCGTGAATCCCGATTCACTCGCGACCGGTGTGCCCGCTCCCGGGATACACTACTGGCTTCCGTGCGAGGAGCTCGTCGTGGATGCGCTCGCTGAGGAGCAGGGTCGAGCACCAGCGCGAACAACACGCATACGGCTGTGCGGCCGTTTACTGGATTCCCGGGAACATCCTCTTCAACTCGTCGACCGACGCCTGCCGGCCGTACTGCCCCAGCTGAAAGGCCTCGGCGTACTGGACTTTCTTGCCCCGTTCGGCGCCGTACAGCGCGACGAGCCGTTCACGATACTGCTCGGCGACGCCCATATTGCGCTTCTTCACCATCTCCAGCAGGTATGACGCGCGCTCACGGTCGTCTTTGGGCACGTTGGCGACCGTGCGCCCCTGCCAGGAGTCGGCGTCGGCGAACTGCGACGGCATGGCCGAGACGCAGTCCCACTTCTTCTGCGCGGCCTGGTCGATGCCCACCACGATGGTGGGCGTGAAGGACTTCGGATCCTGGAAGCCGTCCGAATAGTACATATAGACGGGATTGCGCCGGGTCGGCGGTGTGTCGGGCACGAAGAAGGGGGCGACCACGACGATCGCCGAGTCATCCAGCAGCACGCCGGTGTAGCGGTGGTCCGGGTGGTAATCGTATGGGCGATGGCCCATGACGATATCCGCCTGCCACTCGCGAATCAGGCGCGCGACCCGTTTCCGGTTCTCGAGCGACGGCATCAGCTCGCCGTCGTGGATATCGAGCACCTCGGTCTCGATCCCGAGTATGCGCGCGCACTCCTGGACTTCCGCCATGCGGCGCTTCGCGAGCGGACCGCCGGCCATCTCGAAATGCCCGACGTCGCCGTTGGTCATCGACACGAACTTCACTTTGTGCCCCGCCGCGGCCCACAGCGCCGCCGTCCCCGCCGCCTTCAGCTCCGCATCGTCTGGGTGCGCGCCGAACGCGATGATCCGCAACGGCTCCTGTGCCTGCGCTGCGGGCGCGTGCGGCAGGACGAGCCCCAAGGCCATCGCCCCGGTGAGCAGAAGCCCGTAGTACACGCCGTGTCGCCTCATGACCACTCCTCCCGAATCGAGCAGCATTCTCTCACGGCCGGAAACGCCGCGTCGCCCACCGCGGCGCTGAAGCGCTGCGCGCCGTCGGCAATGCGGTGCGTTCCCTATCGCTGTATCCTCGCCGACCCACCCCTGGCGAACGCCCGCACCTGCGCGAGGGTCGCCATCGTCGTGTCGCCCGGGAACGAGGTGATCATCGCACCGTGGGCCCATCCGAGCTTGACGGCCTCGGCCGGCGGCTCTCCCGCCAGCAGGCCATAGAAGAGGCCTGACGCGAACCCGTCGCCGCCGCCGACGCGATCGTAGACGTCCAGCTCGCACGTGGGCGCGACGTGGGTCTCCCCGCCCGTCCATGCAACGGCGCTCCAGGAGTGGCGGTTCGTCGAATGCACGTGGCGCAGCGTCGTCGCCACCACCTTCATGCGCGGGTAGCGCTCGAGCACGCGGTCGATCATGCCGAAGAACGCGCCAGGATCGAGCGCCGACGGCTCGGCCGCCGCGGTGACCTCAGGACCCGGGATACCGAGGCCCTTCTGGAGGTCCTCCTCGTTGCCGACGAGCACGTCCACCTGCTCGACGATCCGGCTGAGCGTTGCCACGGCGCGGTGGGCCCCGCCGGCAGCCGCCCAGAGCTTCTCGCGGTAGTTGAGATCGAGGGACACGACAGCGCCGTGCGCGCGCGCCGCCTGCATGCCTTCGACCATCAGCTCCGCTGTCGTCTCGGACAGCGACGCGAAGATGCCGCCGCTGTGGAACCAGCGCACGCCGGCGCCGAAGATGGCGTTCCAATCGAAATCGCCGGGCTTCAGCTGGGCAGCCGCTTCGTTGCAGCGGTTGTAGAACACCGTCGGGCCGCGCACCCCGAGGCCGCGATCGCTGTAGACGGTCGCCATGTTCGGACCGCGCACGCCGTCGTGGGCGAACACCCTGTAGAAGGGGGTCACCCCCATCGCGCGCACGCGCGCCGCGATCAGATCGCCGATCGGATACGCCACCATCGCGGTGGCCACACCCGTGCGCAGGCCGAAGCAATCGGACAGGTTCGCGGCGGTGTTGAACTCGCCGCCGCTCACGTGGATCTCGAACGTGCTCGCCTTGCGGAACGGAATGATGCCGGGATCGAGCCGGTGGATGAGCGCACCGAGCGCCAGGAAGTCGAGGGCGCCGGTGGCGGGAATCTGGAGGGCGTTCGCCGCGCGGTCGGTCAATGTCTGCTGCTCCCCTGAGAACCGGCGTGCGCACCGACCCACTCGGTGTGAAAGACGCCGTCGCGGTCCACACGCCGGTACGTATGGGCCCCGAAGAAGTCGCGCTGCGCCTGTGTCAGGTTGGCCGGCAGGCGGGCGCTGCGATACGCGTCGTAATACGCGAGGGACGAACCCATCGCCGGCACCGGAATCCCGAGCGCCACCGCCGTCTGGACGACGTAGCGCCAGGCCTCCTGACGCTCGGCCATCGCGTCGCGAAAGGCGGGATCGAGCAGCAGGTTGACCAGCCCCGGCTCGCGGGAGAACGCTTCGCGGACGTCGCCGAGCAGCCGTGCCCGGATGATGCAGCCGGCCCGCCAGATCTTGGCCACGGTCGCCGGATCGATGTCGTAGCCGTACTCAGCCGAGGCGAGGCGCAGCATCGCCATGCCCTGGGCGTAGGACGTGATCTTGCTCGCATGCAGCGCCTGTCGCGCCGCGTCGACGAGGCGCGCGCGGTCCCCCCGGCCCTCCGGCTGCGGGCCGCGAAGCACGCTGCTGGCGCGCTCACGCTCCGCCTTCAGCGACGACAGGATGCGCGCCTCCACGGCCGCGTTCACCGTCGGGATCGGTGCGCCCACGTCGAACGCGTTCTGGCTCATCCACTTGCCCGTTCCCTTCTGCTGCGCCTCGTCGCGGATGACCTCGACGAGCGGTTTGCCGGTGTGCTCGTCCATCCGCGTGAAGATGGCCGCCGTGATCTCGACGAGGTAGGACTGCAGCTCCCCCTCGTTCCACTCGGCGAAGACGTCGGCCAGCTCGCGCGCGGGGAGGCCGGCGCCGCGATGCAGCAGATCGTAGGTCTCGGCGATGAGCTGCATGTCGCCGTACTCGATGCCGTTGTGCACCATCTTCACGTAGTGCCCGGCGCCACGCGGCCCCATGTAGTCCACGCACGGCTCACCATCGTCGGCCTTCGCGGCGATGGCCCGGAGAATCGGGGCGAGGGCTTCCCAGGCCTCCCGCGGCCCCCCGGGCATGATTGACGGGCCGCGCAGGGCCCCTTCTTCCCCGCCGGAGACGCCAGCGCCCACGAAGCGGAAGCCGGCTGCGGCGAGCTCGTCGGCACGCCGATCCGTGTCCGCGAAGTACGAGTTGCCGCCGTCGATGAGGATGTCTCCCTGCTCGAGGTGCGGCTTCAGATGCGCGATGACACTGTCGACTGGCGCGCCCGCCGGCACCATCATGAGGATCCGGCGCGGCCGTTCCAGCCGCTCCATCAGCTGCGGCGGGCTCTCGACGCCGGTGATTCGTGTGCCCTTCGCCGGCCCCTCGAGAAAGGCGCTCGTCTTCGCGCGGTCGAGGTCGTAGCCCGCGACCGGGAATCCGTGGCTCTCGATGTTCCTCGCGAGGCTGGCGCCCATCACGCCCAGGCCTACCACGCCGATCTGATAGTCCACATCAACTCCCGACTTCCAATTCCCAACGGCCAACTTCCAATTCCCAACCCCCGGGTTGGCCGTCTATGCCTTCGCATATGCCGCCGGAGGCGTCCCCACCCTGTACAGCATCTCGCCCGCGCGCGGGACGACCAGCCAGCCAGGACGGTCCTGCCACTCTCCCGGGTCGACCGACCGTGGATCGAGGTACCCGAGGCTCACGCGCTCGCATCGCTCCGGCGGGATGCCGGTGGCCAGCGTGACCTGGATGCGCGGCGTTTCGAGCCCGCACGACACGTCGAACGTCCCCCGCCCCTTCACGTG
>Ga0299913_10005280_pt1 | contig 11004 bp, 9 predicted proteins | sample RVTome_9_FD_201360 | JGI IMG/M metagenome (GOLD analysis project Ga0299913, IMG submission 201360) | Soil microbial communities from uranium-contaminated site in the Upper Colorado River Basin, Wyoming, United States - RVT155D38 (version 2) ... | reverse complement strand
CTGGCCCGTACCGACGGTCGCCACCGGCACGCCGCGCGGCATCTGGACGATCGACAGCAGCGCATCGAGCCCGCCGGCCAGCTGGCCGGGCATGGGCAGCCCGATCACGGGCAGGGTCGTCTTCGAGGCGACCACGCCGGGCAGGTGGGCGGCCAGTCCGGCGGCACAGATGAAGACCTGTGCGCCGCGGGCCAGCGCGTCGGCAACGTAGTCCTCGAGCAGGTCGGGCGCGCGATGGGCCGACAACACGCGCAGCTCGCTGGCGACGCCGAGGCGGGCCAGCGTGTCGGCCGCCTTCTGCACCACCTCGAGATCTGAGCGGCTGCCGACGATGATGGCCACGAATGGGCGCGCATCGCGCGCCGTGTCAGCTGTCATGGCCGCAGTATCGCCGACTACCATCGCCGGCATGGCCGAGCGCATCCCGCTGCTCCTTGACGTAGACACCGGCATCGACGACGCGCTGGCCATCCTCTACGCCTGTGCCTCTGTGGAAGTCGAGCTGCTGGGCATCGGCTGCGTCTCGGGCAACGTCGAGGCCGGGCAGGTGGCCCAGAACACGCTCGCCGTGCTCGAGCTTGCCGGCCGCGACGGCGTCGAGGTGGCGCTGGGTCGTCGCGTGCCGCTGGTCCGGCCGCTCAACACCGCGCCCGAGACGCACGGGCCGAAGGGCATCGGTTACGCCGAGCTGCCGCCACCGGCGGCAGGGCTCTCCGACCGCCACGCCGCCGACCTGCTGGTGGCCGAGGCTCGCCGCCGGCCCGGGGAGATCACCCTCGTCACGCTCGGCCCGTTGACCAACCTGGCCGTCGCGCTGGAGCGCGCGCCGGAGCTGCCCCGATTGCTGCGCCGGCTGGTGATGATGGCCGGCTCGTACCGCTCGGCGGGCAACACCGCGCCGACGACCGAGTGGAACGTTGCCGTCGACCCGGAGGCGATGGCGGCCGTGCTGGCCGGCTGGTCGGCAGTGCCGGGAATCCCCCTTCCACTGGCCGTCGGCCTCGACGTCACCGAACGAGCGAAGCTGACGCCCGACCACCTGGCCGACCTCTACCGCCGCGCCGGCGCTTCCCCCGCCGATGACGCCGTGCTGCGCTTCGTCGACGACGCGCTGCGCTTCTACATGGAGTTCCACAGCCGCTACGACGGCTTCTACGGCGCCTTCATCCATGACGCGCTGGCCGTGGCCGCCGCGCTCGATGCGTCGCTCGTGCGCAGCGAGGGACTCCGCGTCGAGGTCGAGCTGGACGGCAAGTGGACCAGCGGCGAGACGGTGACCGACTGGCGGCGCTCGTGGGGCAGGCCGCCCAACCTCGACGTCGCCGTCGAGGCCGACGTCGGGACGTTCTTCGAGCGCTTCGTAGGCCGGCTGGCCCAACTGGCGAGGTCGCGACGTACCAATTCGTGACCAAAGTCCGTCGCCACGTTTTGGCGAGCAGGGCTAGCATCACGGCAGGGGACACGAGGACCGTCACGTTGCAGCCATCACCATTGCCTGAAGTCGCTTCCGCACCGCAGCCCGAGCTTGCGCGCACGCCCTCGCTGCCGCGCTGGGTACGCGTGCTGGCCGTGGCCGTGGCCGGCGTGATCGGAGTGTCGGGCGTCGCCGCCGGGGCCGCCCTCGTCTACGGGCTGCTGACCGGCCAGGTTCACGACGGCGCAAGAGCCGGCTACGCCTACCTGCCTGCCACGACGACCGTCGTCGTCGAGGCGCGGCTCGACCTACCCGCCGGCCAGAACGAGCAGTTGGCCATGTTCCTGACTCGCTTCCCGGGCTTCGACGACGCGGCCCAGGTGGAGGAGCGGCTGAACGAGCTGCTCAACGATGCCGTGCGCGAGGGAACGGACGGCCGGGCTAACTTCGTCGACGACGTCCAGCCGTGGCTGGTCGGCTGGGTGGTCATTGGCACGAGCCAGAACCTGGGCAGCGTCCTGCCCGGGCTAGGCGGCAGCAGCGGGCTTGCGGTCGCCGGCCTGTCAGACCGCGCGGCAGCCGAGGAGGCGATGCTCGACTTGCGCTCCACTGACATGGAGTGGACGGCCAATGACGAGGGTGGGACGGTGATCTGGACCGGCCGGCCCGAGTGGTACGGCGAATGGCCGTCGGTCGACGTCGACGAGATGCCCTGGCTGGACGAGCTGGCCGACTTCGGTGGCCAGGCGTATGCGGTGACCGACGACGCACTGCTCTTTGCCAATCGCGCCGACGACATCCGCTTCGCGCTGGCCGTGCGAGCCGGGGAGTCGAGCAGCCTGCTGACTTCGAACCGCTTCAATGACGCCCTCCGCCGGGCGCCCGCCGGCCGGCTGGGCATGGTCTGGGCCGACGTCGAGGGCATGGGCATCGCCACGCTGCTCGACCGGCTGACCGGTGACAGCCCGTTCGGCGAGATTCTCGGCCCGGCGTGCGGCGAGCCCAGCGACGCGCTGCCGCGCGACGTGCTGGCCACGCTCCAATTGCGCGACGGACGGGCCATCGTCGACGTGAACCTCACGCTGCCCGAGACGCCGCCGGTGGGGTCGGTCCGCGAGAGCGATCTGGCGGCACGCGTGCCGGCTGACGCCTTCTTCTACGCAGAGGCGCACGACGTCGGGGTCGCCGTCTCTGAGGCGCTGGCCTGCCTGCGCAGCATGGGCGACGACGGCGGACTGCTGGAGGACATCGAGGAAACAACCGGCCAGCTCGACGATCTGCTCGGCTGGGCGACCGACGTTGGACTCGCCCTGCGCTTCGACGGCACGCGCGTGAGCGCCGGCGTCGTGGCCAGGGTCGACGACCAGGTCCGCGCCGCCGAGGCGCTCGGCCAGCTGCGCGCCTTCCTGACGGCGGGCGCGGGTGCGCTGGGCGGCGTGACCGTTGCCGAAGAAGACTATCGCGGCGTCCGGCTGGTCACCTTCGCGTTCAGCGACACAGATGCCGGGATGCCAGCCCCGGCGCCAGCACCGACGTTGGCCTACGCGCTGGCCGGCGACCTGCTGGTCATCGGCGTCGACGCCGGCTTCACGCGGGCCGTGCTCGACACCGAAGGTGGGTCGGGCCTGGCCGCGACGGAGCGCTTCAGCCGGGCCATCGATATTGCCGACGGCCGGCGCAACCGCGGGCTGGTCTACGTCGACGTGCCGACGGCGCTCGAGTTCTACGAGGCGCTGGACCGGCTCATGCCGGGCCGCTCGCGCGACACGGCGGAATTCGACGAGTACATGGCCGCCCTGAGCGACGTGATCATCGTGTCCGGCGGCGAAGGCTCGAACTCCACGTTGCGCATCGTGCTCAACACGCGCGAACAGCCCTAGGACGGAGGCCGACCTAGGCGCGGAGGCCGAACAGCCGCCAGATCCGGGCCGGCGCCACCTTGGCCATGACCGACACTGCCGCGCCGGCGGCCTGCCCGACGTGGTCGGCGAGGAGCTCGGCAAGCGGATAACGCACCGCCCCGGCCGATTCCGGCCAGAGCAGCGTCGAGTGAGTGCACTCGAGCGCGTCGGGGGCCAGGTCGGCGTGGAAGAGCGCTTCGTGGTAGCCACGCCGCGGCGCCAGCGGCCCGCTGAGCAGCGCGACAGCCGGCCCGACGATCGGGTCGACGGCGCTGGTCACCGCCACCGTCCGGGTGCCGAAGAGGTCGAAGGCGCGCTCGACGGCCTGGGCGTTCTCGTACGCTCGCCCAAGATCGGCAACGGTCTGCACCGGCAGCCCGCAGCGTGGTGCGCTCAGGAAGGCCACGGCACCGGCCCAGTTGAGCGCGCCGTCGACCGACACGACCGCCTGGAGCAGGCCGCGCCGATCGTCGGCGAAGGCTGTCCCCAGCCGGCTGTCGGCGAGCACGCGCAGCGTGCGCAGGGCGACTTCGCCGCCCAGGCTGTGGCCGACGAGGTAGAAGGACGAGCGCATGCCGGCCGTCGCGTACAGCTCGGCGTCGTAGATGGCGATCGTCCGCGCCAGTCGCTCGGCCCACAGATCGACGTCGACCTGCCGGCCCATGCCCAGCGCGAAGCTGGTCAGGTCGTAGCCGGCCGGCTGCCAGTGCACGTCGCGCGCACCGGCCGTGCGGCGGATGGTGGCCACGCAGTCGGGCGCGCCGGGGACATCCGTGGGCAGGCACGGCACGGCGTTCCACGACATGTCGACGACCGTCGTGCCGGAGATCGAGCCGTCGAGCCGTTCGTCGGCGGCGTAGCCGAGGCAGGTCAGCACGGCGTAGACCGACCCCGCCGCGGCCGGGTCGAGGCAGGTCGTCGGCGTGCCAAACGTTCCAAAGCGAGTCGCCAGGGCGGACCCGAACCCGGGCGCCAGCAGGACGACCTTGCGCGTGAAGTCGACGCGCAGGCGGGCCAGCGGCTCGACCAGGTTCGCCCCGCGGCCGCGATCGAACAGCCCGATCAGCGCACCACCGGGCCGCGTGCCGCTGACCTCGAAGTGGGCGACGCCGTCGGCGCCGGTCAGCTGGCGGGCAACGGCGACGTGCGCGCCGCTGGCCGGATCGAGCGGGCGCAGGAACAGCGGCCGGCCGGCCACCGGCGCACCCCAGGAGTCGGTCGCCGTCGCGACCAGCGTCGTCGTCGCCACGCCGTCGGCGGGCACGAGGTGCTGAGCGCCGGGTGCCACGGCCAGGCTGGCCCGAACCGAGTCGCCGGCAGCGCCGAGGGCGACCGGGGCAAGCAGCGAGGCGACGATGAGCGCGGCCAGGGCCGGACACAGCCGTGCCGCAGCCAGGACCCGCGCCGCGCCGGTGCGGGGAAGCATGGCCAGACTGTAGCCCATGGCTGTCGTTCGGCCGTGCGGCGGGCCGGTCCGGCGTGGCAAGCTGGCGCCGAACCGGCGTCACCCGGCGTCACGCGGCGTCAAGGGAGGACCAGATGGAAAGCCTGCAGTGGTTGTGGACCCAGTGCGTGTACGACGCCGAGGGCAATGCCACCAACGCGCCGTGCACGGACAACCTGTTCCTGACCTACGCCTACCTCGCCGCCATGGTCGTCGGCGCGGTCATCCTGTTCATCGCCGCGCGGCGTTCGCGCGACATGTCGACGGCGGTGCTGGCGCTGATGCCGGTGGCAATCGCGATCAACATCGCCGTCGGGGCGATCGTCGCGGCGCTCAAGCTACCGATCTACCTCGACTCGATCGGCACCGTCCTGGTCGGCGTGCTGGCCGGGCCGTGGGCGGGCGCGCTGACCGGCCTGCTGACCAACCTGATCTGGGCACTGCTGCCCATCCCCGGCGGCGCCGGCCCGATCATCGCCTTCTTCGCGCCGGTGGCCGCGGTGATCGGCCTGATGGCCGGCTTCTGGGCCTCGCGCGGCGTCTTCCAGCTGCGCACCGACGAGGGGCGGGTGGGCAGCTTCCTAGCGTTGGCGACGGGCGTGGCTGCCGCGGGCCTGGCGTTCGTGGCGCTGCAATTGACGATCGGGCTACCGGACCTCGCGACCGAGGAGGGCGGCACCCTCTTCGTGACCGAGGCGCTTGTCATCGTGGCAATCGGCTTCGTCGTGGCCTGGTTGGCGGCACGCACGATCTTTGCGCTGCGTGACGGCGACCCGCGCATCCGGACCTACCTGTCGGTGGCGACGGGCCTGGCCACCGCCGTACTCGCCTTTGCGCTGCTGCGGCTCGTCTTCGGCGAGGGCGGCTGGCTGGCGTCGCTCGACGGCAGCGCCGAGTCAGGCCTGCCCGGCACAGACCTTTCCGGCCTGGCCTGGGCCGACCCGCTCGACCTTTACCTCCAGCTGGCCATCGCGGCCGTGCTCGGCCTCGCCGCCTGGTACTGGGCATCGCGCGGCACCAACGCGCGGCTGTTCCCGGTCTGGATCGGCGGCCTGACCACCGGCCTGGTCGCGGCGGCGATGTCGGCGCCCATCTCGGCCGGCGTCTTCGGCGGCGTCACCGGCAGCGGCCAGGACCTGCTCGTGTCGCTCTATCGGACGCTCGGGCTCAACGTGTTCCAGTCGGCCTTCGCCCAGGGCCTGACCAGCGACCCGCTCGACAAGACGATCAGCTACACCGTCGTCTTCCTGATCCTGGCCGCGCTGCCGATCACCGTCCGGACGATGTTCAGCCACGGAGAGTCGACCGTCGCCGAGACCTGAGCCGGTGAGATCGCGCGCCGTCGGCTACTTCCGGCCCGGCGCGAGCTGGTTGCATGCGCGGAACCCGCTGACCAAGCTGCTGGGGCTGCTGTGGGTGCTGCTGGCGGCGTTCCTGCTGCCGCCGTGGGCGCTCATCGGGCTGGCGGTCGGCCTGGTCAGTGCGGCGTGGTCGGCGGGCCTGCTCGGCGACCTCGTACGAAGCCTGCGCATCCCGGCGCTGTTGTTCGCCTCGATCCTCGTCGTCAACGCCTTCTTCTACCCCGGCGCCGGCGAACGGCTGATCCCGATCGGGCCCGTCGGGCTGTCGTGGGACGGGATCTGGTTCGGCGTCGTGTCGGCCGGCCGGATCGTGGTCGTGTTCCTGGCGGCGGTGCTGTTCCTGTTCAGCACGCTGCCCGACGACCTGCTCGAGGGGCTCGTCGCGCGCGGCGTCAACCACCGGCTCGCGTTCGTGATCCTCTCCGCGGTCCAGCTGGTGCCGCGGCTTCAGACACGGGCCGCCGCGATCCTCGACGCGCAGCAGGCGCGCGGCCTTACGGTCACTGGCTCACTGCGAACACGCGTGCGGGCGATCGTGCCGCTGGTGGGGCCGATCGTGCTCGGCTCGCTGATCGACGTGCGCGAGCGGACCTTTGCCCTCGAAGCTCGGGCCTTTGGCGCGCTGCCGCGGCGGACTGCTTACCGCACGGTGGCCGACCCGCCGACCGACCGCTGGCTGCGCGCGGGCCTGCTCTTCGCCATCGTCGCCGTCTTTGTCCTCGCCTTCAGCGGCGTGCTGCCAAGGTGACCGACGCGGCGCTGGCGATCGAGGGCCTGTCCGTCCGCTACATCGGCCGGCGTGAGCCCGCGCTTCAGGACGTCTCGTTGGAGGTGGCGCCGGGCGAGATCGTCGGCGTCGCAGGGCGGACCGGCGCCGGCAAGTCGACCCTGGCGCTGGTCGGCGGCGGCTTCATCCCGCGCGTCGTGCGGGCCAAGGTCGACGGCCGGGTCCACATCGGCCACGTGGATGCCCTCGCCGCCACGCTGCCCGAGCTTGCCGGCAAGGTCGGCATCGTGTTCTCCTCGCCGGCGCTGCAGCTGTCGTCGTCGAAGCCGACCGTGCGCGAGGAGCTCGCATTCGGGCTCGAGAATCTGGCCGTGCCGCGGGCCGAGATGGACGCCCGGATCGACAGCGTGCTGGCCCGCCTGGGCATCGGCCACCTCGCCGAGCGTGAGCCGCTCGCTCTTTCGGGCGGCGAGCAGCAGCGCGTGGCCATTGCCAGCATCCTGGTCATGGGCACGAGCCTCCTCGTGCTCGACGAGCCGACCGCCCAGCTCGATCCGGCCGGCACGGCCGACGTCGCCGCGCTGTTGGGCGAACTGGCGGCCGACGGCCGGGCGGTCCTCGTCGCCGAGCACGCCGCCGAGGTCCTGCGCATGGCCGGCGAGTGCCTCGTGCTCGACGCCGGCAGGGTGGTAGGTGTCGGCCCGCCGGGTGTAGCGCTGGGCTCATCGATCGCCGGTCGAGCCGGCCTCCGACCGCCGACGCTGGTCACGCTGGCCGAGGCGGCCGGGCTGCCACCCGCGGCCGCCTTCGACGAGGAAAGGATCGCCGCCGCGCTGCGCCGCGGACGGCCGACTGCCCCACCCGAGCCTACGACTACCGACCTGTCCGTGCCGACCGTGCGCCGCGCGCCGGTCGAGCCGATCGAGGTGCGCGACGTCGTCCACCGCTACGCCAACGGCGTCGAGGCGCTGCGCGGCGTGTCGCTGACGGTGGCGCCCGGCGAGGCGGTCGCCATCGTCGGCCAGAACGGCTCGGGCAAGACGACCATGGTCAAGCACATCAACGGCTTGCTGCGGCCGGCGGCCGGTCGCGTGTCGATCGGTGGCGCGGACATCGCCGGGCGTTCGGTCGATGCCATCGCCGGCCAGGTCGGTTTCGTCTTCCAGAACCCCGACGACCAGCTCTTCCACGGCCGGGTGGACGCCGAGGTCGGCTTCGGGCCGCGCAACCTGCGCCTTCCCGCCGACCAGGTCGCCGCCTTGGTCGAGGCCGCGCTCTCGCTCGCCGGCCTGGTCGCCGAGCGACAGACCAACCCGTACGACCTCGGCTTCTCCACGCGCAAACTCGTGGCGCTGGCCAGCGTGCTGGCGATGGAGCCGCCCATCCTCGTGCTCGACGAGCCGACGACCGGCCAGGACGGTCCAGGCGTCGAGCGCGTCGGCTCGATCGTCGACTCGTGGCAGGCGGCGGGCCGGACGGTCATCGCGATCACCCACGACATGGAGTTCGCCGCTCGGCACTTCGGAAGGGTCGTCGTGATGCGCGACGGGCAGCTGGTGCTTGACGGCCCGCCGGGCGAGGTGTTCGCGTCCGACCAGACCAGCTTGTTGGCATCGACTGGCCTCGTGCCGCCGCCGGCAGCGCGCATCGCGGCGCGGCTCCGCCCGTTCGCCGCACCAGCGGATGCAGCCGCGCTGTTGCGGCTGCTGGCCGCCGGCTGAACCCCTCGGGGCTGTCCGTCCACCGGCCGCGCCCGTGCCCGATGCGCGCCCACAGCACGTCGTCCGGCGCGCTGGAAAGCGCGGTGCGCTAGCCTCCTCCGATGGAGAGGCCCGATGAGGGCGAGGTAGTCGGCCAGAATTGCCCACTCTGCCGCGGGCCGGAGAAATACAGCGAGCGGCACGACGCGTTCTACTGTTCCGTCGACAACGTCTGGACCGAGAGCCGCTGTTGGATCCTTCCTGCGAGTTCTGCCGGGATCGTCCGGCACGCCCGCTTGGCCTCGACATTGATCCCCGCTGAACCCGTCCTGCGGCCAACCTCTGATTGCGCTGCGCGTGCTCGTCGGCTATTCTTGGGCGCACATGATGGGCCACGCACAGAGTTGTCGCTGCACCTGTAGCTAGGCGGGAGGAATCTCGCCGCTACGAGCGTGCGCCGTTGGCGCGCCGGGCTGGGTCCTCCTTCCGCCGACCTCTCCTGTTCCTCTCCCGCACTTGCTCCGTGGGGTGCACTCCGTGTCGGTCTTCGCCTTATCGGGCGGTCCGCGTACCGCCGACCCGTACCGCGATCTCGATGTCATCGACGCCCGCGCGCCGCGCTTCAACCAGGCCTTCGTCGGGACCGTCTCGCTCGTCGCCATCCTGACCGGCTGGTGGCCGCTGCTCGGTCTGCTGGCTGTGCAAGTGGGCGTCGGCCTGCGCTTCGGCCGTCAGTACTGCCTGCCCTGTCTCTTCTACTTCGAGGTCGTCCAACCCAGGCTCGGCCAGGGTGAGCTCGAGGACAGCCGACCGCCCCGCTTCGCCAACTTCGTCGGACTGGGGGTGTTGAGCGCGGCGACGATCGCGTTCGCCATCGGGCTGCCGGTAGTTGGCACGGCGCTGGGTGCGCTGGTGGCCGGCTTGGCGCTGCTCGCCGCCGCGACCGGCTTCTGCCTGGGCTGCTGGATGTACCGCGTCGCGGCACCGCTGCTCGGCATCCACCTGCACCACCTCGAACCGGCGACCGTTTGCGCCGACTGCGCCGTGCCGCGCGACGAAAGCAAGGGCTGCTAATAACGGCACCGGCCGTGAGCCGAGTGACCTACCGTGGTGGTGGCTAAGGGTTCCTGACGATGCGGTGGCCGCCGATGCGCCGCCACCTGATGGCCAGCTGACCGTCGATCCGAATCCACTCGGAGGTCGCCCGGATGTCGGGGCCAGCGAAGCTGAACGTCACCTCGAGGATGCCCGGTGCGTTCTCGACGTCCTTCACGCGCAGCGACTCGGGCCACTTGCTCGAGGGATCGGCGGCGTACCTGTCAGCCGCCGCGACGAAGTCGGGCAGCCTCGCGCGGATGATCTCGAGCTCTTCTCTCCCCAGGCGCCTGCGATCGGCGAGGAAGCTCGCCATCAGCTCGAACTTCAAGTCGCGTCGGCGTCGTCGTGTCAACGAACCCGACGTTCCACGCCGCACTCAGCTGACCGAGAGCGGCACCTCCAGGACAGCGCCCTCACGGATCGACCAGGCGCGCACGACCGGCGCCGGCTCGGCCAGCGAGCAGATCAGGTACAGGCTGAGCGGGTAGAAGGCGAGCCCGATGTCGGTCGCCGACGGCACGGCGGGCGCGGCGACGTGCGAGTGGACGATGCCCCATACCACCTCGTCGGCGTCATCGATCTCGATCATCACTCGTAGCTGTTCGTCGGGGTCAATCAGGTAGCGGTACGGTGACTCGGCCGCGTTGCGCAGTGCGACGTAGCGGGTCGGCACGCCGCCGCGCCCGGCGTAGGCCGGTCCGACGAGCAGGCCGCAACACTCGTTGGGCAGGCCGTCGCGCGCGGCGTCGATGACCTGCTGCAACAGCTCGGCCGGCACCGTTGCATCCATCCGCGACTGGGCCCACAGCGCCGGCGTCGAGCCGATCTCGGCGGCGGCCGCCCAATCTTCCTGCGTCGGTTGAAGGGCTCGCTCTTCGCTCACGCTCTCACCACAGGTTGAGCGCCTCGATCGATTTGTCATCGAGGTCGCGCTTCCAGACGTCCTCCGAGAGGTACTTCCAGCCGCCGTCGGCGAGCAGCGCGACGATCGTGCCCGACTCCATCTGCTCGGCCAGCCGCCCCGCGACGGCCAGCACGCCGCCGGCCGACACCCCGGCGAAGATACCCTCGGTCGCGGTCAGCCGGCGCAGCGCCTCGATCGAGTCGGCGCTCGTGACCAGGAACTTGCCGTCGATCATGGCCGGGTCGAAGATCTCGGGCACGAAGCCGTCGTCGAGCGAGCGCAGGCCCTGGACCATCTCGCCCGGCATCGGCTCGGCAGCGTAAACCTTCACGCCCGGTCGCTCCTCGCACAGCCGCCGGCCGACGCCCATCAGCGTGCCGCCCGTCCCCAGGCCGGCCACGAAGACGTCGAGCTCGGGGCAGTCGGCCAGGACCTCCACCGCCGTGGTCTCGTAG
>Ga0299913_10005279_pt1 | contig 11004 bp, 7 predicted proteins | sample RVTome_9_FD_201360 | JGI IMG/M metagenome (GOLD analysis project Ga0299913, IMG submission 201360) | Soil microbial communities from uranium-contaminated site in the Upper Colorado River Basin, Wyoming, United States - RVT155D38 (version 2) ... | reverse complement strand
CGCGGAGTGGCGCTCTCATCACTGCACGGCACGGCCTCGACCTCGGCCGGCAGGTCTTGGTGGCGCCCGGACGAGTCGGGGACTGGGCGATGGCGGGTTCGCTGGCGCTCCTGCGCGATTCGCCGATTCGGCCGCTGGTAGGGCTCGACGAGATGGTCGACGACCTGGGCTACTTCGACCGCACCGTGCCTGTGGCCGAGGCTGAGCCCGCGGGCGCAACCTCAGACGTGCCCAAGCGTGAACCGGCGCTGGCTATGTTGGGTGCCACGGAACGCGTCGTCGCTCGGCGATTGTGCGTGGGCCCAGCTGGGCTCGACATTCTCGTCGCCGACACCGGTCTTGGGCCGGCGGTGGTTTCGAGCGCGGTGACGATCCTGCTCATGCGCGGCTGGGCGCAGGCGGTTGGGCCGGCCTTCATCGCCGCCGGGCCTCTGGCCGAGTGAAAGACCGGGACCACCGTACCGCTGGCACTCAGGCGGCGGCTCGGCCATACTCACCGCGTGATCCGAAACGCCGTCGTCCACCTGGTCAACGACCTCCCGATAATGGTCGACCTCGAGGCGCTGCCCGAGGCCGGCGACCGCTCAGTCCGCTGCACCAATGTGCGCACCGTGGATGGCAAGCGGCCCTCCTTCGTCCACGATCAGCAGGCCACCTTCGTCTTTCCCTTGGGCGTCATCCGCATGATCGAGGCGCAGACCGTAGAACGGGCCGCCGCCGTGACGGTCGAGGAGAAGCCGCTCGAGTTGCCCGCGCCGGAGCCAGACGAGGAGCCCGACGAGGACCTTCTGGAGCGCATCCGCTCCATCTGATTCCGGGGGATTTCACGCTTCGGCCGCCTGCGGCGGCCGTCCCGGAGTGAGCAGATTCCGATGCTAGACTCGGCCGAATGACCAAGAATCTGGTGATCGTCGAATCACCGGCGAAGGCGCGCACGATCGAGCGTTACCTGGGGCCCGACTTTCGGGTCCTGGCGTCGTACGGGCACGTCCGCGACCTGCCCGAGAACCCGGGCAAGGACAAGCTGGGCGTGGATGTCGAGCATGACTTCGCGCCCGAGTACGTGGTCAGTGAGGACCGCAGGAAGCAGGTGGCGACCATCGCCAAGGAGGCCCGCGACGCCGATGCTGTCTACCTGGCGACCGACCTCGACCGCGAGGGTGAGGCGATCGCCTGGCATGTGACCGAGGCGGCCAAGGTGAAGCCCGACAAGGCGCGCCGGGTGACCTTCTCCGAGATCACGCCCGACGCCATTCGCGACGCCTTCGCCCATCCGCGCGGCATCGACCAAAACCTGGTGGACGCGCAGCAGACGCGGCGCATCCTCGACCGCCTGGTGGGCTACACCTTGTCGCCGCTGCTGTGGCGCAAGGTCCGTTCGGGGCTGTCGGCGGGACGCGTCCAGTCGGTCGCCGTGCGCCTCGTCGTCGATCGCGAGCGCGAGATCAACTCCTTCGTCGCTCGCGAGTACTGGTCGATCGAAGCGCTCCTGTCGACCGAACGCGGCGAGACCCTCTCTGCCGAAGTGGTGCGCATCGACGGCGAGAACCTGGATGTTGGAGACGGCGCGACGGCCGAGCGCCACGTCGCGGCGCTGCGCGAGCTGAACCCGATCGTCAAGAGCGTCGCCACGCGATCCACGAAGCGCCGCCCGGCAGCGCCGTTCACCACCAGCACGCTGCAGCAGGAGGCAAGCCGCAAGCTCGGGTTCAACCCCAGGCGCACCATGCGCGTCGCCCAGGACCTGTACGAGGGCATCGACGCGCCAGGAGGCCGTGTGGGCCTGATCACCTACATGCGCACCGACTCGCCGTCGATGGCCGGGGTCGCAATGCGCGAGGCGCGCGACGTCATCGCCCAGCGCTACGGCCTGCGCTACGTGGTCGCCGGCGGGCGCAAGCACACCGCCAAGAGCAGGGGCGCCCAGGAGGCGCACGAGGCGATCCGCCCGACGTCTTTCACGCGTGATCCCGACTCGCTGGCCGACGTTCTCACGCCGGAACAGCTACGGCTGTACCGGCTGATCTGGCAGCGCGCGCTGGCCTCGCAGATGGCCGAGAAGGAGCTGGAGACGACGACCGTCGATCTGGCGGCCGACCGATACGACCTGCGCGCCTCTGCCACGCGGACGACCTTCGACGGCTTCGCCGCGGTGTACACAGAGGGCTCCGACGACGCCGCCGAGGAGGTCGAACGCTCGCTGCCCGAGCTTGCGGAGGGTGACCGGACGACGGTCGTCGACGTCACGCCCGAGCAGCACTTCACGCAGCCGCCGCCGCGCTACACGGAGGCGTCGCTGATCCGAGCGCTGGAGGAACGTGGCATCGGGCGACCGTCGACCTATGCGGCGACGATCTCAACCATCATCGACCGCGGCTACGTCACAGTCGTCGAGCGCCGGCTGCGGCCGGAGTACGTGGGCGAGAAGGTGACCGACCTTCTGGTCGAGCACTTCGGCGAGTTCGTCGACTACGACTTCACGGCGCGCATGGAGGACGACCTCGACGCGATCGCCGCCGGCAAGCGCGAGTGGGTGCCGCTGCTGCGCGAGTTCTACGAGCCGTTCGTGGGACTCGTCGACCTGAAGCGCAAGGAGCTGCGGCGGGCCGACTTCACCACCGAGGCGACCGACGAGGTCTGCTCGGAGGGCCACCCGATGGTCATCCGCCTCGGGCGCAACGGCCGTTTCCTGGCCTGCTCGCTCTATCCCGAGCACAAGGAGACGCGGCCGCTGCCTGGTGACGAACCTGAGCAGGTCGCCGTGGAGGGCGTGGGTGAAGCCTGCCCCGAGTGCGGCCAGGGTGTACTGGTGGCGCGACGCGGCCGCTTCGGGCCGTTCGCCGGCTGCTCGCGCTACCCGGAATGCAATTACATCCGGCGCACGGGACCGCCGCCACCGCCGCAGCTCGAGTTCGAAGTGACGTGCCCCAAGTGCGGCGAGGGGCACCTCGTGGCGCGGCGAGCGCGGCGCAACGGCACCGTCTTCTGGGGCTGCTCGCGTTACCCGAAGTGCGACTTCACGTCGTCGCGCGAGCCGATCGGCGCGCTGCACGATGCCGACGACGGCCCGGTCGCGCGCGAGGGTGATGGTGGCATCTGCCTCCGCTGCGGCGCGGCGGTGGAGCTGCCCGCAGACATGGCACCGGGCATGAAGCTGGCCGGCGGCCCGCCCAATCCCGAGGCGCTCAACCCGCCGCGCCGCCCGCGACGGACGCCGCGGGGTAGCTCAGCTGGGAACGGCCGCCGCCGCGCGCGGCGAGCGGCGTGAGGTTCGCGACGGAGTGACAGGCGCCGAGGCGCTCGACGCGTTTCTCGGCCGGCTCGCCGCGCGCGACGCTTCCGAGCACACGCGCCGGTCGTATCGCACGGCGATCGGCCAGTACCTCGAATTCCTCGACCTGCGTCGCGTCGACTGGCGCTCCCCGCCGCGGCCGCTCATCCGCGGCTACATGGCCGAGCTGGCCGAGCGGCCGCTGGCGCGGCGCTCCATCAGCAACCGCCTGGCCGCGCTGCGCTCGTTCTACCGTTATGCCCGCCGCGAAGGGCTCGTGACGGCCGACCCGTGGTCGGCCGCGCAGACGCCGCGCCAGCCACGCCGGCTGCCGCAGGTCCTCGGCGTGGCCGACGTGGAACGGCTGATCGACGAGGTGCCTGCCTCGTCGCCGCGCCGACCGTTGGTGCTGCGCGACCTGGCACTGGTCGAGACCGCCTACGCCGGCGGGCTGCGCATCAGCGAGCTCGCCGCTGCGCGGTTGGCGGATCTCGATCTCGGACGGGGTGAGCTGCGCGTGCTGGGCAAGGGCCGTAAGGAACGCGTGACGCTCCTCGGCCGGCCGGCGTGCGCGGCGCTCGACGCCTACCTGCGTGACGGCCGCCCGGCCCTTGTAGCCGCGGGTACCGGATCCGGGTCGGCCGATAGCGGGGTCATATTCCTGAATGCCGGGGGTGTGCCGCTGGGCGTGCGTGGCCTTCGGTACCGGCTCGATCGGCTGATGCGCGCAGCGGGATTGCCGTCTGGATCGTCTCCACACACGTTGCGGCATTCATTCGCCAGTCATCTGCTCGAGGGCGGCGCCGATCTGCGTGTCGTGCAGGAGCTTCTGGGCCATGCCAGCCTCGGCACGACCCAGGTCTACACGCATGTCTCGCCCGCGCGGCTGCGCAGCGCCTATCGCGCGGCGCACCCACGTTCGACCCGCACCACCGACTCGTCCGCCCCGTGACGGCGCGCACCATCGCGCGTGCGGGCCTGGTGGTCGCCGCCGCGTTCTTCATCTCGCGCGTGCTCGGCTGGGTGCGCCTGGTCGTCATCACCAACCTCTTCGGCGCCGGGATCGAGCTCGACGCGTACTTCGCCGCCTTTCGGCTGCCCGACGCGATCTTCCAGCTCGTCGCCGCGGGCGCCCTGTCCTCGGCCATGATCCCGGTGCTGGCCGGGCTATTCACGCGTGACGAGGAACAGCGCGCCTGGCGCGTCGTCTCGACCGTGCTGAACGTGATGCTCATCGCGCTCGCCGCGCTGTCCGCGATCGTCGCTGTCTTCGCGCCGCAGATCGTCCCGATCATCGTGCCCGGCTTCGACGCCGTCGGCACCGAACTCACCGTGCGCCTGACGCGGATCATGCTGCTGTCGCCGGTACTGCTGGCGATCGGTGCCGTCGCCTCGTCGGTGCTCAATACCCGCGGCCGCTTCGGCGCCGCCGCCGTCGCGCCGTCGCTCTACAACCTGTCGATCATCGGCGGCGCCCTGCTGCTGGGTGAGACGCTGGGGGTCGAGGCGCTGGCGATTGGCGTCGTCGTCGGCTCGCTGCTTCACCTCGCCGTCCAGATCAGGCCGCTGATGCAGGAGCGCTTCCGCCTGTCGTTCGACATCGACCTGGGCGACTCGGCGGCGCGCCAGGTGCTGCTGCTCATGGCTCCACGGGCTTTGGGGCTGGGCGCCAACCAGGTGACCTTCATCATCGCGACGCTGCTCGCCACCGGCGTCGGCCTTGGTGCTGTCACTTCGTACACCGTCGCCTTCACCGTGATGCAGATCCCGTTGGGGGTGATCGGCTTCCCGCTCGGCGTCGTCCTGTTGCCGTCGCTGTCGCGGGCGATCGCCGCCGGCTCGGTGCGCGAATTCGGCCAGCTGGTGGTGCGCTCGATCCGGCTGATGCTGTGGATCATGCTGTTCGTCACCGCGGTGGGCATAGTGCTGCGTCGCCAGGCGGTGACGCTGCTCTTCGACTACGGGCTCGACGAACGGGCGATCTCGCTCACTGCCGACACGCTGTCATTCCTCCTGCTGGGCCTCGCCGCCCACTCGCTGGTGATCATTCTGGCGCGTGCCTTCTACAGCGGTCACGACACGCGCACGCCGGTGATAACCGCGCTCGCCGACATGGCCGTCGCCATCGTGGTGGGGCTGGCCACCGTGGGCAGCCTCGGCCTGTCCGGTATTGCCCTGGGGCTGTCGGCCGGAGCGTGGTTCGAGGCGACCGCTCTCGGCATCCTGCTGTGGCAGCGAACGCCCGGCGCAGGTCTCGAGAACGTCGTCCGGCCCTTCGTAGTATTCGTGGCCGGCGCGGCGCTGGCGGGGAGTGCGGCGTTCGTCCTCGTGCGCGTGACCGATATAGCCATCGGCTCCGATCCGGGCAAGGTGATGCTGCTCCTGCAGGTGATTGCCGCCGGTGCCGCCGCCGCCGCCGTCTATGCGCTGTATGCCGTGCTGCTGCGGATCCCCGAGCTGTCCCAGTCGATCAACCTCGCTCTCTCGATCCTGCGCCGCCGGGGTCGAACGGACGCCGATCTCGAATGACGGCAGCGGTCGAGCCGAGGCCTCTGGGGGACCTGGTGCGCGTACTGGAAGGGCGCGGCATGCTGCGCACGCTTCTTGCCCCGCCGGGGCTGTCCGTGGGCGGCGCGGCAGCGACGGGCGTGGCTTTCGACTCGCGCCAGGTCGGCCAGGGTGACGTCTTCGTTGCCATTCCCGGCGCCGAGTACGACGGTCACGACTTCGCCGCCGCGGCGGTCGAACGCGGCGCCGTGGCGGTCGTCGCCGAGCGGGCCGTGGCGCGCGTCGGCGTACCGCAGCTGCTCGTCGCTTCGTCGCGCGCGGCGCTCGCCACGGCCGCCGCATGGCTGAACGACTTTCCCAGCCACCGCCTGGGAGTGGTCGGAGTCACCGGCACCGACGGCAAGACCACGACCACCTTCCTGACGCAGGCGATGCTCGCCGAGTGCGGACTGCCGGCGGGCCTTATCAGCACCATAGAGGTGATCGCCGGCGGTGAGAGCCGTGGCTACACCGGCCATACCACGCCCGAGGCACCGGTCATCCAGGCCGACCTGCGGGCAATGGCCGATGCCGGCGATCGGTTTGCCGTGGTGGAGACGACTTCCCACGGCCTGGCCCTCGGGCGCGCGGACGAGATCGCCTACGACATCTGTGTGCTGACCAACATCACTCACGAGCACCTGGACCTCCACGGCACGTTCGAGGCCTACGTCGCCGCCAAGCGCTCGCTGTTCGAGAGGCTCGCCCTTAGCGAGTCAAACCCTGACAAAGGCTGGCCGAAGACCGCCGTCGTCAATCTCCAGGACGTCCTGGCGGACCAGTTCATCGACGCGGCGCGGGATGCCGGCGCCCGGGTCTTGACCTATGCTGCCGATCCGCAAGTCGCAGCCGACATCGTCGCCACCGCCGTCCACGATGACGGCGTTGGACTCACCCTGCAGGTTCGGACATCGCGCTGGGACGACGTTGTGCGCCTGCAGTTGGCCGGCAGCTTCAACGCGTTCAACGTACTGGCCGCGATCGGCGTGGGAGAGGCGCTGGGCCTGGACCCCGACGCCATGCGCCGTGGACTCACCGGCGTGGAAGGCGTCAAGGGTCGCATGCAGCCGATCGACGAGGGTCAGCCGTTCGGCGTCTTCGTCGACTTCGCCCACACACCGGGAGCGTTGGCAGCGGCGCTCGACAGCCTGGCGCCCATCGCCGCCGCACGCCGGGGAGGGCTGATCTCGCTCTTCGGGTCACCCGGCGCGCGCGACGTCGCCAAGCGGCCGATGATGGGCCGCGCCGCCGGCGAACGCTCGCGCATCGTGGTCCTCACCGACGACGACCCGCGCACCGAGGACCGCATGGGGATACTGGAGGAGATCGCAGTGGGTGCCGAGGAGGCCGGCCGCCGCCAAGACCACGACCTGTTCCTGATTCCCGACCGAAGGCAAGCCATCCGCCACGCTCTTGAGCTGGCCCGCCCTGCAGACATCGTGCTGCTCGCCGGCAAGGGCCACGAATCGACGCTGGCGACCGCCGACGGCCCGATCCCGTGGGACGAGGCTGCCCTTGCCCGCGCCTGTCTCCGGGATCTGGGCTACGGGGCCTGAGCCGGCAACGCGACAGCGGCGAGGGCGTCGGCGATGGGGCTGGCGTCGACGCGGCCGCGGTTGTGGAGGACGACGACGGTGAGGCCGACGACGGGGTAGTGCCACATCGCGCCCTGAAAGCCGCGCAGCGACCCGGTATGGCCGAACATGCGCCAGCCGTTGAAGGTCCGCGTCCGCGTGCCAAGGCCGTAGGCGCCGTTCGAGTAGACGTTCGCAGAGAAGTCCTGCATCTCGGCCAGCGATTCAGGGCTGAGCAGCGCTCCGCCATGCAGCGTGCGGCCCCAGCGGGCGATATCCGACGCGGTGGCACAGATGTTGCCGGCCCCCCATGCGACTGTGGCTGACGAAGTGGTGGGTCGGTAGTCAGTGCCATCTGAGATTTGACGCGTGAGGGCCGTCGTCACCAGGTAGCCGTGCGCCGCCCAGGACGGCGCCGGCTCTTCATATTGGAAGAAGGTGTTCGCCAAGCCAAGCGGCGCGAAGAAGCGCCGCCCCAGCTCGTCCGCCAGGGACGAGCTGGTGGCCTCTTCAATGACCATGCCCAGAAGAACGAAGTTTGTGTTGCTGTAGTGGTAGCCGGTCCCTGGCGGGAAGTAGGGCACGCCGTCGAATTCGTCCAGGATGTCCTGCGGCGTCCAGACGTGCCGAGGCTTGCCGAACACGCGCGACGTGTAACTTCGGTGGTCGAAGTAGTTGAACACGCCGCTGGTATGGCTCAGCAGGTGACGGAGGGTGATCTGACCGGCGCGCGGGTAATCGGGCAGCCAGTTCTCCAAACCATCGTCGAGTGACAGCGCTCCTTCTTCGGCGAGCTGCATGACCAGGGCGGCGATGAAGGTCTTGGTGATCGAGCCGACCACGAAGGGCGTGTCGGCCGTTGCCGCTTCGTCGGGATCGAGTTGGGCATTACCGCTCGCTCCGTTCCACTGGCTGCCGTCGGGAAAGATGACCGTGGCGACCATGCCGGGAATGCTGCGCGCCTCGCGAAGCCGGTCCAGCGCCGATTGGAGCTGCCCGGCGTAGGTAGGTGCCGTCGTCCCGGTGGGTGTCGGTGTGAGGCTGGCAGTCGGCGTCGGAACCGCGGTGGGGCTCGAAGTGGGCGAAGGCGAGGGTGACGGCGACGGGCTTGCAGAGGGAGATGGCGGAGGTGATGGACTGGGCGAGGCGGTCGGCGCCGGCGACGCGGTGGGTGTCAGCTCGGGCGTGACGTTCGGAATCGCGGTACAGGCCGCCACGAGGGCGGCCAGCAGGACCAGCAGCAGGCGCGAGGGTCGCTCTTGCATCGGGATTCCAGAGTCGCGCGGGGCCTCGCCAGCCCATCTGCGGGGCCCGGGAGCGCGGGAGCATCAAGGTACACTGACTTGAAGATGTCCATCGAGCCTCTGAGCGCGCCAAAGGGGCGCGCGGCGGGCGGTCGATCCCGCCAGCGCTTCGGCAGCGCGCTGTCGTTCGGTTACAGCCGACGCGCGCTGAATGCGGCTGAGCGCAAGCTCGAGGAGGAGCTGGCCGCGCACTATCCCGGCAAAGACCTGACAGCGGTGCGCGAAGCGTGGCAGTTCGCGGTCGAGGCACACGGTGCGCAGCAGCGTGCGAGTGGCGAGCCGTACGTGAGCCATCCGCTCGCGGTGGCCCGCACGCTGGCGGAGATGGGGCTCGATCCGGAGGCCATCCAGGCGGCCCTTCTCCACGACATCCCTGAAGACACCGAGTACGCGCTGAGCGACATAGAGGAGCGCTTCGGCGCCGAGGTCGCGAGCCTGGTCGACGGCGTCACCAAGATGGGCAAGTTCGGTTCATCTCGCACCCACGAGGAGCAGCAGGCGGAGAACATCCGCAAGATGCTGCTGGCGATGGCGGAGGACATCCGCGTCGTGCTCATCAAGCTCGCCGATCGGTTGCACAACATGCGCACGATTGGCGCCCTACCGGTTGAGAAGCAGCAACGCATCGCGAGGCAGACGGCCGAGATCTACGGGCCGCTGGCGGAGCGGCTGGGCATCTGGCAGATCAAGTGGGAGCTGGAGGACCTGGCGTTCAAGGTCCTGGAGCCCGCCGACTACAAGCGCCTGGCCGAGCAGCTCGAGACGCGCCGGCGCGAGCGTGAGGCGTATGTAAAGCGCGCCATGGGCGTGCTGCGCGAGGCGCTGGGCAAGGCGAGCATCAAGGCCGAGCTTTCGGGCCGGCCCAAGCACATCAGCAGCATCTGGAAGAAGATGCAGCGCAAGAGCGCCAACCTGTCCGAGATCTACGACGTGCACGCCATCCGCGTGCTGGTCGACGAGGTGCCCGACTGCTACGCCGCGCTGGGCGTCGTTCATTCGCTGTGGCGGCCGATCCCCAACCAGTTCGACGACTACATCGCGGTGCCCAAGGCCAACGGCTACCAGAGCCTGCACACCGCGGTGATCGCACTGGGTGGCAAGCCGCTCGAGGTGCAGATCCGAACCCACGCCATGCACCGCGTCAGCGAGATGGGCATCGCCGCCCACTGGCGCTACAAGGAAGGCGGCAAGTTCGACAGGGACTACGACGCCAAGCTGGCCTGGGTGCGCCAGCTGATGGACTGGCAGCGTGATGTAGTCGACGCGACCGAGTTCGTCGAGGGTCTCAAGATCGACCTGTTCCAGGACCAGGTGTTCGTGTTCACGCCGCGCGGCGATGTCAAGGATCTCCCCGCCGGCTCGACACCGCTGGACTTCGCCTACCGCATCCACACCGACGTCGGCCACTCGTGCATTGGCGCCAAGGTCAACAACCGCCTGGTGCCGCTCGACTACAAGCTCAACAACGGCGACATCGTCGAGATCGTCACCACCAAGGCCGCCCGGGGCCCGTCGCGCGATTGGCTGAAGATCGTCCAGACCGGCCACGCCAAGGAGAAGATCCGCCAGTGGTTCAAGCGCCAGGAGCGCGAGGAGAACATCGTCCACGGCCGCGAGGCGCTGGAGCGCGAGCTGCGCCGTCTGGCGCGGACCTCACTCGAGAAGCTGGGGCCGGACAAGGTGGCCGAGATGGCCGAGATGTACAAGTACGGCTCGGTCGAGGACTTCTTCGCCGCCATCGGCTACGGCGCCGTTTCGGCGCAGCAGGTCGTCACCCGCATGGACGTCGTCGACGACGCCAACGAGCAGGTCCTGCCGCAGGTCGCACCGACCCTCCCCACTCGTACCGAAGGCGTCCGCGTCAAAGGCGTGGGCGACCTCATGATCCGCTTCGCGCGCTGCTGCCACCCCATCCCCGGCGACCCGATCGTGGGTTACATCACCCGCGGCCGCGGGGTGACGGTCCACCTCCCGACCTGCTCGACAGTGGTCAACGAGAAGGAAGTTGGGCGGCTGATCGAGGTCGAGTGGGAGGGCTCGGTCCAGCAGACGTATCCGATCGCGATCCGCGTCGAGGGCTACGACCGGACCGGGTTGCTGTCGGAGATCACCAACGTGGTGGCCGAGAACAAGGTCAACATCATTGCCGCCAACGTGCGCGTCCATCCCGACCACACCGCCACCATCCAGGCAACTTTGCAGGTTTCGTCCGTGGCACAGCTGGCGCGCGTCCTGTCACGTATTGAGCAGCTCAAGGATGTCCACACGGTCCAGCGCGAACTCAGCTAGGTTTCGGGCAGACGAGGCG
>Ga0299913_10005277_pt1 | contig 11005 bp, 10 predicted proteins | sample RVTome_9_FD_201360 | JGI IMG/M metagenome (GOLD analysis project Ga0299913, IMG submission 201360) | Soil microbial communities from uranium-contaminated site in the Upper Colorado River Basin, Wyoming, United States - RVT155D38 (version 2) ... | reverse complement strand
CGGTGAGCGATGAAATGTCCTCCCGCCGGCCGGTGAACACGACGCGCCGAGCCGCGGAACGCGGGAGGGCGGCGGCCTGTGCGCGCAATGCATCGGCCTCCGAGCCTTCCCCGACGACCAGCAGCCACGCATCCGGAGCGCCGCGCGCGACCGCCGGCCAGGCATCCAGCAGGAACCGATGTCCCTTTTCGGCCTCCAGGCGCGCGATGACCCCGACCAGCGGCGCCTCGGCGGGAATCCCGAAGTCGGCGCGGACGGAGGAAGGGGGCACGGGATCGGCGAAGCGCGACAGGTCCACGCCGTTCGGGATGACCGCGAAGGGTGCGCCGTCGCGACCTTCGCATCGGACCTTGTGGGCGATGGCCTCGGAGGGAACGATCAGCCGATCCATCATCGGCGTCAGGGAGGCCAGGAGCGCGGTGTCCTCCGGCGACCGGACGCGCGACGAGTGGACGGTGGCGGTGATCACCGGCACCCCCGCGGCGACGGCGGCGCGCGTGCCGACGACCTCGGCGCGGTACATGTGGGCGTGGACGAGATCGATCTCCTCGCGCCGCAGCCAGGCGGCGAGCTCGCGGACGGCGAGCTCGTCATCGGGCTCCTCGATGACCTCCACCCGGATTCCCAGGTGTCGCAGCCGCTGGACGGCGGAGCCGGCCGACAGGGAGAGTGCCCGGACGTCGTAGCGGGATCGGTCCAGGCGCAGCATCAGGCCGGTGTACGACTCCTGCGCCCCGCCGTTGCCGCCGGTCGCCAGCAGCTGCAGCAGCCTGGGCCGCGGGTGGCTGACGGACCGATGGATGCGCCGATGCCGGGTGTACGCCGCGCTCGAGATGGCGCCCTCGTGGTCGGGCGCCGATCGGCCGCGTGGACGGTCGGGAGTCACGCGTCTCATACGGGTGTCGGGGTTGGCGGGATCACGCATCGACGATAGGTGCGGCCACTCTGTTCGTCAAAGCGGTGGGCCTTCGGAGTTGGCTGTCGATTGCGAATCGCTGAGTCGACGTGCGACGATCACTCTCCATGTTCGCGAATGACCCACTGACTGGCTCCGCCTCGACATCAACGCTCCGCGCTCAAGCCTACGAGCGCCTGCGGGTCGGCGACGTCAAGGTGGCTACCGTGAACCTGCGCGGTTTCGCCGACTACAACGCCCGCCGAGGCTACTTGGAGGGGGACCTGCTGCTGCGGCGGACCGCGGAGTTCTTGCGGAATCGCATCGACGCCGCGACAACGCTCTACGCCCGGGCAGGAGGGCGCTTCCTGGTGCTGATGCTCGCTGACAAGCCCGAACCAGATCTGAGTTCCTTCGGCGACCTCGCACTGGACGTGAGCTGGCTCCGGATCAGATCTGCAGCCGAGCTCGATGCACTACTGGCGCACGCGCCATCGGGAACCCGACCTGCTGGCAGCGAGGGCCGGGACTTCATCATCTAGGTCCGCGGCACGGCACGCCGACAAGGCCGGTTGGGCTGGGCCGACTGGGCCTCGTCAGCCGGATTCGCGATCTGTCAGCCGATATATCACTAACGATATAACCGCTGACAGCAGCGCGCGGCCGCCCCAGGAGACGGTGGCTTCCGGGGACGGACGCTGGCACAGGCACGTTGGGCCGATCGGCTCTGGCGCGGCGTCCAGCGCGCCACCAAGGTTGCGACTTCGAACCATGGAGGGAGCGCCGTGAGCACCAGCACCCGCAACGTCATCACCACCGGGGTGATCTTCCTGATGGTCGCCGCGTTCCTGGCGGTGTCGCAGCTCGAGGCAGGCGGACTGCGAGTCCTGCTTGGCATTGGCCTGGCGCTGCCGTGGGCCGCCAGCGGGGTGGCCATCATCAAGTGGCCGCGCGTGGGCGCCTGGCTCCGCCTCGCGGTCGCCGCCATCAGTCTGGGGCTCGCCGGATGGATCATCAGCCAGGCCAATGTCGCCGAGGGCCGCTGGATCGCCGAGCTGCTGTTCGCGTCCTCGGACGGCTACTTCTCCTGGGCGGGCGTCGCACTCATCACGTTCCTGTTCGGGATTGCGGCGATGTGGTGCATCGGAGCGACGATCTGGGTGCTCCGCCACGAGCAGCCCCGAAACGAGGTTCCGGCGAGGTCAGCTCGGCTGCACGAATCCTAGGAGAGCAGCAGGATCGAGGCGGAGTTGGCCGCGAAGCCAAGGAGGCCGAGGGAGGTCGCCGCGGCCCCGCCCCACACGAGCAGCCGAGGGAAGCGCGACGCCGTGGTCACCAGCAGGCCGATGGTCGCCAGCAGCACCCCGCCCTTGGCAAGCAGCACCGCGTCCAGCCCACCCACCCCATGGAGCCAGGTGGCGATGGCGTTCGACTCGAGCCCGATGCCGAATCGGCTGACGCCGATGGTGAAGGTGAGCGCATCGGTCAGCTGCGCGAGGGCGACGCCGAAGAGGATGACCCGCGTGGTCAGCATGCCCTGACCCATGCATGATTCGCGCCGCGTGATCGAAACATCGGCCGATGTGCACCGGAGGTCGCTGCCGGGTGTCGGATGTCCACTGTAGGTGTCCATGGGACGCCCGGAAGGGCTGTTTCGGGCCGCTCAGGTGCCTGGCGACATGATCTGCGAGACATCTGACGCCGAACCGAGGCCCCAGGCTCGAATTGACCGATAGACGAGACGGCCCGGCGGGACTCAGGAGTGGCAGGAGCCGGTGCCGGCATCGAGCTCGGAGCCATCGGCGCCGATGAACGACCACGCGTACGACCCCGGCGAGAGTGACAGCTCCAGGATCCCGTACGCGTCGTCGACGATCGCCTCGCTCCCCGGCGCGAGCCGCACGACCGGCCGCAGCACCCCTCCCCCGGTGCCGATGACGAACTGGCGCAGGCCATCGGGGGCGGGGATGCCGCGGGCGTCCATCGGCGCGAAGCGCTCGTAGTGGTGGTCGTGGCCGGTGAGCACGAGCTCGGCGCCGCCATCGGCAAGCGTGATCCAGAAGTCGACGCCGAACACCGGTTCGCTCCAGTGCTTGCCGGAGGTGAACTGCGGGTGATGCCAGTAGGCGAGCGTGCAGTCCGCGTCGGAGGCGGCGAGGTCCGCCACCAGCCAGTCGTGCTGCGCGGAGCCGATGTCGCAGCCGATGCGATCGCAGTTCGAGTTCAGCACCACCACGTGCCACGACCCGAGCTCGTAGGAGTACCACCCTTCGCCCGGCGTGCCGGCGCTGTCGCCGAACAGGTCCCAGTACGCGGCGCCGGCATCGGCCGCGAGGTCGTGGTTGCCGGCCGTCGGTCGAGTCCGCTCGACGAAGTCGCCCCAGGCCGGCACGTAGCAGCGGGCGTAGGTGTCGTCGGTGCCGTTCGGGTAGACGAGGTCGCCGAGCGCCGCGACCACCGCATCCGGCCGTTCCTCGATGAGCGCCGCGGTCGCCGAATCGCCCTCGAGCGTGCAATCGGCGATGTCGCCGGCCGCCACGATGATCGCGGGCGCCGCCCCCTCCGATGCCGATGCCGATGCCGATGGCGCCGCGGAGCCCGTCGGTGTGTGAGCGACGGACGGCGAAGGTGTCGACGAAGGTGGCGTGGATGACGCCGACGGCGAGGCACACGCGGCAAGGATCATCGCCAGCAGGATGAGGACGGCGCGTCGGGTCACGGTGCCGACATTCTGTGCGGGCTGGCGCGGTCGTGCAGTGGGTCGAAGTCCCATGACCCATGGGCCGGGTGGGCCATATCGGCTTCTGGAGCGCCCCGGGATGATGGCGCCCGATCAAGCACACATCCGCCCGAGGCAACCGACATGGAATACCTGTGGATCTTCATCCTCTTCTTCGCCGTGCTCGCCGCAGCCTGGTTCTACCTCCAGCGCGCCAAGGCTCGCCCGACGACCACGGTGACCACCACCGAGGCGCCGGCGACCACCGAGGCTGCGCCCGAGGGGACCGACGAGCGTCCCGCCTCTTGACTTCGCCGCGCATGCTGTGACCGATGCGTGCGCTGCTGCTCCTGATCCTGGTCGTCGTCCTGGTGGGCGGCGGCCTGAAGATGGCCGGTGTCCGGCTGCCGCTGATCGACTACCCGATCGGACCGATCAGCGTCGACACGCCGGGACCGGCGATGCCCGGCGTGCAGATCGAGCCACCCGGCTTCGGAGACTTCCCGGCGCCTTGACAGCAAACCGGATAAGCCCGCACGGTCATCCGTGCGGCATCACCTTCGCGGAGAGCGGTGACTGGTAGGGGGGACAACGTTGAGATCCGTCTGGACGCGCGCGACCAACGCGCCGCTTTATCCTGTGCTGCTCGCGAGCACAATCGTGGTCGCCACGTTGCTGGATGTGGACGTCAACGTCCATGCCGCCATCAGGCCATTCCTATTGGTCGTCGCGATCGCCGCGGCAGCCACCGGGTTGTTGGTGCTCACCCTGGGTCGCGTCTGGGGGCCGCTGGTGGCCGCGGGGCTCGTGCTCCTGGTTCGATCAGGCAGCATCACGTACGCGTTGCTCGGCGTGCTGCTGATCGGTCTGGTCGCCAGCGCATGGGTCCTGGCTCGGCGGATCCGAGGCGGTCGATTGCCCCTGGACCGCGCCACGCGGCCCTTCAACGGGCTCGCCGCCGTGCTGCTGCTTGCCACCGTGCTTAACAGTGCTGCGAATGGCCAACTCTGGCGCCTGGAGTTCGGGCACGGCGCTGATCGGCTGGATATCGGGAGTCCGGGCGAGGGGCGCCTGCCCGACGTGTATGTCGTGATCCTCGACGGCTACCCCCGAGCAGACACCCTGGCCAGGCTGTTCGACCACGACAACTCCGCGTTCCTTGAGGCTCTTGAACGCGAAGGCTTCGCCGTCTCTGCGGGCGCGAGCTCCAACTACATGTATACATCGACCACGTTCGCCTCAATGCTTCACATGTCCTATCTCGACGAATTGAACATTCGCCACGAGATCTCGACTCCGAGCGGCATCAGCCTTCGGACGCTGATCAACGACAACCCGGTTTGGGACGCATTCCGGGAACGCGGCTACCAGGTCGCGGCAATCCAGCCGCCGTGGGAGCATGTAGCGATGCGTTCCGCAGACGTCTTCTGCGGGGAGGCTCTCAACGAGTTCGAACTCCACATGATTCGGTCGACACTGATTGCCGACGGCGTACGTGTCGTCAACCCCGACTTCGAGGCCGACGTGCACCGCGACAACGTGGAGCAGGCGTTCCATTGCCTCGAGGAACTGAGCCATCAGTCGGGAGGACCAAAGCTGGTCTTCACCCACGTCGGATCGCCCCACCTTCCGATCGTCTTCGATGCCTCCGGGGAGCCGGCCGACTCTCGCTACTTCGGTCACACTGCGCACGAGATCGACATATCGCGGAGTGAGTACTCGGCGGCATATCGCGGGCAGGTGGAGTACCTGAATGGACGGGTGCTCGAGGCGGTTGAACGACTGGGGTCTCGAGGCGACCAACCGGTCGTCCTCGTCATGTCCGACCACGGATCCGAATCCCAGTTCAACTGGGCTGACGCACGCCAATCGGACATCGCCGAACGCATGAGCATCCTGTTCGCCGCCAAAACCCCTGGGAAGTCTGGGCTATTCCCATGCGATGTGACGCCTGTGACGGTGATGGCCACGCTGATGAACGCCTATCTCGGCACCGGGCTTCGGACTCCGGCGGCTCGGCACTTCGTGTCGACAGCGCAGGACAAGCTGGCGGTGATCGAAGCAACGGATCCAGACGTTCGGGCCGGCTTGAGATGCCCGTGAGAACGCACAGTCCCAGTACTCACCCTCCGAACGGGGCATAGGCCACCCGCAGACCGACACCGATACTCCTGGCAGGTGCGACCCGGAACCACACGGAAAGGAATGCTGTGATACTGCTGTACATCGACCCAGGCGCGGGCAGCCTGCTGATCCAGGCGGTCCTGGCGGGCGTGCTGGCCGTGCCGTACTTCTTGCGAGATCGAATCCGACGTTGGCTCAGACGCCCCTGACCCGTCCCCTCTACGGAATCCTGCTGGCACCGACGGTGGTGCTGGCCACCTACGGCGACACCCACACTTCCCCGGAGCACCTGTGGCGCCCGTTGGTGGCCTCGGTCGTGGCGGCCCTCCTCGTGTTCGGGCTGCTCGGCCTCACACGGCGCTGGCACTTCGCGGCGCTTGTCACCACGCTGGTGGTGTTGGCGGTCCTCGGGGTCTACCCGATCCTGGGCGTGCTCGCCCTGGCGGCCATCGTCGTGACGTACCAGGCTATCCGCCGCCGCACGTGGAGTGTCTACGCGCAGTTCACCCGGCCGCTCAACGTGGTCTTCGGTCTCTGGTTCGGGATCGCGCTCGGTACCGCCGTGTTTGCTTCACTGCCTGAAGGGGTTCCCGATGCGGACCCGGTCACCATCTCACCGGGACCGAACGTGTATCTCGTCCTGCTCGACGGGTACCCTCGGGCCGACACCCTGATGGAGTACTTCGACTTCGACAACCAGCCGTTCCTCGACGAGTTGGGACACCGGGGGTTCGCCGTGGCCGATCTGAGCCGCAGCCGCTACACCGAAACGGCGCAGGTGATACCGACCATGCTTCATCAACGGCCACTGGAGGACTTGCTCGACGGCGAGTGGGACGGCAGCAACGCCCAGTACCGGCTCATGCGGCAGCTGATCAACCACTCGCCAACTCAGGACGCCTACGAGGCGGCCGGCTACCGGACGTACTCCATCGTGTCCGGCGCCACCGGACTCGATTGGCGGACGGCGGACGTGGTATTCGAGTCGCCGTGGCCCTCGACCTTCGAGCGACACCTGCTGGCCCAGGGCCTGCTCAGGAAGCTGGTGCCCTTCGACGCCATGCACCGTGCGTCCGTGCTCGACTCGTTCGATGCCCTCGCTGAGTCAGCCGGACCGTCGCCCCGCTTCGTGCTTGCCCACTTCATGAGCCCGCACGATCCATACGTGTTCCGGGCTGATGGGTCGCCTGCTGAGCCGTGTGGCAGTGAGTGCACCAATCACGCGGGCCCCCCGAACCCGACGCTCGCCGACCGGCTGACTGGGCAGGTGGCCTATCTCAATCGGCTCGTTCTGCAGGCGGTGGATCGCATCGTGGCGGTCGATCCCGAGGGCATCATTGTCGTCTTCAGCGACCACGGTCTCCGGCGCGACCCGGCCGACCGAGACGAATGGTTCCGCACCCTCTTCGCTGCCCGCAACGCGACAGCACCGGGCGACGTAGTGGTGTTGGATCTCATCCCTGACGTCCTCGGCCGCGCGGCCGCGACACCGTAGAGTCTCCCAGTGCCGACCTGGAGAGCGAGGGTGGGCCGCTCGCCCATGGGCCTTCCCGCCGCTGCGACCATCGTCGCGGTCGCCTATGTACTGAACGCAGGCTTCGATGCCGGCGTCCAGCCGGCAACGATCGTCAGGCCGCTGCTCATCGCGACGGCCGCCGGCATCGCACTGACGGCACTGCTCGTGGCTGCCACCCGCAGCCGCGACCTGGGCGGCCTCCTGGCGGTGGTGGCCGTCCTGGCCTTCCTCGGCGCCGGCGCCGCGGGGACGCTAGTGACACGAGCCCATCCCGTCCAGGTGGCCGTATGGCTCACCCTGGTCGCGGTCGCCCTGCTCCTCGCGATCCGCATCGTGCGACGCCTGCTCGGGTCCGGACAGCTTCCAAGATCGACCACGACGAACACGCTCTCCCTCTTGCTGCTGGGCGTCGTCGCCGTTCCAGGCCTGATCGGCTGGGTCAGTGCGTCGATCCCCACCGCAGAACCACCCGCCGCCCCCGCAGCTCCCGCCGCCGGCGGTGACATGCTCCTCGTCATTCTCGACGGCTACCCACGCGCCGACATCCTCGAGCGGTACTTCGCCTTCGACAATCGACCGTTCCTGGACGAGCTGGAGGCGCGCGGGTTCGTTGTCTCCGAAGGCGCGCAGTCGAACTATGCCTGGACGGAGCTGACGCTCCTCTCCATGCTGCACATGGAGCACGCAGCCGAGATCGACGCCTTCTCCGACCGCGCGATCGGCTCCGAGAGCCAACCGTGGCTGCGAGAGCTCACGGCCGCGAATCCCGTGTTCGCCGTGGCGCGCGAGGCGGGATACGAGATCGCCACGATCGCGACGAGCATCGACCACGTGACGCTCACATCGGCCGACACCGTCCTCACACCACCCGGGCCGTCGGACTTCGAGGGCCACCTCATGCGGTCCACGGCACTGGCCGGCGCGATCAGCCTCGCCGACCCCGACTGGTTTGCAAGCTGGCAGCGCGACCAGGTCCTGTGGGGCTTCGACGCGCTCACTCGGCTCGCATCGACGCCAGGCATCGGTCGGCTCATCGTGGCGCACGTACTCAGCCCGCACATGCCCGCGGTCCTGAATGAGGACGGATCTCTGCGACCGGTGGCGTTCGACGAGGACTTTCACGCTGACTTCCGGGCGCTGACCGACATCGCCCGGGACGAGTGGCGGGACGCGTTCGTCGGACAGCTCCAGTATGTGAACCGACGCGCGCTCGAGGCCGTGGACCGCATCATCGCCGCGAATCCCAGGACGGACGTCGTCGTCATGTCTGATCACGGGACCGGATCGAGCTACCGGCCGGACGCCACGGGGAGCCACGCGGAGGAGCGGTACTCGACGCTGTTCGCCTCCAGAACACCGGGGATCGAGAACCCGTTCTCGGATGACCAGGCGCCCGTGAACGTCTTCCAGCGCTGGTTCAACGCGCGCCTCGGGACCGACTTGCCTGATCGTCCCAACACGGCGTACGCCGGCTATCTGGACCTGGTGCCTCTCAGCCTCGACGCCTCATCGCGGTAACGAGCCGCTCGGCGAGTGCGATCGAGTAGTTCTGCCCGCGGTCGTGCGGGTAGACCTGGAACATGCTCGCAGTCCACAGGTTCGGGATCGGCGTATGGAACGGGGGGATGTGGTCGCGGTAGTCGACGGTGACGATCGGCTGCGCGAACGGTGCGGCGAACATCCACGAGTCGGTCACAGAGGACCGATCGAACCTCGGATTGAGCCGCTCGACGTGCGGCAGGAACTCGTCGAGCACTGCCTCCTTCGAGGCCGACATCAGCGGATCGTCCATCGGCCGATAGTTGCCCAGGTAGACGAGGTGCCGCCCGCCATAGTCCGAAGCCGGCAGGTAGTTCGTGTGCTCCGCCAGCACCATGAACGGGTACCCCGGATCGTTGATGTTCAGCCAGTAGACCGATGTCAGCGGACGGTCCAGCGCCAGGATCACGCAGTGAGCGCCGTAGGCGCGACCCCACTCGTGCCGATCCCGCCATTCCTGCGGCAGCTCCGGCACCAGGCGGGCCGTCAGTCGCGGTGCGAAGGTGCTGATGACCCGATCGAATCGTTCGGAGCCCTGGTCCGTCTCGACGATGAAGCCATCGCCATCCGTCCGCACCGCGGTGACCGACACGCCGAAGCGGGTCTCGCCAGCGGCCTTTCGCACCTCCTCGGCCATGCGGTCGTAAAGCTGCTGGAATCCTCCCCGCAGGTAGCCGAGCTGCTGCGTCCGGTCGTGGACGCGCGCCCAGAACCACGGCATCGCGATCTCCGGCGCGGCTTCCCCGAACTTGCCGCGCAGCAGCGGCTCCCAGACGGTCGCGTAGGCAGCCGATCCCATCCATCGGCGCGTCCAGCCGGCGGCGGTCTTGCCCTCGAGCAGCCGCGGGTTCGGCATCGCCTTGAGGGCCGCCAGTGCCGCCCCCATCCGAACCCGGTCGACCGTGGGCAGGGGCGCGAACCGGAGGAGCGATGCCGGTGAGTCGAGCTGGTGCATCCGGCCGTCGCGCAACGTGGCGGTGATCGGAGCCTTCCATTCGAGCCGATCCTCCAGGCCCATCTCGCGGATCATCGAGATCGCGTGCGTGTCCGAGCGGAAGATATGGTGGTAGAACTTCTCGAGCCAGATGCCCGGCTCAATCTCGTAGCCGGCGGCAAGGCCACCGGGCAGGGGCTCGCGCTCCAACACGGTGATGGTGTCGCCCGACCGGGCGCGTCGAAGGGCGGCGGTGAGGCCAAGGGCGCCGGCACCCAGAAGCGCCGTGCGACTCAGAGTACGGCCCTTAGGTGCATGCTTCCGATTCTAGATGGACTTCGACAGTCGCCGAGGCGAGCGCGACGGACGAGGGGAGATCGCTCCGCCTCGACCAATCGGGCAACCTCTCCGTGACGATTCTTTCCTAGTTCCGAGCGGCCGGCAGGTGACTAGACTGCCGCGGTGACTTTGCCGCGGCCCTCGAGAGCGCCACAGGTCACCGCGATCGCGGTGGCGGCAGCATTTGCCTATCTCGTGCTGGTGGGGGGCACAGCAGTAGGCGAAACCCATCCTGTCCTGCGGACGCTGAACGCAATGCTGGGCGCTGGCGTGATCGCGGTCTACGTAGCTCGGCTGCCGGTGACCTGGGATCGGTTCGATGCGTTGATCTTGTTGTCGTTGATCGCGTTCACATTCGCGGGAGTGCTATCAACGATGCCGAGGCAGTCACTCGATGTCATGGTTGCCGGTCTTGCTCTTGCGGCTGCGACCTTCGTAGCCCGCGGCCTCGCTGCCGAGCCGACTGCGCGCTGGGCCGTGATAACGGCGATGCGGGTTGTCTTCCTGCTCGTTGTCGGTCTCACCATGATGCGATGGGTGCCGCTCGTCGTGGAATGGTGGCTCCTATCGGGCCGGCAGGCTCTTCCCCCTCTCGACCTCGATTTCCATGCTCATCCTTGGGGTCATAGGCATGACATCACGCTGCTGATTGTGATGCTCTACCCAAGCTGGTGGGTTCCAACGCCGCAGTCAACGCTGGGCAAGGTCGCCGCGATTGGGCTCGGTCTGCCGGCCGCCGCGGTGGTCCTGCTTGACGGTTCTCGGACCGTCTGGCTCGCCCTGGGTTTGGCGACGATGATCGTCCTTGCACCCAGGGTCATCGACGGCACGCGCCAGCGCCGCCTTGCCATACCTGCGATGGCTGGCGTGGCCGCCGCTGCGGTCGTCGGACTCTTGACAGGCGCGTTGGCACCCGTGATCGAGAGAGTCCTCGATTTC
>Ga0299913_10005276_pt1 | contig 11008 bp, 7 predicted proteins | sample RVTome_9_FD_201360 | JGI IMG/M metagenome (GOLD analysis project Ga0299913, IMG submission 201360) | Soil microbial communities from uranium-contaminated site in the Upper Colorado River Basin, Wyoming, United States - RVT155D38 (version 2) ... | reverse complement strand
AAGGTCCTCCCCTCCGGCAGGCGCCAGAAGATGAGGAAGTGGGGCTCTCGCCCCTCGTTGGTCATCCGGAAGGTGGTCCAGCCGGAACGGAGCTCGGAGGGAGCGTGAAAGGCGTAGTCGGTGGTGCGAACCTCGACTACGGGCGGCGCGGCGGGCTCCGCTTCGGCGGTCGTGCCGTCGGGCTCGGGCTCCTCCGTGGTGCCACAGGCGAGGACGGCGGGGATCAGGAGAGCGGCGGCGAGACAGGCTGGAGCGGCGCGAAGGGACATCGAGATCCTCCGTCGGGCTGTGGTCGGGCGGCGGGCGAAACGGGCAACGTGTCGACGTGAGTATACGGGCCGGCCCTTCGTAGTAGCGTCCCGCTGTGACCTTCGAAGACCATCTCCAGGAGCTCCACCGGCTCTTCGAGGAGGCCTCGGTCACCCGGTTCGTCGGGCAGGAGCTGAGGAGCTGCCGCGACGGGACGGCGGAGGTGGCGCTGCCGTTCCGGGAGCAGCTGCTCCAGGGGCTGGGCGTGGTGCACGGCGGCTTCGTGACCTTCATCGCCGACACCGCCGGGTGGTTCGCGGTGGCCTCGCTGGGGCACTCGCGCCTGGCCACGGCTCAGCTCAGCGTCAACTTCACGGCGCCGGTCCGGTCCGAGGACCTGCTCGCCTCGGCGAGGGTGCTCAGCGCCGGCAAGCGGCTCGCGGTGTGCGAGCTGCGGGTGACCACGGGCTCCGGCACGCTGGTCGGCGCGGGCCAGGCCACCTACGCGATCCTGGGCTGACTGGCCTCGGCCCGAATCCCTCCATGAGGGTGCTCGTCCTTTCCGGCCCTCGGGCCGTCGGTCGGCTCGCAGCCGATGCGGTCTGGCGCGACGTGTGGACCGTACTTTATGACCTGTCACAGACGAGGTCGAGCGTGTCCGCGCACCGCCTCACGGCCAGTAGCCCCGCATCGCCTTGACCTCCACCCCCGGCCGCGCCGCCTGGACCTCGACCTGGCGGAAGTCGGTGCCGGCGGCGGTGGACTGGTAGACGAGGAGGTACTTGGAGCGGAGCTCGGATTCGATGGCGGCGTAGACGGCGTCGAGCTCGGCGACGTCGTGGGGGAAGAAGGCGCGGCCGCCGCTCTCGGCGGCAAGCTGGGAGAGCTCGCGGCGGGCCTCGATCTGGGTGCGGGGGAGCCCGATGCCGATGGTGTAGATGGCGACGCCCGAGGCGCGGGCGAACTCGCGGGCCTCGGCGAAGGTGAAGCGGCTCGAGCGGTCCTGGCCGTCGGAGAGCAGCAGGATCGCCCGCTGGCCCTGGACGCCGTTGAGGTGGTAGAGGACGGAGATCAGGTTGTCGTAGAGGGCGGTACCGCGCTCGGCCTGGAGGGCGGCCAGCCCGACGGTGAGGTCGGCTGCGTCGCCGGTGAGCTCGACCTCCTGAACGGCGCGGTCGGCGAAGGGGACGACGGCGGCGCGGTCCTTCGGGGTCAGGGTGCGGGCGAGGAAGGCGGCGGCGGCGTGCCGGACGGCGTCGATCCGCTCTTCCATCGAGGCCGACGAGTCGATCATCAGGACGGCGTGGATCGGCCGGTCGGTGACCCGCTCGAAGCGGACGATCTCCTGGTGGACGCCGTTCTCGACCACCCGGAAGTCGCCGCGGCCGAGGTCGGTGACCGGCCTGCCGGTCCCGTCGACGGCGGCGGCGTAGACCTCGACGAGCCGGACCTGCATCTCCTCGACCGGGTCGGTGACGTTGACGAAGGCGACCGCCTCGCGCGAGGCGCCGTCGGCGAGGTAGGCGACGGCGCGCAGGTAGACCGGTTCGGCGGGCACGTCGAGGGTGTGGAGCCACGGCTCCTGGTAGAGGGTGGCGACCGGCTCCTCGCCGACGAAGAGCTCGAGCCGGTCGAGCTCCTCGCCGTCGGGCACGGCGAGCTCGACCCGCACGTCGGTCGGGCCGGACGCCTCCTCGCCGCTCTCCGGCGACGCGATACGCACGGCGAAGCGGTGGGCGCCGGCGTTGAGCGCCAGCTCGTCGGCGCCGAGCCGGCGGCCGTCGGGGCCGAGGGCGACGGCACGCACGGTGTGCGGGCGGGGGACCGGGCCGAGGTCGAGCTCGAGGCTGTAGGGCGGACGGGTCTTCGCCATCACCCGGCGGCCGTCGAGGAAGAAGGCGACCCGGGCCGCCTCGCCGACGACGCGGGCGTCGAAGCGGGTCATCCCGGTCAGGGGGCCCTCGGCGGGGCCGGTCAGCTCGACCCGGGCGGCCTCGACCGGGGCGGGCCGGGCGCCGTCCTCCGCGGCGCCGGCACCGACTGCCCCCTCCGCTCCGACCGTCGCCGCGGCCGCCAGCTCCTCGGCGTCCGGTACGGCGAGGTCGATCTCCTGCCGGCAGAAGCCGCCGCCGTGGAGGTCCTCGAGCCGCAGGACGAGCCGGAAGTCGCCGGGCCGGAGCAGGCGCTGGAAGACCAGCGAGAGCCGGTCGCCGGCGCCCGCTTCAGAGGCGTCGAACCGGTAGCGGAAGCTCTCGAAGAGCTTGCCGTCGCGCAGCACCTCGCCGGTGAGCGAGAAGTCGTACGAGCGCCGGCCCTCGAGCTCGACCGGCGTGACGCCCTCGGTCGGGACGGCGAGCGCGACCCGGACGACGGTGCGCCCCCCCTCGCGGCGCGGGAAGTCGATCGTCGGCTCGGCCGCGAAGCCGGCGGCGTCCTCGGGCAGGTCGGTCGAGTAGCTCCGGAAGGTGGCGAGCCACTCCTCCTCGCGCGCCCGCGGGCGCTTCTCGAGCCGGCTCAGCTCGAGCGAGTAGCTGCCGATCCGGTCGGCGATGTGGGCCAGGGTCAGCGCCTCGACGACGGGAGCGCCCCCCTGGCCGCAGTAGTTGCGGACGTTGCGGATGGCGCACTCGAGGCTGATGTCCTCGCCCGTGGGGCCGGCGACGAGGCTCGGGCCGCCGCCTCCGAGGCTGCCCGACGGATCGCCGCCGAACGGACCGTCGCCGATCCCCGTCGACCGCCCCTGCCGCTCGCAGAAGGCGGCGAGCTCGCTCGGCATCTCCGAGAAGAGCATCGCCATCCCGTCCTGGTCCCCGCGCCAGAGCCGGTAGTCGCCGGCCGCGCGCTGCTGGACGAAGAGGGCGTAGACCGGGCCGGCCCTCCCCTCCGGCCGGTCGTACCGCCAGACCTCGATCGGCCACATGCGCACCCGGCAGTCGAGCTCGACGCCGATCTGGGGCGGCCCCTGCACCTGGTAGATGCGCGCCCGGTCCTCGTTCGGGTTGCGGTAGCTCTCCCGGACGTGCTCGAGCCGCGCGTACCAGGCGTCGCGGAGCTCGTTGCGGGCGGTGTCCGGGTAGGGGTCGCGGGCCCTCCAGAAGCGGTCGATGAACGCCTCGCGCTGGTGGTCGTGCTCGAGGGCGAGGAACTCGCGGCGCTCCTTCGGCGTGATCAGGTAGAGGACGTCCTCGAGGAACTGGCGGTGGGGAGGTGGCAGCTCCTCGGGCTTCGCCGCGGCGGCGGGCGCCGCGGCCGCGGCGGTCAGCGAGAGCGCCAGCAGGAGGACCGCGGCGGCGCCGGTCTTCGCACGGGCGGGAGCGGGGGTCGGTGAGCTCATCCCGCTCGCGAGCGTAACCCAGCCGCGGGCCGGCGGTAAGCTCGGCGACGCGATGCCGCTCCGCTTCGTGCTCCTCCAGGCCCGCCGCGCCGACGACCCGATGCTCGGCCGGGAGCTGCGCTCGTTCGCCGAGCACCTCGAGGTCGAGCCGGAGCGGGTCGTGCCGGTGAACCTGCTCGACGGGCCGGTCGGGCCGGCCGACCTCGAGCGGGGGGACGCGCTGCTCGTCGGCGGTAGCGGCGAGTACTACGTGTCGAAGAACCACCTGCCCCATGCCGAGCGGGTCTTCGACCTCCTCCGCGAGGTCGCCGAGCACGGGCACCCGACCTTCGCCTCGTGCTTCGGCTACCAGCTCCTGGTCCGGGCGCTCGGCGGCGAGGTGGCCCACGACCCGGCGTCGACCGAGGTCGGCACCGTCGAGCTGGCGCTGACCGACGAGGGCCGCGAGGACCCGCTACTGGGCCAGATGCCCGAGCGCTTCGCCGGCCAGCTCGGCCGCAAGGACCGCGCGGTCTCGCTGCCGCCGGGCATCCCCAACCTGGTGGCGAGCGGGCGCAACCCGCACCAGGCGCTGCGCATCCCCGGCCGCCCGGTGTGGGCGACCCAGTTCCACCCCGAGCTCACCGGCGAGGAGAACCGCGCCCGCTTCGAGCGCTATCTCGACGCGTACGCCGAGCACATGAGCGACGAGGAGCGCGAGCTCGCCCTGGCCGGCTTCCGCCCGAGCCCGGAGTCGAACACCCTGCTCCGGCGGTTCGTCGAGCTGGTGTTCGGATGAGACGCGGCCGGCGGGAGCTGAGGCTCGACAGCGCTCGCGCCGGCCGAACGGCTCGCGGCGGCGGGGTCAGCGTCCCGGAGGCCGGACGACGGGGACGTCGCGGGGGATGGGGACGACGCGGACGCCGCGGGCGGCGAGGATGCGGCGGGCGGCGGCGAGGTCGAGGGGTCCCTCTTCGGTGTGCAGCCCGGCCGGGGCGCGGGCGTGGAGGCCGGCGCCGCCGAACAGGGCGACCGCGCGTCCCTCGACCGCGGGATCGCTCCGCACCGCGTAGCGGAGGCCCTTCGCGCCCCGGGCGCGCAGGCGGGCCGCCCAGGCCCGGGGCTTCGCGTAGTCGACGGTGGTGTGGATCTCCGCGTTGATCCCCCATCCGGTGACCGCGGGGGAGGTCAGGTCGGCGACCGCCGGCGCGCGGCGGACGCGGATCCGGGCGTGCCGCAGCTCCCGGAGGCGCGGCTCGGGGATCAGCCGCGAGGGGCGGCGCAGGAGCTTCTCGCCGAGGGCGGCGGCGAGGTCGTCCGCGAGGTAGCAGGTGCCCTCGGGCGGCGGGAGGTCGAAGCGACCGCCGCCGTCGTACCCATCGCCGGCCGCGTCGCCGCCGGCCGAGGCGAACCACCAGGCGCCGGCGTGCTCGGAGAGCCGGTGCAGGGTGCGCGGGAGCCGGCGGGTGGTCGGAAACCCGGCGAGCTCGTCGGGGTCGTCGGGCGGCCGGGCGAGGCCGGAGCGGGTCAGGCCGCCGCCTCCGCAGTCGCGGCGGCCCGCTCGTCGGTCCCGAGCCCCGCCCGCACGTCGCGTGCCGCCCGCAGGACCGGCTCGAGGCGGCCGGCGAGGAGGAGGTCGCGGGGCGAGCCGCCGAGGTCGGGGTCCTCGGTGACCAGCCACGAGGCGAGCGACCAGCCGGTGGTCTCGCGGGCGGCATCGACGCCGGCGGTGCGGAGGACCTCGGGGAGCCCCGCCAGCACGTCGCCGCTGCGGAACTGCCAGAGGGGGTAGACCGTCCGCCCCGACCCGGTGCGTAGCGCCAGCAGCCGCCCGCCCTTCACCCGCTGGGAGACCGCTTGCTTCGTCACCCCGCCGAGCAGCGACATCACCCCCTGGGTGTCGACGAACGGCCCGGCGTGCTCGGTCCAGACGGCGGCGGCGGCCGAGGCGAGGACCGCCCGCTCGGCCAGCGTCTCCGGCGCCTCCGCTGGCAGGCCGCCGTCGCCGACGAGCTCCGCGAGCCGCCGCCGGAAGGCGTCGGTCGCCCGCTCGACGAAGTCCGAGGCTCTCGCCTCCCGGGTCGCGGTGGCCGCCATGACGAGCCCAGGCTACCGGGTCAAGGCAGTCAAGTCAAGGCGGTCAAGTCAAGTCGGTCAAGGCCCCGGTCTTCGAGGCGATCAGTCGTCGCCTGCCTCCACTGCGGCGACCGCCGCCTGCCGCGCCGCCTCGAACTCGTCGCCGGAGTTCCACATCGGCAGGTCCTGCTGGTCGGCGATCAGGTAGCCGGTGTAGAAGCCGAGGCGGGCGTCCTGGACCATGCCCTCGTAGTTCCACTCGTCGGTGAGCTCGTCGCTCGGCTGGTGGTAGTCGCGCTCGGTCCAGGCCTCCTGTTGGGCGCGCCCCCAGCCCTCGGGGCGGCCGACGACGTCGGTGCCGGCGTCGAAGTAGAGGGCGGGGACGCCGATCTTGGCGAAGTTGAACTGGTCGGAGCGGTAGAAGAAGCCCTTGTCGGGGAACTGGTCGGCGAGGAGCTCCCGCCCCTGGGCGCGGGCGACCGTCTCGGCCACCGCGTCGAGCTCGGACTTGCCCTTGCCGATCAGGGTGATGTCCTCGGTCGGGCCCCAGATGTTGCCGCCGTCGAAGTTGAGGTTCGCGGCGATCTTGCCGGGCGGGAAGGTCGGGTGGGCCGCGTAGTATTCCGAGCCGAGGAGGCCCTGCTCCTCGGCGCCGACGAAGAGGAACAGCAGCGAGCGCGCCGGCGGCTCGGGCAGGAGCGTGAAGGCCCGCGCCATCGCCAGCACCTGGGCGGTGCCCGAGGCGTTGTCCAGCGCGCCGTTGTAGATGCGGTCGGCGTCGGGGTCGTCGCCGGGGGGTGCGATGCCGAGATGGTCGTGGTGGGCGGTGAAGACGACGACCTCGTCGGCGCGCTCGGGGTCGCTGCCGCGCAGGAGGCCGGCGACGTTCGCGGTCTCGACCTGGGAGATCTCGTTCTCGAGGGCGATCGAGGTGGTGACGCCGAGGGGGACCGGCCGGAACTCACGGGTCTTCGCCGCGGCGACGAGCTCTTCCCAGGACTTCCCGGCGAGGGCGATCAGCTCCTTCGTCGCCTCCTCGGTCGTCCAGGCGGCGACCTGGAGGCGCGGCTCGTCGCCGGCCGGCAGCTCGAACTGCTCGCCGGTCCACGAGGTCTGGACGACCTGCCACGGGTAGCCGGCCGAAGGCGTGGTGTGGACGATGATCGCCCCGGCCGCGCCCTGGCGCGCCGCGCTCTCGTACTTGTAGGTCCACCGGCCGTAGTAGAGGCGGCGCTCGCCCGCGAAGAGCTCGGGGTCCCAGTCGGGGTCGTTGTTGAGGATCAGGAGCACCTTGCCGGCGAGGTCGGCGCCCCCGTAGTCGTCCCAGTCGTACTCGGGCGCCTCGATGCCGTAGCCGACGAAGACGAGCTCGGCGTTCTCGATCGCGGCCTTCGGCTCCTGGACGCCCGAGGCGGCGATGAACTCGCTCGAGCGGTCGAGGACGATCTCGTCGCCGCCCTTCCGGAAGGTCCAGGTCTCGGGCATCGTCGCGTCGATCCCGACGATGCCGAAGGGCTGGAACCACGAGCCGTCGGGCCCGCCCGGCTCGAGGCCGAGGAGCCCCATCGCCGAGGCCAGGTAGAGCTGGGTCAGCAGGTCGCCGCGCTCGGCCGGGCCGCGCCCCTCGAGGAGGTCGTCGGCGAGATAGCGGATCGGCGCCTCGAGCGTGCCGGGGGTGATCGCGGCCCGCGCCGCCTCCGCGGCCGCCTGCGAGACGCCGGGCGGCAGCGACCGGAGGTCGGCGGTCTGGGCGCCGGCCGGCGGCGCGGGCAGCAGGGCGAGCGTGAGAAGGGCGGCCGTCGCGGCGCCGAGGGCGCGGGCGGAGCGGGCGGAACGAGCGAGGGCGGATCGGGCCATGGGGTCCTCCGGGATGAGAGTTTCCGGGCGGTCTCGGGAAGGGCCGCGGGCGGCCCCGCGCCGGGCGCCGCCTTGCGGCAGCCCCCGCGCCGCGCTATTTTCTCATCATCCCCGACCGGATTCCCGCTCGGCGAACCCGCGGCCGCATCCATGCGACTCCGAACCCTCGTCCGCGACGCCCTCTACCTCAACTGGGCGGTGCCGGCCGACGCCCTCCCCGAGGCGCCCGAGCCGCTGCGCTACCAGCTCCGCGAGCACGAGGGCCGCGACTGCGCCTTCGCCTCGGCGCTCCTCTTCCGCCACCGCGGCGTCTACTTCCCGCGGTTCCCGCTCGTCCGCCTCTCCTACCCGCAGCTCAACCTCCGCCTCTACGCCCGCGACGGAGACGGCACGCCGTGCGTGCTCTTCCGCGAGATGCTGATGCCCGGCTGGGTGAGCCCGGCGGTCCGCCTGGTCGCCCAGCAGCCGGTCTCCTGGGCGCGCTTCGACTACCCCGAGCCCTCGCGCGACCTCGACGAGGACGTCTGGCGCTGGCGGGTGGCGCGGGACGGCGAGCTGGTGGTCACCGCGCGGCGGGGCGCGCCGCCGGCGGGGGATGGGCCGCGGCTCGGCGGCTGGGACGAGACGGTCCGCTTCTTCCGCGACCGCCCGCGCGGCTACGCGACCACGGACGGCCGGCTGCGGCGGATCGAGACCGAGCACCCCGACGTCGCAGTGTGGCCGGTCGCCGCCGAGGTCGCGGACGCCTCGCTCCTCGCCCGCCTCCTCCCGCTCGGCGACGACGGCGCCTGGCCGCCGCTCCACTCGGCCTTCATCTGCCCCCGCATCCCCTTCGTCTTCGCCCTCGACCTGGTCCCCGAGGTCGAGCTCGAGGGCGGCCGCCTCCCGCAGGCCGCCGCCTCGACGCGCTCCTGGAGCACCCGCGCCGCCCTGTAGCCCCCCGACAGCCGCACCCACCGGTCCGGATGCGAGCGCCAGCGAGCGACCCGGCTTTGGCCACTCCAGAGCTACACCGACGGGTCCGGATGCGAGCGCCAGCGAGCGACCCGCTCTGCCCCTCAGCGATACCGAGCGCGAAGCGTGCCGGAGATCGGGCGACGCGGACCGAGGAGTCGAGTGAGGCGTGCTCATGCACGCCGCAGCGAGCGACGAGGGAGCACCGCCCGAGATCCGGTGCGATCCGCGCTCGGCTGATAGGGTTCGCGGCCATGATCGAGGATCCGGTGGCGGTCGGGGCGGTGCTGGTCGGGGTGTGCGCGCTGTTCTTCTGGCTGGAGCGGGCGACCGGCTGGAAGATGTGGCAGTACCTGGTGCCGCTGATCTGGATCTACGCGACGCCGGTGGTGCTGCGCAACGTGGGGCTCCTGCCGGCGGAGTCGCCGACCTACGGGGTGCTGCGCGACGTCGGGCTACCGGTGGTCATCGTGCTGCTGCTCCTCGGGGTGGACGTCGGGGCGGCGGTGCGGGTCATGGGGCGCGGGCTCGGGGTGATGCTGCTCGGCACCGCCGGGGTGGTCGTCGGCGCGCCGATCGGCTACTGGGTCGTCCACCGCTGGCTCGACCCTGAGGCGTGGAAGGGGTTCGCGGCGCTCTCGGGAAGCTGGATCGGCGGCACCGGCAACCTGGCCGCGGTCGCCGCCGGCCTCGAGACCCCGCCCGACATGTTCGGCCTCGCGGTGCTCGCCGACACGGTGATCTACATCGGCTGGCTGCCGCTGCTGCTCGTCTCGAAGGTGTTCGCCGACCGCTTCAACCGCTGGGCGCGGGTGCCCGAAGGGCGGATCGAGCAGATGGAGGTCGCCGCCGCCGCGGAGGTCAGGGAGGCCGCGGTCCCGGAGATGCGCCACTACGTCTACCTGGCGCTCCTCGGCCTGGCGGTGACCTGGCTCGCCAACTGGCTCGCCCCGCTCCTTCCGGAGTCGGCGATCGTCTCCACCTCGACCTGGCTCATCCTGATCGTCACCGCCGGCGGCATCGCGCTGTCGTTCACGCCGGCCAGGGCGATCCCCGGCTCGCACGAGCTGGCGATGGCGATCCTCTACGTCTTCGTCGCCCGGATGGGCGCGACCGCCTCGCTCGAGGGGCTGACCCAGGCGCCGGCGTTCCTCCTCGGCGCGGCGATCTGGATCGTCGTCCACGGCCTCTTCTGCCTCGCCGGGGCCTGGCTCCTCAAGGTCGACGTCCACAGCGCCGCGATCGCCTCGGCGGCCAACGTCGGCGGCGCCGCCTCGGCCCCGGTCGTCGCCGCCTACCACCGCGAGAGCCTGGTCCCGGTGTCGATCCTGATGGCGCTGATCGGCTACGCGATCGGCAACCCGCTGGGCCTGCTGGTCGTCGCCCCGCTCTGCCGCTGGGCCGGCGGCGGCTGAGCGCGTACGGGCTCCTCCGAGCGGCCCGGCGGAGACCCGGCGGAGGCGCCCCGCGTGCTACGATCCCCCTCCGATGAGCGAGGCCGTACCCCCCTCCGAAGCGCAGCCGATCCCCCCCTCCGAGCGCCGCCCGCAGCGCATCGCCGTCGTCCCCGGGGACGGGATCGGCAAGGACGTGACCGCCGAGGCCGTCAAGGTGCTCGAGGCGGCGGGGGAGCGGTGGGGGCTGCCGCTCGAGCTGGTCCGCTTCGACTGGGACGCCGACCGCTACCTCGCGACCGGCGAGACCCTGCCCGAGGGGGCGCTCGACGACCTGCGGGACAACTTCGCGGCCGTCTTCGTCGGCGCCTACGGCGACCCGCGGGTGCCGGACATGAAGCACGCGGCGGACATTCTCCTCGGCATCCGCTTCGGGCTCGACCTCTATGTCAACTACCGGCCGGTCAAGCTCTACGACGAGCGGCTCTGCCCGCTCAAGGGCAAGACCGCCGCCGACGTCGACTTCGTCGTCTTCCGCGAGAACACCGAGGGCGCCTACGTCGGGATGGGCGGGATCTTCAAGAAGGGGACGCCGGACGAGGTCGCGGTGCAGGAGGAGGTCAACACCCGCAAGGGGGTGGAGCGGATCCTCCGCGCGGCGTTCGACCACGCGGCGGCCCACGGGCGCCGCGAGGTGTGCATGGTCGACAAGTCGAACGTCATGCGCTTCGGGCACGACCTGTGGCAGCGGGCGTTCGCCGAGGTGGCGGCCGACTACCCGGGGATCGCCACCCGGCACCTGTTCGTCGACGCCGCGGCGATGCAGATGATCCGCAAGCCGGAGAGCTTCGACGTGGTGGTGGCGAACAACATGTTCGGCGACATCCTCACCGACCTCGGGGCGGCGCTCCAGGGCGGCCTGGGCCTCGCCGCCTCGGCGAACCTCCACCCGGGGCGCACGTCGATGTTCGAGCCGGTCCACGGCTCGGCCCCGAAGTACGCCGGCACCGGGCGGGCGAACCCGCTCGGGGCGGTGCTGACCGCGGTCCTGATGCTCGAGGAGCTCGGCCATGCGGAGGCCGCCGCGGGGATCGAGGACGCGGTGCGCGAGCTGATCCTCCACGGGGAGACGACCCCGGACCTCGGCGGCCGGCGGACCACCGCC
>Ga0299913_10005275_pt1 | contig 11008 bp, 11 predicted proteins | sample RVTome_9_FD_201360 | JGI IMG/M metagenome (GOLD analysis project Ga0299913, IMG submission 201360) | Soil microbial communities from uranium-contaminated site in the Upper Colorado River Basin, Wyoming, United States - RVT155D38 (version 2) ... | reverse complement strand
GCCGCCTCCTCGATCTCGGCCGGCACGTTGAGGAAGAACGTGTAGAACAGGTAGATGAACAGGGGGTTGGCCACGAACGGCAGGATCTGGACATGGTACGTATCGAGCCAGCCGAACAAGGCGCTCAGGTACAGCAATGGGACGGCCAGCGCCTCGAACGGAACGATGATGAGGGCGATGACCGCGGCCAGCAGCAGCGTCCTCCCACGGAAGCGCAGACGGGCCAGCGTGTAGCCGAGCAGGCTGTTGACGACCAGCCCCAGCACCACGATCCCGCCGGAGATGATCATCGAGTTGAGGAAGGACCGGAAGACCGATGCGCGCTCGATCGCATCGGCGTAGTTCTCGAGACCGACGAAGGGCGTGGGCAGGAAGCCGGCGAACGAGTCGGCGTCCGACAGCACGAGCGCGTCCGGCTTGAACGACGACGCGTACATGTACACGAGCGGGAAGAGGAAGAACGCGGCCAGCAGCAGCATGGCCGCGTACTGCAGGACATGGGCTCGCGTCGAGCTGGTCATCCTCCGGCCTCCTCGCGGATAAAGCGGCGCTGGACCAGCGTGACGGCCAGCACCAGCACGAAGAAGATCACTGCGACCGCCGACGCCCGACCGATCGCCTGCTCACCGAAGCCGGTCTCCACCAGGTGGAGCATCATCGTCCGCGTCGCGTCCAGCGGCCCGCCGGGGATCTGCGGCATGATCCAGACCTGGTCGAAGAGCCGGAAGGCGAGGATAGTGGTCACCGTCACCACGAAGATCAGCCCGTTCCGGATGCCCGGCAGGGTAACGCTGCGGAACTTGCGCCATGCTCCCGCCCCGTCGAGCTCGGCTGCCTCGTAGAGTTCCTCCGGCACATCCTGCAGTGCGGCCAGCAGGATGATCATCTGGAATCCAGTGCCCTGCCAGATCGAGACGAGCATGATCGCCGGCAGGGCGTACGTGGTCGAGCCCAGCCAGTCCGGCGAGAAGGTGCCGGCGCTCAGGACCCCCATCACCGCGTTGACCAGCCCGCTGGGGTTGAGGAGCAGCGTCCAGGTCACCGCGGCGGTGGCCATGACGGTGACGACCGGCAAGAAATAGACGGTCCGGAAGGCGACCCGAGCGCGGATCTTGCTGTTGACGAGGACGGCCAGGAAGAGGGCCAGCCCGGTCTGGACCGGAACGACGATGCCCACGAAGATGACGTTGTTCACGAACCCCCGCCAGAAGGCCGGGTCGCCGAAGGTGGACAGGTAGTTGTCGATCCCGATGAAGCGGGTCGGGAGCGGCGAGATCAGGCGCTGATTCGTGAACGAGAAGACGACGGCCAGCACGAACGGTGCGACGACGAACGCGGCCAGGCCCAGCAGGGCGGGCGCAGACAGCAGCCATGCCGTCCGCGCCTCACCCTGGCGCCAGCCCCTGCCGGTCGCCGGAGGGGCCGGCGCCACTGAGCCGACGGGTGTCGTCATCACGCGCTCCCAGCGCCGATCACTCAGGAGGTGGATAGCCCTCGTTATCCTCGATGTCCGCGTCGATGGCGGCCACCGCCTCATCCAGGGTCTGCTGCGGGTCGGCGCCACGAACGATGTCGTCGATCACGCCGCGGAACACCTGGGTCATGTTCGGGTATGCCGGGGTCACCGGACGCGGCACGGCCAGGTCAGGCGCCCCCTCGAGCTGGGTGACGTATAGCTCCAGGTCGCCGCCGCTGGCGTGGTTCGGCGACTGGCCGATAGCGGACGTCGTTCCGGGAACCGCACCATTGACCTCGGTGATCGCCAGGATCACGTCGTCCGACATCAGGTAGTCGATCACGGCCCAGGCCGCGTCCGGATCGGCCGCGGCGCTGGTGACGCCCCATGCCCAAGAGCCCATCCCGGTGCGGCTGCCATTGCCGAAGTCGGGGAGTGGCAGCAGGACCAGGTCGTCACCGGCCGCCTCCTGGTAGGGACCGTACATCCAGTGCCCCACCCAGGAGATCGGCGACTCCTTCTGCAGGAAGTTCGAGTCGTCCGCGGCGTCTGCATCGATCAGCCCGTCGTCGACCCAGCGCTGGAACGTCGACAGCGCGGCCACCGAGGCATCGGCGTTCAGGACGCCATCGGCCGACTGGTAGTCATCGCGGTCGATCAGACCGGTGCCCGCCGACCAGAGGATGGGTGTGAATGCGTAGCTGAACCACTCGCCCTGCGACCCGTACCAGAACTTCGTGTCGAGCGGGTGCTCGTAGCCCGCCTCCTGGAGGTCACCGAGGATTCCCTCGAGCTCCTCCGCCGTCCAGGCGTCGTCCGGACCGCTCGGGATCCGCGCGTCGACCTCCTCGAGAGCTGAACGCCAGGCCCACAGCCCCAGGCCCGAGTCGAAGCTGCCCACCGAGTACAGCGTCCCGGCATACGTGCCCTGCTCGATCAGCGAGGGAAGCACGTTTCCCCGCAGCTCGTCGGAGATGCAGTCTTCGATCGAGATCAAGTGCCCACCCCAGGCGAGGTTGGCCATGTTCGGGCCGTCGAAGTCGATGACGTCCGGCAGATCGCCGGCCGCGGCGGCGGCATTGATCTGGTCGGTGTACTGGCCCTCCGGGATCATCGTCAGCTCAACCGTCACGCCCAGCTCCTCGCCGGGCCCGGCATTGAAGCCGTCGATAGCCGCACGGTAGGCATCGGCCTCCGACCCCTCGTGGGCGAACATCGTCAGCGTTCCCTCGTCGATCTCGCCGTCGCAGGTCGCGGCGGCTCCTCCACCGCCGTTGCAGGCTCCCGCCACCAGCGCCAGCACCACCGGCGCCACGATGGCGAATGGCCGTCGCGTTCTGAACATCGTCACGGTTCTCTTCCTCCTACGGCGTGCTGCGGTCGCTTCATCGTGGTCAGGGGGACACGCGTGCCGGTCGTGCGGCGGGCCACGAGCTCCAGCGGCAGCTCGTGACGAACGGGGTCATTGGCGGTGGCGCGCATCTGGGCCAGCAGGAGCTGCGCCGCCTCGCGGCCGGAAATGGCGAGCGGCTGCCGAACCGTGGTCAGGCCGACGTAGCCAGCAGCCTCGATGTCGTCGAACCCGATCACCGCCAGCTCGTCCGGCACGGCGTGGCCCATACGGTCCGCGGCGTCCAGCACTCCGAGCGCCTGGGTGTCGGACGCCGCGAAGATCGCAGTCGGGGGCTCGGGGAGTCGGAGGAGCGCTTCGGCCAGCTCCGCGGCCACCGCGCGGCCATGCGGACCAGTGCGCTCGTAGCGAGGCACGACCGGGACGTCCCGGGCCCCCAGGGCTCGCTGATAGCCGATCCGCCGGTGATGGCTCGACGTGAACCCGAACTCGCTGTCCTCCCCGTCGCCGATGAAGGCAATGCGGCGATGCCCGAGATCGAGCAGGTGCGCGGTTGCAAGCCTGCCCCCGGCGAGATCGTCGCTGAAGACGCTCGACCAGCCCGCGATGTCGGCGTCCACGAACACAGTCGGGATGGCTGCGCGCTGCATCTGGTCCAGCTGCTCGGTCGTGGGATGGAGCGACATCACCACGATCCCCTCCGGGCGGAGGTGCGTGGTCAGTGCGACCAGGTGCTCGACGACGTCCTCCCGCCGCTCCACGTCGAAGAGGCTGATCGGGATGCCGCTTTCCCTGAAGCCGTTCACCAATCCCTGGACGCGGGCGACTGCGGATGGGTGAGTGACGAACGGGACGACAGCTGCGATGGTGTGCACGCGGCCACGCGCAAGGCCACGGGCCAGCGTGCTGGGCCGGTAGCCGAGCTCACGGATGGCTTCCTCGACGCGGGCGCGCGTCTCCCGCTTGACCGGGGCGCTGTTGTTGAGGACACGCGAAACCGTCGGCTTCGTGACGCCTGCTCGCGCGGCCACGTCCCTGATCGTCGGCAAACCCTGCCACCTCCGGGAACCGGTTTCTGAAACCGGTTCCCAGTACCGTACTCCGGCGGCCGGTGCGGCGTCAAGGCTTGTCACGATGATCGGCTGACGCGGAGCAGGAGTAGCTCCTTGTCGTGAAGATCCGGCGACATGGGGCCCGTATCGCGGCGTAGCACGAGGAGGCTTATCCGGGCGCTATCGGCCCACTGGCGTCTGCGGCGAGCCCTTGGCGAGCGGCGGAAGTGCGCACCTGCATTCCTACCGGTGTTCATCTGGTCGCTAGGGGTTCGCCGAGGACCCATTGCAGCTGCGGAAGTGTGTCTGCTAGCCCTACACGTGCTGAGCGAGCGCTTTGCTCGCGCAGGAGCACCTTGCGCTGCCCTGGGTCCGCCCGTGTCGCGCGAGCCTCAGGAAAGACAACTAGCCTGTACGTCACTGGAGAGGAGGGCCCCGTGGCGCCGGAGATCACCGTCTGGCCGGTGGCGTCGTCGCGCGACCGGGAGGCATTCGTGGCGCTGCCCTGGCGGATCTATGCCAACGACCGCGCCTGGGTGCCGCCGCTGCGGCGGGAGGTCCGGCGATTCATCGACCCATCCGCACATCCGTTCTACCGCCACGGAGCGGCGACGACCATGCTCGCCAGGCGCGACGGGCAGGTGGTCGGCCGCATCCTGGTCAGTGACGACCCGCGTTATAACGAGCGCCACGGCACCAACACCGGGGCATTCGGCATGTTCGAATCGATCGACGAGCCGACGGTGGCCGGCGCGCTGCTGGACGCTGCGGCGGACTGGCTGCGCGGCCGGGGCCGCACGACCATGCTGGGACCGATCGAATACTCGACCAACTACACCTGCGGCCTGCTGGTCGAGGGCTTCGACACCCCACCCCGCCTGCTCATGAACCACAATCCGCCGTACTACCGCGCGCTGATCGAGGGTCATGGCCTGCGACCGGTCAAGGAGCTGTACGCGTGGTGGATCGACCGCGCGCCGGACCTCCGCCCGTGGCTGGCGCGCGCCAGCCGCATCGCGTCACGCGGGGTGAGGCTGCGGCCGATCCGCAAGCGCAACCTGCCCGCCGAGATCGAGCGGGCGAAGCAGATCTACAACGCGGCCTGGTACGACAACTGGGGCTCGGTGCCCATGACCGATGCCGAGTTCGACGACCTCGGCCGGCACCTGGCCGAGATCGCCGACGAGAACCTGCTGATCATGGCCGAGCGCGACGGCCAGGCCATCGGCTTCAGCCTGTCGCTGCCCGATGCCAACGAGGCCTTCCGTGCGGTGGGCGACGGCCGGCTGGTCCGCTGGGGCCTGCCCATCGGCCTGGTCAGGCTGGTCATTGGCCTGCGGCGAATCCGGACCTTCCGCTACCTGGCGCTGGGCGTGCTGCCCGGCTTCCAGGGCCGTGGCATCGCGGAGGCGATGGTGTTGCGCACCCTGGAGGTCGCGCTGGAGGCCGGCTACACCGGCTGCGAGATGGGCTGGACGCTGGACGACAACACGCGTGTCAACCGCGCCATCGAGCGGGTCGGTGCCGACCGATACAAGACGTACCTGATCTACGAGCAGGACCTGGCCGGCTGACCTCAGGGAGCGGCGCGTTGCACCCTGGCGCGGACCTTGCGCGCGGTGACCACGATGCCGACCACGGCCAGGGCCACCAGCAGCGCGTAGACCCAGGCGGGCAGATTGCGGCCGGCGATGAAGACGTACAGCGTCGGAGCCGAGAAGAACGCTGCCGTCGAGAGCAATGGCAGGGCCAGGGGATCGCGGCGGCGGATGCTCCGCACCAGCCAGGCGAGCGACCCGAAGAAGAGGGGCGCAGCACCAACGTAGATGATCCCATACACGACCGGGTCGACGCCGTACTCCTCACCAACCCCCTGCAACCAGGTCGTCAGCGCCTCCCACACGCGGCTACCGGCCGATCTCGACTGCGTCGCCGGCGCGTGCAGCCGCGGCCGCCCGCCCCAGCTCGGCCACGGCCGCCGGCGTCCGCGGCCAGAGATGCACGATCAGGTGCTCCACGCCATGCACGGCATAGCCGGCCAGCAGGCGTCCCACAGCGTCGGCATCGCCGCGCATCGCCTCGTCGGGTGGATCCTCGTCGGCGTCGGTCAAGAGGCCGTCGAAGCGGACGAAGACGCCGGCGGTGAGCGTGATGGTGTCCGGGTCGCGCCCTTCGGCGTGGCAGGCTTCCCGGAGGCGGCGAATCCGATCGGCCAGGTCGTCCGCGGTGGCCGGGTCGCCGTACCAGGCGGCGTTCCACTGGTCGGCGTGGCGCGCGACCAAGCGCAGCATCCGCGGCCCCTTGCCCGCGATCATGATCGGCAGGCTGCCGGTGCGCGGCGCACGCGGAGCGAGCTCGGCGTTGGGGGCCTGGTACCAGCGACCGCGGTGGTCGACCGTGCCGATGCGCAGCAGCGGCAGCATGACCTCCAGCGCCTCCTCGAAGCGGCCGACGCGGTGGTCGAACGGGTAGCCGAAGGCGTCGAATTCCGGCTGGTGCCACCCGCAGCCCAGGCCCAGGATCAGTCGACCTGCGCTAACCTCGTCGAGGGCGGCGGCCATCTTGGCGGTCAACGCCGGGTTGCGGAACGGGGTGGCGAGCACAAGCGGGCCGATCTCGACGCGGCTCGTGACCGCCGCGACGGCGCTGAGCACCGTCCAGATCTCGTGGATGCCGCTGGTCGTCCCGCGCCGGTCGCGGAAGAGGAGGTGATCGGCGCCCCACAGCGAATCGAGACCGCTCTCCTCCGCGGCGACCGCGAGCGCGCGCAGCTCGTCCCACGACAGCGGGCGACCGAGCTTGTCGTCCTCCCCCAGCGGCAGCATGAGACCGATCTTCATTCGCCACTATGCTAGCGGCCTCGCACCATGCTCCTCGTCGGTTCCATCCTCCTGGCGGTCTTCGTCCTGCCCGATGCGTGGGACCTGCCGGTGGTCGTCCTGGGTGCGGTGGTCGAGGTGGCAGAGACGGCGTTCTGGGTCTGGTTCTCGCGCCGAGGGGACGCCCGCGTCGGTCCGGAGACGCTTGTCGGCGCTCCCGCGGTGGTGGTCCAGGCGTGCCTGCCGACAGGCAGTGTGCGCATTCAGGGCGAGGTGTGGAGTGCCCGCTGCGACGCGGGCGCCGATGCCGGCGAAACCGTGATCGTGCGGTCCGTCGCGGGCCTCACGCTGGTCGTGGAACGCAAGCCGCTGCCCGAACGTTGACGAGCCGTCGTGATCCGCAGACTGGCACGATCATGCTGGCACTGGCGAAAACCCGGCTCATCGAGGCGCTCCCGTTCGGTGCCGTCGCCCCAGGCCTTACGGCGGCTACCCTCGACGCTATCCTTCCCGCGAGCAGGCCCGCCCAAGCCTGCAGCCCGTCCTGACGTGAACGCACGAGCGCCACGGCTCACCATGCTCCACCGCCTCTTCCAATCGTTTGTGCGCGAGGACCAGTACCGATGATCGCCGAACTGTCCGGTTTCCCCTTTCCGGTCGTAGCGACAACGGGGCTCGAGGAGAAGGCGACGCGCATCGCCGAGCGAACGCGCGACGCACGCTCATGGATGTCGGGCATTCTCGGCATGGAACCGCAGATACGCGTCGAAGTGCTCGGACCCGAGGACTTTGCAGAGCGTGCCGAACTCCCGGCGTTGGGCCTGCCGCACATGAACGACAGAGGAACGATGTTCCTGGCCGGGTACGACACCTCCACATTCGACTCTTCTATCGAGGAGACGATGAAGTACCTCCCACCGGCCGGTCGTTCGGCGTTCACACAGGCCTACGGCGACCCGCCAAGCGTGCAGACGTTCGTCGACCTCCTTTCGCTGCATGAGCTCGCCCACGCCTACCACATGCAGCGGGGCTGGTCGTTTCAGGAGCTGTGGATGGGTGAGCTCTTTTGCAACCTCGCGCTGCAGGGGTATGTGGCGGAGCACGAGCCAGCGGCGCGCCCCGCGCTCGAGACCCTTCCGACCGCGGCCCAACACATACCGCTGGGCGAGCAGGGAGTGACCGGGATCGATGCCATGAGCGCGGAGAATCCCCTGACCTACGTCTGGTACGAGTTCCGGTTGCAGGTCGCAGCGATCCGACTGTGGGATGCCAGCGGACCGGAGTTGCTCCGCGAGTTCTACGATCAGCAGGGCCTCGCCGCCCAGGAACACGCCCAACCTGATGCGTCCCGCTTGCCTGCGGCAATCGAATCGGTTCGGACCGCCTGGCCCGACGTCTGATCCGCTGATCGGACCGTGCGCGTTCTCGATCGAGGACGCAGGCGACGGGTGGCGGCTGGAGGGACCGATAGACTGGGCACGAATCGGTGGGCCGTTAGCTCAGTGGCAGAGCAGGGGACTTTTAATCCTCGTGTCGTGGGTTCGAATCCCACACGGCCCTCCACAAGGCTCTCTCGTCAGCCGGCGACGGCGGCCGGATCCTCCCGTCGCAGCAGGATGCCCAGGTAGGCTTTCCACGGCCCGACTTCGGCATCGTGCGATCCGGCCATGCCAGCGAAGACCTGGCTGACGTGGTCCAGGTCATGGACCGCCCAGGTGGCCAGCAGCTCGCGCAGGGTCACCTCCCCCAGGGATGGGTGGAGGCCGCGGCGGTCGAGGTCGGCATCCGAGACCAGCTCGTCGAGCCGGGCCAGGTTCTCGGCCCGCAGCGTCGCGAAGCGCTCCACCAGCTCGTCGAGCGGCACGTCGACGTCGCGATCGCCATGGGCGAAACGGTCGAATCGCTCGAAGGGACGCTCCGTCCCGTGCTCCAGGATCAGCTTGGTGCGCTCGATCCAGTCGGTGAGCTCGCCGGTGATCAGATGGCCGACAACGTCGCGCGGGCGCCAGCCGTCGCCGGTATCGGGCGTATCGGTCCAGGACGCCGGCAGGCCGATGAGCACCGCGCGCAGCAGCTCCGGCGTGCGACGGAGCAGGTCGGTGGTCTCGCCGATGAAGTCGCCCACGGACCGATGGTACGCCCGGCCGGCTACCGCGGCAGGTCGGCGTCCGCTACCCTGCCGGCATGGAGTTCGCGGCCGTGGTGGCGGCCGTCCTGATGGGCATCGTCATCCTCTCCCGGCATCGGTCCGGCCAACCCGAACATGACCCGAGAGTCCGGGTGGAGCGTGGAGCAGGCCAGGGGTACAATGATCCGCGGCCGCTCGCTCGACGAGCCGCCGACACGCGAACTGCATAAGACCGCGGAAGCCGACTCCCGCCGCGTGGCGCATCGCCACCACGGGACGCGCGGCCGGTCGACTACCAACAGACGTCCCGAGCCGGGTGACGGAAGAAGGAGGAGACCACGAGATCATGGCCGCGGTAAAGCAGCCCCCCAGCACGACCATCGGCAGCGGCACGCTCATCAACCTGTCCACTGCCGAGCTCTACGAGCACGCGGCGCGGCGGGCGGAGGGGCTCATCAGCGCGCACGGGTCGCTGGTCGTGCGCACCGGGCAGCACACCGGGCGCTCGCCCAAGGACAAGTTCGTCGTCACCGAGCCCTCCTCGGAGCCGAAGGTGTGGTGGGGCACCATCAACCAGCCGATCAGCGAGGCGCATTACGACCGCCTGCGCACGCGCCTGATGCGCTACGTCGAGGACCGACAGCTCTACGCGCAGGACTGCTACATCGGCGCCCATCCCGGCCATCGGCGCAGCCTGCGGGTGTACACCGAGACCGCGTGGGCCAGCATCTTCGCCCGTAACCTTTTCCGTCAGCCGCCGCGCACGGACCTCGCCACCTTCGCGCCGAACTTCACGATCATCGACGTGCCGTCCTTCCAGGCCGATCCGGAGACCGATGGCACCCGCAGCGGCACCGCCATCCTCCTCCACCTGGGCCGGATGGAGATCATCATCGTCGGCACCCAGTACGCCGGCGAGATCAAGAAGTCGGCGTTCACCGTCATGAACTACCTCATGCCCGATGAGGCGGTGCTGCCAATGCACTCATCGGTCAACGTCGGCCGTGACGGCGATCCGGTGGTCTTCTTCGGGCTGTCGGGCACCGGCAAGACCACGCTGTCCGCCGATCCCGAGCGCAGCCTGATCGGCGACGACGAGCACGGCTGGGCACCGGACGGCCTGTTCAACTTCGAGGGCGGCTGCTACGCCAAGACCATTCGCCTGTCGCCGATGTACGAGCCTGACATCTTCGCCACCACGCGCCGCTTCGGCACCATCCTGGAGAACGTGGACCTCGACCCGGCGACCCGCGAGCTGGACCTGGACTCGGAGCGCTACACCGAGAACACGCGCGGGGCGTACCCGCTCGAGTTCATCGGCAACGCCGATCCCGCCGGGGTGACCGGCCACCCCCGCAACGTGGTGTTCCTGACGGCCGATGCGTTCGGCATCCTGCCGCCCATCAGCCGACTCGACCGGGACCAGGCGCAGTACCACTTCATCAGCGGCTACACCGCCAAGCTGGCCGGCACCGAGATCGGCATCACCGAGCCGAGGGCCACGTTCTCGGCGTGCTTCGGCGCGCCGTTCCTCCCCCGCCATCCGGGCGAGTACGCACACATGCTGGCCGGGCGGCTGGAAGAGTACGACGTGCCGGTCTGGCTGGTGAACACCGGTTGGACCGGCGGCCCGTACGGGACCGGCGAACGGATGCGGATCGACCACACCCGCCAGATGGTCCGCGCCGCGCTCAACGGCGAGCTTGATGGCGTGGCCTACGAGGCCGATCCGGTGTTCGGCACGCAGGTGCCGGTCAGCGTCCCCGACGTGCCGGACGACGTCCTCCGTCCGCGAGGCACCTGGCCGGACCCGGCTGCCTACGACGTGAAGGCACGCGAGCTGGCGGAGATGTTCCAACGGAACTTCGAGGCGTACGCGGACGGTGTATCCGAGACCGTCCGCCGGGCCGGCCCGAAGACCTAGAGGGGCGGTGGGTACTTCAGCCCGGTGCCCGTGTTGAACAGGACAACCCGCTCCGTGCCGGACAGGAAGCCTGATCCGGCGAGCTGCGACAGCGCGGCGAAGGTGGCCGCGCCCTCCGGGGCGGCGTAGATTCCCGACAGCCGGGCCAGGATGCGCTGGGCCGCGACGATCTCCTCGTCGGTGACGGCGACGGCCGTCCCGCCGCTCTCGCGCACCGCGCCCAGGATGAGGTAGTCGCCGATGGCGGCCGGCACGCGGATCCCTGCTGCGAGCGTGCG
>Ga0299913_10005274_pt1 | contig 11008 bp, 11 predicted proteins | sample RVTome_9_FD_201360 | JGI IMG/M metagenome (GOLD analysis project Ga0299913, IMG submission 201360) | Soil microbial communities from uranium-contaminated site in the Upper Colorado River Basin, Wyoming, United States - RVT155D38 (version 2) ... | reverse complement strand
ACCGTGACGGCGGTTGCCGCGTGGGAGTCGGGGGCGAGTCCACTGGACGCACCGCCGGTGTTGATGGAGGACCTGGGGCGGCTGTTTCCCGCCATCGAACAAGTGGGAATTGCTGCCAGCGAGGGCCGCATGACCGATGCGGTTCGGGCCTTCCTCGCGGGCATCTGCAATGACAAGGAGATCGCTGCGCTGGAGGACACCGACGTCCACGAGCGCTGGGCGGACGGCATCCCTGACATGCTGGTCGGCTTCCAGAACATGCAGGCCGAGACCTCGCTCGGTTCGCTCGCACCCGAGGAGCTTGCGAAGATCACGGAACCCACCGCCTTCTTCGTCGCCGCCGAGACCCTGCTGGGTCGGGCCTTTCCGGCTGCCGCGGAGCACCTTGCCCGGCAGATGGATGGTGCTCAGGTGCGCGAGGTGGCCGGCGTGGGGCACTTCGCTCCGATCGTGGCGCCCGAGGTGGTCGCAGCCGAGGTCGCCGGGTTCTTCGAGTCGGTGCTGCAGCCGGCGTGATGCTGCGCAGCTGGTCAGGCGATCGCCCTATGACCAGAGTTGGTCCATCTCCTCCTGGTCGTAGTGGTGGCTCCAGATCTCAGTGAACCGGCCGTCTTCGATGCGGAGCACCATGGCCGCCCGCGCGTTGTCGAGCGCCTCCCCGTCGAACGTGCCGTGGACCTCTGCCAGCGCCACCGCGAACCAGTCATCGACGACGGTTTCGGTCGGCTGGAGTAGCGCGGTACCCCCGGATCGTTCGGCCAGCATGCTGAACATGCCGAACACCTTCTCCTTTCCTCGGTGCTCGCCCGACTGGGCATTGTTGCCACCGACGTGCCAGATCACGTCGTCTGAGAAGAGTTCGTTCAGGGTCGCCACGTCGCCGGACCCGGCGGCCTTGAAATACTGGGTCAGCAGTTCCTCGTTCGGATGAGTCATCCTGATCCTCTCCTTCCTGGGATTAGACTCGTCTCGGAAGATCTCCCGGACAACCGATGTGCGCGTTGCTCGGAGGAAGTGGGCCCCATGACCGGAAAACCCGGGCGCCCGCCGGAGGACCGGCTGAAGCGCCAGCAGGAGATCTACCTCGCCGTCGCGCCACTCATCGAGGAGTACGGCGCACGCCGCCTCACCCTGCGGCAGGCCGCGCGGGCCGCGCAGATGAGCCTCGGTGGCCTGCAGCACTACTTCCCGACCAAGCGGGATCTGGTCCTGCATGCGCTCAAGCCAGAGGCAATGGATCGAATCTGCGCCGACTTCTCCGCAAGGCACACAGATCTGGAGCGCAACCAGCCTCGGCGCTACCTCGCTACGCAGGCCGACTTCATGGCACGACAGTACGACTTCATCCGACCGGCATACCAAGCCGCACAAGAACTCGGCCCCGAGCACGCGAGGCGCCAAATCGAGGCGGTGATCGACGGACGGCTGAGCTCCTGCGTGGGGCCGCTGCGCCACGCGTTTCCCGAGTGCACCGAGGCGGAGATTCACAGCATGGGCCGAAGCCTGCGGCGCACCTTCCTCTCAGCGCTCATCGACCGCACCGTCACTCCGGAGGAGTTGCGGGAGGAGTTCCTCGCACTTTTCCGGGGCTGGTCGGTCAGTTCGCGTGGCTCCCGACGACCGAGCGACCGAAACGTCGAAGCCCGCGGGTGACGTGGAGCCCGGTATGGCGCCGATGACCTCGTCACGCACGGGCAGCCCGGTGATGGTCGGCCGTCAGGATGAGTTGCGCACGCTTGAGGCTTTCCTCGGTGACCTGACCCGCGGACGGGGCGGATCGGTGCTGGTCAGCGGGCGCGCAGGCATGGGGAAGACCCGGCTGATTGCGGAGGCCGGCCGACGATCCACTTGCGGTGGCCGATCCGCCCTCGTACGAGAGGTCGCCCTCGTTGCCGTGGGCCGCGCCGCCCTGACCCGGAACTGCTGCCCCGGCGATGCGCCCATTCCAGCCCAGATTGACGCAAGCATCGACATGAGTTCCTCAGCAATCCCATTGCCGAGCCGGCCACGAACGGCCGCCTGAAAGGAGAGTCCCCTGGGGTGGTGGGATTTGAGGTCCAACGGCGGGGCTGCGTGAAGTAGGCGGCCATCGGCGGGATCTTCGGTGTGAAACGACCAAGTCACGCACTGAAGGAGACCACCGATGGCCTTGTCCCAGTCTGCCCTGTCCGAGTTGCTCGAGGCGTTTTCCGCACCGGCGATGGCGTCGACATGATCCGTGAGTCGGTTCGCACCGTGCTTCAAGAGCTCGTCGAGTTCGAAGCCGCGTCGGCGCGGTCCTGATCGACATGCACGACGAGTGGATCGCCGGCGACCGCCGCTACCTCTCAGAGGAGTCCATGGCCCTGCTCACCGCGACCATAAATAATGGTGACCACGCCGCCATCGAGAGCGGCGAGTAGGGCACCGGGGAACAACCCCTCAAAGCCCACCACCCCGCGGGGCGCTGCCCGCCTGAACCGCGCAACTAGCGCACGTTCGAGCGCGTGAAGCCCGCCTCGTGCACGGGCATCTTCGTGACCTCGAGCTGGGGGTCAGCCCACTTCGCGAGTTCGGTGCCGAGGGCGTCGGAGATGGTCCCGTAGAACTGCTCCTTGAACGATGCGTCGAGGAACTCGAACGCCGTGGCGAAGTGCTTGATATTGACCTGCAGATGGAACTCCATCGAGGCCGAGTCGGGGTGCACCTGGATCACAGTGAGCTTGCTGCCCTCCTCGTCGAGGAAGCAGTGGAAGGCGATCATGCGCGGCTCGTTGGTCTCCACGAAGTCGACGAGCTCCGCGATCCGCTTGCGGGCCACGTCGAGCTGGCCGGGCTTGATCGGGTAGGTCCCGAGGTAGATGAGCGGTCCAGTCATGGGTCTCTCCTTGCCGGTCTGGGGTGGCTGCTCGCGCCGCCCGTGGGGAGTTCTGAATGCCATACTGAAGCCGATCGCTAACGACCCGCTAACGGGTTGGAGGACGTCATGGAGTTCCGGCTCCTGGGGTTGATGGAAGTCCGGGGCGCAACCGGGCCGATCGAGCTTCCCTTCGGCCGCAGCCGTGCCCTGCTGGCGATCCTCGCCCTCCACTCCGGCCAGCCCGTCGCCGCAGCGCGGCTGATCGACGAGTTGTGGGGCGGTACGCCACCGGCGACCGCCGCAACTGTCGTGCACGGACACGTCTCGAAGCTCCGCAGGGCTCTGTCATCCGGGGGCGAGGACGGCTCGAGCCTCCTCGAAACCGTCGGCAATGGCTATCGCCTGACGTTCGATGCCGACTCCGTCGACGCCATCCGGTTCGAGCGGATGGTGGACCAAGCCCGAAGTGCCGAGGCGGCGACGCGAGCCGGCGTACTCGCTGACGCCCTGGCGCTATGGCGCGGGCCGGCGCTGGCCGACTTCACCTACGAACCCTTTGCCCAGCGCACAATTCGCGCCCTGGAGGAGTCGCGGATCCAGGCGGGCGAGGATCTCCTCGAAGCCGAGCTGGAGCTGGGCCGCGCAGGCGAGATTGTCCCGAGGGTGCGCGACCTTATCGAGGCACACCCGTTCCGCGAGCGCCTGCATGGTCTGCTCATGACCGCGCTCTATCGGTCCGGCCGCCAGGCTGAGGCACTGGCCGCCTACGCCGCGGCCCGCGACCTGCTCGTCGACGAGCTCGGCATCGAACCCGGGCCTGCTCTGCAGTCGCTCGAGGCTGCAATCCTCCGCCAGGACGCCTCACTCGAGGCGCCGGCCCGAGAGGTGAGTGCGCCGCCAAGCAGCGAGGAACCCGGATGGCTCCCACGCGAGCGTCGTCGCGTCACCGTCGCGGTCGTCGACGTCGCGCCCGCCGCGGATGCAGCGGCTGACCCCGAGCAGCTGGCCGACGTGGGAGCCGGGGCAGCGCGGACCGCCACCGAGGTGCTGACCAGTCACGGGGCCCGGGTGGAGAGATCGCTCGGCGACGAGCTGATCGCGTTCTTCGGCTTCCCGGTCAGCCACGAGAACGACGCCCTGCGAGCGGTGTGCGCCGTGCTCGACGTACGGCTGGAGGTTCAGTCGCACAACCCCGGCCACAGTGTCCGACCAGAGACGCAGGCTGGCATCGAGACCGGCGACATCGTCGTCACTGGCCCGGGCGGGGCCTTGCCTGACATCGTCACCGGGCCGGTCATCTCGACCGCGCGCCGGCTCGCGCTGGCAGCGGGGGACGGCGACGTGCTGCTCGGCCCAGGGACGCTCCCGCTCGTTCGCGGGTCGGTCATCGTGAAACCGGCCCACAACGCGGGCGGCTGGCTGGTCCTGGAGTTGGCCCCGAGCCTCGTGCCAACTCCGCGCGCCCCCGACGCACCGATGATCGGGCGGGACAACGAGATCAGCCTGCTGCGAGCGGCGTTCCGCCTGGCCGTGCGGTCGAACGCTCCGGCGCGTGCCACCGTGGTCGGCGACGCGGGGATTGGCAAGTCCCGCTTGGCCCGCGAGGTCGTGGCGTCGATCGGCGCGGATGCACAGGCGATCACGATCCGCTCCACCCCTCTCGACGACGCGCTCGGCTTCCATCCCGTGCGCCAGGCCCTAGTAGAGGCCGCGGGAGCGCTCGGCTGGCGCGGCCTTCATGCCGTGCTCGCGGGCGACGGCGCCAATGCCGTTGACGAGGTCGCTTCCGCCGTCGCGCTTCGCTGCCCACCCGCAACAGCAGACGAAGTGGCGCCACCGCTGATCCGCCTCCTCGAAGCGCTCGCCCGGCAGGCGCCGCTCGTTGTCGTACTCGACGACCTGCATTGGGCCGACCCCGCATTCCTCGAAGTCGTCGAGCTGCTTGAGGAGATGGCGGCGAGCGTCCTGCTGCTCGGGCTGACCCGCCCGGACGAGAGCGCCCGAGTGACAGGCGGAGACGTCCTGCAGCTCGCACCGCTCGACGACTCCGACGTCGTGCGGCTCGTGGTCGATCAGGGCGGCCCGGTCACACCCGCCGCGCTGAACCGGATCGTCGGCCTCGCCCAGGGCAACCCGCTGTATGCCGAACAGTTGTTCGCCGCGAGCGATGATGGCGAACTGCCCACGATCCCGGCGTCGCTCGTCGGGCTGCTGTCGATGCGTCTGGACCGGCTCGGCCCGGGGGAACGCGATGTCCTCCGCTGCGCTGCCGTAGGTGGCCTGGACGTCGATCTCGAAGCGTTGCACGATCTGCTCCCACCCGAGGCTGGCCCCTTCATCGCAACCCACCTCGAGGCGCTAGTGGCGAAGCGCTTCCTCGACCGGGTTGCCGGCGGCGGGCTGAAGTTCACGCACGTCCTCCTTCAAATGGCGGCCTACCAGAGCCTCACAGTGCCGGACAGGGTCCGGTTGCAGGCCGCGTTCGAGGCACGTGGCGCTCGACAGTCTGGGCCTCCGGTGATTCCCTCGAGGTGAACAAGGCGTCACATCGGCCTGGGTCACACGGCCCGGTTCTGGCCGGCTGACCGTCCGGGTCTGACCCCGCCGCGTCCGGCCGGTGAGGAGCCGGGACCTACACGTTCACCGCCGGGAACGGTGACCAGCTCGTGGCCGACCACACCGGGTTCTCGACGCTGGTCGGACCGGGCAGCGTTTCACCAGTGCTCATATGGCGATCCTCGAACGGTGTGTTTCACCGCGTAGGCGTGGCGAGAACTTTGCATCCTGCTCGCCGTTGCCACCGCCTGGTTAGGGTGCAGGATGTTCGACGAAGCCTCCGCCCGAGTCGCGATCCTCGACTATCGTCGAGGGGTGGACCAAGGGGTGGCTCCGCCGCAGATCCGTACCGCGGAACTGGCTGCCGCGCTGTGCCTGGCGACCGACCTTGGCATGGGCCTGCCCCTGGAGTACGGGCTGAAGACCACCCTGGTCGCGATGCGCATCGCCGATCGGCTGGACCTGGACGCGGCGACGCGCCGCCAGGCCTACTACGTCAACATGCTGTTCTATGGCGGCTGCACGGTCGACGCCGAAGAGCAGATCGCCTACTTCGAGGAAGGCGCGCTCCAATACCTGCAGCCGGTGATGTTCGGCACGCCTCCCGAGGGCTTCAAGCCGCTACTGCAGGCGCTGGGGGCCGGTGAAGGAGGAGCGGTACGGCGTACGGTCCGTGCCGCCCGCAAGGTGCCCGGCGCTTTCCGCGGGCAGAAGACCCATCTGGTCGCGATGTGCGAAGTCATTGGTCTGTTAGCCGACAGTCTCGGCCTGCCGGCCGAGGTCACCGGGCAGTTCCCGATCATGACCGAGCGCTGGGACGGCATGAGCCCGCTGCGGCGGGCCCGCGGGGACCAGGTGCCGGTGGCGGTGCACGTCGCCCACGTGGCACACGACGCGGCCTTCCACGCCATCGACCGGGACGTCGGCGAGGTTGCCCGGGTGATCGGGGCGCGATCCGGGCACGCGTTCGACCCCGCTGTCGCCGACGCGTTCTGCGAGGCGCCCGAGGACAACTTGGCGGCCGCTGAGGTGGACTCCGTCTGGGACGACGTCCTCGAGGTCGAGCCCGCACCGCACCACCCGGCCCCCGACGTCGACACCAGCCTGGCCGCCTTCGGTGCCTTCGCCGACCTGGTCTCCCCGCACCTGCTCGGGCATTCGAGTGCTGTCGCAGATCTGGCCGCGCGCGCGGGCAAGGAGCGCGGGTACGACGAAGAGGAGATGAGGCAGGTACGTCGCGCCGGGCTGATCCACGACCTCGGTCGGGTGACCGTCCCCTACCGGGTATGGCAAAACCCCGGCGCGCTCTCTGCGGACGACTGGGAGGCGGTGCGGCTGCATCCGTACCACACCGAACGGGCGCTGGACCGGTCGCCGTACTTGAGGTCACTCGCCCGCGTGGCGGGCTGTCACCACGAGCGATTGGACGGCACCGGCTACCACCGGGGCATGCCGGCAGCCGGATTGGAACCCGAGGCCCGGTTGCTCGCCGCAGCCGATGCCTATCGGACCAAGATCGAGTCGCGGGCCCATCGGGCCACCTTCTCACCGGAGGCAGCCGCGGCGTACCTGCGAACCGAGGCCAACGACGGCCGACTGGACGCCGACGCGGTCACCGCGGTGCTGACCGCCGCGGGCCACCGGCCCGGGCCGATCAAGCGCCCCGGAGGGCTCACCGACCGCGAGGCACAGACCCTCGTGCTGATGGCCGAGGGCCTGGCCACGAAACAGATCGGGCGAAAGCTCGGCGTGACGGCGAAGACCGCCGACCAGTACATACAGCGGACCTACGCCAAGATCGGCGTCTCCACCCGGGCGGCCGCGGCCGTCTACGCCATGACGCACGGTTACACAACGTGGGAGAACTCCCACTCGTAGCGCCCGGGCAACGCTCCTAGCGTCGCTGGTATCGCCGACAACTGCTAGGAGGCAGTCATGACTACCACACAGACCACGGACCGATGGCTGGTCCGCGCCGGGTGGGCAGGGATCGTCGGGCCGGTTCTGTTCTTTGTGACCTGGATGGCGCAAGAACTCTTCCTGACCGAGGGCTACGACCCGCTCGCGGAACCCGTCAGCGCCCTCGCGGCCTGGCCACACGGCTGGGTGCAGACCGTCAACTTCGTCGTATTCGGCCTACTCACTTTCGCATTCGCGGCCGGCCTTCACCGCGGGTTGGCCCCGTCCCGGTTCGGCGTCGTCGGTCCGGCGCTCTTCGCAGTGACCGGACTCGGAACACTCTGGGGCGCCGCGTTCCCGATCCGCATGGACTCAACCGGTGTCACCTACGACCCCGGTCTCCATGTCGTCGGCGGCATGATGTTCTTTCCTGTCACCGCGCTCGCCCTGATCGTGATCTCGTTCCGGGTGGCACGGGACCCCGACTGGGCCCACCTGGCGATTCCGGTACGGATCGCCGGGATCCTCATGATCGCGATGATCCCGCTGATGGTGGCCTTCGTCGGGCCCGAGGAGGCGCCGCTGCACGACTGGTTCGGCCTGTTCCAGCGGATCCTCGTGCTCGGGCTCATCTTCCCCGCCCGCATCGCACTGTCGTACCGGCTGCTCCGCACCGGCCGGAGCAGCCAGCATGGTGTCCCGCCGTCGGGTCAGCCCCGCTCAGCCCGGGAGTGGAGCTCGTAGAAGCTGAACCCCAGGTCCCCCACCGCCGCCCGCACCTTCTGGTCCTGCGGGTTACCGAGCGCGACCACGAAGTCGAAGTCGAGGACCTCGCGAGCCCGGTCAACCACCCCGCTCTCAGTCATGACCTCCAGGTGCCGGCGGATGGCTTCGTCGCCGGAATACTCCTCGTGCATGATGAACCGTGAGGTGTCCTTGTCGATGTAGCACTCGTACATCTTCGTGCCCGGCTCCCGTTCGTTGACGAGCGAGACCGAGTCCTTCCACAGGACCTCGAAGGCCTCGAGATCCTTGATGGTGCCGCTGGCAACCATCACCGTGCGTGTCATGCCCCTCTCCTCCTCTGAGATGTGCTTCGAGACAGGAATGACGCTACGGATGAGCCAGGCGGACCTCTTCCGTCTCAGCACCCAAATCGGCTGGGCCCCGCCCTACCGGCACGTAGTCGGTCAGCTCGACAGGATGTAGGCGACCGCAGCGGCGCGTGCCGACCGGCCGGACACCCCGAGCTTGCGATAACAGTTCGAGAGGTGACGCTCGACGGTCCTGGTGCTGAGGTGGAGCTCACGGGCGATGTCCTCGTTGCTCCTTCCGGCAGCCGCGAGGCGGAGCACCTCGTTCTCGCGGGTCGTCAGCTGCTCCATGGCCGGTTGCGCACCCGTGACCGTACCGAGGTCCGGGCGCATGAAGTCCTGGACCGCAGCCACGAACCCCGGCCACTCCGGGTCGTCGGCGAGCAGCAGATGGTTCTCGCTCTCCATCGGGTGAAACCGCGCCCCGGGGATCTGCGCTGCCAGTCGGCGGCCTTCCGCGAACTCGTTCATCCGGTCGCCGCGGGAGTGCAGCGCCAGCGTCGGGACGGCCACCCGCGACAACAGATCAGTGACATCCGTGGTGCGCCGGGCCAGGCCCGTCCGGATCGCCGTCTCCGCCGAGGTACACCGTGGCAGCAGCTCATCGATCCAGCGCTTCTGCGCCTCCGTGGCGGACGGGAGCAGGTTCTCGCTCATGACGTGGCGAAATGAGGAGCTCGGTCGATCCCATCCCGCCCTGACCAGCTGGATGTAGGTGTCGAAGACCGTGTCCTCGTCGTCGCTGCGGGTAGGCGTTGCGTGTGCGTCGTACAGGAGCAACCGCGTCACCCGTTCGGGGTGATCCACCGCGTAGGTGATCGCGACGGGTCCTCCCTGCGACGTACACATGAGCGCGAACCGGTCGAGGCCAGCAGCGTCGGCCACGGCCTCGAGATCGCTGACCCTCGCCTCCAGCGACACGTCGACGGGGTTCCAGTCCGACAGCCCGAATCCGCGCTCGTCGTACCGGATCAGGGTCACGAACTTGCCGAGCGCCGCGACGAAGTGTGGCCACATGGGGCCGTGCAGGTCGTACTGGAGACTGCTGATCCAAGCCTTGGTCACCAGCAGCGGCGGGCCGCTACCCGAGATGGCATACGCGATCCGGGTGCCGTCCGGAGAACGACAGAAGCCGAGCTCCTGCTGGACACCGGCCCGACCGCTCATGCCGCTCACCCCTCCAGGTCCCAGCCTAGAGTGCAACCACCGGATCACGCGGTGGCCCCTTCATCCACCACGACCGTGGACTTGACCGTAACGCCCAGCAGCCGGATCACACGGTGCGACAGAGCGGGAGCGCCGCAGCTGCGACCGCCTGGGCTTGTTGGCCCCATAGGCGGCGGGTTTCGCACGAGACCTGGATGGCTGCCTGCTCGATGGTTGCGACCACACGCTTGGCGTCGCGGCCGACGATCTTCTCCTCGAGAGTGCGGGTGTCGGTGCGCATCGGTCCTCCCAAGGCGGGTCTCGTGGGAGGATCCGCACTCCACCCTGTCGCCCGTCTCTCCAATAGCTGAGCATGAACGACAGGGGCGTGCGGCATTTTCCGAGACACACCCTCTTGAGCGGTGTCAGCTGGTAGATCCCGGCTGCGATGAGGAGTCCGCCCGCCACCCGAGGAACGTTCTCTCTCATCCACACCGAGTCGTCGGCGACGGCACCAAACAGGACGGCCACTCGGCTTGCCGTCGATCGAGCTGCCCGTTGCCCCTCGTGCTCGGTGGCCTGCGGTGGGTGGCCGGCCCGGTTCACCCGTAGTGACCAGCCTGGGTGGCCCCTCTTCGTCTTACGGAGCGTCAGGAGCCTGCATAGTCTCGAAAGCCTTGAAGGGCGAGAGCAAGGGAGTGGATCGGCATGACCTGGACAATGACGAAAAAACTGCCACGGCCAGCGCTGGCGGCGGTCACTGGGATCGGGGCGGTCCTGCTGGCTGCGGTTGCACCCCCGGCAGCGGTCGCAGCACAACCGGACAAGCAGCCTCTGTTCGCCTTCGACACCGGGGAGCCGATCACCGGCGCGTTCTCGATGCTGAGTCGCAGCGACGACGCGGTCACCTCCAAGATCCGCTCCTCCACCACTCCCGGCCACGCGGTCACGTACTGGTACGTGATCTTCAATCTTCCAGAGAACTGCAACACGGACGCGTGCGGCGAAGACGACATCTTCGTCGACGGCGACCCAGGCCAAGGGTTCAACTTCGCCCAGATCGAAGCGGCCCGGATCTCCGTGGTGTACGGGGGGGACGGCGACGTCGTCAACGCGGGCGGGCGGGTGGCACTCGACGGCGGGCTGGCGGAGGGTGAGGTCCCGACCGGCAGCGTCCCGGTGGTGGTTATCGGAGACCCCGCCCACGGGGCACTCGTGCCAGGTCCGGTGACCGGGTTGGAGGATGCTCAGACGGCGGAGATCCACATCGTTCTCCAGGATCATGGTGCGGCGCAGACCGACCCTGACCTGCTTGAGCAGCAGCTGTCCGGCTTCCAAACTGCCTGCAACCCGGACTGTACGGACGTCCAGTTCGCCGTCCACAAGTAGGCAGCTGACTGCGTAGCGCTCGCCGTACGGCGAGCGTTCACCATCGAGGATGGGCGAGTTGGCGGTTGGCGGCCAGAGCCGCAGT
>Ga0299913_10005273_pt1 | contig 11009 bp, 10 predicted proteins | sample RVTome_9_FD_201360 | JGI IMG/M metagenome (GOLD analysis project Ga0299913, IMG submission 201360) | Soil microbial communities from uranium-contaminated site in the Upper Colorado River Basin, Wyoming, United States - RVT155D38 (version 2) ... | reverse complement strand
CAGCTCCTTACGTACGACGTCGGAATTGAGTACCTCCAATCCGCATGTCTCTCCCAAAGTCCTGGCCCCTGTGGACTTTCCAGATCCCGGAAGACCTCCAACCAACACCAAATGGACTCGGCTTGCGACGAGGTGCTCCACAGAAATTCGCAGGAGCATGTGGGCTTGCACAGCTGCTTGTTGGTCCTCCTGGTCAGCCCGAATGCACGCAACTTTTGCTCTGACGAGCGCTCGATAGGCGATGAAGTGGTCAGCCAAGGAGGCGGGAAACTTGTCCCCGCTCTCCTTTATATATGCGTCTAGGAGCAATCTAGACAGGTCCGGGGCCCCTAGGCGTTCCAGATCCATAGCGAGACAGCTGACATCGTCAAGCATATCGACGTGCCTGAGGCGCTTATCGAACTCGAGCGCGTCGAGAATGCGGGGCCCGTCCTCAAGCAGGTAAATGTCGTCGGCAAGGAGATCCCCGTGGCCGTCCACGATCCGACCTTCGCCGATTCGTCGTTCGAAGAGAGGGCTGCGACCAGCGAGGTAGCGTTTCGCTAGCCGCTCCCCCAGTTCCAGCTGCTCGGGATCCAGGTATTGCTCGGCATAAGGCCCCACTTCTTCGAAATTCTTTTCCCACCTTTTAAGCAAGGCGTCCCGCCTTCCGGCCCCGGAGATGAGATCCGATCGAGGAGCGACTCTGTGAATCTCACTGATACATCGGGCGAGCTGCTCGATTTCAACCTTTGAAACGGCGCCCTCACGGACCAGGCTGGATAGACGTTTCTCCCCAGGCATCCGCTTCATCACAACCAGGTGATCGCATGCCTCGCCGTCGGTTCCGATCAGATCGGCGACTCCGAGATAGATGTCTGGAGCGAAGCGACGGTTTACCTCGACCTCCTCGAGACAGGCCCGCAGGCGGGCCTCCCTCGAGGAAAAATCCAGGAAGCCCGTCTTCACAGGTTTCTTTAGCTTGTAGGCGCGATCACCCACCAAGAAAACCGTCGAGATGTGAGTTTCGAAGACTCTCGGCTCTTCAATCTTGGTAGCCATCGGCCCACCCTTTAGTTCAATCGGCGAGGATCCGCGACATCACTTTCAAAGCTGCATTCATCGCTTCCCAGCCCGCCCCGGCATGGAAGGGTCTCCCTGCCTTGAACTGGAGAGGTAGATAGATGCCGAGGGCCTTCTTGCCCAATCTCCAGATCTTTCCGGTGCCGACTTTGTAAGCGTCGTCCGCTCCGGGCCGGACCTCGATGGGTGTGTCGGGGTTCCCGGTCAGCTGGAGTGGAACCTGCGCGAAGGTCGCAACGTCGAGCATCTCCATAACGCACATGCTTATGGGGTCAAACGCTGCACGAATCTTCGTTCCCGAAACCTGGTGAGCGATGTGGTCTGCGACCGCGTCAGCCTGGAGGAAGGCGAGAAAAGCCTGCTTCACGGGAAAGTCCCCGGCATCGCCCGGTGCGTAAATCTCCGGATGTCCAGATACCTGACGGGTTTCCAGGTTGGTCGTGAGAAATCCCCGCTCATCTGATGGAAGTGCCGGATATTGCACCGCAGCAGCGTAGGGTGGGAATGAGATCAAGAGATCGTAGGAACGTGATAGCCCGCCTTTAAAGTCGACTTCATCCGGACGAACCTTTTCGACGATTTCCTCGGTATGCCCTTGGATCCCTCTATCGGCGAACTGTCCCAGTACAACATCGTTGAGGCGCGGGCCGAACGCCTGAATGAATGACTGCTCGTAGGTGGAGTAGGTGATGGAAACTTTCTCCCTCAAGTTCTGACGGCGGAGCCAGGTTTCGAGCATGAAAACGATCTCGTACAGAGGCCCGGAGCATTTGTTGTTGGGGGGCACGACGAACAGAACTTCCTGCCTGTCCCCGAGGAGTACTCGACTCTTCAGGGAGGCAAGACGACGACGGAGCTCATACATCTCGTTGGGCGTCCAGATAGTTGCGGCGTGATCCTCAAGACCAGGGATCTCGTCGGGCCGCATGGTCGCTCCGGTTGCGATCACTAGGAAGTCGTAAGCGACATTTGATCCGTCCTGCAAGTGAACCTGCTTCTTATTGGGATCAACTTCCATCACCTTTCCGTTGACGAAGTCGATGCTCTTGCGCTCCAGGGGGCGTTTCAGGCCGATCAGCAGAGGGTCGAGTTCACCGCCGAACGGTATATAGATCGTGTTCGGTTTGAAGAGAAACTCGACGCGGTCCGACACGATGGAAATATCAATGGAGTCTCCTAGACGCTTTCTCAACATGAATGCCGTTTCGAGGCCGGCAAAGCCCCCGCCCAAGATGACCGCACGCGCTTTAGCTTTCATGCTGTTCCCCCTGTTCTTGTCATGTATGGATTGAGAACATCGAGGTCGCTTTGCGACAGGTCGACCTTGATCTTCGAGTCGTCTTTGTTGTAGGTGAGCTCGTCGTTTACCTGCAGCACTCCGGGGACCCGTCGAACAAGGCGCAATGCAATCTTCTTGGTGCTTTTGCGGTCGGCTTCTCCACGGATGGTTGCCACGCCTTGATCAACCTTCACCTCGAGGTTCTCAAATACCTCTGGACCAAGAATCTCCAAGACCTCTAGGACATCTGATGCGATAGCCGAGTCAGCGCGACCCATGGCTCGGACGATGTCGGCCCTCGATACGATGCCTACCAGCCTTCCCCGACGATCAACCACAGGAACGCGCTTGACGCCTCTGTTCTCTATTAAGGATGCGGCCTCCCAGATGCTCGCGTCGGGTGAGACGTCAAAAATCACCATCGTGCTCATGACGTCGCGAACCAATGGCCCCCAGGGCGGGTGCATCGGTCTGAAGTTCCTGGTGTTGACCAAGAAGTCGAGGATCGAGCGCCGCCTCTTCGGAAACACCGGAGCGACAGCGTGAAGGATGTCGGACTCGGAAACCATGCCAATCACTTCATCGTTCTCGACAACTGGCGCTCCGCTGATCCTGTTTGCGGCAAGCTTGGCTGCCGCTTCGTGGATGGTCTCTTCAGGAGACAGACTGACCACAAGTCTGGTCATTATTTGTTTAACTCTCATTTCGTTCATCGGTTCGACCCTCCCAAGTAGCTTTGCGTGTAAGGATCGCCCGAATGAGTGAGGGGGAATAGGGCCGTTGGTCTCTGTTCAAAGGGGCCATAGGTCCTCGCAGATGCTTAAGGGGTGCTGAACTCCTGGAGGGAGAGATAAGACTCATCCTCCTGCGCGAAGTGAAGACGCAGAACCGCGTGAAGCCCGTATAGGATCCTGCGGATGTCCCCGATGTCGCTCGGGCGTGGGCCGCCGGCTGGAAGATCCTTGAGCAGCTCCAAATAGAGTCGGCCCAGGTGTCTGATCTCTCGATGCGCTCGGATCATCGTCGCAGTGGGGTCAGAACCACCCACCAGGCGCGCGACTGCCGGGTAGAAGAGGCTCTCTTCCTCAGCCTCGTGAGGAAGAAGCTCTTCCGCCAGGAATTCACCGATACTTCTTAGTTCCAGAAGGGAAGCTTCAGGAGCCAAACCATCGATTCGGTCGGCGACCAACCGGAGTCTTTCGACCTCCGGCAGGAGCAGCCGGTGTTGGAGTCGGAAGCGTTCTCCAATTTCCGGCTCTGAAACGACCTGCTTTCTTCTCCCTCCTCCGAGGGCGCGAAGAGCATTCAAGATAACCGCGACATCTATTGCCTCTTGAACCATCGCGCCGGCGACGGGAACCAGTAACCCTGCCCCGGCAAAGACCATCCCCACAGTCGAGAGTGCCATGCCCGCGATAACGCTCTGCAGCGCGATGCGACGAGATCGCTGCGCGATGCTGATGGCCTCTGAGAGACGGTCGAGTCGGTCGACAGTGAGTACCACATCGGCAGCTTCAGAGTGAGCGGCGCTCCCGCGTGCTCCGAGTGCGACTCCGACATCAGCGGCTGCAAGAGCAGGCGCGTCGTTTATTCCATCCCCAACCATGACTGTCTTACCGTTGGCCTTCTCCGCCATTACAGCGTCGACCTTTTCTTGCGGCGAGCGTTCCGCGAGAACCTGGTCGACCCCCACCGCGTTTCCCACTGGATCGGCCACGTCGGGGTGATCTCCCGTGACTAATACCACCCGGCGGATGCCGGCGCCCCTTAGGAGTCGAATGGTCCTCGGCGCGTCCGATCGTAGTGGATCATCCAGGATGAGCACGCCTCCTGCGGCTCCAAGAACATTGACGAACACATTTGCCTTTCCCTCGAGAGTGGCTCGACGGCGTATGTGTTTCAGTGGGGCCGCCAATTCCTCTTTGAACGCCCAGTCCGCTCTCCCGACGCGGACCTGACGACCGTCTACCACTCCCTCGATGCCCGTCCCCAGTTCCTCCTGCACTTGGGTTGGTAACGAAAGCGCGAGGCCCCTATCGCGCGCTGCCTTTACGATTGCCGCCCCGTACGGGTGATGCGAAACCTGGTCCAAGGATGCCGCCAGCCGCAGGAGCTCTGACGAATCGAATTCGAAGCCCTCGACCATCGACACGATCGGGGTTCCTTCTGTAAGAGTCCCGGTCTTGTCCATCAATAAGATCTCAGATTGGGCCAGAGCCTCGAGAGCACCACCTCCTTTGATTACTGCACCCCTCCTTGCTGCTCTGGAAATCCCCGACACCAGCGCGACCGGTGCAGCGAGGATGAGCGGGCAAGGAGTAGCGACAACCACCACCGCCAAAGCGCGCACAGGATCACCGGAGAAAATCCAAGCCGCACCCGCGGCGACCAAGGTTATGGGAAGGAAGATGACGGCAAATCGATCCGCCGTCCTGGCGAATGGACCTCGGGAAGCTTGCGCCTTTCGAACGAGATCGATGATGGCCGCATACGTACTCTCTTCTGCAGTAGCGGAGGCAATCAGGTCGAAGGGACTGCCTGCATTGACCGTGCCGCTTCTAGCGGAGTCCCCATCGCCCTTTTCAACTGGCCTCGACTCTCCGGTGAGAGTTGACTCATCAAGGACCGCCAAACCCGTGACTGTCCCATCAACCGGCACGACTTCGCCAGGCTTAACCAACAAACGGTCTCCCGGTCGAACCTCGGAGACGTTGAGCGAAGCCAACGTACCGTTCTCGTAGCGATGCGCGACTTTGGGAGCTCTCTCCAGGAGGGCCGTCAGGTCTCGTTTTGCCCGGGCCGCAGCGTAGTTCTCGAGCGTAGTCCCTCCCGAGAGCATGAGTGCGATGACTGCTCCCGCTAGGTACTCCCCCAAGATCAGGGATCCTGCCATCGCCAGGAGAGCGATGAAATCTACAGCAACGCGTTTGCGCGCGATGTCGTGGACGATCGTGAAGGACAATGGAATAAGAGCGACCAAAATAGTCGTCGCCCATATGAAGTCAGTGGCCGAGGAGTTCCCAATTAGGTATGCGACCCCACCAGCGACAATGCCGACGAAAACCACCCCAAGGACAGCTCTATGCAAGAGATGCATCTTGGTTTCGCGTGATGGAAGGGGCGTGCCAGCTGGATCCGCGATTTTCTCCATGACAATCCCCCTTCCACGACATTTGTACCTCTTCAGCTTGCCCTCGAGATCGGCCAAACGTCCCGAAGTCACAGGGTCCTTCGGACCTGTTTCTTCCATCGCTGGGAACCGAAACTTTGTGAAAAGGATGGGAGGAGCAGATGAAAATCAGAGAAGTCACTTCTAGGAGCATTGTTGGCGCCGACGTCCATGACAACCTCAGAAGCGCAGCCGTACAGCTGGCTGGCAACGAGGTAGGGGCCTTACTCATCTACGACTCTCAGGGCCCGGTCGGAATCTTCAGCGAGCGTGATCTGGCTCAGGCGGTCGCGGATGGAGTAGAGCTCGAGGAAACGCGAGTTCGCGACTACATGACCCTGGCACCCGTGCGTATCAAGTCCAGTGCTCCGCTGGATGAGGGCGTGGCCAAGATGAGCGACCTCGGCGTTCGTCATCTTGCCGTAGTCGAGGATGGAGAGGTGGTCGGTGTGGTCTCAGCAAGAGACATCCTCAAAGCGCTTAACGCTGGCCATATCCTGAGTCTCACTGGATCCGGCGCACAATCGTGAGAGTCCTTTTCGTTAGCGAGGGACTCCCTCCTGCCGATCTCGGCAGAGCTCCGGTCCGATCAGTGAGCGATCACATTGCCCCGGCTTCTCCAGCAGCGCTTGTGGTGCGGAGTTGAATAACCAAAGCCATCCAAAGCTTCACTCCTCCGGAGCCGGCCCGGAGGCTCTGGCTCTAGAGATATAGGACGCCGCTTCTGCCCGCCTTGCCACCTCGAGCTTCTGCAAAATATTCGAGACATAGTTCTTCACTGTCTTCTCGGAGAGATGAATCGTTTCGGCGATCTGGCGGTTCGTTCGCCCTTCGGCGATCATGTCGAGGATCCTCTCCTCCTGAGGTGATAGCCGGGCGAGCTTGGGGTCTTTCTCTTCGAACTTTGCCTTCTTGAGCCTCTCCAAAACTCTTTTCGTGACGGTCGGGTCGAGAAGAGAGTTGCCAGCCCCAACTGAACGAATAGCTTCGATGAGGTCATGACCTCGAATCTGTTTTAGAACGAAGCCCGCAGCACCGGCCATTATTGAATTGAACAAGGCTTCATCATCCGAAAACGAGGTGAGCATGATTACCTGCGCCTCAGGGACTTGGTCACGGATCTCCCGGCATGCCTCAACCCCACTTCCTTCCGGCATGCGCACATCCATTACGATGACCCGAGGCAGGTGGATCCTTGCCAAGTCCACCGCCTGTTTCCCGCTGGACGCTTCAGCAATTACCACCATGTCGTCCTCGGCCTCGATCAAAACACGCAGTCCTTGGCGGACGACTTCATGATCATCGACAAGCAGCACTGTCAGCTTCTCCGTCACTTAATCACCTCTCTCACGCCCGATCGGAATACGCAACCGGTGAATCGTTCCTCTCGGCTGCCGTTCTTCAATCTCCATTGAGCCGCCCAGCCTGGCCGCTCGATCCATCATGTTCGTTAACCCTTGCCCTCTAGTAACAGTTTCTGGGTCGAAGCCGATTCCGTCATCTTCGATTGTTACCAGCACGTCGTCAGCTTCGAAACCTAATCGTAGAGCAACCTCTTTTGCCTGAGCATGGCGAGCGACGTTGGAGAGCACTTCTCTAATGATCTGGACGATGTGGACTTGCGCTTCTTCGCCAAGTGCTTCGCATGCCTCCTCATCCAGATCTACAGTGGTCTCCGCCAGCGTGTTGATCTCAAGTTCTCGCACCAGACCTCTTATCGCTTCTGCGATGCCCACTTCCTCAACGATCTTCGGCCGAAGCTCGAAGATGTAACCGCGAACGTCCCGAACGACATTGTCCAGCTCAGCTATCGACTGGTCGATCCGCTCTTTGGCTTTGTCAGGGTCTCGAGCCATCAGGGAGATCGAGCCCTGCAGGGAAAGACCGACCGAATAGATCGACTGGATGACTCCATCGTGGAGCTCTTTTGAGATCCGTTCCCGCTCTTCAAGGACGGCCAAGTCGCGCAGCGCTTCGTTGAGTCTTTCGTTTTCGAGCGCGATGGCCGCCATTCCGGCAAGCATGTCAAGAATCGTGAGATCGTCATCTGAAAATCCCCGGCCCCCTGCTCGCTCATAGACCGCAAGCACACCTACCCCGCGTCCCTTGACGATGAGTGGCGCGAAGGCTCCGACCTTCGGGTGTCCTAGCAGCTGCCGGGTTTCGGCGTCTACCTCTGAATCTTCCGACAAGTCTTCAACCCGTTCACTCTTCATGCGACGAATGACAGCGTGGGACTTCGATGTGCCGGCGGGGATCCGCTTCCCCCGAAGATCCGCTGCAACTTGGTCGCCAACCGCCATGCGCACGGTTAGGTCTCCAGTGGCTTCATCGAGAAGCATGAGAGTGGAACGGGTTCCTCTGGTCAACACACGAGCCTCTTCCGCGACCGACCTGAACATCTCCTCGGCCGGGCTCCCGCTCAGCAATAGCCTCCCGATCACCTCCACCGAGGAGAGCTCCGCAAGGCGGTGAGCCAGCTCCTCGCTGCGTTCCTGCACCTGCCCGTAGAGCCTGGCGTTCTCGATGGCCACCCCTGCTTGCGCGGCGAAGACTAAGGCGAGCCGTTCATCGTCTTTAGAAAACTCAGCTGACCCGTACTTCTCGGTGAGGTAGAGCCTTCCGAAGATCCGGCCTCGGGCGACGATCGGAACTCCAAGGAAGGAATGCATCTCGGGATGGTGGGCAGGAAAACCATACGACCGGACATGTTCGGATATTTCTTTGAGTCGCAGAGGCCTTCCTTCCTCGATTATCGCCCCCAAAACCCCATGCCCTTCGGGAAGGTGACCGATTCTTCGCACCGTCTCCTCAGCTATACCCGAGTGCAGGAACTTCACCAGCGCTCCGTCTTCATCGAGAACCCCGACGGCTCCGTATTTGGCACCTATGACTTCCCGCGAGAGGTCGGCGATTCGCTGCAATAGCACGTCGAAATCCAGCTCCGCCGCGAGAGCCAGCCCCGCATCGATCAGAGCCGACAGCCGACGATCCGAGAGCTTTTCGTCCATCCTAGGATTCTAGGCTCACCGTATACGTCTTCGTTCGCCCTTGGTGATTCTCCTTTCAACCTGCCACTCGACGAAGAAGTCGATAGTCCGGACACGACGCTCGCGGGGGTTTCTCGAGTCATCAGCGCCAGCGTGCATCTTCTCCCGTGATCTCGCTATCTCCCCGCTCGGAGCGCTCTTTTCTGCATCGAGCACACCAGATGTAGGTTGATCAGATCCCACGGTTACCTACTTTCCGCTGGTCGGCCGGGGCCTGGGGGCCTGCTCCCATCCGTACTCCACTTCGGACGAAAATCCGTCGAGTTTGCTGACGGTGACGGGAGTCGTCCACACTTCTACCAACTCGAGAAGCTTCGCCCATCGCTCTTTCTGCTCCGGAGTCACGACCACCCTCACCGGAACGCCGACGTTGTCGAAATAGATGGCGTACTTCGAAAGCAGACGCCTGTGCTCTGGGAGATCAAGATCCAGCTGGAAGATCACTCCGTCGGCGTTCTCGACCAAGGGACAAGCGTCTCCGGTAAGGAGAGGGCAACCCCCTTCCCGGCGAGGTCCGATACAAAGTTCAACTTCGTGGCCGAGATTGCTATAGAAGTCGGCCTGATCCTCCATCGCTCTCGAATCGGGATTGTCTAGAAGAATCACTGGTGGTTTGGGCATGTTCCTCACCTCCTAGCAAAGAGCTTGATCTGAATAACCTCGCCGAAGAAGGGCCGAATGGCCCTTCTTCCTGAGGCCGAAGGGCGAGACCAAACGCCCCCCGGAGGTTGGGTCAATAGGCCCTTTCCTTGGTCTCATGCCAAAGTTGACAATTTGTTGGGACAAGAGAGTCTTTGAGAAAGCTGCCTATATGAAGCTGACTGGGTTGAAGAGCAGAGCTGCGCAGGGGGTGATATTGGCTTTGGGCGCGCCCGCTGGATGGCTGTCCATTCGCCTAATCACCGGTAGTGCGATCAAGACCGAGCTGGAGTCCAGCCTTCTGCTTTATGCATATCTCCTCGTGCCTACCACGATCGCTTTCGCCGGATTCGGCGCCGTGATCGGCATTCACGAGGACCGGCTCGAGGAGGCCAATTGGAAACTCGAGGAGCTATCTTTGACAGATCCGCTCACAGGCTTGAAGAACGTCAGGTACTTCCAGCTCAGACTCGAAGAAGAGCGCGCTGTTGCGGAACGACAAGCTACGCCCCTCGCAATGGCTGTGATCGACCTTGACCGATTCAAGAGAGTGAACGACCTCCACGGACATCAAGTGGGAGACGATGTGTTGATCGCGTGTGCTCGGGCAATACTCTCCGCGGCACGTAAGGGTGAGACAGCCGCGCGGATCGGCGGAGAGGAGTTCGCTCTCTTGCTGCCCGGTAGCGACGGAGAAGCCGCGTCGAGGGTCGGCGAGAGGGTGCGAAGCGCAATCGAAAGTGTATCAACGCCCACGGTCCGCGGAGATCTCGCCCAAGTCACAGCGTCGGTAGGAGTAGCCAGCAGTGCGGAGCTAGGTTCGATCGATCCTCGTCTCCTCCACTTCGCAGCAGACACCGCTCTCTACCGGGCCAAGCGAGAGGGACGAAACCGCGTGGCGTTGGCTCTTCCCTCGGATCTAGAGCGGCGCTAATCTGAAGTCAGCGTTCTTAGGAAGGGAAACCGGACCCCGAATCAGGCGTTGACCCTTCGCACCGTCTGGCCCGATCGAAAAGGAGGAGATTGTGCATCCCCATTTGCAAACAAGGGCTCACAGCCATCCCGTAAACGTAAAACATCTAGATGGCCGGACCACCGGCGAGCGAACGGCAGACGCCTTGGCTGCCCGGGTGGGTTCGTGGCCCTTCGTGTTAACGCAATCAACCATACTCGCGGCCTGGATCGCATACAACGGCTACGTCGCCGTGCAACTTCTCCAAGGAAAACCGTTTGATCCCTACCCCTTCATCCTGCTCAACCTGGCGCTCTCCTTCCAGGCGGCCTACACGGGTCCAATCGTCATGATGTCTCAGAATCGTCAGGCCACGAAAGACAGAGACATGGCCGAGCACGACTACGAGGTCAACAAGCGCTCCTTCGATCACCTGATTTGGCAAAACGACCAGATCATCCGGATGCTCGGTGCGTTGAAAATGAAACCGACTTCACCACCTCCATCATCGATCGCGAAGGACGTCTAAGACAGGAGAAGCTCGACTTCTTTGCCTTTCGTGCGGGCCTTCACGAGTCCTTTTACACGTCACCAAAGGACGGATCGATAGTCCATCTCACGGAGATTCCTCTCTCTATCGAGTGAGCTGACTTCGCCGGCGAAAGAATCAATTTGCTAATCAAGCCGTGATCCCCGCTAGGGGGAACGAAGCAGTATCCGCCGGGTCCGAGAATGCGGTCGTTCACACGACAACTTCCCTTCAATACCCAACCCCATCGCGACGGTCTCCCCAAAGAAACTTGCCCTGGACACCATTCCACCCGCGCATTGCTCGCCAGGGCCATGTAGACAATCGCT
>Ga0299913_10005272_pt1 | contig 11009 bp, 12 predicted proteins | sample RVTome_9_FD_201360 | JGI IMG/M metagenome (GOLD analysis project Ga0299913, IMG submission 201360) | Soil microbial communities from uranium-contaminated site in the Upper Colorado River Basin, Wyoming, United States - RVT155D38 (version 2) ... | reverse complement strand
GATTTGGGAGGCGGTCCTCGGGCCGCTCTCGATGGACTTCTCGACCTGGATCGCCGCCGGCCTCATGATCGTCGTCGGAGCGATCTGGGTGATCGTCTTCAACGCCGACGTCCTGCTCGGCATCGCCATGAGCCTCTTCGGCCGCATCCGCAGCCTCGCGCCCATCCTGAAGATCTCGATGGCCTACCCGCTGGCCAACCGGTTCCGGACCGGGACGACCCTGGCGATGTTCACCCTCGTCGTCTTCACGCTCGTCACCGGCGTCGCCTCGAACGGCTCCTTCGTCAAGGCCCTCTCGAACGAAGAGACCTTCGGCGGGGGCTTCGACGTCCGCGCGAGCTCCGGCGGCTCGACGCCGATCATCGACATCCAGGGGACCGTCGCCTCCGCGCCCGACCTGCGCGCCGAGGACTTCGCCGTCTCCGCGTCCCAGTCGTTCCTGCCGATCGAGGCGACCCAGGCGGGAACCGGGCGCGCGCTCGAGCCATACGTCGTGCGCGGTCTCGACCGGGCGTTCCTGACCAACACGACCTTCGACCTCGGCAAGATCGCGGAGGGCTACCGCTCATCCGCCGAGGTGTGGGAAGCGCTGGCCAGGCGGCCGAACCTCGCGGTCGTCGACAGCTTCATCGTCCCGCGGCGGGACAACTGGAACTTCGCCCCGCCCGGCGACTTCCGCCTGAGCGGCTTCTACTTCGACGAGGGCACGTTCGACCCGATCCCGGTCGAGGTCGAGGACCCGCAGACCGGCCGGACCGTCGAGCTGACGGTCATCGGGATCCTCTCGGAGACGGCTCCGCTCGAGATGACGGGCATCTCGACCTCGAAGAAGACCCTCGACGGGGCCTTCCCGGGCCGCGCCTACCCGACCATCTTCTACTTCGACCTGGCACCGGGCGTCGACGCGGCAGCCGCCGCCACCCGGCTCGAGTCCGCGCTCCTCGGCTACGGCCTGGAGGCCGAGTCGGTCCGTCAGGTGATGGAGGACGCCACCGCAGCCTCCGTCACGTTCAACCGGCTGATCCAGGGGTTCATGGGGCTCGGCCTGCTCGTCGGCATCGCCGCGCTCGGGGTCATCAGCGCCCGCTCCGTCGTCGAGCGGCGCCAGCAGATCGGCGTCATGCGGGCGATCGGCTTCCGGCGCGGGATGGTCGAGGCCTCCTTCCTCCTCGAGTCCTCGTTTCTGGCCGTCACCTCGATCATCGTAGGCACGGCGCTCGGCCTCCTGCTCGCGTGGAACATCGTCGCCGACACGCGGAGCCAGCCCAGCTGGTCGAACCTGACGCTCCACGTGCCCTGGCTGAACCTCGCGGTCATCTTCCTGCTCGTCTACGCCGTGGCCATGATCGCCACGATCGCCCCGGCCCGTCGCGCCGCGCGCGTGCAGCCCGCCGAGGCCCTCCGCTACGAGTGACCGAGCTCTCCTCGCTCACCCCGTTCGTGCTCGCGACGGCCACCAGCGTCAAACTCTGCGGAAAACCCGTAAACGGAAGGCGGTCGCTCCGCAGGGGGGGTCGGCGCGCCCCCTGATGCCGCAAGCGCCCCTCCCCGCCAAGCTCGACCCAGCGACTACGGAAGCACGGAAGGAGACGGAACCATGAACACGCGCAAGCTGCTCGAGTACGGGGGAATCCTCGCGGGGATCGTCCTCATCGCCTTCGGCATCGGAGCTCTCTGGCTGAGCGTCGACGCCCGCAGCACCGTCCAGGACGAGCTGGCCCGCGAGCAGATCGTCGGCGGCGACGACATGTCGCCCGCCGGCATCCAGCCCGGGATCGACGAAGCCGGCCTGACCGTGTCCGCGCCCGAATGCGACGTCGCCGGCGAGGAGATCGACACCGGCGACGAGGCGCGCTGCTTCTCCCAGTACATGCGGATTCACGCCCTCGAGTCCTCGGGCGGTCTGACCTACGCGCAGATGGGTCGCTTCCTCGCGGCCGACGACCCGGAGAACCCCGCCGGCACGAACGACGAGGCGGCGGCGCTCGCCGACGAAGAGGGGAACCCGGTCACGAATCAGGCCCGGAACACCTGGGTGACCGAGACCTCGCTCTCGACCGCGCTGAACCTCTCCTACATGGCCGAGCGGCTCGCGCTCTTCGGCATCGTCGTCGGCATCGCCCTGATCCTGGCCGGAATCGGCTTCCTGGTGCTCGCCATCGGCGGCGCTCTTCGCCACTCCGACGCCGTCGCGGCGACCGACACCACGAAGGCGGCTGGCGCTTCGTAGCCGCACCCTCGCCACCTCCCAGGCGAGGCGCCGGGCCGCCGGAACCCCCCGACCGGCGGCCCGGCTCGTTCCTCCGGGTAGCCTGAGAGCGTGAGCGCCGCCGAGCCCGAGACTCCCCGGCACGTCCTCTTCGGCGTGGACGTCGGCGGGGAGCCGCCGCTCCTCGAGCTCCTGGCCGACGCGCAGCACCACCTCCGGGAGCTGGCCGGCCAGTTCGGTCCCGAGCTGCCGGCCGAGGAGCAGCTCGTGCTCCTGGACGAGGCCCTCGACGAGCTCGACGCCGCCCTCGAGCGCGTCCGCGACGCGCGGACGAAGCTCGCCCGCATCGAGCTCAGGCTGGCCGCGTCCTACGAGAGTGCGGTCGCGCGCGTCCGCCAGACCGAGCGCGACAGCTAGCGCGACTCGGCCCAGTCGGCGGGCACGTCGCTCCCGCCCTCCTCGCTCACGCGCGCCCCGAAGCGGAGAAGGGCAGGGTGCGGCGAGATCTTTCCGGCGGCGAGCGACTCCCCCTGGCGGAACGTCGTCGCCCGCTCGAGGAGGCTCTGCGGGACGAACGAGAACACGTCGCCCACGTAGCCGAGGTCGGCGGTCGAGTTCATGCGCATGAGCAGGAGGTTGTCGCACTGGCCGAGCACGTTCTCGTGCACCTTCTGCGGCCGTTGCGTGGAGACGAGCAGGTAGAGGCCGAACTTCCGCCCCTCCCCGGCGATGCGGACCGCGTAATCGGTGGCGAGGGCGGTCAGCGGGTCGTCGGGCGCCGCCGGGCAGACGTTGTGGGCCTCGTCGACGACGATCAGTACGGGCGTGCGCTCGGCGCGCCGCTCCCAGAGCCGGGCGAGCACGCCCTGGGCGACGAGCGCCTGCTCCTCGCGCGTGCCCAGGGAGCCGAGGTCGACGACCAGGCAGCGGACGTCCGGATCGGCGGCGTCGCGGAGGATCGAGCCCTCGGCGCCCCGCGACCAGACCTGCCAGCGGAGCACGCCGAGGTTCATGGCCCGCTGCAGGAGCCGCTTGCCGTCCGGCGAGTCAGACGCGGCCAGCTCCTCCAGGCTCTCCGGCCGCCAGTGGTCGAGCGCCTGCGACAGGATCGCGTACTCCTCGCGGTCGCGGATCGGGTCGAGCCGGAGGACGGCCGCCTGCGCCGCCGGGTCGAGCTCCGGGAAGGCCAGCTGGAGCGGCGCGGTTCCGTCGGCCGCGCTCCGCACCTCGACCCGCGAGGCCCGGCCGCCGTAGCGGGAGGCGAGCTCGCCGTCCGCTCCGTCCCGCACCTGACCCAGGCGGACGAAGTCGGAGTTCGGGTCGAGGACGACGATGCGCAGGTCGGTCTCGAGCAGGAGGCGCTCCAGCACGAGGCCGAGCGAGTACGTCTTCCCCGAGCCGGACTGGCCGCAGAGGAAGGTGTGGCGGTCGAACCCGCCCGCGTCGAGGTCGAAGGGGACGCCGGGGGCGAGCACGAGCTCCCCCACCGCGAGCGTCGCCCGCCGGGGTCGCGTGCGCTCGAGCCACGCCCCGACCTCGTCCGGACTCGCCGGCCTGGCCGTGACGTCGTGGAACGAGGCCCCGTCGCCCTCGAGGACCACGCCCGCGCCCTCGGCGTAGCGGAGCAGCACGCTGCTCTGCGCCGACACCTCCTCGGCCAGCGAGACGGCCAGCTCCGGCCCTTCGCGGCTCGCCGACTCGAGCGTGATCACCTGGCCCAGCCGCGGCTCCCCGCCGTCCTCGAGGACGACGTAGCCGCCGGCCTGAAAGGCGAGGTCGTGGAGCGAGGCCTGGAACGTGAAGCGGCGCCCGTCCACGGAGGTGGCGAGCGGGACGACGCTCCGCTCGAGGTCGCGCCGCAGGCTCCGGTAGGTGTCGAGGCGCTCCTCGAGCCCGCCCGGCAGCTCGCTCACAGGCCGACCTCTGGCCTACGAGCGTGGGGAGGGTGTGTGACGCTCACGCGGTCTCCCGGCACTCGTCGATCGAGACGTCGAGGCCGGGCGCGCCCTCCTCGAGCTCCACGGTGCACGCGTCCTCGAGCACCTTGTAGCCGGTGACCACGCCCTCGCCGTGGGGCGTCGTGACGCGCCGGCCGACGCGCGGCGCGCGGTCCCGGAAGCTCTTGTAGAGAGGATGCTCGAAGGCGAGGCAGCAGCGCAGCCGCCCGCAGAGGCCGGTGATCCGCCCCGAGCTCATGGGCAGGTCCTGGTCCTTCGCCATGCGGAGCGTGATCGGCTGCTCGTGGGTCGGGTAGCGGCGCGAGCACTGGCCGTTGCCGCAGAGGCCGACGTCGCCGCAGAGCCGCGCGCACTCGCGCGGGCCGACCGAGCGCAGCTCGACGCGGCGGTGCAGCCGCTCGCGGAGGACGGACTGGAGCCTCGACGCGTCCGGCCGGTGCTCGGCCTCGTAGGAGAAGACGATGCGCGAGCCGTCGAAGACGAGCTCCGCGGCGACCGGCTTCAGCTCGACGCCCTGGTCGCGCACGAGCTGGCGAAAGACACGCATCGCCCGCTTCGCCTCCTCGCGGTTGGCCTCGAGCGTCTCGCGGTCGACGTCCGTCGCGCGGCGCACCACCTTCTTCAGCGGCGCGGCGGGCTCGTCGGCCAGCTCGTGCTTCGCCTGCACGACGCGCCCGAGCTCCTGGCCGCGCGAGGTCTGGCAGACGACCGTCTCGTTCCAGGCGAGCTCCAGCCCGCCCGGGTCGAACGAATAGACCTTCCCTCCGGGCGAGAACACGACCCCGACCGCGACCGTCATGGCTGAAGTGTGCCTCCCAGCTCGCGCCGGAGGCGGATGAAGAGCGCCTCGAGCGTGAGCCCCGGCTGGACGTTGAACTCGAACGAGCGCCAGACGTCCCGGACGGTCGCGGCCGCCTGCTCGGCGCCCGGCCCGCGCTCGGGAAGCCCGTCGGTCGCCAGCTCGGCGAGCCTGTCGGTGTTGAGGACCGCCCCTTCGGCCCCGGCGGCCACGACCATGAGGTCGCGGTACCAGCCCGTCAGGAGCTCGAGCGCGTCGAGGACCTCCTCCCGCTCGGCGCCGCGGCCCGCGCGCTTGCCGCGCTGCTCGGTCTCGCGCGGCGTCTCCGCCGGGAGCGGCTCCTGCTCGACGGCGGCGCGGACGCGCCCCGCCCGCTCCTGCGCGAGGTCGGTGACGGCGCGGGACGCCCGCCCGGGGTCGAAGGCCGGGTCGAGGTACACGGAGCGCGCCAGGTCGATGAGGCCGTCGCGCCGCTCGCCGGCGCTCGGGTCGAGCAGCCGCTCCGCGCGGTCGAGACGGCCCGCGGCGACCCGCGCGAGCGCGTCGAGCGGCTCGCCCTGGAGGCCGCGCGCGGAGAGGAACGCCTTGATCGCCCGCTGGGAGAGCCGCCGGAAGGGCACGAGCTGGCAGCGCGAGCGGATCGTCGGCGGCAGGAGCCCGAGCTCGTCCGCGACGAGCACGATCGTCGCGTACGGCGGCGGCTCCTCGAGGTCCTTGAGGAGCGCGTCGGCCGCGTCCTCGTTCAGCAGGTGGGCCCGGAGGACGAGGTAGATCCGCCGGTCGGCCTCGAACGGGCGCATGTGCAGGTCGCGGCGGAGGTCGCGGATCGGGTCGATGCGAATCTGGTCGCCGAGCGGCTCGAGCACGTAGAGGTCGGGGTGGATCCCGCGGGCGACGCGGTCGGGGTCGCCGAGGAGCTCGGCTGCGAAGGCCAGCGCGGCCCGGCGCTTCCCCACGCCGCGCGGGCCGTGGAAGAGGTACGCGTGCGCGGGCCCCTCCTTGAGGGCGGCGCGCAGGAGGCGCTTGGCCTCGTCCTGCTCAGGGAAGGTCTCGAAGCTGTCCACGGACGGTCTCGGCGATATCTTCGGCCTTTCCGTCCCCGGACACCACCACGACCCGCTTCGAGAAGACGCGCGCGATCTCGCGGTAGGCGCGGTCGACCTCCTCCGCGAACGCGGCGCCCTCGCTCTCGATGCGGTCGGGCTCCTCGGAGCGGCGCGCGGCCGCCTCGGCCGGAGGGAGGGCGAGCAGGAAGGTGCGGTCGGGCAGGAGCCCGCTCGTGGCCAGGAGGTTCAGCTCGAGGACGCGCTCGACCCCCAGGCCGCGCGCGACGCCCTGGTAGGCGAGGGACGAGTCGAGGTAGCGGTCGGAGACGACGTCGGCACCGCGCGCGAGCGCCGGCCGGATCACCTCGTCGACGAGCTGCGCCCGCGCCGCGGCGAAGAGGGCGGCCTCTGCCCACGGCGCCAGGCTCTTCCCGTGCAGCAGGAGCTCGCGGATCCGCTCGCCGGTCGTCGTCCCGCCGGGCTCCCGCGTGAGCACGACCTCGCGACCCTCCGACCGGAGCCGTTCGGCGAGGAGCCGCGCCTGCGTCGACTTTCCGGAGCCGTCCACTCCTTCGAAGGTCACGAACATGCGCCGGCCGTAGGATACGCCGGTGCGGGCGATCGTCACAGGGGGCGCGGGCTTCATCGGCTCGCACGTCGTCGACCTGCTCGTCGCGCGCGGCGACGAGGTCGTCGTCCTCGACGACCTCTCCCACGGGAGGCGGGAGAACGTCAACGCCGGCGCCCGGCTGGTCGTCGCGGACATCCGCGACCCCGAGGCGGTCGCCGGCGCGTTCGCCGAGGCGCGCCCGGACGCGTGCTTCCACCTGGCCGCGCAGGCCGACGTCCGCGTCTCCGTCCAGCGGCCCGACTTCGACGCGGACGTGAACGTGCTCGGCACGATCCGGCTCCTCGAGGCCGCGCGCGAGCTCGGGACACGCATCGTCTTCGCCTCGACCGGCGGGGCCATCTACGGCGAGTGCTCCGAGCCGGCCACCGAGACGTCGCCGCGCCTCCCGCTCTCGCAGTACGGCACGTCCAAGCTGGCCGGGGAGGAGTACCTGGCGACGTACAACCGGCTCTACGGCAGCGAGCACACCGCGCTCCGCTACGGCAACGTCTACGGGCCGCGCCAGGACCCGCACGGGGAGGCGGGGGTCGTCGCCATCTTCCTGGGGCGGCTGGGCGCCGGCGAGGCGCCCCACATCTTCGGCGACGGGACGCAGCAGCGCGACTACGTCTACGCCGGCGACGTCGCCGCCGTCACCGTCGCCGCCGCCACCGGGCCGGCCGGCGTCTACAACGTCGGAACCGGCGTGGCCACGTCCGTGCTCGACCTCTTCGAGGCGTGCCGGCGCGCTGCCGGCGTCGACGTCGAGCCCGTCTTCGACCCGCCGCGCCTCGGGGAGCTGCAGCGGAGCGTCCTGGACGCGGGCCTGGCCGCCGGCGAGCTCGGCTTCGAGGCGCGCACCTCGTTCGCCGACGGGATCGCGGCCACGTGGGACTTCATGCAGAGCCGGTCCTAGGGCAAGAAGGAGAGGCGGGCCACGGGGCGAACTAGACCGGCCCGTGGATCATCGCGCAGACCTCACGGCAACTCCTCCCTGGCGCTCGGCCGCGTTCATCGCGGTGTCGGTCGCCACCGTCGAGCTCGTGATCCTGCTGATCGTCGGGATCTGGCTCTTCGGCAAGTTCTTCTCGGACGAGGTCAGCAAGGCGACCGACCCGACCACGGTCGCGCGCGTCGCCGTCGAGCGCGAGCTCAAGGAGCGCGGGCAGCTCCCACAGCAGGCCGAGGCGAAGCCAGACGTCAAGCCGCTCCTCACGCGCCGCGAGGTCTCCGTGCTCGTCCTCAACGGCAACGGCGTCACCGGCGCGGCCTCCGACGCCGCCGCTCGGGTGCGCGCGGAGAAGTACCTGATCGCCGGCACCGGGAACGCCGCCAGCGCCGACTACCCGCGGTCGCTCGTCATGTTCCGCCCGGGCTTCGAGCGCGAGGCGCGCCGCCTAGGCAAGGACCTCGGAATCCGCCGGGTCGTTCCGCTCGACGGCATGCGTCCGCGCCAGCTCCAGGGCGCGCACGTCGCCCTGGTCATCGGCGGCTAGCAGGCCTCGCGCTAGATTTCTGGGGCATGGCCGAGCCCCTTCTGACCCGCGCCGCCGGGCGCGAGCACGTCGAGCGCACCCCCGTCTGGTTCATGCGCCAGGCCGGGCGGTCGCTGCCGGAGTACCGCGAGATCCGCGCGCGCCGCACCCTGTTCGAGATCTGCCGGCAGCCGGAGCTCTGCGCCGAGGTCACGCTGCAGCCGGTGCGCCGCCACGGCGTCGACGCGGCGATCATGTTCGCCGACATCATGCTCCCGGTCCTGGGGATGGGAATCGACGTCGAGCTCGTGGACGGCGTCGGCCCGGTGGTGGCCGAGCCCGTGCAGGCCCTCGCCGACGTCGAGCGCCTGCGCGTGCCCGACCCCGAGGAGTCCGTGCCGTTCCTCCTCGAGGCCGTCCGGCTCGTCCGGGCCGAGCTCGACGAAGACCGCGCCGTGATCGGCTTCGCCGGCGGGCCCTTCACCGTCGCCGGGTACCTGATCGAGGGAAAGCCGAGCCGCGACTTCGTGCGGACGAAGACCTGCATGTACCGCGCCCCCGAGGCCTGGCACGCGCTCATGGACAAGCTCGCAGACACCTTCGCGGCCTACGTCCGGGCGACCGTCGCCGCCGGCGCGGACGTCGTCCAGCTCTTCGACTCCTGGGTGGGCGCGCTCTCGGCGGCCGACTACCGGGAGTTCGTCGCCCCCTACTCCGCGCGCGTCCTCGCGGCCGTGGACGCGCCGACGATCCACTTCGGCACCGGCACCACGCACCTCCTGCGCGAGATGAAGGAGGCCGGCGGGGACGTCATCGGCCTGGACTGGCGGGTCCCGATCGACCGCTGCTGGGAGTCGCTGGGCTCCGGACGCGGCGTGCAGGGAAACCTCGACCCCGCCGTCCTGCTCGGGCCCTGGGAGCGCGTCGAGGACGCCACCGTCGCCGTCCTGGACGCCGTCGCGGGCCGGCGAGGGCACATCTTCAACCTGGGGCACGGCGTCCTCCCGCACACCGACCCGGCCGTCCTCGGCCGCCTCGTCGAGCTCGTGCACGAGCGCACCTCCGTCGAAGTCACCGCTTGACGGCCGCGGACACACGGACGGCGGTCATCCTCATGGCCTACGGGAGCCCGGAGCGCCCGGAGGACATTCCCGCCTACTTCTCGGACATCCGCGGCGGCCGCCCGGTGCGGCAGGAGGCCGTCGACGAGCTCGTGGAGCGCTACCGCCGGATCGGCGGCACCTCGCCGCTGAACCGCATCACGGAGGCGCAGCGCGCCGGCCTGGCGGCGGCGACCGGACTCCCGGTCTTCGTCGGGATGAAGCACTGGACGCCGTGGATCGCCGAGGCCGTCGAGGAGGCGCTGGCCGACGGCGCCGAGCGGCTCGTCGGGCTCGTCCTCGCTCCGCACTACTCCCGCATCTCGATCGGCGGCTACCGCGACCGGCTCGAGCAGGCGCTGGCCGGCCGCGCCGAGCTCGCCTTCGTGGAGAGCTGGCACGACCACGAGCCCTACGTCGAGATCCTCGCCGAGCGCGTCCGCGGCACCGACGCACACGTCGTCTTCACGGCCCACAGCCTCCCGGAGCGGATCCTCGCCGAGGGCGACCCCTACCGCGACCAGCTCCTCGAGACCTCCCGCCTGGTGGCGGAGCGGGCGGGCGTCTCGGACTGGTCGTTCGCCTTCCAGAGCGAGAGCCCGACCGGCGAGCCCTGGCTCGGGCCCGACATCCTCGTCGAGCTGGAGACGCTGCACGCGCGCGGCGTCCGCACGGTCCTGGTCGCGCCCGTCGGCTTCGTCTGCGACCACCTCGAGATCCTCTGGGACCTCGACGTCGAGGCGCGCGACAGGGCCGCCGAGCTCGGCCTCGAGCTCGACCGCATCGAGTCCCTGAACGCCGACCCCGCGTTCGTCCGCGCGCTTGCGGACCTCGTGGAGAAGGCTTCTGTTGCCGAAGCACGAATCGGAGAGTCCCATGAGTAGCACCACCCGCAGCTGTCCCGACTGGCCCGTCCTCCTGGAGGTCGCGCCCGACCTCCACTTCAAGCACTACACGCTGGGCGAGGCGCGGCTCCCGGCCGAGGTGATCGTCGGCCTCCCGGACATCCCCCTGGAGGCCGTGGCCATCTGCGCCGACCTCGAGCACAACGTCTACAACCCGAACCACACCGACGCGCGCGTCGCCGCCGCCCTCGCGGACAGCTACTGGTACTCGATCACCCAGTGGGCCCAGCAGGCGCCGCGGGCGTAGGAACCCGTCTCAGACCGAAGCCTTGTGCTGCCGGGCCGCGACAGCGAAGCGTCATTTCTGAAACGAGTTCTAAGCTTCGGGCGTGGGCAAGGGCTACGCGGAAGGGCCCGCGGCCGAGGAGCGGTTCGCCGACCTCGAGCGCGCGGAGCGCGGAGCGGCCGAGGAGGCCGCGCCCGAGCGCGCCGCCGTCTACGGCTCGACCGAGGACGACCCCGAGCGCCACTTCCTCGGCTGGCTCGACGAGGTCGACCCGGACGAGCTCTTCGCCAGCGGCCGGGCGTGGGGCCTGAAGGTCGTCCGGCGCCGCGAGAGCTAGCGGCCGGACACCTGGGGTTTGGGTCAGGCGCGCTTGGCCCAGTAGACGTCGGTCCGGTAGGGGAGCGCGATCTCCTCGCGGCCGCGGGTCTCCGGGTCGGTCGCCAGGAGGGAGCGGACCTCGGCGAGCACCCGCTCGCGCTCGGACTCGGGCAGAACGGCCACGAAGCTGACGGAGGCGACACGCGCGACAACGCCGTTCGGGGGAAGCCGGTGGACGTGCCGGACCTCGGCGTGGCCGAGGCGGCCGAAGAGCGCCGTGCGCTCGAAGGCCTCGCGCCAGGCGCCGGAGCGATGCGTCGGGGCATCGCCGCGATGCGGCTCCATGATCTCCGAGAGCCGGGC
>Ga0299913_10005271_pt1 | contig 11010 bp, 6 predicted proteins | sample RVTome_9_FD_201360 | JGI IMG/M metagenome (GOLD analysis project Ga0299913, IMG submission 201360) | Soil microbial communities from uranium-contaminated site in the Upper Colorado River Basin, Wyoming, United States - RVT155D38 (version 2) ... | reverse complement strand
GGCACCGGCAGCACGTGGGCGTTCCACTCTGGGCAGATCTGCACCGCGCCGACCCGCGTCCTCGCCCAGCGGGGCGTCCACGACGAGGTCGTCGAGGGCCTGGCCACCTTCGCCGGCTACCTGCCGGTGGGGGACCCGCTCGCCGAGGACACGGTCGTCGGGCCCGTCATCACCGAAGCGCACCGGCGCCGGGTGGAGGGCTACGTCGAGGCCGGCAGAGCTGACGGCGCCGACATCGTCACCGGCGGGGAACGACCCGACATGGATCGGGGCTGGTACGTGCCGCCCACGCTCCTGGCCGGCTGCGGCGCGGAGATGTCGGTGGTCCGGGAGGAGATCTTCGGGCCGGTGCTCTCGGTCGTCCCCTTCGACGACGAGGACGAGGCCGTCGAGCTGGCCAACGCCACGTCCTACGGGCTCTACGACTACGTCTGGACGGCGGACGGCGCCCGCGGCATGGACGTCGCCCGCCGGCTGCGCACGGGGAACGTCGGGCTGAACACGCTCCAGCGCAACCACGAGGCGCCCTTCGGGGGCTTCAAGCAGTCGGGCGTCGGCCGCGACGGGGGGTCGTTCGGCCTCCACGCCTACAGCGAGCTGCAGTCGGTCGTCTGGTCGACCTAGAGAGCCGCCTCCGGCGACGGTGCTAAACAGGTCGGCTGACGAGGGGGTTTCGATGACGCTGCGCCGAGTGCTCGTGGTCCTGATGGCTCTGGCCCTGGTGGCCGCTGGTTGTTCGCGGGACGAAGACGATCCGGGGGCGACGGGCGACGACGACGGCGGTCCCGGCGCCGGCCAGGAGGAAGCCACCACCGAGTACGACGACCCCGGCTTCGGCAACATCGAAGAGGTGTGCGGCGAGGGCGGCGGCGGTGGTGGTGGTGAAGAGGAGACCGCCCAGCGGGCCCAGGACGACGCCACGGAGGCCCAGGGCGTCACCGACGAGGCCATCAACATCGGCACGGTCGCCGACCCCGGGTTCGAGGGTCGCCAGGGCCTCAACCAGGAGATCTTCGACGCCTCCGAGGCGTTCGTGGAGTGGTGCAACTCCCACGGCGGCATCAACGGCCGGGAGATCAACCTCACGCTCTACGACGCCGCCATCCAGGAGTACCAGCCCCAGATGGAGCAGGCCTGCGGCAACGAGTTCGTGATGGTGGGCTCGGGCGCGGTGCAGGACAACCTTTGGGTCGACACGGGACTGGCGTGCGACCTGGTGGAGATCTCCGCGTTCGCCGTGACCCCCGAGCACGCCGGCGTCACGGGAACGCCGGAGGAGACGGCCGAGACCCGCACCGTGCAGCCGCTGCCCAACCCGTCCGACGCGTTCAACGTCGCGGGCGCTCGGCTCGTCGCCGAGGAGTCCCCCGAAGCGGTGGCGAACGCAGGGATCCTCTACGGCGACTTCGAGACGCTCGTGGTGCAGAAGGACCGCACGGTGGAGGCGTTCGAACAGGTGGGTTGGGAGTTCGTCAACGAGCAGACCTACAACATCCTCGGCGAGGCCAACTGGGGCCCGTTCGTGACCGAGCTCCAGGACGCCGGCGTCGAGGCGCTGCACTTCGTCGGTGAGGGTCAGAACCTGGCGCTCCTCCAGCAGGCCATGCAGGAGCAGGGCTACGAGCCCGAGGTCCAGCTGATGGAGACCAACATGTACGACCCCACGTACCTGGAGGCGGCGGCGTCGGCGGCCGAGGGCACCGTCATCCGCTCCTCGTTCTGGCCCATCTTCGGCGACGAGGCCCAGGAGAACCCGGCGACCGCCAAGTACCTCACCCTGATGGAGGACCACGGCGGCAAGGTCGCCCTGCTCGGCGCCCAGGCCACGTCCGCTTGGCTGCTGTTCGCGCAGGCGGCGAGGGCGTGTGACGACGCCGGGGACCTGACCCGCAGCTGCATCCTCGACGAGACCACCTCGGTCACGGAGTGGGACGGCGGCGGGCTCCACGCCCCCGGCAACCCGGGTGAGAACCAGGCGCCCGAGTGCCAGATCCTCTTCGTGGTGGAGAACGGCGAGTTCGTGCGCCGCAACCCGGAGACGCCCGACGGTGGCGAGAACGGATACCTGTGCGAGTCGGATGCCATCGTCGAGCTCGAGGGCGACTTCTCCGCCGGGGGGTAGCGGGGGCCGGACCGATCAGGAGGACACGATGAGGCTTCGCCGGGTTCTGGTGGTGCTCATGGCGCTGACCCTCGTGGCGGCGGGATGCTCACGCGACGAGGACGACGAGGGCGCGGTCGACGACGGCGGCGAGCCCGACGAGGAGCAGAGCAGCACCGCCCTCGACGACCCCGGCTTCGGCACCATCGACGAGGTGTGCAGCCCCGGTGAGGACGGCGGGGGTGGCGGTGAGACCGCCGAGCGGGCCCAGGACGACGCCGCCGAGACCCAGGGCGTCACCGAGGAGACGATCAACATCGGCACGGTGGCCGATCCCGGGTTCGAAGGCCGCCAAGGCCTGAACCAGGAGATCTTCGACGCCTCCGAGGCCTTCGTGGACTGGTGCAACTCCCACGGCGGCATCAACGGTCGGCAGATCGAGCTGACCCTGTACGACGCCGCGCTCACCGAGTACCAGCCGCAGATGGAGCAAGCGTGCGGCAACGAGTTCGTCATGGTCGGCTCCGGTGCGGTTCAGGACAGCCTCTGGCCCGAGACCGGTGGCGCCTGCGACCTGGTGGAGATCTCCACGTTCGCGGTGACGCCCGAGCACGCCGGTGTCTCGGGCACGCCCGAGGAGACCGCCGCCTCGCGCGTCGTGCAGCCGGTTCCCAACCCCTCCAACGAGTTCCCGGTCAGCGCCGGCCAACTCGTGGCCGAGGAGTTCCCGGACGCCATCCAGAACGCGGGGATCCTCTTCGGCGACTTCGAGACCACCGTCGTGCAGAAGGACCGCAACGTCGCCGCGTACGAGGAGATCGGGTGGGAGTTCGTCCACGAGGCCGCCTACAACGTGCTGGGCGAGGCCAACTGGGGCCCGTTCGTCACCGCGCTCGAGGAGGACGGCGTCCAGGCCCTCACGTTCGTGGGTGAGGGCCAGAACATGGCCCTGCTCCAACAGGCCATGCAGGAAGAGGGCTACCAGCCCGAGCTCACCCAGGTGGAGGCGAACCTGTACGACCCCACCTACCTCGAGGCCGCGGGAGCGGCGGCTGAGGGAACCTTCGTCCGGACCGTGTTCAACCCCATCTTCGGCGGCGAGGGCCAGGAGAACCCGGCCACGGCGAAGTACCTCGCGCTCATGGAGGAGCACGGCGGCAAGGTCGCCCAGCTCGGGGCGCAGGCCATGTCCGCGTGGATGCTCTTCGCCCAGTCGGCGCGGGCCTGCGACGACGCCGGCGAGCTCACCCGGAGCTGCATCCTGGACGAGGCGACCTCGGTGACCGAGTGGACGGGCGGCGGGCTCCACGCGCCGTCCAACCCCGGCGAGAACACCGGCCCGACCTGCGGGATCCTGCTCCAGGTCGAGGGCGGCGAGTTCGTCCGGCACGCCCCGGCGTCGAGGGACGAGGGCGAGAACGGCTTCGAGTGCCGCGACGACTTCGTCGTGGAGCTCGAGGAGGAGTTCTCGGCCGGCGATTGAGGCCGGGCCCCCGACCGGCACGCGGAGGGAGGTGACGGGTGGACCAGTTCATCAGCCTCAGCGTGGACGGCATCGTCACCGCGGGCATCTACGCGGTCGCCGCCAGCGGGCTGGTCCTCACCTACACCACCTCGGGCGTGTTCAACTTCGCCCACGGCGCCTTCGGGATGATGGCGGCGTTCTTCTACTTCGAGCTGCGGATCGAACGCGGCTGGCCCGCACCCCTCGCGCTGTTCTTCGTCCTGTTCGTGATGGCGCCACTGTTCGGGGCGCTCATCGAGCGGGTGATCATGCGTGGGCTCCAGGACGTCACCGAGGTCACGAGGCTGGTCGTCTCGGTGGGCCTGTTGTTCTCGGTCTTCCAGGGCGCCCAGTGGATCTTCCCCGAGCGGGGGCGCAACCTGGGTGGGTTCTTCCAAGGGAACTTCTTCGACCTCGGGCCGAAGAACCTCCAGTGGCACGACGCGTTCATCGTGCTGTCGGCGGTGCTGGTCGCCATCGGGTTGCGGTTGCTGCTCTACAACACGCGCATCGGCATCGCCATGCGGGGCGTGGTCGACGACCGTGACCTGACCCAGCTCACCGGCGGCCGTCCGTTCGTCGCCTCGATGATGAGCTGGGCGATCGGGGCGTCGCTCGCCGCCCTGGCCGGGATCCTCCTCGGCGGGAGCCAGAGCCAGCTCACGTTCGTGCCGCTGACCCTGCTCGTCATCAACGCCTACGCCGCCGCCATGTTCGGCAGGCTGCGCAGCCTCCCGCTCACGTTCATCGGTGCCTTGGTGATCGGCCTGGCCGAGGCGTATGCCATCGGCTACCTCCCGCTCGACCCGGTGGAGTCGGTCTTCGGCTGGCATCCGGAGCGACCCATCTCGCTCGCCGGCCTGCGCCCGGCCATCCCCGTGATCCTGTTGTTCCTCGTGCTGCTCTTCCTGCCGCCGCTGCGGGTGCGCAGCGTCGGCCTCCGGAAGTCACGCGAGTTCATCCCCAACCCGGGGCCCCGGCGGTGGCTGATCGGCACGGTCGTGCTCGCCGGGCTGATGTGGATCCTCGGCTCGGTCCTGGAGGGCTTGCGCGTCTTCCAGTTGGGACAGGGGCTGGCGCTCGGGATCGTGATGCTCTCCCTGGTCCCCCTCATCGGCTACGGCGGCCAGATCTCCCTCGCACCCATGGCGTTCGCCGGCATCGGCGCGGTGGTGATGGGCCAGTTCGGAGGGGAGGGGACGATCTGGGGCCTGCTGCTCGCGGTGGTCGTCACCGCGGCGGTCGGAGCGATCGTGGCCCTGCCCGCCCTGCGGCTGCAGGGGCTCTACCTCGCGCTCGCCACGGCCGCGTTCGCGGTGTTCATGGACAGGATGTTCTTCAACCAGGGCCTCGTGCTCCCCAACGGGAACCTCGGCGTCCCCCGCCTCGACCTGCCGGGGGTCTCGTTCGACGGCGGCCACGCCCACCTCGTGCTCCTGGGCGTCGTCTTCGGGCTGGTGGCCACGCTCATCGTGTGGCTCCGCAGCGGCGAGTTCGGGCGCCGGCTGATCTCGATGAAGACGAGCCCGGCGGCGTGCGTCACGCTCGGACTGAACCTCACGGCCACCAAGTTCCAGGTGTTCGCCCTGTCCGCCGGCATCGCCGGGCTCGGCGGAGCGCTCTACGCGGCGCAGCTCCGGTCGATCGACACCAACACCTTCGCCTTCCTGCAGTCGCTACCGGTGCTCCTCCTCGCGGTCACCGGCGGCATCGCCGCGGTGGGGGGAGCGCTCTTCGGGGGCTTCGCCTACGCGCTCGGCCTGCGGATCATCCCCGACCTCGTGCCGTCGTTGCAGAACCTCCTGCTCGTCGCTCCCGGCTTCGCCGCCATCAGCCTCGGGCGGAACCCCAACGGCGCGGTGAACGAGACCGTCCGCAGCTTCCGCGAGCAGGCCGCCGCCCGGCGATCCAGAGCCGAGGGCGCGCCCGAACCCGACTGGGACCGGCTCGGCCTCGACGCCGGGTTCACGATCGAGGAACTGGACCGCCTGGACCACGAGCTGGCGCTCGACGAGGAGCGCGCCTACAGCGCGCTGCGAGCCGGTGACGGCGCACGAGCGGGGGAGGAGGTGGCGGGTGGCGCTGTTCGAGGCTGAGCACGTCACCGTCCGCTTCGGGGGCCACGTGGCGGTCAACGACGTCGGCCTCGAGGTGGACGAAGGCCGCATCACCGGCCTCATCGGGCCGAACGGGGCGGGCAAGACCACCATGTTCAACGCCTGTTGCGGGCTGCAGCCCACCGTGCGGGGCACGATCCGCCTCGACGGCGGGGTCATCTCGAAGCTGCCGGCCCACAGGCGGGCCCGCCTCGGTATCGCCCGCACCTTCCAGCGGCTGGAGCTGTTCAGCCTGCTGACCGTCCGGGAGAACGTCCTCGCCGGCGCCGAGATCCGGAGCCGGTGGTCGGGTGAGGAGGGCGATCTCGACGAGACGGTCGACGCCATCCTCGAGCGGCTCAAGCTCACGGACCTGGCGGAGGAGCGGGTCGACGGGCTCCCCACCGGTCGGGCGAGGCTGGTGGAGGTCGGTCGGGCGCTGGCCAGCAACCCGCGGCTGCTGTTGCTCGACGAGCCCTCGTCGGGCCTGAACGAGGCGGAGACGACCGAGCTCTCCGCGGTGCTCAAGGAGCTGGCCGCCGGGGGCCTCGCCGTCCTTCTCGTCGAGCACGACATGAGCCTGGTGATGAGCACGTGCGAGGTCATCCACGTACTCGACTTCGGCGAGATCATCGCGGTCGGGCCACCTGACGAGATCCAGTCCGACCAGTCCGTGCGGAAGGCCTACCTCGGTGACGGCGCCGGGACGCGGGAGGGCCGGGAGCCTCGGCCCCCGGCGAGCGAGGCCGTCCCGGCGCTCGAGGTGCGGGACATCCGGGCGGGCTACGGCGACTTCGACGTCCTCGAAGGCGTCAGCTTCGACATCCCGACCGGCAGCGTGTTCGCCCTGCTCGGGCCGAACGGGGCGGGCAAGTCCACCACGCTGAAGGTCATCGCCGGGCTCCTCGAGCCGACGTCGGGGTCCGTCTCGATCTGCGGGCGCCGGGTCACCGGGGCGGACGCCGACGCGCTCGCCCGAGCCGGCGTGTGCATGGTCCCCGAGGGCAAGGGGATCTTCCCGAACCTCACCGTGGCCGAGAACCTCCGGATGGCCACCTTCACCGGGACCCCGCTGGACGACGTCCAGGAGCGGGCCTACGGGCGCTTCCCCCGGCTGGCCGAGCGCCGCAGCCAGATGGCGGGGACGCTGTCGGGCGGGGAGCAGCAGATGCTGTCCATGGCCCGTGCGATGGCCACCGATCCCCTGCTCCTGATCCTCGACGAGCTCTCGATGGGTCTCGCCCCGATCATCGTGCAGGACCTCTACGAGCAGGTGGCCGCCATCGCCGCCGAGGGGCTCACGATCCTCGTGGTGGAGCAGTTCGCCCACGAGGTGCTCGGCGTGGCCGACACCGCGGCCATCATGCTGCACGGGCGCATCCACCAGATCGCCACGCCGACCGAGATCGCCGACGACCTTGCCGCGGCCTACCTGGCCATGGCGACCTGACACAGGAGGCACCATGACCGACACGGGTGAAGCGACGGGGAGCGCGCCGGCGACGTCCGGGATGTCGGCCGACCGTCGCGGCCAGCTCGAGGCGGAGATCGACCAGCTCCGACTCCGGTCGGGCAAGGCGGAGTCGGAGCGACGGCTCACCACCCTCGGCGTCGTCGGGCTGGTGGCCGGGATCGTCCTCGCGCTCGTGGGATGGGTGGCCTCCACCGGCGCGAGCGACAGCCGCGACGTCATCTCGATGGTGGCGCTGTCGATCGTGGGACTGACGGTCGCGGTCGCCGGCGGCGCGCTGTTCCTCCGGTACTCCATCGCCCGCTTCCTCCGCCTCTGGCTCCTCCGCCTCATCTACGAGCAGCGGGAGCAGACCGACCGCATCACCGGGTCGGGCTGAGCTCGTGCGGCGGCGAGCGGCGGGCGCGCTGGTAGCGGTCATCGCGCTGGTGGCGGCGTGTGGCAGCCGGGTCGACAGCGACGAGACCGTCATCTCCGGTGGCGGCGGCTCGGCCGAGGGTGAGGCCGGCGCCGAGGGCGGGGCAGAGGGCGGCGAGGCCGCGGCCACGACCATCGGCGATCTCGAGACCCCCTGCGGCGAGGGTGACGCGGCCGGTGCGACGGACACGGGCGTCACAGACGACGCCATCCAGGTCGGGACGATCACCGACGAGGGCAACGAGGTCACTCCCGGCCTGAACGTGCAGATGCGCCAGGGCATGGAGGCGTTCGCGGCGTACTGCAACGAGCTCGGCGGCATCAACGGGCGAGAGCTCGAGGTGGTGCCGCTCGACGCCGCCCTCTTCGACTACGACGCCGTGGTGCGGGAGGCGTGCGACTCGGTCCTCGCGCTCGTGGGTGGCGGGGGCGCGCTCGATGCCGGGGGAGCGCAGACGGGGGTGGACTGCGGCCTGCCCGACGTCGCCGCCTTCGCCGTCAGCCCGCAGAAGACCGATGCCGACCTGGTGTGGCAGCCGCTGCCCAACCCCTCCGGGCGCATCAACCTCGGCTCGTCGCAATGGGTGGCCGAGGAGTTCCCGGACGCGGCCGAGAGCGCCGGGATCGTGTTCAGCGACATCGACGTGACCCGCATCCAGGCCGACCGGCTCATCGAGGGGCTCGAGGCGAGCGGCTTCGAGGTCACCGAGGAGGTCCCGGCGCAGATCATGGAGCGGAACTGGACGCCGATCGTCCTCGACCTCCAGGACGTCGGCGTGGAGTACATCACGATGGTCTCCGAGCCGGGCGAGTTCACCAACATGCAGAACGAGATGGTCACCCAGGGCTTCGAGCCCGAGGTGGTCGAGCTCGAGGCCAACTTCTACGACCAGAGCTACCTCGGCACCGCGGGGGAGACCGCGCTCGGGAACCTCGTGCGCATCACGATCTGGCCGTTCGAGGAGGCCGACCAGAACCCGGCCACCCAGTTCTACGTGGACATGCTCGAGCAGCACGGTGAGGACGGGGCCGAGCCAGCGCTGCTCGGCGTGCAGGCGCTCTCCGCGGGCCTCCTCTTCGCGACGGCGGCCAGCGCGTGCGGCGCCGAGCTCACGCGCGCCTGCCTGGAGACCGAGCTCGACGGGATCACCGAATGGACCGGCGGGGGCCTCCACGGCCCGACCAACCCCGCGGAGGCGGGGCCCTCCCCGTGCTTCATCGTGATGGAGGTCGTCGAGGGGGGCGACGCCGGGGTGCAGTTCGAGCGGCGCTTCCCCGAGGAGGACTTCGACTGCGCCGACGACAACGTCATCGAGCTGGAGGGTGACTTCGGCGAGGGCGCGACGGCTGGCGGGGGATGAAGGTCGACCAGGACTGGAGGCGGGGGCTGGCCGTCGGCGCCTGCGTCGGGCTCACGGCCTACCTGATCGTCTTCCAGGGCGGCCTGCGGGACTGGGTCAACTTCACCATCTCGGGTGTCTCGATCGGCGCGGTCTACGCCATCGCGGCCAGCGGGCTCGTGGTCACCTACACCACCTCGGGCATCTTCAACTTCGCCCACGGTGCCTTCGGCATGCTCGGGGCGTTCACCTACTGGCAGCTGCTCGACTGGGGCGTGCCGGTCGTGCCCGCCCTGATCATCGTGCTGCTCATCCTGGCGCCGTTGTTCGGCGCGGGCGTCGAGCGGCTGGTGATGGGCAACCTCGGCGACGCCAGCGAGATCACCAAGCTGGTGGTCACCATCGGGCTGCTGGCGTTCTGCATCGGCCTGGCGAACACGATCCTGTGGCCGCCCGACCCTCGTCCGGTCGACCCGTTCTTCGGGGCCAACTCGGTCCGCATCGGCGACGTCAACGTCACCTGGCACGAGCTGATCACGATCGGGGTGGCCTTCGGCGTCGCCCTCGGGTTGCGAGCGCTGCTGTTCAACACGCGCACGGGCGTCGCCATGCGAGCGGTGGTGGACGACCGCCCGCTCGCCCAGCTCAACGGTGGCCGCCCGGGGCTCTCGGCGATGCTGTCCTGGGCGCTGGGGACCTCGCTCGCCGCGCTGGCCGGGATCCTCCTGGCCCTGCGGCCCACCGAGGAGCTGGTGGTCATCCCGCTGACGCTGCTGGTGGTCCAGGCATACGCGGCCGCCGTCTTCGGACGGCTCCAGAGCCTGCCCCTGACCTTCATCGGGGCCCTCGTCATCGGTCTCGCCCAGACCTACGCGGCCGGCTACATCGACCTCCAGACGCTGGATCTCGGACCGGTGTCGTTGGCCGGGCTGAAGCCCGCCATCCCCGTCATCCTGCTGTTCCTCATCCTCGTCGCCATGCCCGGCGCCCGCCTGCGGGCGGGAGCCGCGCTGCGGGCGCAGGAGGGCGTGCGGGTGCCGACGCTGCGCACGGCCGCGATCGCCGGCGTCGTCCTCGTGGCGCTCGTGTGGCTCTGGTCCGGCGCCATGGAGAGCTCCGACCTCGTGCTCCTCGAGCGTGGCCTGGCCACGGGCGTCATCATGCTGTCGCTGGTGCCGCTCACCGGCTACGGCGGGCGCATCTCGCTCGCCGCGCTCAGCTTCGCAGCCATCGGCGTGCTCATGATGAACGAGACCAGCGACTGGACCTGGCTCGGCGGCTCCCAGGAGACCTGGGTCGGCCTCGCCCTCGGGGCCTTCGTGGCCGCCCTGGTGGGCGCGGTCGTCGCCCTGCCTGCGCTCCGCCTCGAGGGCATCTACCTCGCGCTGGCCACCGCGGCGTTCGCGGTGTTCATGGACGTCGCGCTGCTCACCCAGGAGTGGTTCTTCGGGGCCGGCATCGTCGACGTTCCCCGCCCGCGCCTCGGCCCCGTCGACTTCGAGAGCAACCGGTCCTACGCCGTGCTGCTCGCGGCCATCTTCGCCGTGCTCGGCGTCGGCGTGATCATGCTGCGGCGGGGGCCCTTCGGCCGGCGGCTCTACGCCATGAACGACAGCCAGGCGGCGTGCGCCACGCTCGGGCTGGACCTCACGCGCACCAAGGTCACGGTCTTCGCGCTGTCCGCCGCGATCGCCGCGGTCGGCGGTGCGCTCCTCGGTGGCACCGGCGGCTCGATCTCCCGGGAGGAGCTCGCCTTCGAGTTCAACCTCCCGATCGTGCTGATGGCCGTGGTCGGCGGCATCTCGCTGGTGAGCGGGGCCCTCTTCGGCGGGCTGGCGCTCGAGTTCTTCGGGAAGCTGGGCGGCGACTTCACCGGCTTCCACGGTGTGCCGGTCCTGGGCACGGTCACCGAGAACTTCAAGTTCATCGCCCCCGGCCTGCTGGCGATCCTCCTGGCTCGCCGACCCAACGGCGTCGTCAACATGGCCATCGAGCGCGTCCACGATCTCCGCCGCCGACGACGGGAGAAGATCGAACGCGAGCCCGACCCGATCGACACCATCGTCGTGGGCGAGGCCCTC
>Ga0299913_10005270_pt1 | contig 11010 bp, 8 predicted proteins | sample RVTome_9_FD_201360 | JGI IMG/M metagenome (GOLD analysis project Ga0299913, IMG submission 201360) | Soil microbial communities from uranium-contaminated site in the Upper Colorado River Basin, Wyoming, United States - RVT155D38 (version 2) ... | reverse complement strand
CGGCAGCGTCGCGAAGTAGACCGCAAGCGCCGCAGGCAGTATCGCGAGCAGCCACGCCGTCCAGCGCTCGGGCAGGCGGCGATGCAGCACGGGCGCGGCACCGGCGAGAGCGAAGCAGGACAGGACGGCGATCAGCATCTATGTCTCGGGGGGCTGACTGGCGGCTGCGTGCGTCCCGCCGATCGACGACTGCCCGGGCAGCGATCCGTCGAGCAAGACAAAGGCCAAGCATACCGGAGAACCCGAGCCTCACCCGTCCGGATGGGACGTGCCGCACGATCAGCGGTGTGTCTGCAGCCACCGCGTCAGCGGCCAGGTGCCGCTTCGATCCGGCAGACCAGCGCCTTGGCCTCCATGATGCGGACGTTGGGCTCCTGCGAGATCGCGACGAGATCGTTCACCACGTCGCCGGTGACCAGACCGCGGCCACCGAAGTGATATGGCAGTCCGACCTGGTGAACCGTGCGGCCTTCCACGGTCAGCGGGCGTACGCGGCTCGTGACGAGCGCCCGCGCCTCGATGGATCCGCGGGGCGTGAAGACGACAACGGTGCCGGCATTGGAGACGCCGATCTCGGCGGCGAGCTCCGGCGAGATCTCGCAGAACAGCTCCGGCTGCAGCTCAGCCAGGTGGGACAGCGTGCGCGTCATGCCGCCCGCCGTGTGGTGTTCGGTCAACCTGTAGGTGGTGAGGACGTGCGGGAAGCGCGGATCGCCTGGGGACTCCGCATATGGATTGTCGTCACGCCGCTTAGCGTCGGCCGCGGGGTTCGTCTGCTGCGCATAGAGCGCGTTCGGCACCGGTGACTCGAGCGGCTCGTAATGCGTCGGCAGCGGCCCGTCTGCAAGCCCGCTCGGAACCCAGATCCAGCCCAGCCCGTCCGCGTGCATGATGAACGGGGCGTCTCCGCGGATCGCATCCTCGCCGCGGCTCCCGGGCGCGGGTACGTAATCCGGGGAGCGCCCGTGCCAGAAATCAGGCGTGTCGTGGCCCGTCCACGCGCCGGCCTCCGCATCCCACCAGACGAGCGCCTTGCGGCTGCTCCACGGGCGTCCGTCCGGCCGCGCCGAGGCGCGGTTGTAGAGAATCCGGCGGTCGGCTGGCCACGCGAAGCCCCAGCCGTGCCCGTAGGGTCCCGCCGGTGCGCGCAGCGCCGCGCGGTTGACGCCCTCGTCTGGAAAGACGCCGGAGTAGATCCAGCATCCGCACGATGTCGATCCGTCAGCAGAGAGCGCATGGAATCCGGGCACCTGGCGCTCCTCGCGATCGCGTCCGTTGATCTCGCGCAGGATGTGCTCGATGGCGGGCTCGTCATGAGGCCCCTCGACAGGGTAGTTCCACGTCAGCGCGCGAAGACCCGCGTTCCGCGCGCTGGAGTCCTGTTCGACCCTCGCTTTGAGCCGGCGACCCAGGTGGTAGAGGAACCAGGCCTCACTTCGGGCGTCGCCGGGCGGGTCCACAGCCCGTTCGTGCCACTGCAGCAACCGCTGCGTGTTGGTAAAACACCCCGCCTTCTCCGCGTGCGCGGCGGCCGGGAAGAAGAACACCTCCGTCGCGACATCGTCCGTCCGCAGCTCGCCCGTCCGGACCTCCGGCGAATCGCGCCAGAACGCCGCCGTCTCCGTCTCGACCAGGTCCCGGACCACTAGCCACCGCAGGTTGGCGAGCGCACGGCGCTCGAGCCGTGCATTCGGCGCGCCGACCGCAGGATTCTGTCCCATGACGAACAGCCCCTCGAGCGTACCGCGCGCGTCCGCCATGTCGAGCCAGTATCCGAGGTGGGAATGATCCCCCGTGATGCGCGGCAGCCAGCCGAATCCGAACTCGTTCTGCCGTGTCGCGTCGGACCCGTACCACGCCTTGAGGAGCGACACGATGTAGCGGTCGACGTTGTGCCAGAGGCCTGCTTGCGCACGATGCCGGACGATGTACGCCGACAGGGCGCTGACGCCGTCGCCGAACTTCGGCATTGGCAGATAACCGGGCAGCACGTCGTACAGCGTGGGGATGTCGGTGGATCCCTGGATGGACGCGTGTCCCCGCAGTGCGAGGATGCCTCCTCCCGGCCGGCCGATGTTCCCGAGCAGCAGCTGCAGGATGGCCGCGGTGCGGATGATCTGTACCCCCACGGAGTGCTGCGTCCAGCCGACGGCGTAGCAGATCGCGGCGGTCCTGCCGGGACCCGATGCCGTGCAGAACGCGTCGGCCACGCGCAGGAACGCGTCCTGCGGTACGCCGCACGCCTGCTCCACGAGCGCCGGCGTGTAGCGCGCATAGTGCCGCTTCAGAATCTGGAAGACCGTGCGGGGATGGGTCAGCGTCTCGTCCCGCATGGGGTCGTCCAGACCGGGCGCCCCGGCGTTCCCCTCCTCGCGATGTCCGGCCTCGCCCTGACGCCCGGCTGCGCGCGTCTGTTCGAACCGCCACGACGTCGGCGTGTATCGCTGCTGCCCGGGATCCCACCCCGAGAACAGCCCGTCGGCATCCTCTGTGTCCTGGAATTCTCCGCAGACGACGTTCGCGGCGTTGGTGTACCGGACGACGTACTCGCGGAACTCGAGGCCGCGGGTGAGGACGTGGTTGACGAGCGCGCCGAGGAAGACCGTGTCGCTCCCCGCGCGAAGCGGCACCCAGATGTCGGCCATTGCCGACGTGCGCGTGAAGCGCGGGTCCACGTGGATGACCGTGGCGCCACGCTCCCGGGCCTTGACGACCCAGCGGAAGCCCACCGGATGGTTCTCGGCCATCGACGATCCCATGATCAGGATGGCGTCGGCGTGCACGAGGTCCTGCTGCGCAGTCGTCGCGCCGCCGCGCCCGAACGAGGTGCCCAGACCGGGCACCGTCGAGCTATGTCATATCCGCGCCTGGTTGCTGATGGCGACCATGCCGAGGCCGCCGGTGAAGAGCTTCTTGATCAGGTAGTTCTCCTCGTTGTCCAGCGTCGCGCCACCGAGGTGGGCGATGGAGGGACACTGCATGAGCGGTTCGCGGTCGCGGGCCTCCACGAAGTGGCGCTCGCGCGAGACCCACACCCTGTCAGCGACCATGTCCATCGCGCTCTCCAGGTCCAGGTCGATCCACTCGCGGGCATGCGGCGCGCGGTACCGCACACGCGTGGCGCGCGCGGCGTGCGTCAGGAGTTCGTAGGTCGCAGCGCCCTTCGGGCAGAGGTGCCCTTCGGAGATCGGCGATGCGGGGTCGCCTTCCACGGAGATGACCCGGTTGTCGCGGTGAAAGATCAGCTGCCCGCATCCCACGGCGCAGTACGGGCAGACGGAACGGGCCACCGATGCACCGCCATGCTTCGGCGCCAGCGCACGCGTCCGCGCGCTCATCGCATCGGCGCCCGTTCCTGACGTGCCGTGCCTGAGCTGCCTGAACACGGGCCACGATCCGAGGAGTGAGGCAATCCGCTTCATCCCGCAGATCTGGCCCGCGCGTCGCCTGGTTGTCAAGCCTGCTACACGCCCGGTGCAGCGCTGCCGAGGGAGTATCATCCAGACGTGTCGCACAGTTTCACCATCGGTGTCGAAGAGGAGTTCCAGATCGTCGACCCGGGCACCTGGGAGCTCAGGTCGCACGTGTCCGAGCTCCTCGCGTCCGGCGCCCCTACCCTCGGCGAGCAGATCAAGCCCGAGCTGCACCAGTCGATCGTCGAGGTCGGCACGCGGATCTGCGGGGACATCGCGGAGCTCGGCGCCGAGATCTTCCACATCCGCCGGGAGCTCGCCGGGGCCGCCGAGCGTGTGGGACTGGCCGTCGCGGCCGCGGGCACCCACCCCTTCTCGGACTGGAAGGATCAGGTGCTCTCACCCGGCGTGCGCTACGACAGCATCGTCGAGGAGCTCCAGCAGCTGGCGCGTTCGCTGCTCATCTTCGGCCTTCACGTGCACGTCGCCGTCCCGGACCGGACGACCGCTATCGACCTGCTGAACATGGTGCGTTATTTCCTGCCGCACCTCCTCGCGCTGTCGACGAGCTCCCCGTTCTGGATGGGGCGGGACACCGGCTTGAAGTCGTACCGGACGACGGTGTTCCGCCGCTTCCCGCGCAGCGGCGTGCCGGACCGCTTCGCCTCCTGGGGTGAGTACGAGCAGTACGTCCAGATGCTCGTCGACCTGCACTGCATCGACGATGCGAAGAAGATCTGGTGGGACGTGCGGCCGCATCCGACGTTCGGGACGCTCGAGTTCCGTGTCTGTGATGTGCCGACCAGGCCCGAAGCCGCGGTGATGATAGCCGCGCTCTGCCAGGCCGTGATCGTGAAGCTGCACAAGCTCTACACCAGGAACCAGGGCTTCCGCATGTATCGCCGGGCGCTCATCGAGGAGAACAAGTGGCGCGCGGCGCGATGGGGGCTCGACGGCAAGCTGATCGACTTCGGCAAGCGCGCCGAGGTGCCGATGCGACAGCTCGCGCTCGAGCTCGTGGAGTTCGTCGACGATGTGCTGGACGAGCTCGGCAGCCGGGAGGCGGTGCAGTACATCCACACGGTGCTTCGGGAGGGGACGAGCGCCGACCGCCAGCTGTCCGTGTACCGGCAGACTGGTGATTTGAGAGCCGTCGTGCGGGATCTCGTTCAGGAGACCCGCGCCGGGGTGGAGCCGCGAGGAGCAGCGCGATGAAGATCGGTCTGGTGTGCGGCCGTGAGCACAGCTTCCCTCCCGCGTTCATCGAGCGTGTCAACCAGCTTGGCGCCGCCAACGGCATCTCGGCGGAGCTGGTGACGTTTGCGGGCACGCGGATGGACGAGCCCGCCGCCTACCGCGTGATCGTCGATCGCATCTCCCACGAGGTGGAGTACTACCGGGGCGCGCTGAAGCACGCGGTGCTGCAGGGCACCTACGTCATCAACAATCCGTTCTGGTGGACGGCCGACGACAAGTTCTTCAATTATTCGGTCATGCACCGGCTGGGCATCGCGATCCCGCGCACGGTGCTGCTGCCGCAGAAGGGCTATCCGGCGGATGTCGATCTCGCGACGGAGTCACTCAGGAACCTGGCCTACCCGATCGACTGGGATGGCCTCCTCGATTACGTCGGCCGGCCGGCCATCCTGAAGCCGTACTCCGGCGGCGGATGGAAACATGTCTACAAGGTGAACGACCGCGCGGAGCTCCTCGACGCGTACGAGCGGACGTCCCCGTACGCGATGACGCTCCAGCAGTTCATCGACTTCGACCGCTACGTGCGGTGCTTCACATTCGGCAAGACGGACATCACGCCGGTCGCCTACGCTCCGCTGGAGCGCCGGTATCTCGTCGACCACGCCTACCTGTCGGCCGGGCTCGGCGCACGCGTGGTGCGCGACGCCCAGACGATCAACCTCGCGCTCGGCTATGAGATGAACACCATCGAGTTCGCCATCCAGGACGATGTGCCGTACGCGATCGATTTCCTGAACCCCGCCCCCGACTTCGAGCGCGATCGGATCACCGACTTCTATTTCAGGCATGTCGTCGAGAAGATGTCGCGGCTGGTGATCGATCGCGCGCTCAACGGACACCCGGCCCAGTCCTGGCCGCGGTGGGAGGAGATGCTGGGCATCGGCCCCAGCACCGCGTATATCGGCGCACCCGGCCTCACCTGATGGACGCGATTGCCGCGTGGCACGCGCTGCTGCGCCCCGACGTCGAGCTGACGCCGGCGTTCAGCCTCGCGTTCGCGGACGCCATGCGCGCGCGCAAGCTGACGTTCGGCAGCCGGGTGCACTGCCGTGTGCTGCGCCCGTTCTTCCTGCAGGCCGAGGACGAGCAGCGCATCCGGCTGGCGTCGGAAACGATCGCCGGCGTCGGCGAGCGGATCGCCGCCGCCGCCGTCGACGACCCGGAACTGCGCGCGGCTCTGGGGCTGACGGAGGAGGAAGAACGGCTGGTGCTGATGGATCCCGGGTACACGACCGCCAGCACCGCCTCACGGCTCGACGCGTTCCTGCTGCCCGACGCGCTGCACTTCGCGGAGTACAACGCCGAGTCCCCCGCGGGACCCGCCTACACCGAGCGGCTCTGCGAGCTGTTCGAAGGACTCGACGTAATGGCGCAGTTCAGGGCCGTGCGCAACGTGCGGTTCCACCGGACGATCCCGCCGCTCCTCTCCGCCTTGCTGGAGAGCTATGGGGAGTGGGGCGGCCGTGCCGCGCCGCCGCGCATCGCCATCGTCGACTGGCGCGAGGTGCCGACGTGGACCGAGTTCGAACTGCTGGCCGAGGCGTTCGTCTCGGCCGGCGTGCCGACGGTCGTCAGCGATCCGCGCGACCTGACGTTCGAGCGCGGAACGCTTCGTGCGGGCGGCGCCGCCGTGGATCTCGTCTATCGCCGCGTCCTCGTGAACGACGTCATCGCCCGCAAGGAGGACTGCAACGCCCTCCTGCAGGCCTACGAGCAGCGCGCGGTGTGCGTGGCGAACACCTTCCGGTGCAAGATGCCGCACAAGAAGGCGCTCTTCGCGATCCTCACGGATCCAGCACACGCGCACCGTCTGGACGCAGGCGAGCATGCCGTCGTGCGGGCGCACGTGCCCTGGACGCGTGCGGTGGCGGACGTGGCGGCGGAGCACCAGGGCCGTCAGGGATCGCTGCTCGAGATTGCGCGCACGGGCCGGAGGGCGCTCGTGCTCAAGCCGAACGACGAGTACGGCGGAGCCGGAGTTCACCTCGGATGGGAGACCTCAGCCGCGGACTGGGATTCGGCGCTCGACCGCGCACTCCGGGACGCGCGCGGATCATGGGTGGTCCAGGAGCGCATTCCGGTGCGCCGGGAAGTGTTTCCCGCCTTCGACGATGAGGGGCGCGTGACGATGACGGACATGCTGGTCGACCTGGCTCCGTACCTGTTCAGGGGCCGCATGCAGGGCTACCTGACGCGACTGAGCGCCACGGGGCTCGCCAACGTGACCTCGGGTGGGGGACAGGTCCCTGCCTTCGTCGTGGAGAACAGGAGGTAAGGAGGATGACTTTCGGCCGTGCGCAGCCCGATCTCATGCCTGGCGCCGAGAACGCTGTGCGGACGTGTCTGGCGATTCGGGAGCGGGAGCGTGTGGCGCTCATCGCAGACGAAGCGAGCCGCGGGATCGCCGCGAGCCTTGAACGCGCACTGGCGGACGTCGCTGCCGAGCGTGAGTGCGTGCTGATCGAGGCGGTGGCGGTGCGGCCGATGCGCACGGCGCCGTCGCGCGTGCTGGAGGCGCTCGAACGCGCCGATGCCGGCATCCTCTGCGTGCAGCCGATCGAAGGCGAACTGGGGGCCAGGATGGCCCTCGTCGCGGCCGTCGAGCGTCGCCGCATCCGGTATGCGCACATGGTGGGCGTGACGCCGCGGATCATGCGGGAGGCAATGCGTGTCAACTATCGTCTCGTCGATCGCCTGAGTCAGCAGCTCTGCGAGCGCATGCGCTCGGCGGGCCGCCTCACGGTCAGGACCCGCGGCGGGACGGACCTGGTCGCGACCTTTGATCACGAGCTCATCTGGGTGAAGACGAGCGGACTCATCAACCCGCGCTACTGGTCGAACCTGCCCGCGGGCGAGGTGTTCACGACACCCGCCTCGGTGGACGGGACGTTTGTCTGCGACGGCACGGCCGGAGACTACTTCAACGCGAAATACGGCAGCCTGCTCGAGACGCCGCTCAGGCTCCAGATCGAAGGCGGGCGGCTCGTCGCCGCGACCTGCCGCCGCAAGGACCTCGAGCGGGATTTCTGGACGTACTGCCACACCGACGCGAACAGCAATCGCGTCGGCGAGCTGGCGTTCGGGACCAACTACGGCCTCCACGACATGATCGGCGTGCTGCTGCAGGACGAGAAGGTGCCCGGCGTGCACGTCGCGTTCGGCGATCCCTACGGCAGCCAGACCGGCGCCGAGTGGAGCTCGTGCACACACGTCGACGTCCTGACCCGCGGCTGCGACGTGTGGATCGATGCGGAGCAGGTGATCGCCTCCGGCCGCTACCTCCTGGATCGCTTCGATCTGTCGGACACCATGGGAACACCGCAGTCGTCCGCGGGCTGAGCGCCGGTCAGTCTCGGGCCCACCTTGGCAGTGCTGCCGATCGCGGCAACTACCACCGGCTCAGATACTCCCTCAGCATCTCCTTCCAATAGGGCCAGTCATGCCCCCCTCTGGCTCCCCAGTCATCGAGGTGGTGCCGGATGCCGCGTCGGGCGAGTACGCCGGAGAAGGCGTAGGAATACCGGCTCTCTTCCCACGGCCCTGACCCGGTGACGATGCGGAGCTCGCAGGTCGCGAGCTGCTCGTGGTACCAGGGATCGTTCAGGTTGGCAACATAGTCGACCGGGTTGTGGAAGTAGAAGTTCTGGTCGTAGAGGCCGTCCATGAAGCGGCGCAGGTCGTAGATGCCCGACATGGCGTAACACCGTTTCACCAGGTGGGGGTACCGCAGGAGCGTGTTTGCCGCGTGATACGCGCCGAGCGACGCACCGAAGGTCGCGATCGGGATGCCGGGCGACTGGCAGTGCGCATGCACGAACGGCATCACCTCCTCGCGGATGTACTCGTCGAACATGCGCTGCCGCCAGCTGCGGTGGCATGGGTGTGCCTGGCGATTGAGGAACGAATCGTAATTGTTCGAGCCGACGCAGAACACCTTCACTCGCCCGGCCTCGATGAAGTCCGCTACGGCATCGATGGGCCCGTGCCGCTGCAGTTCCCATTCGTCGCCATGACTCGTGGGAAACGCGAGCAGCGGTGGACCCCAGTGGCCGAAGACGGCGACGCCCATCTCCCATCCGAGCCGCGGCGAGTGCCACCGTCGGTGCTCCGTACGCATCGCAGGACTGTACACTGACCGGATGGCTGAATGGGACGCGGCCCGCTATCACCGCATCTCGACGCCCCAGTTCGACTGGGGGCAGCGGGTGATCGCACGGCTGCGGCCGATGCCGCGTGAGCGGATCCTGGATGTTGGCTGCGGCACGGGCAGGCTGACGCAGGAGATCTCCACCGCGGTCGCGGACGGCCTCGTTGTGGGAGCCGACGCGTCGGGTGCGATGATCGCCGTGGCGCGCGAATCGCTCCCGCCCTCAGGGACGCACCGTCCGTTCTACGTGCAGGCGGACGGCCTCGCGCTGCCGTTCGTCGGACGGTTCGACGCGGTGTTCAGCGCCGCCACGCTCCACTGGATCCTCGATCACGCGGCCGTCTTCGCCAGCGTGCACCGCGCGCTCGTCCCCGGCGGCCGGTTCGTGGCGCAGTGCGGCGGGGACGGCAATCTCCGGCGGCTGCTCGATCGGACGGCGTCGCTTATGACTCGCGACGAGTACCGGGAATGGTTCGCCGGCTGGACCGAGCCCTGGTTCTTCGCAGATGCGAGGAGCACGGCGGCGCGGCTGCGTGAGGCCGGGTTCGTCGATGTCGAAACGTCTGTGGAGGACGCGCCGGTGGATCTCCCGGACGAGGCGGCCTACGCGGAGTTCGTCTCCTGCGTGTGCATCCGGCACCACCTCGAGCGCCTTCCACTGCCGCTGCGAGAGCCGTTCGTGCGCGACCTGGCAGCGCAGGCGGCACAGGACAGCCCGCCCTGCACGCTGGACTACCGCCGCCTGAACATCGCCGCACGGCGAGGCGCCGCGTGAGGGGGCGCTACGAGGAGCGGGCGGCCGCCTGGGCTGCCCGCCGCGACGCGGAGACGCGCCGGTCGGTCGTGATCTCCCGGCTGAGGCTCGCGGCCGTTCTGCCAGGCGCCGCGGCCCTCGTGTATGTACTCGCGCGCGGCGGACCGGCTCCGCTGCTCGCTGCCGCGACCGCCCTCCTCCTGGCCTTCGCCGCGCTCGTCGTCTGGCACGCTCGTGTGGACGAGCGCGCCGCCTGGTACGGGGCCCTGCACGGCGTGAACCGGCAGGCTCTCGCGCGGATCGATCGCCAGTGGGATGGTCTTCCACCCGCCGACCCGCCGACCGGCGTGGACCTGGCGCGGCATCCGTACGCAACGGACCTCGACGTGTTCGGCCGTGCATCGCTGACGCAGTGGCTAGGTCCCGCCGCGACGCCTGGAGGGAGCGGCGTGCTGCACCGATGGCTGCTCCAGCCGTCGAGCCCGCCCGATGTGCGCGCACGCCAGCAGGCGGTCACCGTGCTCGCGACTGCCCATGACTGGCGCGAAGCACTCGGCGCGCACGGACATCTGATTGCCGGCATCCGGCCCGGCGACCTCGAGCTGTTCCTCGGCTGGGCTGAAGGACCGGGAGGGTTCACGCGGCGCGCGGCGTCCGTCCTGATACCCGCGACGCTGGTCCTGACCGCCACGATCTGGATGCTCATCGCGGCGCAGGCGGCGGGCTTGACCGACGCGGCCCTGTGGCTGCTGCCCGTCCTTGCCGGCGTCGTGCTGTCGTTCGTAACCGCGCTGCGCGTCCATGGGGAGTTCGAGCGGGCCGGCGCGGGACAGCACGCCTTCGCCCGCTACGGCGACTTGTTCGCGCATGCGACGCGCGCTCCGGCCGGAGCCGAGCACCTCGACGCGATTCGCGACAGGCTGGCCGCCTCCGGCCATCGCGCGCCCGACTGCCTGCGCAGCCTGAACAGGATCCTGGGATTCGCCCAGCTGCGGGCCGGCGCCGGCATCTTCCATTTTCTCGTGCAGGCGCTCACGCTCTGGGACTTTCACGTCTACTTCGCGCTGGCCCGCTGGCGCGCAGCCGTCGGACCACACGTGCGGGAATGGATGGAGGCGCTCGGGGAACTGGACGCGCTGAGCGCGTTCGCGCAGGTGAGGGCCGACAACCCCGCCTGGTGCCTTCCCGACCTCGTCGCCGGCGAGTCGGTGTTCGCGGCGGGCGACCTCGGCCACCCGCTCATCCGCGAGGACCGGCGGGTCTGCAACGACGTCACGGTCGGTCCTCCCGGCACGCTGCTCCTGATCACCGGATCCAACATGTCGGGCAAGAGCACACTGCTCCGCGCCATCGGCCTGAACGCGGTGCTGGCGCAGGCAGGCGCGCCCGTCTGCGCCATGTCACTCCGCCTGCCGCCGGTGGATCTCGAAACCAGCCTG
>Ga0299913_10005269_pt1 | contig 11013 bp, 13 predicted proteins | sample RVTome_9_FD_201360 | JGI IMG/M metagenome (GOLD analysis project Ga0299913, IMG submission 201360) | Soil microbial communities from uranium-contaminated site in the Upper Colorado River Basin, Wyoming, United States - RVT155D38 (version 2) ... | reverse complement strand
GACTGCAGGGCGCCAGCTTCTCGGTCTGGGAGTCAGTCCCGGGGAGGCTGCCGCCTCCGATGCACGCGCACGCCCACCACTGCGAGCAGCTCGTCGTCGATGCCCTGGGCGAGAGGCGACGCCAGCATCTCTACGTCCAGGGCCGGCTGCTGGACCGCCCGGCCGCCGTGGCCCTGGGACTGGCGCGGCCGGCGTCAGACACCGCCGCGGCGGCTGGCCGCGCCACTGCCTCCGTGCTGAGCAGACGCGAGGACGAGGTGGCAGACCTCGTCGCCGAAGGGCTCACGGACCGCGAGATCGCCACCCGACTGGTCATCAGCCAGCGGACCGCCGAAAGCCACGTCCAACACATGCTCGCCAAGCTCGGGTTCAGATCACGGACCCAGATCGCCACCTGGGTGACGCAACGCCAGACCGCGTCGCGGCCGCACGCGTGAACGAACGGGCGGCGTCTGCACGCGGCGAGCGGACCTGGATGCCGAGCGCCCAGCCGCAAATCCTTCAGTATGACGGAGGGAGGGTGGCAGTGCGCCTGATTGGCTTCATCGTGACCTGTGGTTGCGAGGATCTGTCTGGACGTAGGGCATGCCAGCGAGCTGGTCGGTGGAGAGCCGCTTGTAGGCGTCAAGGTTTGCCACGACGATGCGGAGCAGGTAGTCGGGTTGTCCCATCATCCGGTAGACCTCGACGACCGCGAGGCCGTTCTGCAGCGACTTGAGCAGCACGAGTCAGCCGCGGCGCGATGGGCCGCACCCGGAAGGGAGGCAAGGTGACCGACCTCGATACGGCGCGGCGGTCGACCGGGCGATCGAGGATGATCTGGTGCGTCTGCGCCTGACGTGATCGGCGGGTTCGTCGCGCGGCATCCCCGGGATGGACGCTTCACGAACGCGATGTACTTCACCTCCGAAGCCGAGGCACGCACCAAGAAGTGCGAGACCTCGAGCGCGCCTGAATTCGAGTAGTACATGGATGAGTACGTGGCGATCTCCGACGGCGACCCGGAGCATCTCGACATCGCAGATCCTTGGTACTCGAATCCATAGGTGACCGCTCGGCGAACCGGGAGATGTGGCATGCCCCTGCGGCTGTACGGGCGGATCGCCGCGAGTGCGCTGTACGGCGTGGCGAACAGCGCACACGCCTCGACCGTCGTGGACCAGACCGCCGACACGGTCGGCGCACTCGGTCGAGCCGGTACCGTCGCTGTGCTCGACCGCGTGCTGCTCGAGTCTGCCGACGCGACCGAGCTGCTCGCCGAGGTCATAGTGCCCGCGACCGTGCTGGCCGGTCGGGAGGACTACGTCGCGTCCGACGAGGTCGTCCGCCGGCTCAGTGACCAGGCCGCGATCTGCAGCTGCACCCTGGCGGGCACATGAGCCCGGCGGAGGCTCCCATGGCACTGGCCGACGCCATCAGCGCCCTCGCCGCGCCGCGGTGACCGCACCGCGGTCGCCCGGGTCGAGGGCGACGACTGGCTGCGGCGCCTGCACCTGGTCGACGGCCGGGATCGCGCTGACGAGGTGGTCGAGGCCCACGCGCCGTTCGTGTGCATCGGCGGTGCGCCGATCCGTCGGCACAGCTTCCGGCGTTCGTCCTGCGTCCCCCACACCCTGCATCTTGCACCCTGCCATGCAGAACCCGCTGGTCGACGACGCTGCAGTGGATCGGTCGGTGATCCGGGCGTGCGGGTGTCCGCTTCGGCGCCCCCGCTGTTCGTCCTGTCGGTGATCCGTCCCGCCGGAGTGGGTGGAGCACGAAGGCTGAGCGATGCTGACACCGACGGCGCTCGGGCCACGCGAGGTCGCGCACGATGTCCGGCATCCGGGGCTCCCGGTAGGTCGCCGAGCGTGGGCTGTGGGCTGCGCCGGCGGGGCTGCCGACCAGCGGCATGCTGCCGGGGTGTGAGAGGTCAGGGCGTCGTCAGCGGATGTCGTTGTGGCGCCCCTGGCAGGGTCACACGTCTAGGGGTTGGGGCGGGTTGTCCAGGACCCGGGGACGTATTCGAGGAGTTGGATCCGGTCGTCGAAGGTGCGGCTGGCGATCATGTCGAGGGCGATGTCGGGGTAGTTGTCGTAGATGCGCTCGCGTCCTGTGTTCCCGGTGATGACGGGGAATACGACGACTCGGAGGCGGTCGACGATTCCGGCCTGGACGAGCGACCGGCACAAACTGACGCTGCCGATCGTCCGCATCGGACGGTCGGCGTCTCGCTTCATTGTCCGCACCGCCTCGATTGCCTCCCCGCTCACCAGTTCGGTGTTCGCCCACGACAGGGGGGTTTGCAGTGTGGAGGAGAACACCACTTTGGGCGTTCTGGTGAGTTCATCGAGGGAGGACGCTTCGTCGGTGGTGGTGTCGTCGGATTCCAATGCGGCGGCTTCGGCGGCGAAGCTGGACATGACACGGTAGGTCGTTGCGCCCATCAACAGCGTGGCGTCGCGTTCGGGATGCTCATCGAGCCAGCCGAGGTACTCGGGGGCCTTCAAGGCCCCACCACCCGGGCCAGCCCTCTGCGGACGCATACCCGTCCAGTGAGGTGATGAAGTCCACGGTCAGTTCCTGCATCTCAGGTTCTCCCTTGTTGGTGCTCTTGGTCGGGTCGGTCACGATCAGCCGGCTTCCTCGCCGGCTGGGGCGTGCGATGGGGCCCGGCGTCGCTAGGCGGCATCGGCGAGGAGGCTGTCGATCTGTGCCATGGCCTCGCGCATTCCTTCCTCCATGCCCATCTCGATGAGCTGAGTCATGGCGTGGGTGGAGGCGAAGGTCGAGACGACCGTCATTGTCGTGCCGCCGCCTGCCCGCTCGGCTAGCTCGAGCTCCATCCGGGTGGTCGGCATGTCGGTGTTCGGCTGGCCGGTGTCGTCGGCGAAGCCGTCATCGACTAGGAACCGGCGAGGTGGGTCGACCTCGAGCACGTCCCAGTAGCCTGCCGACTTCTCGCCGTCGGGCCCGGTCATGAGGTACATGACGCGGCCGCCCGGGCGCAGGTCGTGGTCCACGACGGTGGCCGGCCAGGTCGGTGGACCCCAGAACCGCTCAAGCTGGCGGGGGTCGGCGTAGAGCTGCCACACGCGCTCGACGGGGGCGTCGTACTCGGCGACGACGGTCATGGTGTGGGCGTCGAGATCCTTGTCGACACGGGTGATGGGCATGGGTCTCTCCTGTTCAGTGATCCTCGGCGAGGATCTGGTCCATCTGGGTGACGCGGTCGCGCCACAGCTGCTCGAGGGCGTCGAGCGCGCTCCGGGCGTCACGCACCCGGTCGATGTCGCCCCGGACGAGCGACTCCCGACCAGAACGCTGCTTGGTGACCAATCCGGCCGCTTCGAGCACGGTCACGTGCTTGTGCACCGCGGCAAAGCTCATCGGGTACCGCCGCGCCAGCGCAGAAACTGAGTGCTCCCGCACCAGCACCGTGCGGACGATGTCTCGCCGAGTGGCGTCGGCCAACGCGTGGAAGACCCCATCCGCCTCGGCTCCGCTCAGCGCATTATCTACAACCATTGGGTTGTAGGTTACCGAGGTCGAAGCCCGTTGCCAAGAGCATGTACCCGAGGTTGGTGGGCCTGACCGGCGCGGCGGCCGCCATCAGTTCCTCGCAGGCCGCGTCACGACGGTACACCCGGGTTCTCACCTGAGGCCGGCACGGTGCTGCTCGTGGCACTCGTCCTCGGGCTGGTTCCTGGTCGGCGTCGCGGCCCTCATGCGGCGGGCGAGCTCGGCCACGTGAGCCGTAGGCGACGGCTTCATGCGGTGTCTCGCGGTCGGGCTCGACCTCGGCGGGCGCGCCAGCCGTCGGGCTTGTCACAGTCTGAAGGCCGTGCCGAGCGTGGTGTCGGCCCCAGGTAGCGGTCGCATGCGGCGTTTCTTGCGCGCGACGGCGGGGACTGGCGTAGCGTGTCTGAGCATGGGCGGATCTGCGGGTCGCGTCGGCCTCCCGGTCGTCGGGCGGTGGCTGTTCGATGTGGCGGTGGCGGGCGTTTGCACCTACTTCGCGTTGCTGCTGACCAGCGAGTGGATGGCGGGGGCCGACGCCGGGCAGCGTGGGCCCGCCCTGGTGCTGGCGGCCGCGCATGGCGCGGTGCTCGTCGGGCGGCGGCACCGTCCGGCCGCGGTGCTCGTCGTGGTGATCGGCACCGGTCTCGCGTTCGCGCCGCTTGGACTGCCCGTGTTCGTCCTGGGGCCGGCGGTCCTGGTGGCCTTGTACACCCTTGCGGTGCTGCGTGACCGGCGGTGGTCGCTGGCAGGGTTGACCGCCGTCGAACTGGCGGTGCTGGTCGCGGCGACCACCGGTGGGCTGCAGTCGGATTCGTGGTTGCTGTACGCGCTGCTGGTGGTTGGATCGTGGCTGCTGGGGTTCGGGATGCGCCGCTGGCAGCTGACCGCGCGGGAGGCGGCGGAACGGGCGGACCAGCTGGCGCGGGCACGAGAGGAGCTGGCGGGCCTGGCGGTGACGCAGGAGCGGGTGCGCATTGCGCGTGAGCTGCACGACATGGTCGCGCACAGCATGAGCGTGATCGCGGTCCAGGCCGCTACCGGACGGTTGGTCCTTGACTGCGACCCGGCTCGCGCCGGCGAGGCCCTGTCGGAGATCGAGGTGGCCAGCCGGTCCGCTCTCGACGAGATGCGTCAGCTGCTGACCGTGCTCCGAGACGGCGGGTCAGGTACCGGCCGGGATCCGACGCCGGTGCTGGCGGATCTGCACGATCTGGTCGCTCGGATGACGAAGGCGGGGTTGACGGTGGAGGTCCGTGTGGGCGGCGACGTGGCCGACGTGCCCGCGGGCGTCGGTCTGGCGTGCTACCGCATTGTGCAGGAGGGGTTGACCAACGCCCTGCGGCACGCGGGGCAGCCACACGTGACCGTCGCGGTCACGTGCGGGTCCGACGCGGTCGACGTCGAGGTGCGTGACCGTGGCGGCAGTACGCACGCGGACCGGGTCGGTGGGCAGGGCATGATCGGCATGCGCGAACGTGCGGCGCTGTACGGGGGCACCTGCGTCGCCGGGCCGCATCCCGACGGCGGTTGGTCGGTGCGGGCGCATGTGCCCTACCACGCGCGTCCGCCGGTGGTGTCGGCGTGATCCGGGTCGCCGTCGCTGACGACCAGCCGTTGGTGCGGACCGGCATCGCGACCATGATCACGTATGCCGGCGATCTGCTGCTGGTCGGGGAGGCGGCCGACGGCGAGGAGGCGGTCGCGCTGGTCCGGCGGGAGCGTCCCGATGTGGTGCTGATGGACGTCCGCATGCCGGGCCTGGACGGCATCGAGGCCACCCGTCGGATCGTGGCCGACCCCATGGGCGGGGACGCGCGGATCATCATGCTGACGACCTTCGACCTCGACGAGTACGTCCATTCAGCGCTGCGCGTGGGCGCCAGCGGGTTCCTGCTCAAGGACGTCGCACCGGAGGACCTGTTCACCGCGATCCGGGTCGTGGCCGCCGGTGACGCGTTGCTGGCGCCGGGCATCACCCGCCGGCTGATCGCCGAGTTCGCCAGCCGGCCTGCCGGTGGCCCGACCGACCCCACGCTGCTGCGACGGCTGACCGGGCGTGAACGGGAGATCCTGGCGCTGGTCGGGCGCGGCCGGTCGAACGATGAGATCGCCGTGGAACTGGTCATCAGCGCTGCCACCGTCAAGACCCATGTCAGCCACGTGATCACCAAGCTCGGGGTCCGTGACCGGGCCCAGCTCGTGGTGTTCGCCTACGAGAGCGGCCTCGTGCGGCCCGGCGGCGACCTGCCAACGTCCGCGGGCTGAGCCGACGCTCCACACACGAGCTGGTCGGCCTTCGGCGGCCCCCACCGTGGGTCGACCGCCGATTGCATCTCTCGGCCGATGGCGTACGCCCGGTGGTGCAGTAGCAGGTGCCAACCGGAGGCCGATGGCGGTGCAGGCGCCCGGTCCTAGCGTGACCGGCACAGCATCGACCCGAGAGGTGCCACCGTGGACCGCCTTGTCTCTGATCGTCCCCCGCGTCTTGCGACTGGTGGTACGTCGTGACGCCCGCGTTGGCTGTGCACCATGTCACCAAGCGCTTCGGTGACGTGGTTGCTGTCGATGATCTCAGCTTCGAGGTCACCGGCGGCACCGTCACCGGCTTCCTCGGACCCAACGGCGCGGGCAAGAGCACCACGCTGCGCATGCTGCTCGGCCTGGTCCGCCCGACCACCGGGCGCGTGCTGGTGACCGGCGTCGCGTACCGCGATCTGTCGCAGCCGGTCCGTACCGTCGGCGCGGCACTCGAGGCGACCGGGTTCCACCCACGCCGGCGGGCGGTCGACCACCTGCGGATCGCCGCGCGTGCGGCGGGCATCACGCCCGATCGCGTGGGCCAGGTCCTCGACGACGTGGATCTGACGGCGGCCGCCGGCAGGCGGGTCGGCGGGTTCTCGCTGGGCATGCGCCAGCGGCTGGCGCTGGCGACCGCGCTGTTGGGCGACCCCCAGATCCTGATCGCGGACGAGCCGACTAACGGCCTGGACCCGCAGGGCGTGCACTGGGTCCGCGGCTTCCTCCGCCAGCTCGCCGCGCAGGGCCGCACGGTCCTCGTGTCCAGCCACCACATCGCCGAGCTCGCGCTGACCGCCGACGACGTTGTCATCATTCGTTGTGGCCGTCTGGTCGCCGCGGGCCCCGTCGACGACCTGACCGGCCGCGGCCAACGGGTGTGGCTTCGCACGCCCGACGCGGAGCGACTCGCCGCCGCGTTGACCGCCGAGGGCATCGCGGTGACCCGCCGCGACGGCGACGAGCTCGTCGCCGACGGGCCGACGGAGGATGTTGGTCGCGTCGTCGCCCGTGCCGGGATCGCGATCTACGAGATGCACGCCGAGCGCCTCAGCCTGGAGGACGCCTTCCTGAGCATGACCGCACCGGGAGATCCGTCATGACCCGCCTCGTCGCCGCCGAGCTCGCCAAGCTGCGCAGCACCCGTGTCCTGACCGTCCTGACCATCCTGGTTGTCGCGATGCTGCTTGCCCTGATCGGCATGCAAGTGACCAACGCCGGCAAGGTCGGCGCCTCGTCGTTGGGCACGGCCGACAGCTTCCGGGCGCTGCTGGGCGTCGTGGGGGTGACCACGCCGATCGTCCTGGTCGTCGGGGTGCTCCTCGTGACGGCGGAGTTCCGGCACGCCACGATCGCCACCTCGCTGCTGGTTGTGCCACAGCGGTCCCGGCTACTCGTGGCGAAGGCCGTCACCGCGGCGCTGCTCGGCGGCGCCGTGGCCGTCGGCGGCATGGTGCTCGTGCTGGCGGTCGTGGTGTCGTACCTGGCGGCTGCCGGCGTGCCGGTCGACCTGGTCAGCGGGGACGTGGCGCTCGCGGTGGGTGGTGTGCTGGCGGCCATCCCGCTGTACGCGGTGGCCGGCGTGGGGATCGGCGCGCTCATCCGGCACCAGACCGTCGCCGTCGTCGTGCCCCTGGTGTGGTTGGGCGTCGTCGAGCAGCTGCTGCCCAGCTACGGCCTCGCGGGCATCCTGCGGTGGCTGCCCGGCGGCGACGAGCGCGCTGGGCCGCGCCGAGGTGGCCGGCCTGTTGCCGATGTGGGCAGGCGGCCTGCTGCTGGCCGTCTACGTGACCGCGCTCGTCGTGGCCGGTGCGCTCCGCCTGGGCCGGGTGGACTTGTCATGACATCGTCCATCACGACCGTCGTCCGGCGGTGGAGTGGTGACGGCCGACGCGCAGCGGTGTCGCCGCTGGTGGCGCTCGTCGTCCTGGGCGTGGCGGCCGCGGTCGCTGCGCTGGCCGGCGCGACGGCCCGGCCCGCGGCAGCCGCCACGAGCATCCAGGGCATCGTCGATCGCTGGCGCGCGCGGACACCGGTGCACGCTGTCACCGTGGTGCTCAGCGACCCGGGCGGCGACGTGCGCTCCATGGTCAGCGGCCGCGCCGCCGGCCGGCCGGTCGGCGTGGATGCCCGCTTCCGGGTCGGCAGCGTCACCAAGGCGTTCGTGGCCGCGGTCGTGCTGCAGCTGATCGACGAACACCGGCTGGAGCTCGATGCGCCCCTCGGACGGTATGTCCCAGCATCGCCGTTCGGCGACGTCACGATCCGCCAGCTGCTCAGCCACACCGGCGGCGTCCCGGACTTCGAGCAGGCGGCCGGCTACGCCACCGATCTGCTGGCTCGACCGTCCCGACGGTGGACCACCGCGCAGGTGCTCGGCCTCGTCGCCGATCGCGATCGCGACTTTCCGCCCGGGTCCGCGTACGCCTACTCCAACACCGACGCCGTCCTGCTCGGACAGGTCGTCGAGGCGGTCACCGGCCGCTCGTGGGCGCATGCCGTTCAGCGTCGGGTGATCGACCGGCTCGATCTGCGGGACACGACCGTCCCAGGCAGGGACGCCGCCGCCGCGCCCGGTGTCGTCGCCAGCTGGTTCGACACCAGCGGCGACGGCTTCGACGACCGGGTCCCCGACCCGTGGCCCGCGTTGGAGACGTCCCAGGGCCCGCTGGCGCGCTCGTCTCGACCGCCCCCGACCTGGCCGTCTTCGCCCGTGCCCTGTTCGAGGGCGACATGGTCTCGCGGGCCGCGCGTCGGGCGATGACGACGCTGCAGCCGTTCCACCCCCGCCACAGCAACTACGGGTTGGGCGTCGAGCTGCGCCGGCCCGACCACCGAACGATCGTCTGGGGTCACGGTGGGTCCCTGCCGGGCTACCGCGCCACTATGTGGTACGTGCCCTCGACGCGCCGGGTGGTCGTCGTCCTCGCCAACGCCTACCGCGCGAGCACCGACGATCTCGCCGAGCTGCTCCTCCACCGCTGACGCGGCGACGCCACCGTGCGGGACGGTGGCGTCGCGGCCGTCAGGTGTGCCGTGACCCTGCGACGCCCGCGCTGAGGCGTGAGCGCGCCACGTCGAGGATGAGCGCGGTCACGGTGACGGACAGGACGGCTGCGACGTGCTTCCGGTCGCCGTCCACGACGCGGACGCTTCCACAACCCCGTGGAGCACGCGCATCACCAGCGGGCTGTTGCCCGTGGCGACGTCGGTGCCGCCAACCGGGACCATCCGGTCATCGCAGCAGCAACTCGGGCGCCCCAGCGACCCGAACGACAACATCGTGCAGGCTGAGCGAGAGCCCCACCAGACCCCACCCGATGGCGGCGACCGCCCCGAGCGGCGCCAGCGCGGAGGCCGAAGCGCCCGCCGCCAGCGAAGCGAGGCCGATGCCGATAGCTGTCGCCGCCGCGAGGCCGGTCCCGAGCCTCGATCCGCGACCCGGGAGCGCCGCTGCGGCCATCACCAGCACGATCGCGAAGGCGATGATCGCCATGGCCCACCAGTGGGCGTTGTGATGTGGATCGGCCGTGGGTGGGAACGTGTTCCGCTGCAAGAGGGCCTGGTCAATCCCGTACCACGCGGCCGGGACAGCCCCGACCGCCGCGAGCATCAGGACCCGTGGTCGCCAGAGCCCCTCCGGGCGCCGCCAGGGTGCGGCGAGCAGTGCCGCCACAAAGGCAGGTAGCGTTAACACGAGCAGGAACGGGTCGATGGGGCCGGCTTGGCCGCCGACGTTGTCGGGGTCGCCGACGACGGGGATCGTGAGCAGGACGCCGGTCATGACAGCGAGCACCTGATACGCGTAGCCGGCACGTTCCGGCCAAACGAGCAACGCAACGAGCGCGGAGGCTCCGATCACCACGAGCGCGACGGCTCCCACCGCGTGGACGGCTTCACCGGGATGCGCCGCCCCGTAGCGAGCTTCCACCGATGGAGCAGGATCGTCAGGTGCACCTTCAGTTCCCGACGTGGTCCCGACCGGCGATCGCTGTAGCCTCCCGGTGACCACGTCGGCCTGACACTGCAGACGGTGACTTCGTCGCCGCCTTCACGATCGCCGACGGCCTTGGCCTACCGGTCGAGTTCCGGCCGCCGACAGGATTGTTCGTCGACGCCAACAACCGCCAGGACATCGTCGTTGCCCGGGAGGACTTCGTGACCTGGAGTATTGACGCCCATGCACCGCAGGGAGGTGGGCGACGACAGCCCATCCCGTGAGGTAGCGGCACACGTCGTGATCGCCGGGTAGCCGGTCAGACCCGTCTCCGCGTGTGAGCGAGGATCGCGGCACCGAGGGCGGCGATGGAGATGGCAGTGGCAACGAACAGCCGCGTGCGGTCGACGGATCGGCGCAGGGCGTTTCCCACCTCGGTGATGCGAACGACGTCGGCCTGGATGGCTGGTCCGCCGCCGTCGTGGGGGTCGGCACGGTGGAACACGCCAGTCACTTCGAGGATGTCACCGTGGTGACGGGGGCCTCCGACGTGGGTGATGTTGCCGGCGACCGCCGTGGGGATCGAGACGGGGATCCCTGAGTTGCCGCCCACGGCCGTGCGGTGGTCGTACAGCGGCCCGAGTTCCAACGCGTAGGGGTCGTCGTTGAGGTGGACCCACGACCGTGGGCCATGCGCGAGGACGGCACGCACGGTCTCGCCGCGGTAGCTGACGGTGACGCCGTCGAACGTGGCCGGGCATTCGATGAGCTCGTCGGCCACGACGACGACGGGCTCCTCCGCGGCGGGACCGCGCGGCGCGGGACAGATGTCATCCTGCTCTTCCTGCGCGGGAGCTCCCAGCGCAGGGAGTTGTTCGTCTGGCGCGACGAGTTGGCCGAGCCCTGCAACGATGGCTGCGGCGGTGAGCAGCATCGCGACGCCTCCGAGCGTGGCCTGGAGCGGGGTGATCTGGTCAGCGGGACGTGTCACAACCGGCCCCTCAGGGTGGCGTAGGCGTAGCCGAAGAGCGCGAACACCGAGATGAACTCGAGCCGGCCGATCCACATCTGGAAGATGTAGAAGACCTTCAGCGGCGTTTCGAGATCCGGTCCGACGACCCCGACGGACAGACCGACGGCGGCCGCCGCGGAGGTGCTCTCGAACAGCGCCTCCTGGATGGAGTAGCCGTAGAACATGCCGAGCAGCGCTCCGGCGAAGTACAGCACGAGGTACAGCACCGTGATGAGGACCGCTGTCCGCACGACCGCGGGTCGCAGTG
>Ga0299913_10005268_pt1 | contig 11014 bp, 8 predicted proteins | sample RVTome_9_FD_201360 | JGI IMG/M metagenome (GOLD analysis project Ga0299913, IMG submission 201360) | Soil microbial communities from uranium-contaminated site in the Upper Colorado River Basin, Wyoming, United States - RVT155D38 (version 2) ... | reverse complement strand
CCTCTGCAACTCACGCACTTCGCCATACTCTGGATACTCTTGGCAAAACTGAGGATAACTGAAGTTGACCGCCAGTGGCGTCACTCGGGCTTTTCAGTCCACAACCGCATCCGCACCCAGGCCGCCGACGCCGAAGGTCGCCAGCGCCTCGCCCGTTACATGATCCGCTGCCCGTTCGCGCTCGAGAAGATGCGCTTCGATCAGCAATCCGGCATGGTCATCTACCGCTCCAGACTGCATGCCACGCTGAAACGCAACTACCAGCTCATGCCGGCACTGAAGTGGCTGCGCCTGCTCCTGAACCATGTCCCGGACAAATATGAGCATCTGGTGCGGTATTACGGCTACTATTCCAACCGCTCGCGTGGGGCCCGGAGGCTGGCCGAGCAAGCGCATGACCGGTCGGCATGCATCGTGATCGACGAACCGCCGCCGACCGCTCGACGTAAAGCCAGCTGGGCCCGGCTGATTCAGAAAGTCTACGAAGTCGATCCGCTCGAGTGCTTAAATTGCGGCGCCACGATGCGCATCATCGCCCTCATCGACGATGCCGAGGTCATCGAGCGCATCCTCAAGCACTTGAAGGTGTGGGATCCGGTGCCCAAGCCCCGCTCACCGGCCGGTCCCGACCCACCCTGGCCACCCGGCGAGACCCTGCCGATCACCTATCACCCCGTGCCGGATATCGCCTGAGCAACGATCCTACGGATGCGCTCGGCCGGATCACGGCCCGAGCACCCGCAGCCGGCTATCTCGGCACCGCCGACACCGAATCCGGCCGATCAACCACCCCGGCAGGCGAGGATTCCGGCAACTGCTCGCCTGCACCAACTCCGCTGCAAGGACTCTTCCCCCATCCTCGACACCTTCAGCCTCGCGAACGCGATAGAATTTCCTATCCTTTATCCTTCAGACCCTCTCGATCAGCTCGTCTGCGCTGACGACCCGGGGTGCCTCCCCGATGAGCACTTCGAGCAGCCGGTAGGACAGCCGGGGCAGGTCGACGACGCGGCCGGCCACTCTTATCCGCCGGGTATCGGGCTCCAGCACCAGGTCGCCGGCCTTGAGTTCCGCGCGCCGATTTGTGTCCTGGTCCATGAAAGATGGGGGTCCGAGCGACGTCGCCTCCGCGGGAGGGCTGATCGCAAGTTTTACACTTTCTTTGGCGTTTCGTCACACTTGTTTATCCCCGGTCGGTTACGTTGGTTTCACGTGGACGGTGAGATGAACCATGGGGCGCTGCAGCCTGAATATCGTTCTCCTCGCGCTGCTGGCGCTCAGTCTTGCGGATGGCGAGGGCAGCGGCCCGGTCTTCTGCGGACCTTCGGAAGGCGCTCGGGAGTCGGTCGAAATCAGCGATCACTTCATTTTCGGAACTAACGAACCGGTGAAGGGCGCGACGACGCTCATCCGGGACTTTCGCAACTGCGTCGTCGACATCACGGTGTTCTCGAGCGCGCTCGAAGCACACTGGGCATACTCGATCTGGATAGTCGCGTTCAACCATCCGGAGCATTGCGTCACGCCGAATGCCTGCGGCACCGGCGATCTGGAAGCGTTCGGCGGCAATCCGCAGGTAGAGGCTTCCGTCTTCTGGGGCGCTGGTTTCGTGGCTGACGGGACGGGATCGGCCGATACCACGCTCACCATCCGCCCGGGGCGAACGAGCCGTGAGCTGTTTGGAAGTACGCGGAACTACGGCTTGCTCAACTTCGGTGGTGCGGAGATTCACATCGTGATTCGCTCGCATGGCCTGGCGGGTTCGCGCGGGCCGATATCCAGTCAGATCGGTACGGCCTCCGGCGCATGCCCCCCGTCACCACCCGACGATCGCGGCTGCGTCAACGAGTTCGCATCTTTTCACCCAGCGCGGGAATTTCCCATCCCCTATGCAATCGACTAAACTGGATGAAAACGGGGTAAGTAAGAATAAGAGCCGCCAGCTCGAGGTCCGCATGCGCGATTCTTGTGCAGCCGTCTCGTCAGGCTTTAGCGTGATCGATAATTCGGATGTGACATTTGACGTCACCCGTGACTTGCCGGCTGTGCGAAAAAGCGACGTAAGTGCTCGTTCCATTCGGCCGCCCGTTAAATATGCGTTGCAGCCACGTTTGGCAGTGGCGGTACTCATGTTGGCGCATATTGCACCCGGATGGGCCGAGGAACACGAACCCCGCGGTACGATCGGCCTGACTTTTCAGTACGTTCACGAAGACGGAATCAATACCACCATCGGCAGGATCGATCTGGGGACATCCGATGCACAGAGCGTGGTTCTGGATATCGATTACTACCTGAACGACAGGTGGACACTTTCGGCGAGTCTGCCGTTCGTCAAAAAGCGCTATAACGGATCATTGCCTCACGATCCGGACGAGCTCGATCTACCGCATGTGCACGACGAGTTTCTCGATGACGGCCGCTACCATAGTGATTTTCAGGATTTTCGAATCGGCGTCCGTTATGCAGCGACTACCGGGCCGCTGTCTATCGAACCGTTCCTTTCCTTTACGACACCCATCACTGATTACTCGGCATATGCGCACGCGGCGGTCGGACAACATTTGTCGAAGGTCGACGTCGGTGCGATCCTTACACACCGTCTGCCGCTTTCGGACCTCTACTATCGGGTCGCGGCCAGTCGTGTCTTTGTGGAAGAAGTGCTGGGCGTGAACGTGGACTATTGGCGGCTCGATGGCGAGCTCGGGTACTTTCTGAACCCGCGAGTTGCCTTGAAGTCATTCTTCCTGGGTCGAGCGGGCAATGGCCTGAAGTTTCCGGACGACTTTCCAACACCGCGAAACGATGAACGCTGGTATGAACACGAAGCACTGATCGCACGAGAGTATGTCATCGTCGGCGTCGGCATGGACTTGAGCCTTGATGAGCGCAGGCGGTTATCGGTTTCGCTTCTGAAGGCCGCTCAATCCAAGTTCATACATATTATCGACTACGGCGTCACCGTCGGCATCTCGCATGCCTTCTGAAATGGCGTACGTCCGCGCGGTCGTTGCGATCATTCGCCGCGTTCGAAGGTGTAGACGAGGTCGGCGCCGGTGCCTTCGCTGCTCGACTCGGTCAGGAGCTGCAGCCTCCGATTGATCTCGTACTGCATTGTCAGGACCGACACCGGGTTGAACAGGCCGACGCCGTAGCTCAGGTACAGTTTTGGTGACAGGTACTTGCCGATCACGAGCGCTGCGTCACTGGGATCGCTCTCGGCCCCGGCCTCTCCCGAACCGCTCCGGATCGTGAATTCGTCGACGCCCAGGTTGCCGCCGATGTTCTCCGCCAGGAAGTTTCCGCCTTTCACGCCCAGCGCGAGGCTGGCCTGTGCCAGCGCCGAAGACTCACCTTCCGGGGCTTCCTGCAGGGAGCGTCCCAGGACCAGATAGGAAAGCTGTTCCTGTTGCGTCATGGGCGGCTCGGAAAAGAGCGTGAAGTCCGGTTCCTCGAGGCTGCCGCGGACATGCGAGCCGACGAGAATTCCTTCCTTCGGCCGGCGGACCGCGCGGATGTCCAGGGCCGGCTCGGTAACCGGGCCGCCGGCGAACAGGATCTTGCCGCTCTCGATCACCAGTCCCTGGCCATAGGCGCGATACTCGCCTTCTGCGATCGTGATCTCTCCGGTCGCCGATACCGGCCGCTCCGGTTCCTGGATGATGGTCGTATCGCCTTCGAAGCGCGCCTTGAGCCCGAACCCTTCGAAGCGGACCTCGTCGCCCAGCACGATCTGCACTTCCGCGTGCACGGGCCGCCCCGCCGGATCGTCGACCGCCGGATCGCCGTCCGAACCGGGCGGCATGAGAATGACGTCTTCCGACGCCGTCACCGCGGACGCCGGCCGATCCTGCGGCGTGATGTCGGCACGCGGAATCCGCACGACACCCTTGATACGCACTTCCTCGGCATTGGCGTCGACGTTCAGGTCGGGTGTCACGAAGATCTGCGCCTGCTCGTTTCCGGTAATCTCCATTTGCAAGCGCATCGGAGCAATCTCGCAGGAATGCTCTTCGCCGCCGGTCGATTACAGGAGGCTGAAGCACAATATCTCGAGGCGCTGGCCCTGAATCCCGCAATGGAGGCACAAATCAACACCGACCTCGCTTTCTTGCTGATCCTTCAGCAACGCTTCGGCGAGGCTCTTGCTCTGATCAGCGAATACGCGGCGGGCGAGGCTCGGGACCAGGGCCTGGCACTGGCCTACCACGGACTCGGCCGCGAATCCGAGGCCAATTCGGCCTTCGACCGACTGGTGGCAACGCCTGGTGCTGACGCTGCCTTCCGGACGGCGGAGGTTCACGCGTTTCGCGGAGATGTCGCCGAATCATTCAAGTGGCTGGCAACGGCGCATACGCGAGTCGGTACACCTGAAGTTCATCCCCGCCACTTTCCCTTGCTGATCCAGATGTGCTGGTCCCCGTTCCTCGCGCCCCTGCACTCGGACGCGCGCTGGGAGCAATGGCTGGCCGACGTCAGAGCACTCAAGCGAATACCCGTCCGTTCGTCAGCTACCAGCGGGCTGCAGGCCAGGATGCGCCAAGTACTAAAACTCGAAAACGACTCCGACTGAAAAGAAATCGACGTCGCGTCCTTCGCGCCCGCCGATACCCTCACCAACATTTTCCAGCCTTTCCCACTCCAGACGTGCCCCCAGGGCATCTGAAAATTGCAACTTGGCGCCGATCCCATACAAGGCATCGATCTTGCTTTCGGTCCGGGCTACCCGTGTCATCCCGGTGTCTGTTATGCGTTCCGTGAATTTCGCCTGCCAGCGAAATGCGCCCGCTCTGGCAAGAAACGCGAATGGTCCGGGCAGCGCCACTTGCAGTACCGCGGCCAGAAGCGCCCCATCGACCGTGGCCGTACCTTCGATGGAGAACGGCGTCAGTGCATCGGCGGGAGGAGGCGCCTCGACGATCGTCGTACTGAAGGTCGCTCGACCCAGCTCCGCGTAGCCGGCTTCCAGCCCGAGCATGGGAAGAAACTGATAGCCCGCGTACGCCTTCCAACCCGTATCGGTCTTGTCGAGTGTGGTCCCTGTGGCGACAAAGTCGTCATCGATCAGGAACGCATCTTCGATTTCGTCGGCCGTCGCGTCGATCCTGCTTTGCCCGATACTGCCGCCAACGTACCAGTCGCCATATGAATTCGCGAGCGGAGCGATGGTAAGGACGCCGCAGGCAATGCACCCCAACAGAAGATGCTTCCGAGCCATGACGATGACTCCTCGTGTGTGATGGACTTACATTATATTCTGCAAAAGAGTTAGTGTCCTGTCCCGTAGATCGGGCTCGCCTCAAGCCGGCGATGCGGGAATTGATTCGCTGGGGAGGGAACTTCCTGTTTCCGATGCGCGAGGATGACGAGTTCGAGCCGGATTGGGGACTGCTCGCGCTCGAAGCCATCGCCTGCCGGACGCGGACTCCCGCGCAAGATCGCCCTCCGGCTGAAGCACAAGACGAAGACCGCAAGCTTCCTTGGTCGGGGTGGCGCCGAGGGAACGACGATCAAAAGAGACGAAGGGCCGGGCGGCGCGACGATCGAGACCGGCTTCGACACGTTACTGCGGATCATCGCGGCGGACCTGTCCGGAAGCGCGCAGTCATGGGCCGTGGTCAAAAAGATCGAAACGATGCAGCGCCTTTTCCGGCGTGTGCAGAGGCTTCCTGGTTCCGTCCCAATGTTTTCTGATCAAGTGATCGATCACCCGGCGAACGGGCGTGCAACTCACTCAATCGTTAGACCGCGTGAGCGGCCGTCTCTCCGCCCGCCGCTCGTGAGAAAATCAGTGTTGACGTGCTACAGGACGTTGCCCGGGAGGATATCGTGGCGGTATCGAGTGTAGGCGCACTGACGGCGCCGGGTAAATTCCGTTTCCGATTCTTTCTGACTGCTGGTGCGTTTCTGCTAGTCATAACCGTGACGGGCTTCGCGCCAACGTTCTTCCTCGCTCCGCTGTTCGACGCTCCACCTCTGCCACCTTATCTGGTGATTCATGGCCTTTTCGCCGCTGGATGGGTGCTGGCATTCGTGGCTCAGGCTGCGTTGATAAGCACGTCGAACGTCGCACTGCACATGCGCACGGGCCGTCTGGTAGCTCTGCTGGGAGCGGGAATAGTATTTTCTGGTTTATATGTGCTTTACTCAATCATCAAATCTGCGGACCTGCCTGCGGAGTTGTCGCGAGTTTCCCCGGGGGTGTGGTCGAGCGAACATTCACGACCTTTATCTCTCTTGAACCCGATAGAATTTCCTATCCTTCTCGCGAAGGGCAGCCGGGCCGAACCGAAAAAGCAATTTCCGGGTTGGGCGCTGACGCCTGATCGCCCCTGCAATGGAGGCTGACCGATGCCCGGTGTATGGACCGTTGTCAACTTCGGTATTCGCTGTTGCCTTGTGAATGTGTTGGCCGTCTTGGCGGCAACGGGCATCGGCCATGCCCGGGAAACCGGACACGGGCCGCCCTTCGTCCTCGCCAATGCCACCCTGATCGACGGCACGGGCGCACCGGCGAGGCCAAACGTCACCCTGATGATCGAAAACGGCAGGATCGCTTCAATTTACGAGGGGGACGGTGCGACACCGACGAACGTGCAGGTGGTGGATCTGTCGGGTCGTTACCTACTACCGGGTCTGATTGACGCCCACGTCCATCTTGCGAGTTTCGAAGATCCCGAGGCTGTGCTCCGCGGCCTGCTGGACGCAGGTGTCACGACAGTACGTGACATGGGTGGGGACACGAGGACATTGGCCGTGCTCGCGCGCGACGCGAAAATCGGCGCCATTCAATCACCGGCTATTTACTATTCCGCGGTATTTTTCGGTCCGCCGTGGCTGCAGGACACCCGAAGTCACCGCTCCGCCCTTGGGGTCGAGCCCGGAGTGGCCCCCTGGTCCCGGGCCGTAACGCCCGACAGCGATTTGCGCCAGATAGTTGCCGAGGCCAAAGGAACGGGCGCGACGGCGTTGAAGCTTTATGCGGCGCTGGAGCCGCGATTGACCCGCAGGATCGTTCAGGAGGCTCACCGACAGGGGCTGAAGGTTTGGAGCCATGCAACGATTTTTCCGAGCAAGCCGAGCGATGCTGTGGCTGCCGGCGTTGACGTTCTGTCCCACAGCGGCGGCCTTTATCCGGAAGGACGCCCAGACGTGCCGGCCAGCTATACCGAGGCTATGACGAAATGGATGCCGAAGCAGGACTTCTCCGCCGTCGACCCTTCCGCTTCTCCCTACGACGAATTGTTCGCAACAATGGCGGCAGAGGGCACGATGCTGGAGCCGACACTGACGGTGCTCCAGCGGGAAGGGGGTGGACCCAGGCCGGAGGCGAAACGCAAGCCTCTCGCCGAGGCAGCCGAACGGATCGACGCGAACGCCCTGCATGAATGGGCCTGCGCGGCTACCCGGGCTGCCCACCGGGCGGGCGTGACGATCATCGCCGGTACCGACTCCACGCCCAGGAGGAGCAAGCCGATCGCCTGGGAAATAGACTCGCTGGTCAAATGTGGCCTGACGCCTTTCGACGCGATCCGGGCGGCTACCTTTAATGGAGCACGGGCTATCGGCATCCAGGCCACTCACGGATCGGTGGAAGTGGGCAAGGTGGCGGACCTGGTCATCCTGGCGGACAGTCCCATCGACGATATCGTTAACGTGAGCAAGGTCGTGGCGGTCGTGAAGGGCGGAGCGCTTCGTCGAGTGAGAATGCCGGATCCGGACGCCTCCGAGGAGGTGTTTCCTGAATGAGAAGCATTTGCGATAGATGAGTGCGAACTTTCGCCGAGCACTGGTGGGGGGCGAAGGTGCCAGCCACCTGTTCAATCAGACGGTGCGTGAGTAGGAATTACAATTACCATTCGTCCGCACGGAGCACTCCAGGGTCAGCCCCCGTTCGAACGACTGATGACGAAAACGCGAGCTGATCTGTCACAAGGGTCATGAGACCCTACAAGGGGAAAATGGCGCGCCCGACAAGATTCGAACTTGTGACCCCTGCCTTCGGAGGACGCAATTGTAAGCCCAAGTAACTGAATTCATTTAAGCTAAATGGTCAGGACGCCCGTTGCTAGTTCAGCACTTTGCATAACGATGCACAACGGAATCACGCAATTCTCACACACTGGATAGTCCGTGAGCGGACAAGTACGACACGCTGATTTCAGTCGGGTAGAAATCGTCCTCAAGCGTTTGACTCCGGAGCGCCCGTTGCTCGATTTGCAACACGACTCGGGACCCGCGCCCGAACCGACCCTACTCGCGCGTGGCCGTCGTGATGAGCACGATGTCCGATTCCTCGCGGACGCGGTCGAACACGATTTCGCGCCCGTCAGCCGACACGTCGAAATCCACGATGGGTGAACCCCGACCGAAAGCGCTCAGAGGGCGCTGCTCCGCGCTCACGAGATCGACGAGCGAGAATTCCCTGTGGCTCACGGGTCCCTTCGCGATGACGAGCATGTCGTCACGCGCACCGAGGAAATCCAGGCGCCGCGAGCCCCGGCTCACGATGATCTTGGGCAGCACGCGCGAAGTACCGTCCGCGTTGACGGCCTTGATCTCGATCTGGGTGCCGACGTCGGCGCCGGTGTAGACGATGAAGTCGCCGGAAGGCGACCACGCGGGATCGAGTGCGTAGTCCTCGCTCAGCATCACCACTTCGCCGGATGTTACCGCCACCTTGAATAGTCGCGGCTCTCCGGAGTGCATCGCCGCGACGGCCAGCCAATCTCCGGACGGCGCCCAGGCGGGCGCGCCGCGAACGTCCAGGCGGCCGCCGGCCTTGCGCGCTTCGCTGCCGTCGGCGTTCATCACGTACAGATGCCTACGCCCCTGAGATCGCACGGAGAACGCGAGCAGATCGCCGTTCGGCGAGACCGATGGCCCGTCGACCACTCTCCCATCCCTGCCGTTCCAGAGCTCCGCTGCCGTGCCATCCGCCGCCAAGCTCCACAGCGTGTCGGTGCCCGCCTGCGGGGCTCTGTAGAAGACCTGGCCGGGACCGACTCGTGGCGATACGCCGCGGGAAGTCGGCAGCGACACCTCGGTCGGAGCATCGGTGCCGGAGTCATCGAGAGTCGCACGCCACAGCGTCGCGCTCAGCCGTGCTTCGCTCGCCACCAACCGCCGGCGATCCGCGCTCGCGGCAAGCGACGTGTATTCACTGCTGCCGGTGCCAAGCCGTCGCGACTTTCGACCGTCGAGATCGAGTGCGTAGATCCAAGGGCCGGAGCCGTCGTCTGCGGTGGCAAGGTAGAGCAGCGTGCGCTCGTCGAGCAAGACGGGGAAACCGACGCGGCCGTTGTGGAAGGTGAGCCGCTCCGGCTCACCGCCGCGGGCAGACACCTGCCAGAGGTCCATCTCATCCGGCGGAGACCCGTAGGCGAAGAAGATCGTGTTGCCGTCGTGCGACCACAACGGGAAGTGGTTGTGGAAGCCCGGCGGCGCGGCGTATATCTCCTGGCCGGCGGCGGGGTCGTCGACCGGCGCGACGAACAGGGGATCACCCGGTGCGGACGGGTGATAGACCACTTCCTGCTCGCTCGGCGACCAATCGAGCTCGGAGATTGCGCTCCGATAGCGGCGGAGCTCGCCGCCCAGAAGCGGAACTTGCCAGGCGTGGTCGGTCAGGGTCCCGTCGGCATCCGTCGTCTTCGTCCAGAAAAGGACCTCCGCCCCGCTCGGGGAGAACGAAAGCATTCGCACCGCCGGGTTGCGCAGCTCCTCGACTGCGCCTCCGGTCAGGTTCCGAAACTCGCCGCTCTCGGCCAGACCCAACCAGATGTCCCACGCGCCGTCGCGATCCGAGACGAACGCCACGAACCGGCCATCGGGTGAGATAGCCGCGTTTTCTTCGGCACCGACGAAATCGGTGATGCGCCTGAATTCGGCGTCGGCCAGCGGATCGCCTATGGGGGCTGGATTTTCCAGGGATAACCAGAACGCGCCAAGCGCACCGCTGAGCACGACGACCAGCGCCGCCGCGGCCCACCTCGCCGCGCGCAGCTGGCGATTGGGAGGGTGAGCCTCAGCGGTCGCGACACTCCGCAGCCCGCCGGTCCGCGCGGCCGGATGCTCCACGACGGCTGCCGAGATCGGTGCCCGAGGCGAGGCGTTGGTGCCGAGGGCGGCGACCGGTACCATCAGCCGCACGCCGATCTTCGGCACCGTCTCGATGACCGAAGGGTTCCGGGCGTCCTCCTCGAACGCCTTGCGCAGCTCGACGATGCACTGGGAAAGCGCATCCGGGCCGACCGCCATCCGCGGCCAAACGGCATCGAACAGCTCGCTTCTCGGCACGACCCGGCCGCCGGAGGTCGCCAGATAGACCAGCACGGCCATGGCTCGGGGCGTTATCCGGACTGCGCCGGACTCGCTCTCGATTCTCGAGAGGGTCGGGCGGACGACCCACCGACCGACCGCGAAATCCGTCGATACGCTTTCCACAACCATCGGCACACCTTAACACTCGCTGCCGCGGCGCTCGTGGATCTCGGCCATACCCCGGCCCACCGGGCCCTGCTATGGTAAAACCAGCGTCGCGCGAAGCTTTTTCTCAGGCGTCGGTCGTGCGTCAGTCAGGCCGCCGACGCTCCCAATCAATACAAAGAGGGTGTGTCGGTGCTTCGTTGTGCCTCGCTCGCGTTTTGCCGACGCCCCACAGGACTAAGAGATGGAGACATTATCATGAAGAAAGCACTGTCGTATGGAATCGCGTTGGTCAGCTGTGCCGCCGGAATCACTGATGCCTCCCCACCAGACGGAGTAACGCCGGCTCTGCTGGCACAGGCAACTTACCCAGAGTTCAAGGTCGACTCGAACAAGCAAGTGGGCGTGGACTTCCGAGCCACGGCGAAGACCAAAGGGGACCCGAAAGAAGCGCTCGACGTGGTCGTCCGGGAGCACACATATCAGCCGAATAGCACGACGGGCTGGCACGGGCATCCGGGTCCGGTGTTCGTTACGGTGGTGGAGGGTACCCTGACGTTCTACGAGTACGACGATCCGACCTGCA
>Ga0299913_10005267_pt1 | contig 11015 bp, 10 predicted proteins | sample RVTome_9_FD_201360 | JGI IMG/M metagenome (GOLD analysis project Ga0299913, IMG submission 201360) | Soil microbial communities from uranium-contaminated site in the Upper Colorado River Basin, Wyoming, United States - RVT155D38 (version 2) ... | reverse complement strand
CGGGTGCGGTCGAACGCGATCCGCGGATCGGGATTACTCAGCGCCGCGGACCCCGTCGCCGCTCGACCCGCAGGTTGGCGCCGCAGAGCGCCGCCACGCACCACCGCCGGCTGCGGGTGGGCGAGGAATCGGCGACGAACAGCGAGCAGGTCTCGCCGGCGCAGCGCCGGACGACGACCCGGGAATCGGCGAGGGTAGCCGCGGCGGAGCGCGCGATGGCCTGGAGCGGCGCCAGCGGCTCGGCCGGAGCGAACTGCAGCTGCCACTCGCCGCCCACCCGGGTGAGCCGGTGGCTCCCGGTGCTCCGGGCCAGGATCGCGTTGATGGCGGCGATGGAGCCGGCGGGCGGCTGAAGCCCCCCGTCGAGCGCGTCGGCGAGCGTGCTCAGCTGCTGCCGGAAGTCCCGGATGGTGCCGTAGGGGGCATCGCCGTCGAGCTGCATCAGGCGCTGCGCCCGGGCCCAGCGGGTAAAGGCGGCCGCGTCCGGCAGCATGTCGGGAGGAGAGAGCGTACGGCCGCGAGCCGAATTGACGAAGTCCAGCCACACGGCGTCGCCGAGCAGGGTGAACTCGGGATGGGCCATCGTCCTACCCGTCCGCGACCTCGACCGTGTTGCGTCCGGCCCGCTTGGCCTTGTACAGGGCGGAGTCGGCCGCGGCGAGCACGCTGCTCACCGTGGTGCCGTGCCGGGGTGACTCTGCGATGCCCATGCTGAGGGTGCAGGGCCCGAAGTCGGGACTGTTCTTCTCGAGCTCTCGGAGGCTCTTCTGGACCCGGGTCACGAACACCTGTGCCTCGGCGGGCTTCGTCATGGGGAGGATCACCAGGAACTCGTCGCCGCCGAGCCGGCCCACCACGTCGAGCGCGCGGCACTGCTGCCGGAGAATCCGGGCGACCTGGATGAGCAGCCGGTCGCCCGCGGCGTGCCCCATGGTGTCGTTCACCATCTTGAACCGGTCGAGGTCGAGCAGCAGCACGCTGGTGTGGAGCTGGTGCCGGAGACTGCGGGAGATCTCCGCGCCGAGGCGCTCCTCCAGCGCCCGCCGGTTGTAGAGGCCGGTGAGCTCATCGGTGGTGGCGGCGCTGTGGAGCTGCTCCACCAGCTCCGAGTTCTTGAGCGCGATCGCCGCGGCGAACGAGAGCGTGCCCGCCAGCTCCAGTTCGGCGCGCCCGTACAGCTTGTCGCTGATGCGGGAGCCGAGCACCAGGACCGCCATGCGCTCGGCGCCCGCATCGAGCGGGACCACCAGCTCGGCGCCGGGCCCCACCAGCGAGGCGACGGAGACGTCGTCGGCACCGCTCGATGCGCTCCCCGCCGGGAGCGCCTGATCGAGGGCGGCCTTGTCGATGGGGGCGGGACGAAGGCGATCGTTGAGCGAGCGGAAGACCTTGGGCGCGTAGACCTCGCCCTCGGGCCGGTAGAGGCAGGCCCACCAGGCGAAGAAGACCTCCGCCATGAAGTCCAGGATCAGCTGCTCGGTCTCCTCGATGGAGTGCACCGAGGAGAGGAGGCGGGCTACCTGGCGGAGCGCCCGAAGCTGGAAGACCGCGTCGTCGAGCGCGGCCTGCCGCTCGAGGAGGATGCTCCGCAACTCCAGCACCACGCTGAGCCCCAGGGCGAGCGGCATCGCCACCGCCCGCATTTCCCCGACGACACTGGGGTCGGCGTGAATGACGACCTCGGTCTCGCCGCTTCCCAGCCGCGCGACCTCGACCGCCTCGCCGAAGCCCTCGTCCGGTCCGACCCGGGGAATGCTCTCGGTGGGGGAGACCAGCCCGAACCAGATCCGGTCGCTCTGAAAGCGACGAACCAGTGCCACCCGGCAGCGCTCGAACAGCTCTCCCTCGGTACGAGAGAGCCTACAGGCTGCGGCGAAGGCACTTGGGAGACCTGCGAGGGCGGCAGGCGTGGAAGCCATGACCTATAATACCCGGGCCCGCCAGTTGTAGGGAGACGGCCTCGGGTCAGCCCGGATTGGCGCCTCCCGCCTCCACGATGCGGCCGCTCGGCGGCACCGCGATCTTGCCGCCCAGAGAGTCGGAGAGGTACTGCATCAGCAGGTCCGCCGCCCGGGGGGCCGAAGCCGCCTGGCCGCAGCGTTCCGACGCCTCGGGAATCTCGTAACCGTCGCCACCCTCACACGCCGGATAGGCCGCCATGGCGACGCTCACGGTGTCGTCGGCGGAGAGGGAGGCCCCGCCGGGGCGGCGCGGCTCACCGACCAGCCGACTCCCGGAGGCCCGCGAGCGGTCGTAGGTGAACTCGACGCCCGACACCTGGAGGAAGCCGCCCTTCCCCAACGAGGCGTCGCTCACGCCGTGCTCCAGCACTTCCCGAAGCCGCCCGCCCGTGAGCGGAAACGTGACGATCCGGGTCTCGTCGGCGAAGAGAAAGACGCTTTCGATCTGGTAGTTGCTGATCGGGCCGGCGGGAATGACGTCGTCGAGCCGCATGGCGCCGGCGTTGAGCAGGGCCACCTCGGCGCCGGTGCCGGCCCGGAACGCGTCGGTCACCAGGTCACCGATGGCGGACTCCCGGCGGCGTGAGACCGCGTCCCGTGCGTCGATCGGTGCCTCCGCCGTCCCGACGGAGCGCTCCGGGCCGAGGCGCTTGCGGAGGCTGTCGACCCATGCCGCTACCACGCGGGCGGTCGCGGTGTCGTCGGGGAGTCGGGAGTCGATGGTGACCAGACCCACGGCCTGCCGCCACTTGTCCTTCCCGCCCCACAGCGTGGCGAACTGCGCGCTCCGGGAGTTGGCATCCGCCTTGAGCACGTGCCGGCCGCTCACCACCGAGTCGTGCGCCTCGTGCTCGTGCCCGCCGAGGATGAGGTCGATCCTCGGTTCCCGGGCCAGCAGGTCGCGGTCCGACTCGACGCTCTGGTGGGTGAGCCCGACGATCATGTCCACCTTCAGGGCGGTGAGGCTGTCGGCCGCGAGCCTCGCGGCACTGTCGGGGTTGCCGCAACGCACGTAGCTCCGGTAGTCGCCCTGGAGCGTGAGGCCGAAGAGGCCCAGGAGATGGCCGGACACCCGGACGGTATCCCACGGCAGCACCTTGGGAAACCGGCTGCCGTCGGCCAGCGTGCAGTTGGTCGAGAGCCAGGTGAAGCTCGATTCGCCGATCCGCGCGATCAGCGTGTCCCGCGGCAGCTCGAACTCGTGATTGCCGAAGGTGGCGTAGTCCAGCTCGGCGGCGTTCAGCGCGTCGACCATCTGGCGCCCGCCGTAGTACTTGCTCAACAGGCTCGGGCTCAGGACATCGCCGGCGAGCAGGAAGAGCACCGGTCCCTGGTCGGCCAGCCGGTCGCGCACCGTGGCCACCCGCGCAAGCCCCCCGCTGCCGTCGGAGAGCGTGTCCGCGACGTAGACGTCGTTGATGAGCAGGAAGCGGACCGGGTTGAGCGGCTCGGGCGCCTTCGCGCCCGGCATACACGCGGCCGCCAGCAGCGCGCCCAGGGCCCACCATGACTTCCACCTCACAGCTCCTCCTCACTGAGCCTGAGGCTGCGCACCAGGTCGGTGCTCATCAGCCGCAGCTCGGACAGCATCTCCCGGCGCGGCCAGTCCACGCGGGCGTCCAACACCTCCAGCAACGATCGGTACCACCACACGGTCTGCTCCGAGCCCGCGCGCGACAGGGTGCGGAGGTACTCCACGCCGAGCCGCCGGAGCGCGGTGATGGTGGAACCGCAGATGTGGAGCTCGTCGGCGACGCACACCTCCAGCGCCCGTGGCTCCGCCATGCTGAGCTGACTCAGGTACTCCTGCTTGCAGGGCTGCCAAGGCCGCTCACCGCCGCGGCGGTCGTACTTGGGCTCGAGCGCGTCCCGGGCGACGGCGAGGGCGACCGGTCCGAACTTGTCCCCGATCTTCCGCTCGAGCGCCGCCCGGCGGTCGGGAGCCGCTTCCTCGAGTACATGATGGAGGATGCCGCCGACGATGGTCACCTGCTCGCATCCGTAGCGCGCGAGGATGATGGCGACATTGGCCGGGTGGGCCAGGTAGTCCATGCCTGAGCCGGCCGGGGCGACGGCGCCGTAGTATTTCGCCGCGAAGGCGAGGGCGTGGTTGATGCGGTCGGAATATCCGTGCATTCTCAGCGGGGCAGCAGGGCGGTGGGGCAATGGCCCCGCTTCAAGGAATTCCGAGAAGCTTATGCGTTTGGAGGCTCAGTCGCCAGCGCGGATGGGCGAGACAGTAGCGCAAAGCTGCCGCCGTGTTGTCTTCCCGGTCCGGTCCGTCCATCGGCTGAAGGAAGAAATGCTCGAACCCCAGTGCCTCGTAGCGCTCCGGCTCGGCCCCGTCCTGGGGATAGACCAGCTTGAGCTCGTTCCCGCCGCGCACCAGCAGCGGCGCCCCCGCCTTGGGGCTGACGCAAAGCCAGTCGATGCCGGTCGGGGGTTCCACGGTCCCGTTGGTCTCCACCGCCACCTCGAAGCCTTCGGCGTGCAGCGCCTCGAGCAGGTCGGCGTCGAGCTGCAATAACGGCTCCCCGCCGGTGCACACGACGAACCGCGCGCCTGACGTCCCCTCCTCCGGCCAGGTCTCCGCCACCGCCCGCGCCAGGCGCGACGCCCCGGCGAACTTGCCGCCGCCCGGCCCATCGGTGCCCACGAAGTCGGTGTCGCAGAACTTGCAGGTCGCGTCCACCCGGTCGGCCTCTCGGCCGGTCCACAGATTGCACCCCGCGAAGCGGAGGAACACGGCCGGTCTCCCGCTGTTGGCGCCCTCGCCCTGAAGCGTGTAGAAGATCTCCTTGACCGCGTAGGTCATGCGCTCACACCGGTCTGGTACCTGGTCGGATCCTCGACTCCCGCCTCGCGGAATCCCTTCCGCCGGAGGATGCACGCCTCGCAGCGCCCACACGCGGTGCCCTCGGGCGTGGGGTCGTAGCAGCTCCAGGTGAGGGCGTATTCCACGCCCAGCCGATTGCCCAGACGGATGATCTCGGCCTTCGACAGGCTGATCAGCGGCGTGTGAATCCGGAGGCCTCCCCCTTCGACTCCCGCTCGGGTTGCGAGATTCGCCATCCGGACGAAGGCCTCGATGTACTCCGGTCTGCAGTCCGGGTAGCCACTGTAGTCGAGCGCGTTGGCGCCGATGAAGATGTCCGAGGCGCCCAGGGACTCGGCCCAGCCGAGGGCGAAGGAGAGGAAGATGGTGTTGCGGGCCGGGACATACGTCGCGGGAATGGTGGCGCCGATCCGCTCCAGCGGGGTGTCCTTGGGGACCTCGAGATCGCCGGTCAGCGCCGAGCCGCCGAAGGCGCGCAAGTCAATATCGAGCACCACGTGGCGCCGCAGTCCGAGCCGCTCCGCGACGCGCTTCGCCGCGTCGAGCTCCGCGGCGTGCCGCTGCCCGTAGCGGAAGCTGAGCGCGCACACCTCGAAGCCCTGATCGAGCGCCACGGCCGCGGCCGTGGCGGAGTCCATACCGCCGCTGAGAAGCACCACTGCGCTGGGGGTCGCCATGGCTGAAAGTTACAACGGCCTCCCTAACACATGGCGCAGCGCGGTCTCCAGCCGGGGGTGCCGGAAGGAGTAGCCCGCGGCGTGCAGACGCGGTGCCGCCAGCCGCTGGCTGCCGAGTAGCGCCGTATCGGCCATCTCCCCGAAGAGGAGACGCAGGGCCGGTGCCGGGGCGGCGAGGAGCGCCGGACGGCCCAGGACCCGGCCCAGGGTGTCCGCGAAGACGCGGCTGGTGACCGGCTCCGGCGCCACCGCGTTCACCGGTCCCGACAGGTCGGCGGTACGCAGCGCGTGGTACATCGCGCCGATGGCGTCGTCGATCGAGATCCAGCTCACCCATTGCCTGCCGTTGCCCAGTGGCCCGCCGACACCGAGGCGGAACGGCGTGAGCATCCGTCCCAGGGCGCCGCCCGCCGGGGTGAGGACTATTCCGAAGCGCAGGTTGACCACGCGGATGCCCGCCTCGCGCGCCGGCGCGGTCGCCGCCTCCCACTCCCGGCCCACATCGACCAGAAAGTCGCTGGGCGGTCCGCTCGGTACGCTCTCCTCGGTCAGCACCTCGTCGCCGCGGTCGCCATAAATCCCCATCGCGGACGCCGCGACCAGCACCGAGGGGGGGTGCTTCCGCTTTGCCAGCGTTTCCGCCAGAAGCCTCGTCCCGTCGATCCTGCTCTCGCGGATCCGACGCTTCCGCTCCCTGGTCCAGCGGGCGCCGACGTTCTCGCCCGCGAGATGGACCACGGCGTCGAGCCCCTCGAAGCCCGAGGCCTCCACCGCGCCGGAGGCGGGATCCCAATGGATCGCGTGCCCTGCCTCGGGCCGGCGCGACACCGGGGTGACCCGGTGGCCGCCGGTGGTCAGGAACGGAGCCAGAGCAGAACCGAGGAGGCCGGTGGCGCCCGTGATCGCCACATGGAGAGGAGGCCGGTCACGAAAACGGCCGTGGACCGCCAGGTCCTCGCGCAGGGTGGAATGCCGGTAGGCCAGCATTCGCTCGACCCGGGAACGGGCCAGCCTCATGCCGGCGGCCGCGCCCAGCACGCCGAACGGGGGCGCGAGCTCGATTCGATCGGTGTAGCTCGAGGCCTCGGCCCCGAGCGGCTCGAAGAGATGCTGGTGGACCCAGTGGGAAAACGGGCCTTCCACCTGCTCGTCCACGAACCGGCGCCCCGGGAGGCGATCGCGGTGCACGACCAGCCATCGGAGCGGCACCGGGCCGGCCCAGACCTTCAGCGTCGCGCGGGCGCCGTCTTCGAGGCCGCCGGTCCGCTCCACCACTTCGGTCCGCTCCCAGGGAGGGGTGAGCCGCTCGAATGCCCCGGGCCGCTCGTGCCAGGCGAACGCCTCCTCGGCGGAGGCGGGAAGCGTGCTGGTCCGTTCGATCACGTGGAAGGGCGCTGCCATATCCGGGCCTTCTCCCTAGATTGCCCGCCCATGCCCCGACACACCCTGGCGTGCCTGCTCCTCGCCGGCCTCACGCTTCACTCCTGCGGCTCGGCCCCTCGTCCGAACTCGACACCGCGGGCGCCGGTGTCCTGCGTGGTCGAGCGGGTGGCGGACGGCGACACGTTCACCTGTCGTGACGGGAGAAGGGTGCGTCTCCTGGGCATGGACACGCCGGAGCTGGGGCAGGGCGAGCCGGGACGCCGGGCGCACGAGGCGCTGCGTCGCCTGCTTCCCCGGGGGACCGCGGTCCGTCTCGAGCGCGACGTAGCCGCCCGGGACCGCTACGGGCGCGAACTTGCCTACGTGTGGACCGGCTCGCGCATGGTGAACGAGGTCCTGGTGCGCGAGGGGTGGGCGATGCTGTACACCCTTCCGCCCAATGTGAAGTATGCCGAGCGGCTGGCGCGGGCGCAAAAGGCCGCGAGTGCGGCCGGGGCAGGGCTCTGGAAGAGCGGAGGGTTCGAGTGCTCCCCGCGGGCGTACCGCAGGCGGGAGTGCGTCACGCCCGCGCGCGCCGCACCAGCAGCAGGTCCGTGATGTTGTCGAGCGTGAGGAGCCCCACGAGATGTCCGGCATCGTTCACCACCGGCAGGGCGGGAAGTCCGCTGGACCGCAGGCGCTCCAGCGCCTCCTGAAAGCCGAGCCTGGGGGAGACCGTATGCACCTGCGCGGTCATCGCCTCGCCGACGGTCGACGTGGTTCCCCGCTGACTGATTCCCTTGATGATGTTGTCGCGGGTCAGCACGCCCTCGACCCGTCCCAGGTTGTCCACCACCGGGAACTCGCGCTGCTCGCCGGAGAGGAGCAGCTCGACCGCCTCGGCCAGGGTGGCGTGCACCGGGATGGTGCGGAAGTGCGTGACCATCATCTGGTCCACCCTCAGGCCCTCCCCTGCCACCCGAGTCTCGACCGCGGCGGCCTCCGCACCGGCGCCGAGGAACACGAACAGCGCGATGAGCGCGAGCAGCGGCTCCCCGGCGGTGAGCCCGTACAAGCCGGCGACGACCGCGCTGGCCTGGCCGAAGCGCGCCGCGATCCGCGTTCCCGCGACCAGGCCCATCCGGCTGGCGAGCAGCGCGCGCAGCACCCGACCGCCGTCCATGGGAAAGGCGGGAAAGAGGTTGAAGACCAGTAAGTAGAAATTCACCCGCATCAACGTCTCGAGAAACGGGCCATCCGGGTCGAGCTCGCCCACACGGGGCACATCGCCGCCGAGGGCGAGGAGGCCGTACAGCACGACCACGATCGCCAGCGTGACCGCCGGCCCGGCGAGCGCGATCAGCAGCTCCTGCCGGGGCTCGTCGGGGATGCGCTCGAGGCGCGCGACGCCGCCGATGGGGAGGAGAATGACGTCCGGCGTGCGGACGCCGAACCGTCCGGCCATGAGGATGTGGCCGAACTCGTGGAGGAGGACGCAGGCGAACAGCGCGAACAGCATGACGCAGGCGGCGAGGGCTCCCGCCGGCCCGCCCTGCTGATACCCCGCCATGCCCCAGAAGGCGACGAGGATGAAGAAGGTGAGATGGACCTTGATTTCGGTCCCTGCCACCCGTCCGATCGTGATCGTCCAGCCCATACAGCGCGCCTCCGCTCCGCCCGATGCGGGCTGCCCCAAAGATAGGCGAAGCGGAGGCGCTCCGGGTCAGCCGATGGCGGCGCGCAGCCCCAGGCGAATCCTGCCGCCGAAGTCCACCTGCGCGCCGCTGGCGCAGATCGCCAGCGTCGGCGTCACCGGCTCGACCCGGTCGAGACCGAGCGGATCCCGCTCCGCCCAGCACGCCATGGTCCGCCGGAAGATGATCTGGGCGTCGAGGGCCGGGAGGTTGAAGGAGCGCACGTAGTGCATGATCGCCTCGTCGGGCGTGCACTCGCCGGCCAGCAGCTCGGCGACGTCGAGGGCCATTCGCACGTGGGTGGCGCCGACCGCCTCGTCGGCAATGGAGGCCGCGAGGCGGCATTCCAGATTGGTCTCCTCCACGTACTGGGCCCGGCGCCGGAGGGCCCCGATCAGGTGATCGGGACGGAGCGGGTTCCACCCGAGGTTCTTGTCTTCCTCGGGCTCTGTGGCATCCTCGATCAGCGGCGCGAGGGCGATGAGGGCCCGGGCGCGGACGGTGTCGTTCATCGCCGCCGGAACGCCCACCTCGCGGAAGTAGCGGTCCAGCGCCTCGTCCAGCGGCAGCTGGGTCCGGAGCCGGCGGACGAACTCGGTTGCCTGCATCTGGTACGTATCGGCGAGCGCTTCCCAGGCGCGGGCAAAGAGCACCTGAAGGCGCATACGGGTCGACGGTGAGAAGCGACGGATCGACATGATGCCGGGCGCGGCCATAACTCCTCCCAATCTTCGAACGGTGGTGCAGCCCGCTGCTCCATACTGTCACGGGCTGCACCTGCCGGAGGTGCGAGCTTCGTGCCCGGGACAGGAGCGTTTGCCCCGCTTGGAAGTCGCTCGTATGGGGGCGCTTACCCGGTGGTGACGGAGCCTGCATCGTACCGGGGACGCGGCGGCTGTAGCGACCCCGCTACGAAGCTTTCCCTCACTGTCGCTTACCATTACAATTGCCCCTTCGCCCTCAGCAGGAGTTCGACATCGCCACTTCCGTCGCCCCGCCCACCTGGGCCGTCAAGGACGCCGAGAAGCTCTACAACATGAGCGGATGGGGGCTCGGCTACTTCAGGATCAACTCCGACGGCCACGTCACGGTACATCCCGACGCCAACAAGAAGCGCGGGCTCGATCTCTACCACCTGGCCACCGATCTCCACGCCCAGGGCGTGGGTCTCCCCCTACTGCTCCGTTTCTCCGACATCCTGAAGTCCCGGATCGAGGCGCTGTCGGGTCAGTTCACTACGGCGATCAAGGAGTTCGGGTACGAGGGGAGCTACACCACCGTCTACCCGGTGAAGGTCAACCAGCAGCGCCACGTGGTGCAGGAAATCGTGGAATTCGGAGCTCCCTACGGGGTGGGGCTGGAATGCGGCAGCAAGCCCGAGCTCCAGGCCGTCCTGGGCCTCAATGAAGACACCAGGCATCTCATCGTCTGCAACGGCTACAAAGACGAGGAGTACATGCGGCTGGCCCTCATGGGCCAGAAGCTGGGCCACACCGTCATGATCGTGCTGGAGCAACTGAACGAGCTGGATGTCCTGCTCAAGGTCGCCGACGAGATGGGAATGGAGCCCACCGCCGGCGTGCGCATCAAGCTGGCGACCGAGGGCTCGGGCCGCTGGGCCAAGAGCGGCGGTGAGCGGTCCAAATTCGGCCTCTCGGCCGTCGAGCTGATGCGGCTGCTGAACGAGCTGGAGCGGCGGGGCCGAAAGGACGTGCTGAAGCTGGTGCACTTCCACCTGGGCAGCCAGATCACCGACATCCGGCACGTGAAGGCCGGGCTGGAGGAGATCAGCCGGTACTACGCCGAGCTCAGGGGCATGGGGTTCGACATCAGCCACGTGGACGTGGGCGGCGGGCTCGGGGTGGACTACGACGGCTCCCGCTCCACCCGCTCGGCAAGCGTCAACTACACCATGCGGGAATACGCCAGCGACGTGGTCTACACCATCGGCACCGCCTGCCGGACCGAGGAGCTGCCGATGCCGCACATCATCAGCGAATCGGGCCGCGCGCTGACGGCGCACCACGCCCTGCTGCTGGTGAACGTGACGGAGGTCGAGTCGCTGGTGGAGCCGGCGCCGCCGCCGCTCAGGACGGATCCCCATCCGCTGCTGCTGGAGATGGCGGAGAACCTCGAGGCGCTCAACCCCGAGCGGATCGAGGAGGTCTTCCACGACGCGGTGTTCGCCAAGGAGCGCACCCAGGAATATTTCGCCAGCGGGGTCTTCTCGCTGCGCGACAAGGCGGACGCGGAGCAGCTCTACCTCGCGACCCTGCACGCGCTCCAGCAGGCCATCGGGGAGGACAAGACCACCTTCCCCGAGATCGTGGCCCACATCGACTCCGCGCTGGTGGACCGATACTTCTGCAACTTCTCGGTGTTCCAGTCACTGCCGGACCATTGGGCCATCGATCAGCTCTTTCCCATCATGCCGATCCACCGGCTGCAGGAGCCGCCGAGCCGGCGGGGCACGCTCCAGGACATG
>Ga0299913_10005266_pt1 | contig 11015 bp, 14 predicted proteins | sample RVTome_9_FD_201360 | JGI IMG/M metagenome (GOLD analysis project Ga0299913, IMG submission 201360) | Soil microbial communities from uranium-contaminated site in the Upper Colorado River Basin, Wyoming, United States - RVT155D38 (version 2) ... | reverse complement strand
GCGGGAGCTCGTAGAGCGAGGCGCCGACGCGCTCGCAACCGGCCTGCATGCCGATCCACGAATCGCGGACGGTGAAGCCGGGCTTCTCCTCGGTGCTGTTGAAGTCGGGATCGAAGACGTTCGGCACCGCTAGCGCCCCTTGAACTCGGGCGGACGCCTGTCGAGGAACGCCTGCATCCCCTCGAGGCGGTCCTCGGTCGCCATCGCCAGCTCGAACAGACGGCGCTCGCTCTCGAGGCCGGCGGAGAGGGCGGTCTCCTCGGCCACGATCACCGCCTGCTTCGCCAGACGGGCCGCGATCGGGGGCCGCTCGGCGACGGTGCGGGCGAGCTCGATCGCCTCGTTCATCCAGCGGCCCTTTCCCACCACCAGGTTGACGAGGCCCCACTCCCTCGCCATCTCGGCATCGAAGCGGCGGCCGGTCAGCACGTACTCCATCGCTCGCTGCTTGCCGAGCACCCGCGCGAGGCGCTGGGTGCCGCCGCCTCCGGGGATGATCCCGAGGGTGATCTCCGGCTGGCCGAACTGGGCCGTGTCGGAGGCGACGATCATGTCGCAGGCGAGGGCCAGCTCGCATCCGCCCCCCAGAGCCCAACCGGAGACCGCGGCGATCAGCGGCGTCTTCACCGCGGCCAGCCGCTTCCAGAAAGCGGCGGCGGGGTGGTGGAGTGCCTCGGCGAAGCTGCGCTCCGCCATCGCCTTGATGTCGGCGCCGGAGGCGAACACCTCGTCGGAGCCGGCGATCACGATGCAGCGCACCTCGGGGTCGGCGTCCCAGCCCTCCAGCTGGGCGGCGATCTCATCCATCATCTCCGCCGATAGCGCGTTGCGCGCCTCGGGGCGGTTCAGCCGCAGCACCGCGACGTGGCCGTCGAGCGAGGTCTCCGTGAAGCCGCTCACTCAGGCTCCAGGGGCATCATCGCGTTGATCCCGGTCGCGGCCCGGCCGATGATCAGCTTCTGGATCTGCGAGGTGCCTTCGTAGAGGGTGGTGACCCGAGCGTCGCGCAGATAGCGCTCGACCGGATAGTCGTCGACGTAGCCGGAGCCGCCGTGGACCTGGATCGCGAGGTTCGCGCACTCGACCGCCGCCTCGGTCGCGTAGAGCTTCGCCACCGAGGTCTCGGTGGTGTTGGGCAGCCCGCGGTCCTTGAGGTCTCCGGCGCGCAGGACCAGCATCCGGGCGGCGTCGCGGCGCAGGATCATGTCGGCGATCATCTCCTGGACGAGCTGGAAGCGGGCCAGCGGCACCCCGAACTGCTTGCGCTCCTTTGCGTACTGCACCGAGGCGTCGACGCAGCCGTCGCAGATCCCGACGCAGCCGGCAGCCACCGAGTAGCGGCCCTTGTCGAGCGCGCTCATCGCGATCTTGAATCCGTCGCCGACCTCGCCGAGCAGCGCATCGTCGGGGACGTCGACCTCGTCGAGAGCGATCTCTCCAGTGTCGGATGCCCGCAGGCCGAGCTTGCCGTGGATCTCCTGGCTGCTGAAGCCGGCGCTCTCGGTGGGGACCAGGAAGCAGGCGAGGCCGCGGTGCTTGAGGTCAGGATCGGTCTGCGCGAAGACCAGCGCGACCTCGGCGAAGTTGGCCAGCGAGATCCACATCTTCTGGCCGGAGATCGACCACCCCGATGCCGTCTTCTTCGCGCGGGTGCGGAGGCTCGCCGCGTCGGAGCCGGTGTCGGGCTCGGTCAGGCCAAAGCAGCCGAGCGCCTCCCCCGAGCAGAGGCGTGGCAGCCAGCGCTGCTTCTGCTCCTCGCTTCCCCATTGCTCGATCGATCCGCAGACCAGCGAGGTCTGCACCGAGACGACCGTGCGGGCGGAGGAGTCCGCGCGCCCGACCTGCTCGACGATCAGCCCGTAGGAGAGGTAGTCGAGGCTGCGGCCGCCGTAGCGCTCGGCGACCGGCGCCCCAAGGTAGCCGACCTCGCCGAGCTTGCTCGCCAGCTCGCGGTCGAAGCGAGCGTTGCGGTCGTTCTCGCGGACGCGCGGGAGGACCTCGCGGTCGCAGAACTCGCGGGCGGACTCGGAGATCAGCCGCTGCTCGTCGCTCAGCTCGAAGTCCATCGGCGGGAACCCTATTTGCGCAGGGCGCCCAGCTCAGCCTCGAGAGCTGCCGAGAACCGCTCCGCGGCCTCCCGCGTCCGCGGCCCCGGCACGGCGTCCAGATCGCGGCCGTCGATCGCGGAGGCGGGCTGGATCTCCCGGGTCGTCGAGGCGAGGAACGCCTCGCTGGCGGCCCGCAGGTCCTCGACCGGCCAGGTCCCCTCCTCGACCTCGAGCGCCTCGATGACCCGCGCGCGGGTGATCGAGCGCAGCACGCCGTTGTCCAGGGAGGGGGTCCGCAGCGACCCCTGCGGAGAGACCCAGAAGACGGTTGAGGTAGGGGGCTCGAGGACGATGCCGTCGGGGCTGACGAGGACGGCCTCGTCGTCTCCGCGGGCCTGGGCGAGCCGGGTCGCCTGCATGTTCGCCGCGTAGGAGAGCGACTTGACGCCGTTGAGGATCACGCTCGGCGAGTAGGTGACCGTCGCCAGGCGCACCGCGGCCGCGTACTCGGGCAGCGGCTCGGTGGCGGCGATCCGCCGCCCGCCCCGGGTGACGATCAGCCGCAGCAGCGCGTCGCCTGAGCCGAAGGCCTCGAGCAGCGCCGCCACCTCGCTCTCGAGCGCGGGGCGGTCGAAGCGCAGCTCGATCGCCGCCGCCGAGCGCTCAAGGCGGTCGAGGTGCTCGCCGAGGGCAAAAGGATGCCCCCCGTAGAGACGGATCACCTCGAAGGCGCCGTCGCCGCGGTAGAGCCCATCGTCCTGAAGCGGCACGATCGCCTCCGCGGTGGGGCAGATCTCGCCGTCTACGCTGGCCAGCTCGGTCGTCATCGGAGCGCGAGGCTACCCGAAGCCGCCACCGCGAATTCGGATCGGTTCTATCCTTGTCATGTGGGATTCGTTCTCGGGACGATCGCCATGATCCTGTTCCTGGTCGGCGTGCTGGTGCTGGTCGGCCACTTCTATCCGGGCAGCGGCGCCGACCTCGTCGACTGGAAGCCGACCCGCTCCTACGAGGACGAGGCGCGCCTCGAGGAGGAGGACGTGCAGCAGATGATCGCCGCCCAGAACGAGATGCGCCGTCGACGCGGCGCCCCGGAGATGACCGAAGGGGACCTCCGCAAGAAGGTGGCCGAGGACGAGCTCAACCGACTACGCGGCCGCGGCCCCTTCGGGGGCGCCTGAGCGACGCCGCTTGGCGCGGGCGCTGATCGTCGGCTGCGGCTGCCGCGGCCGGAGCCTCGGCCGGCAGCTCGCCGCCGAGGGCTGGACGGTGCGTGGTACCAGCCGCGGGGCAGGCCTGGGCGCGATCGAGGCCGCCGGCATCGAGCCCGCCCGCGCCGACCCCGACCGCCCGGGCACGGTCTTGGAGCTGGTCGCCGACGTCGCCGTGATCCACTGGCTGCTCGGGTCGGCCCGCGGGGAGCAAGGGCTGCTCGAGGCGCTCCACGGCGCCCGGCTCGAGCGACTGCTCGAGCGGCTCGTCGACACGCCGCTGCGGGGATTCGTCTACGAGCGCGGCGGAGAGGTCGCGGATGAGCATCGGAGCGCCGGGGCGGAGATCGTCGAGCGGGCCGCCGCCACCTGGCGGCTGCCGGTGCGGCTCGTCGACGCCGACCCGGGCGACGTCGATCGATGGCTCGCCGAGATGCTCGCCGCGAGCCGCGAGTTGGTCGCCTAGCGGCTTTAGATCCGAAAGCAGCTGGTCAGGGCCCCGGAGGGGCCCGCAATTGGTCTTCGCCCGGCCCCCTACTGGGGGCGCTGCGCCGGCAGCTGCGGCGCGTCCTCACGCGACCAAGGGGCCTGGTCGGGGTCGTTCGCCGGCGCCTTGTCGAGCTCGTCGATCGCGATCTTGGCGCCGAAGTAGGCGAGCACGATGAATGCGATGGCGACCCCGTAGTAGGCGAGCTGGCGCGCCTTGCTTGGACCGTATCCCTGACCGACGACCTGGCGCCGCTTGTCGGCGCCCATCGCGTCGGTCGCTGAGCCGGCGTGCTCCTGGACACGCTGGCCGCTGCTGTCCGGCGAGCTGGCTGCCTCCATCGCGCCCACGGTAGCGCCAGTGGGGCGCTCCTGTCCACCCACAACCGGCGCCGGCGCCGGCGCCTCGGGGCGCCCTTCACCGGCCTCGATCGCAGCACGGCAGCGCGGGCAGGCGACGAGGTGCGCGGCCAGCGCCCGCTCCTCGAAGTCGCTCAGCCGCTCGCCGCGGTCGCGGCGCGCGGCCAGCTCGCGGGCCCGCCCGTGCCGGCCGCCGAGCGGCCCGGCCCCGGCTCCTCTCGTTTCCTCGCCCACTGGCTAGTTGTACCGGCTTGCGGTGGCGCGGATCCAACTACGATGCCAGCTGGACGGAGTGGGGCAACCTGGTCGACGTGCCGATCGAGGAGGACGCCTGAGGCCGACTCGGGCTGCGTTCGCCACGCTCGCCTGCGCTGCCCTCGCCGGGGGCATCGCAGCCGCCGCCCCCTCCGGCGGCGTCGGCAGCCAGCCGCCGATCCACAGCTGCTTCTGGGAGGGCCCGATCTCGATGAAGCAGCCCTCCAGCGCCGGCTTCGACGGGCACGACTTCAACTACCCCGAGGAATCGGCGACCTATTGGCTGGCGCGGCTGCGGCTGCGGGAGGGGGAGCGGCTGTTCCTTCGTGGTGAGTTCTCCCATGCCCGCTACCAGTCGCTGAACAGCTACTCGGCGGGCGAGCCGACCGACGCGCTGGCGGATCTGCTGATTAGACCGCTTCGGGGCTCCCGCAATCCCTTCGTCGCCGGCAACCGCCGCGACGGCCGGGGGCGCGCCTACCTCGTCGAGGTGCGCGACGCGGTGCCACCGGCGGCGGGGGAGCGGCGCCAGCCGAACACGCTCTACGCCCGCCCCGAGGGAGACGCGCCGATCGAGCTGCTCTACCGCGTCTACGAGCCCGATCGCGGGCTGCGGCTCGCCGGCGGCGCCGGCCTGCCCCGGCCGCGGCTGCGAACGGCGGATGGCTCGGTGCTGCGCGACCGCGCCGCATGCGGGACGGTCAACGACCCCGACCGACGAATCCTGGTGCTGACCACGCCGGAGAGCCAGTGGGCGATTGCCACCCACGCTCCCGGCTGCGACCCCGAGACCGCCCCGGCGGTCGACCCCCCGCGCTGGAAGCGGTTCTTCAACCTCGACTACGCGCGGCTCGGCTTCGCGCTCGGCTGCAGCGAGGCGGCGGAGGAGGCCCACCAGCAGGTCCCCCACGAGGACCGCGGCGGCTTCTACAGCAACCGCGACATCCGCTACCTCTACGCGCCGCTCAACCGCGGACACGGCCCCCTGCTGGTCGTGCGGGCGAAGATGCCGACGTTCCCACGCACCTACCGGGGAGCGAGGCGGATGGCTGGCGGCCAGGTCAGGTTCTGGTCGCTTTGCTCGACCGAGGGGCCGGTGACGACCCGCGCCGAGGACTGCCTTGCGGACCGCCAGGTGCCGCTCTCGCCGGGCCGCCGCTTCACGATCGTGGTCAGCCGGCCCGAGGACCGCCCCGCGAACGCCGTGCGGCGCTGCGGGGTCGGCTGGCTGCGCTGGGCGCTGCGCGGGGATGCCGCGGGGAACCCGGATTTCGGTTTCCTGATCATCCGCAACATGCTCGCTGCGCCAGGGTTCCGCGAGGCGATCCAGCGGATCGAGCGAAGCGGCAGCGAGCGCGAGGTGATGGGCGCCTACTTCCCGCGCAGCAGCTACTCGACGAAGGCCCAGTTCGAGAGGCTGGGTTGCCCGGCTAGCGGCTGACCCGCTCCAGGAACTCGCCGAGGATCCGCGCCGTCGCCCCCCAGATCAGGTGGCGCTCGACGGTGTAGGTCGGGGTGCGGATCGGCACCCCGCGGCGAACCAGACGCTTCATCCCGTAGCCCTCGCGCAGCTCGTCGAGGCCGAAGTGGAGGATCGCCCCCACCTCGGCCGGGTTCGGGGCCAGCTCGAGCTCGGCGGGTTCGGCGATCAGGCCGACGAAGGGGTGGACCTTGTAGGAGGTGACGAAGGTGCCGGTGGGGGGGAGGGCGCCGACCAGCTCGACCGCGGCCGGGTCGAGCCCGATCTCCTCGTTGGACTCGCGCAGGGCGGTGGTGCGGAGGTCCTCGTCAGGCTCGTCCTGGCGGCCGCCCGGGAAGGAGATCTCGCCGGCGTGGCGGCGCAGGTCCGGGCGCCGCTCGGTGAAGACCAGGCCGGGGCGGCGGGGCCAGCCGTAGAGCGGCAGCAGCACCGCCGCGTCGGTCCGACCGTGGGCGTCCATCGCCGCCGCCTCCTCGGCGGTGAGCAGCGCGCTGCGCAGTTCTTCGAGTGCGGGGGGCACCGGCGTAAGATCGAGATTGTGGCCGACGCGCTGCTGATCATCGATTTCCAGAACGACTTCTGCCCCGGCGGGGCGCTGGCGGTCGAGGAAGGCGACGAGATCGCCTCGCCGATTCGCCGGCTGGCCACCAGCGGCCGCTTCGGGACCGTCGTCGCCACCCGCGACTGGCACCCCGCGGACCACGCCTCCTTCGAGCGCGAAGGGGGACCGTGGCCCGTCCACTGCGTGCAGGGGACGCCCGGCGCGGAGCTGCACGAGTCGCTCGGCGACATCGAGCTCGACGCCGTCGTCGACGTCGGCCGCGAGCGCGAGGACGAGGGCTACTCGGGCTTCGAGAGATCCGAGCTGGCGCAGATCCTCCGCGAGCGCGGCGTTGAGCGGGTCTTCGTCTGCGGGCTGGCCACCGACTACTGCGTGCGCGCATCGACGATCGATGCCTGCAACGAGGGCTTCGAGACGACGCTGGTCGAGGACGCGGTGCGGGCCGTCGAGGTCGAGCCCGGCGACGGCGAGCGGGCGATCGCCGAGATGCGCCGGGCGGGGGCGAAGGTGGCGAGCTCGGGCGAGGTGCTGAGCGGCTCCCGCGCCTAGATGATCACCTGCACGGTGCCGCCGTCGACCGACCAGGCGGCGCCGGAGACGTAGGAGGCGTGCTCGGAGCAGAGGAAGACGATCGCCGCGGCGATCTCGGTCGCCTCCGCCAGGCGCCCGATCGGCCGCTTCGATCCGGCGGCTTCGAGGGCCTCCTCGCGGCTCGCCGCGCCGGAGAGCCGCTGTGATTGGTCGAGCAGGCCGCCCGGCTCCATCCACAGCTCCGACTCCACCGGTCCCGGGCAGACGGCGTTGACGAGGACGCCCTGCGCCGCGTAGCGATCCGCGAAGAGCCGCGAGAGCGACAGCTCGGCGGCCTTGGCGACCGAGTACTCGGCCATCGCCGCCGAGGGTCGCTTGCCGGCGGTCGAGGCGACGTTGACGATCCGCCCCCAGCCGCGTTCGGCCATCGCCGGCGCGGCGGCGCGCATCGCCCGCAGCGGCGCCATCACGCTCAGCTCGAACTGCTCGTACCAGTCGGCGTCCGGGACCTCGTCGAGGTCGCGCCATCTCGCGGTTCCGGCGTTGTTGACGAGGACGTCGAGAGCACCGAAGCGATCGTCCGCGGCGGCGAGGATCCGCTCGCCGGCGTCCGCCTCGGTGACGTCGAGGGCGAGCTCGGCGAGCCCGCCGCCGGCCGAGCCCGTCAGCTCCGCCGCCGCGGCCGCCAGCCGCTCCTCCCCACGGGCGACCAGCAGCACGTCAGCGCCCTCTGCCGCGAGCAGCCGGGCGGTCTCCAGGCCGATCCCGCGGCTGGCGCCGGTCACCGCGCAGGATCTGCCCGCCAGCCCGAGGTCCACTCAGACCAGCTCGACCCGGTCCGTGATCGAGACCCCGGTCTCGTTGCGCAGCGCGCGGTGGACCGGGCACTTCCCGGCGATCACCTTGAGCCGCTCGACCTGCTCCTCGGAGAGCTCCTTGGGGAGTCGCAGGGTCACCGTGAAGCAGTTCGGGACCGGGCCCTGGTAGGAGATCTCGACCTCGACCTCGACGTCCTCGAGCGGCCACTTCTTGAGGGCGGCGTACATCTCCATCGTGATCGCGGTGCAAGCGGCCAGCCCGGCGCCGACCATGCGGGTGGGGGAGGGGCCCTCGTCGTTGCCGCCCGCGGCGGCGGGCTCGTCGATCACCACCGTGTGGCCGCCGTCGATCTCGACGTCGTGGGTGTACCCGTTGCGGCGGCGGGCGATGACCCGGGCCATGCTCAGCGCTTGCGGCGGCCGGCGAACAGGGCCGGATCGTCGCTGTCGGCGAACCGCGCCATCGCGTAGGCGAGGTCGGAGGCGCGGTTGACGAAGTGAAGGACCGCCTCGCCGGCCAGCTCGCCGGCAACCTGGAGGGGCGCGATCCGCCGCTCGGCGCGGCGGATCGCGGTACGGGCGACGTCCAGCGCCGCCGAGAGCTGGGTGCCGCCGGGGATCACGAACTGGGGCGGCAGCTCGACCTGGCCCATGTAGTGATCGATCCGTTCCTCGGCCCAGCCGACCATCTCCTCGGTCACCCGGCTGATGCCGTCCTCGAGCCGCTCCGCCGCCTCGGGTGCGGTGGCCAGCTCGGCCCCGGCGACGAAGATGTCCTCCTGGAGCTGCAGGATGTCGGCGGCGAGCTCCTCGCTGCCGGCGCCGCAGAGCGCGCGGGCGGCGCCGAGCGCGCTGACCGCCTCGTCGAGCGACCCATAGGCCTCGGTGCGGGGGTCGTCCTTGGCGACCCGGCCGCCGTACCAGAGCGAGGTCGTGCCGTCATCGCCCTTGCGGGTGTAGATCTTCGCCACTGGCCAATCCTAAGCGGGTGCCTTGCCGGAGCTAGCTGAGCGGGTTGAACAGCAGGCCCGAGAGCAGCTTCGGGAAGAAGTATGTGGACTTGGGAGGCATCGTCTCGCCCGCCGCGGCCACCTCCCGCACCTGCTCGACCGGGGTCGGGCGGAGGACGAAGGCGGCGTCGAAGGGGCCATCGAGCATCGCCATCACCTCCTCGACGCTCTTCGCGTAGCCGATCCCTCGCTTCGCGGCGATGTCCTCCTCGCTCATCTCCAGCACCCCGTTGAAGACGAGCGTCTCGAGGATCACCGCGTCGAGGCGGCGGTAGGCATCGGGCTTGCCGGCGAGGCGCCGGTCGAGCTCCGCGGTGTCGCGGAGGTGGAGGCGGTAGGGCTTTCGGTGGTGCGCGTCGACGTAGCCGAAGACGCCGGGGCCATCCTCGCCGGCGGGGTCGAGCTCGTCGGCTTCCTCGGCCTCGAACAGCTCCAGCACGCCGCCGCGGAGGCGCTGCTGGCGATCCGGGTCCTCGGCGAAGCCGGAGAGCAGCCGGTGGGTGGGGAAGACGGTGAGGCCAGGGTCCTCGAGGCCGGTGAGGGCCATCAACGTGAAGCGGTGCGCGCCCTCGCCGCCGACCTCGTCGCGGTAGGCCCGGGCGGTCTCGTAGCGGTGGTGCCCGTCGGCGATCAGCAGCTCGGCCCCCGCCAGCTCCTGCGCGACCGCGGCGTGCACCTCGGGGTCGGCGACCCGCCAGAGGCGGTGAACGGTGCCGTCGTCGTCGTTGACCTCACCCCACGGCTCGCCGCTCATCGCGGGCTCGATCAGCGGCCAGGCGTCGCGCGAGGTCAGCGAGAAGATCGGCGAGAGGTTGTGGCGGGTGGCGCGGGTGAGGTCGAGCCGGTCCTGCTTGGGCCCCGGCTGGGTTCGCTCGTGGGGCCGCACCCGGCCGGGCCCGTAGTCCTCGACCCCGACCCGGGCGAGAATCGCGTGGCGGCTGCGCCGTCCGCCGTCCGCCGCCGCGAACTCCTGGGTGAGCGCCCAGAGGGCGGGCTCGCGGTCGGCGCGGAGGATCCCCTCCAGGCGCCACTCCTCGATCGTGTCGGCGGCGTGGGTGTAGGGGTCGGAGCCCTCGCCCGCCTGTGGGAGGTCGATCTCGACCACATTGAAGGGCGATCGACTCAGCAGCGCCGCCCGCTGCGCGGCGTCGATCACGTCATAGGGCGGCGCGACGACGTTGCCCAATGACCCGACCGCAGCGAGGTTGTAGTGCAGGGCGGCGAGGGGGCGGACGTCGGCCACGGCGCGTGACCCTATCGGCTCACGAAGAAGGTCCCGTCCGACGAGGATGCGAACATGTGTTCGGTTCGACATGACATATCCGCTCTATCTCAAGGCCAAAACCAGGGATCTGCGACAGAGGAAGCAGCTGACGATCGATGAGCTGGCGGAGCGGCTAGCCCTGCCGCGCACGACGATCTACTACTGGGTTCGAGATCTCCCGATCGCCTCGTCAGGACCGGGCGGAGGATTCTCAAGTGAGGCGCGAAGGAAGGCGGCGCGTGCCAACAGCAGGAAGTACCGGCTCCTTCGAGAGGCGGCATACGACGAGGGGATCGAGACATACTTCTGGTTCGACGGCGACGCCGATTTCCGCGACTTCGTCTGTCTCTACATCGCGGAGGGCTACAAGAGATGTCGTAATCGAGTTTCGATTGGAAACTCGGATCCGGCGGTCCTGAGCGTTGCGCAGCGATGGATGACGCGCTTCTCTCGTCGGGATCTCGACTATCAGCTCCAGTACCACGCTGACCAGGATGAGGCAGCCCTGCGGCGTTTCTGGGGATCGCAGCTCGGCATCGATCCCGAGCGAATCAAGCTTCAGCGCAAGTCGAACTCGGGAGGACTTGCCGTGAGGACCTGGCGATCGAAGCACGGAGTGCTCTCGATCGGATCGAACGACACCTATTTTCGTGCAGAGCTGCAGGCCTGGATCGATCTCGTGCGGGAGGGATGGCTCTAGACTCGCTCGCGATCGGGGCGTAGCTCAGTCTGGTAGAGCACCCGGCCTGGGACCGGGAGGATCGCTGGTTCAAATCCAGTCGCCCCGACTCTCCGGGCTCAGCGCCGGCCACGCTGGCACGAACCTGCCGGGCGGAGAGCGCGGTCAGCCCGATGCTCCGGCCGGCCGCGCCCTCGCGGTGCTTTCTAGCTGCCCGCCGGGGCGGCGGCCTGCTCGGGGATCGCGCCGATGTCGCGCATGAACGTCAGCGTGTCCCACTGCGCCCAGGATTCGGCGATCCGGCCGCCTTC
>Ga0299913_10005265_pt1 | contig 11015 bp, 11 predicted proteins | sample RVTome_9_FD_201360 | JGI IMG/M metagenome (GOLD analysis project Ga0299913, IMG submission 201360) | Soil microbial communities from uranium-contaminated site in the Upper Colorado River Basin, Wyoming, United States - RVT155D38 (version 2) ... | reverse complement strand
TCGCGCTCGCCCGCGAAGTCAACCGGTCGACCGGCCGGCACCCGCTCCAGCCATCGCCGCCATGAGCTGGATTGGGCCGACCGCCGCCGGGTTCGCCCGCTACTCGTTCAGCAGCACCGACACGTCGTCGTCGCCGGAGTTGGCGACGGCTACGTCCTGGCCGTTCGCCGAGTCGAAGCTGGCGATGTCGATCCCGATCGGCTGGTCGCCGACCATGTAGTCGTCGGCCGGGTCGAAGCTGCCGTCGCCGTTGCCGGGCAAAAGCGACACGTCGTCGTCGTCGAAGTTGGACACGAGCAGGTCGAGGCCCGGCATGCCGTCGAGGTTCCCGTGCTCGACGTAGAAGGGGTTGGCGCCGACGTCGAAGGTCGCCTCGGCGCCGAAGCCGCCCTCTCCGTCCCCGAGCCGGATCGAGACGTTGCTGTCACCGGAGTTGGCGACCGCGAGGTCGCGGAAGCCGTCGCCGTCGAGGTCCGCGAGCGTGAGCGAGAACGGCATCGAGCCGACGCTGAAGTCCTCGCGCGAGCCGAAGCGCCCGTCGCCCCTGTTGACGAGCGCGGTCACGTCCTCGTCCATGTCGTTGACGACCGCGAGGTCGACGCCACGGCGCCGGTCCAGCCGACCCGCATCAACGGCGCGCGGCGTGTCTCCCACCCGCCGGTCCGCCCGGCGGAACTTGGCGCGGCCCTTGCCGAGCAGGATCGAGACGTCGTCGTCGGCGAAGTTCGCGCACGCCAGGTCCTGGCGGCCGTCGCGGTTGAAGTCGGCGACGGTGAGCGCGCGCGGGCTGGCGCCGACGTTGCGGTTCTTGGCGTTGCGGAAGGTGCCGTCACCGCGGCCGAGCAGCACCGAGATCGTGTCGTCCATCCGGTTCGGCACCGCCAGGTCGAAAGCTCGATCCCGGTTGAACCGGCCGGCGACGATGTCCTGCGGCTCGGCGCCGACGGGGTAGTCGTCGTCGAGGTCGAACGCGCCCGCGCCGTCGCCGAGCAGGATCGAGACGTCGTCGTCGCCCTTGTTGGCAACCGCGAGGTCGCGGACGCCGTCGCCGTCGAGGTCGCGGCTGACGACCGACTCCGGGTTGGCGCCGACGGCGAAGTCGGTGGCGGCGCCGAAGACGGCCGGCCCGCGGGCGGCGGTGCTCGCCGACAGGGCAGCGGCCAGCGTGGCGGCGCTGATCAAAAGCGGGGCAGCGAGCCGGCGGGGACTCATCGATCGCGATCGTCTCACGGCCCGCGCCGGTTGTCCAGCGCCGTCAGCGCGGTCGGGCCCGGATCAGCACGGCCTCGATGGCGTCCACCACCATCGGATCCAGCTCGCGGCCGGCCGAGCCGTGGAGCGCGTCGAGCGGCCGTCGCACCGCGTTCGCGGCGCCGGCCCCGTCGCGAGCACCCTCCGTGAGGGCGGCGTAGCAGGCGTAGGCGGCGCGGGAGATCCGCGCCTGGAGCGGGATCGCCTCGCCGGCGCGACGGTTGGGGCCGCCGCCGTCGTAGCGCTCGGCGCCAAGGCGGATCCACTCGCAGACGCGGTCCGGGATGCCCGCCCCCCGGGCGAGCTGCGCGCCCCACTCGTGGTGCGCCTCCACCAGCGCCCCCTCCTCGGAGGTGCGGCTCCAGGCGGGCTTGGCCAGGATCTCGGCCGGCACGTACATGCGCCCCACGTCGTGGAGCTCCGCCGCCGCGCGGACGAGCTCTGCGCTGGAGCGGCCGAAACCCAGCTCGGCCGCGGCGGCGAACGCGTATGAGGATGAGGCGTCGCCGACCTCGCGCGAACCCTGGAAGTGCCCTTCGAGCGCGTCCAGCAGAGGCGCGCCGCGGATCCTCAGAAGCGAGGCGAGGCTCAGCTCCGACGCCGCGCCCTCGGCGCTAGCCCCGGGTGAAGGGGCGTCGCTCGGGGGATGCGAGCTCATCGAGAAGCCGCTCCAGGGCGGTGATCGCCGCCGCCGGGTCGGGCGCCGCGTGCTGCGCCGTGATCGACACCGACGTCCCGAAGCCCTTCTCGGCCAGCTCGATCGCGATCCGCGCCCGCGGGGAGGGGCCTGGCGCGGCGCAGTTTCGCGCCCGCCAGGCGAGGATGCGCTCCGGCTCGCGATCGGTGACCTCGACGGGGATCGGCTTGGTGATGCCCACCAGGCCGCCCATCCAGGCCTCCATCCGCGCCTCCTCGTCGGCAAGCTCCCATAGCTCCGGCGCGGACTTCACGAGAGTCCGCTTGGTCTTCGTCTCCATCTCGTGCAGGTTCGGCCAACGGGGGGCGACTCCTGCCGGCTCGGGCGCGGGCCGCACGGTGCCGTGCGACTCAGAAGAACGCGCCGCCGCGGTACTCGCCGAAGACGTCGCGCATCGCACCGCAGACCTCGCCGATCGAGGCGTTGTCACGCAGGGCATCCTTGATCGGGTGCAGCAGGTTGCCCCCGCCCCGAGCCGCCTCGCGCAGCTCCTCCAGGCGGCGTTCGACCAGCTCCGCGTCGCGCTCGGCCTTGAACCGCGCCAGCCGCTCGACCTGGCGCCGCTCGGACTCGGGGTCGACCTTGAGGATGTCGACGTCGTCGATCTGGTCGGTCACGTACCTGTTGACGCCGACGACGATGTCCTGGCCGGTGCGGTAGCGCTCGTGGTAGGAGGCGGCCGATTCCTCGATCTCCTTCTGGATGAACTCCAGCGCCTGGGTCGAGCCGCCCAGCTCGTCGACCTTGCCGATCAGCTCCCACGCGCGCTCCTCGATCTCGTCGGTCAGGCCCTCGACGAAGTAGGAGCCGGCGAAGGGATCGACGGTGTCGGCTGCTCCCGACTCGTGCGCGATCACCTGCTGGGTTCGCAGCGCGATCCGGGCCGAGCGCTCGGTGGGCAGGGCGAGCGCCTCGTCGAAGCCGTTGGTGTGCAGCGACTGGGTGCCGCCGCAGACGGCGGCGAACCCCTGGAGCGCGACCCGGATGATGTTCACCTCGGGCTGCTGCGCCTGGAGGGTGACGCCGCCGGTCTGGGTGTGGAAGCGGATCATCTGCGAGCGCTCCTCGGTGGCGCCGAACTCCTCGCGCATGATCCGCGCCCACATCCGCCGCACCGCCCGGAACTTGGCGATCTCCTGGAAGACGTTGTTGTGGCAGTTGAAGAAGAACGCCAGGCGGCCGGCGAAGTCGTCGATCTGGAAGCCGCGGTCGAGCGCGGCCTGAACGTAGGCCTTGGCGTTGGCCAGGGTGAACGCCACCTCCTGCACGGCGGAGCAGCCCTTCTCGCGGATGTGGTAGCCCGAGATCGAGATCGTGTTCCACCTCGGCACCCGCTCGGCGCAGTACTCGAAGACGTCGGTGGTCAGCCGCATCGTCGGCTCGGGCGGGTAGATGTAGTTGCCGCGGGCGACGTACTCCTTGAGGACGTCGTTCTGGACCGTGCCGCGCAGCTCGCTCGAGTCCACCCCCTGTTCTGAGCCGACCAGCTCGTAGAGCAGGAGCAGGATCGCGGCCGGGGCGTTGATCGTCATCGAGGTCGAGACCTGATCCAGCGGGATCTCCTCGAAGCAGATCCGCATGTCCTCGATCGTGTCGATCGGGACCCCGGTGCGGCCGACCTCGCCCAGGCAGAGCGGGTCGTCGGAGTCGCGCCCGAGCTGGGTCGGCAGGTCGAACGCCATCGAGAGGCCGGTCGAGCCGTGCTCGATCAGGTAGCGGTAGCGCTGGTTGGTGTCCTCGGGGCTGGCGAAACCCGCGTACTGGCGCATCGTCCACAGGCGGTCGCGGTACATCCGCTCGTGGATGCCGCGGGTGTACGGGTAGGCACCCGGTTCGCCGAGGCGCTCGGCGAGCCCCGGCGCGACGTCGCCCTCGTCGTACAGCGGTTCGATCTCGATCCCGGAGTCGGTGAAGACGCGCTCGTCGCCGGGGCCGACGATCGGCGCGATGTAGCGGTCGGCGTCCTCGGCGACCGCGCGCTCCGTCTCGGGGTCGGCGCGGCCGTCGGGGCTCGAGACGTCTTGCGGACGCGTCGCCATGGCTCTCAGAGGATACGTCGAAGGGTGTGGTCCGGCGGTTTCATCCGGCGATCGCGCCTTCCACCGCCTCGGCGAGGCGCTCGGCGGGTGCGGGGTAGGTGTAGGGGGGGAGGGCGGACGGATCCGGGGGCGGCGGTGGGCTCGAGGCGAGCTGGACGAGTGCGGTGGCGATCGCATCGGGATCGTCGGCCCGGACCACCTCGCCGCCGACCTCCCGGGCGACCCTGCCGGCCTCGGTGCCCTCGGCGAGGGCGAGGATCGGGCGCCCCGACGCCATGTACTCGAACAGCTTGATGTTGAGGAGCTGCGACCTCGCCGGCTGCGCGATCAGGAGCAGCGCGTCGGCCTCGCGCTGGAGGGCGAGCGCGCTGTCGCGTGGGACGATGCCGGCGATGACGATCCTGGCGGGCGAGACATCCCGGGCGAACAAGCGCGCCTCCTCCTCGGTGAGCGGCCCGGCGATCACCAGCTCCAAGTGCCCGGCCGCCTGCGGGTGATCGCGGGCCAGCCGTCCGAGCGCCTCCACCAGCGGCCCGGGATCGCGCCCGTAGCTGCCGAAGCGGCCGGTGTAGAGCAATGAGACGCGGTCGGGGTCGAGAACCTCGGGTGCCCGGACGCCCGGCGGGCCCCCCGCCTCGGGATCCCAGCCGTTGGGGATCACCAGCGGGTCGGCGATCCCGCGCTCGCGCAGGTCGCGGGCGGCGGGCTCGGAGACGCAGATGACCACGTCGGCCCGTCCGAGCCAGCGTCGCTCGAGCCCGCGGTCGAGCGCCCGTTGCGCCGCCGTCGGGAACTCGGGCCGCAGCGGCTCGAACGTCCATGCGTCGCGAACGTCGGCTACCCACGGAATCCCGCGGCGGCCAAGCGCCACGCCCACGGCGTGCGCCGACTCCGGGGGAGAGGTGGTGATGACGCAGTCGAACCGCCGGTGCCGGTTGAGTCGAAGCGCCGCCGAGCGGGCGAAGGGCGTCCAGGCCACGGCCAGCGGCTCGGGGACGACGAGCCTGCTCAGCGGGTGCGGCCGGCCGCCGTACGTGTCGGAGTCGAACAGGGCATTGACGCGCTCCTGGCCGGCTCGCCGCGCGCGCCACAGCTGCACGTCTCGGGTGCGGTGCGCGCCGGCGTCGCCGTCGTCCCCGTAGGCGGCGGTTGTCAGCACCTGCACCTCGTGCCCCATGCGCCGCAGGTACTTGGCCATCGTCGCCGGCCGAAGCGCCCCGGTGTCGCGGCAGGGCGGGTAGAAGTAGGAGACGAGCAGGATTCGCCGCGGCGTCATCGCGCCCCCTTCGCCCGGCGGGCCTCGACCGCCTCGCGGTAGGCGTGGTCCATTCGCTCGACGAGCCGTGGCCAGTCCCACTCGGCCTCGGCCTTGGCCCGGCCGGCGGCGGCCATCCGCTCGCGCTCGGACGGGTCGCCGGCGAGTCGGGTCAGCGCCTGGGCCATGGCCTCGGAGTCGCCGAGTCCGACGAGGATGCCGGTGACGCCGTCCTCGACCACCGCCCGCACGCCCGGGTAGTCGCTGGCGATCGCCGGCAGGCCGCAGCCCATCGCCTCGATCAGCACGATTCCGAACGATTCGGGTGGCTGGGTGGAGAGCAGGAAGAGGTCGGCGGCGCGGAGAACCCGCGGCAGCCGCGGCTGCGGGACGGGTCCCAGGAAGTGCACCCGGTGGCCGATCCTGGCCGCGGCGGCGCGGGCGCGGAACTCCTCCAGCAGCTCGCCCCCTCCCGCCACCACCAGGTGGAGGTCGGTTCCCCCGGCGACCGCCCGAGCCACCGCGTCGATCGCCAGGTCGAGGCGCTTGAAGTGGTGGGCGCGATCGAGCGTGGCGACGAAGGCCGCCACTGCCGCCCCCGGCGGGATCGCCAGCTCGTCGCGCAGGCCGTCGTCCGGGCCCGGCGAGAAGGCCTGGGTGTCGACGCCGTTGGGCATCACGATCAGCTTCCCCGGGTGCCGGCGGCGTGCGCGGCGCAGGTAGGGAACCGAGTCGGCGTGGTCCAGCGACAGCACGCAGATGCGGTCGGCAGCCGCGATCAGCGCCGGGCCGACGATGCGCTCGTACGCCGCGAACATCGCGCCGCGCACGCCGCCCGCCACCAGCCGGTTCTTGTAATGGACGAGGAGCGCCTGGCGGCGTCCGGCCCGCCGCAGACGGCTGAGCAGGGTCAGCTCGGCGCCGAAGATGAACGGGTAGTGGAGATGAACGACGTCGAATCCCTCGAGCCGCGCCAGCGCCGGGATCAGCGGCGCGTTCCCGTAGGCGAATACCGGCTCGATCCGGTGCACCTCGACCCCCCCGGGATCGGGCGCCTCGCCCTCGGCCGGGGCGGTGAAGACCTCGACGTGGTTGCCGCGCTCGGCCTGCTCGCGCGCGAACCGGTGGGCGGTGTTGCCCGCCCCGCCCGGGTAGGGCGGGAAGGTCGCCGTGAGGTGGGCGATCCGGTACAGGGCTAGGCGCCGGCGCCAACCAGGCGCTCGACCCCGGCACGCTCGATCGTCAGCCGCAGCCCGTCATGGAGGGTCACCTGCGGTTCCCAGCCCAGAAGCTCGCGTGCCTTGGTGATGTCGGGCTGGCGGACTTGAGGGTCGTCCACCGGCAGCGCCTCGAAGACGATCTCCGAGCGCGACTCGGTCACTTCGACCACCGCCTCGGCGAGCTCCAGCAGGGTGAACTCATCCGGATTGCCGATGTTGACCGGCGAGTGGACGTCCGACTCCGCCAGCATCACCAATCCACGGATGAGGTCATCGACGAAGCAGAAGCTTCGCGTCTGGGTGCCGTCCCCAAAGACGGTCAACGGTTTGTCCTGGAGCGCCTGGCGCAGGAACGTGGGCACCGCCCGACCGTCGTGCGGGCGCATCCTGTCGCCCATGGTGTTGAAGATCCGGGCGATGCTGGTGTCCACCCCCTGCTGGCGGTGGTAGGCCATCGTCAGCGCCTCGGCGTAGCGCTTCGCCTCGTCGTACACGCCGCGGGGGCCGATCGGGTTGACGTGGCCCCAGTAGTCCTCGGGCTGGGGGTGGACCTGGGGGTCGCCGTAGACCTCCGAGGTCGAGGCGAGGACGAAGCGGGCGCGGTGGAGCTTCGCGAGCCCGAGCATGTGGTGGGTGCCGTAGGCGCCGACCTTGAGCGTGTGCAGCGGCAGTCGCGCGTAGTCGATCGGGCTCGCCGGCGAGGCGAGGTGGTAGACGAGGTCGACGTCCTCGTCGACGAACGCGGGCTCGGTGATGTCGGTGTTGAGGAACGCGAACTCCGCGCTGTCGATGTGCTCGATGTTCTGCAGCGACCCCGTGTCGAGGTTGTCGATGCAGATCACGCGGTGGCCGGCGGCCAGCAGGCGGTCGCACAGATGGGAGCCCAGGAATCCCGCGCCTCCCGTGACGATGCAGGTGCTCATCGCGACTGGGTCTCGCTTCGCCCCGAATCAGGGCTCTCTTGTCCAGGCTCCGCGCTCACGCGCGGCCGAGGATACCGCCGTGCGCCGCTCCCGATGCGGATGGCGGCGACCCTGCACGTGGGGTTGTGGGGCACGATCCGGGCTGCCGGGGTTGTCCCGGTCGTGGAGGCAACGACGCTGATCGAGCCGGTCACGGGCGCCGACGCCTCGGCGCTCGCGGCACGGCACGGCACGGTGCTCCTGCGCCTCGCTCGCCGCTACTCGCTGTGCGCCGACGACGCGGAGGACGCCCTCGCGAGCGCGCTCGAGATCCTGCTCACGCGCTCGGCCGACGTCGATCGCACCCGGCTCCTGCCCTGGATGCGCACGGTGGTCGCCCGCGAGGCGCTGGCCATTCGCAAGCTCCGCCTGCGGGCGCTCGGCGATGCGCCCACCGACCCCGTTGCCCGGGCGCCGAGCGACGCCCCCGGGCCGTTCGAGCGCCTGGCGCACCACGAGCGCGTCGAGCGCGCTGCGAGACTGCTGCGCCGCCTCAAGCCCCACGAGCGCCGCGCCCTCGCGCTTCAGGCCCAGGGCTACTCCTACGCGGAGATCCAGGAGATCACCGGCTGGACCCATACCAAGGTCAACCGCTGCCTGGCCGAGGGCCGGGCGCGGCTGCGGGAGCTTCGCGAGGCCGGTGTGGGTGAGGGCCCTGTTACGAGGGGTTTCGCGCCGTGACCAGCCAGGTCGAGGCCGGGGCGACGACGCTTCCGTCGGGCTGGATGAAGTCGGCCATCCCCTCGCGCAGCTTCCCCTCGATCGTCGGTCGCAGCTCGTCGGCGGCGTCGCCGGCCAGGCGCAGGACCTCGCCCGCGGGTCCCAGCGCCATCACCAGGTCGACGGCACGGCCGAGGTCCCTGCCCGCCCGGAACGGGATGTCGCAGCGCTCGAGCGCGATCCGCTCGAAGCCGGCGCTGACCAGGATTCCGCTGGTGACGTCGGCCCCCGCCATCGAGAACGGCCCGGGCCCGCAGGTCGGCTCGTCGGTCTCTTCGGGGTCGGGCTCGTCGACGTACTCCTTGGTGATCAGCTCGGCGCGGTACAGCCACTCGTTGTCGGGCTTCTGGCGCCAGACCACCATGTTCAGGGTGCCGCCGGGAGCGAGGGCGGAGCGCACGTTTCGAAGCGCCGCCACGGGATTGGCGAAGAACATCGTCCCGAAGCGAGAGAACGCGTAGTCGTAGGTTCGGTCGAACGCGTCGTACTGCACGTCCATGACCGAGAAGCTGACGTTGGCCGCGGACTGCTCCTCCCGCGCCGTCTCGATCATCCGCTCCGCGACGTCGACGCCGTGGGCGCTGCCCTTCGCCCCCACCAGCCCGCCGAGGCGCGCGGTGGTGTCGCCCAGGCCGCAGCCGACGTCGAGCGCGCGGCCCCCCTCCGCCGGCGGGCGGGCCGCGATCGCCGCCTCGCCGTGGGGCACGATGCCGTCGACGACCACGTCCCGGAACTCGACCCAGCGCTCGTAGAGGGGCCCGTTCCAGGCCTCGGTGGCCTCGTCGTTGTCGGGCGGGGTCCTGATTCCGGTCTCGGTCTCGCTCATGCGTCTCCTCCGGCGCGGTGCGATAGCGGCTCGCGGTCGCGAAGGTACCTCACCGCCGCACCCACGGCGCGTACTCCATCCAGGTGCGCTTGTTCAGGTGCCGGCGCAGCACCCGGCGCGCTGCGGGGTAGTTGTCGATGTCGTAGATCGAGTTCACCGACACGCTCCGGTAGTACATGAGCATCCGCACCCGGCGCTTGCTCTCGGCCCAGTCGAGCAGACGGTCGGTGAAGCGCCCGCCGGGGTCGCCGTCCCACGGGGACCACTCGCCGATCACGAACGGGCGGTTGTCGTAGCGGCGGAAGAACCGCTGCATGTCGTCGAAGGCGCCCGAGAACTTGGAGAAGATGTCGACGCCGACCCAGTCCACGTAGCGGCCGCCGGGCCAGTAGTCCTGCGGCTGGTTCCCGGGCACGTTCGGCGACCCGAAGCTCTGGGGGACCCACAGGAACGCCACCCGCGGCTCCTGCAGGCGCCGCGGCACCCCCTTGCGCTTGTAGATCGGGGCACGGTTCGACTTGGCCCGGTAGATCCGCGGCATCCCCTGGCGCCGCAGGTGCCGGTTGACCTGCTTGCGCGTGCCGCCCCGAGTGATGATCACGAACCGCTTCCAGGCGCGCTTGAAGGCGCTCGTCGAGTGCCAGGCGTTGCGGCGGCTGCCATCGGCGTTGAACGCGCAGTAGGGGTTCCAGTGCCCGTTCATCTCCGGCATCAGCCGGACGTATGTGGGCCGGCGCCCGAGGCGACGCCCCAGGACCTCGTTGTAGCGGAGGATGTAGCGGTCGCCGTTGCCGCGGGCGATCCCGCGCGGCGAGATCTCCGCCTTGCCGGAGGCCGGGAACGCGGTCGAGAGGCTGACCATGCCGAGCGTGTTGGTGCGTTTCCAGCGCCCGACGGCGCCGCTCGCCGTCAGCGACACGTCCCAGTGGAAGAACTCCTGGAGCACGGCGGGGTGAGCCTTGACCTGCTTGCGGAAGTTGTTGAAGCCGCCGACCTTCCCGGTGTCGGAGACCCCGTGAAAGCGCTTCCCCTTCGGCGGCCCGTAGGGATTGCCCAGGGCCTGGCCGGCCGTGAGCGAGGTGGCTACGGCAAGCGTCAGCAGCGCCGATGCGACGCCGGCCCCCGCCGCTCTCCGCCTCTCGGTCCGGATCCTGATCCCGTCAAGTTAGCGCGGCGGACCGGCCGAGGACCCGAACCGGCCCGGCCGTTGCACGGCCGGGCCCGGGTGGGCGGCACGATCCGGGCTCGGGTCAGGTACGCCGCTCGAGGTCGGCGACCTCCTCGGCCTTGCGATCGGCGCGCTCGTGCGCGCCCGCCAGCTCCTCCTTCTTCTCGCCCTTTGTCTCCTCGCGGGCCCCCTCGCGCCGGGTCTCGGCGTCGCCCGTGAGGTCCCCGATGGCCTGCTTGATCCTGCCTGTGACCTTGTCGGCGATGCTCATCCGGTTCTCACCCTTTCGTGTTGCTCTCCTCGCGCGGCTACCCGAAGCGATCGAGCACTAACGGAGCGGGAGGGATTCGAACCCCCGGGCCCCCTGACGGGGGCCGGCTGCTTTCAAGGCAGCTGCAATCAACCGGACTCTGCCACCGCTCCTGAGGCTGCGACTCAGGGTAACCGCGCTCGGCGTCGCTTCGGGCGATCCCGGTCCAGGCCCCCGGCCATAGGTGACTTTGGTCACAGTTGCGGTGCCCGGTGGGTTTGGCCTGGCGGCCAAACCGGTATACAAATGGGTGATGGCGGACGGCGACCAGGCGGATGTGGCGGAGGACGAGGCCTCTCCCGCGCGCAAGGCGCTCTACCTCGCCGTCCTCGCCTTCGCCGTCGTCGGCGCCTGGCTCGCCCTCACCGGGGGCGAGGAGTACACCGTCACCGGGCAGTTCGAGAACGCGAGCCAGCTCGTCCCCGGCAACGAGGTCCTCGTCGGCGGCGTCGCCGCGGGAACGGTGAAGTCGATCGAGATGGGCGACGACGGCCAGGCGCTGGTCAAGTTCACCGTCAACGACGAGTTCGCCCCGCTGCGGCGGGGGACGGTGGCGACGGTCCGCTC
>Ga0299913_10005264_pt1 | contig 11016 bp, 10 predicted proteins | sample RVTome_9_FD_201360 | JGI IMG/M metagenome (GOLD analysis project Ga0299913, IMG submission 201360) | Soil microbial communities from uranium-contaminated site in the Upper Colorado River Basin, Wyoming, United States - RVT155D38 (version 2) ... | reverse complement strand
GCGGTTCGCCTCCAGCCACCGGAACCCGAGCTCGAATGCCGGATGCGGCTCGCCCAGTAGGTCGAGCACCTCGCGGTACTGCGCGATCTGCTCCTGGTGCTCGAGCTCAGGAGCGGCATCAACGGGGATGCGGTGGATCGCGGCGAGCGCCTCACCGCACTGCGCTGCCAGCTTCGGCCGCACCGGAGCCCATTGCTCGTCGCGCAGGATCTTGCGGGCGATCGTCTCGCCCTCCACCGCCTCCGTGATGATGAACGGTCGCTCGTCGTCCGTGCCGTCCGTGCCGTCATACCGCAGAGGCGCCACCGGAACGCCCGCTCGTGCCGCCGCAACGAGCAACTTCGCCTCGCTGCGCATGCCGCCACCGGCGCGCTCGGCGCCCGGCCGCTGCTGCTGCACGATCAGCGACTCCCCCTCGTGCTCGAAGGCCCACGTCTCCCTCGACGCTCCCCCGGACAGCCGGCGCAGGTTCGTGACCTCACCGCCGATCACCCGTTCAAGGAGCTCTTTCATCGGGCAGTCCGTCGCCGCGACGACATGCGGTTCGGCCCACCTCGATCCGACTCGTCGCGGATGTCGCCAACGAGATCCTCGAGCACGTCCTCGAGCGTGGCGAGGCCGATCACGCGGCGATTCTCGTCGACGACCACCGCGACGTGCGTGCGCGAGCGGCGCATCTCGACCAGCACCTCATCGAGCGGACGGTGGCCACGCAGGATCAGGACACGGCGGATGCGGGCGAGCGGGAGCGAGCGGGAGCGAGCACTCGGAGGAACCGTGAGCAGATCCTTGGCATGCACGAAGCCGACGATGTCGTCGAGATCGTTGCCGGCCACCAGCAACCGGCTGTGCCCGCTCGCCACGATCGCCTGCTCGGCCTCGGCCACGGTCGCGTCCCGCGACACCCACGTGATCTGGGCCCGCGGCACCATCACTTCGGTCAACGGACGCTCGCCGAAGTCGAGCGCGCCCGACAACAGGTCGTGGGCCATCTCCTCGATGAGCCCCTCCTCGCGCGACGCCGCGAGCATCGAGGCGATCTCGCCGGCTGTGTGTACCGTGTTGAGGTCGGACCGTGGCTCGACGCCGAGGAGCCGGGTTCCGCCGTTGCCGAGCCATCGAATGATGCGAATCGGCGCGCGCAGGAGGAAGACGTAGGCGCGGCTCGGGATCGCCAGCTTGAGCAGCACGCGCTCTGGATCCGCGAGCGCGACATAGCGTGGCACCATCTCACCGAACACCGTGTGCAGGAAGAGGATGAACACGAGGCCGACAACGACGGCGATGCTCCCCGCCAAGCCGGCGGGAATCCCGAACAGGTCGAGGAAGTCGTGAATCGCCTCCGCGATAGTCGGCTCGGCTACCGCACCCAGGCCGAGCGACGTCATTGTGATACCGAGCTGCACGGAGGCGAGCTGGAGGGGAAGTTCGCTGGCGGCGTCGAGCGCGAAGCGCGCGCTCACGCGGCCGTCATCGGCGAGCTGCTCGAGCTTCGTCCTCCGGCTGGCGATGACCGCGAACTCGAATGCGACGAACAACGCATTCGCAGCCAGGAGCAGCACGGCGACGAGTAGGAGCCACACGTTCACGACGGTGCCTTCTCCGTGCGAGCGCGCACCGGTGCCCGCAGCCGAACGCGGGCGATGCGGCGTCGGTCCATCTCCGCGACCTCGATCCACCATCCTTCGTAGGAGAAGCCGTCCCCGTCCGCCGGGATGCGGCCGAGCCGGTCGAGGATGAAGCCGGCGACCGTTTCGTATTCCCCATCGGGGATCACGAAGCCACAGGCATCGCGCACCTCATCCGGGTGCAGCGTGCCCGGCAACTCGTAGGTGCCCTCGGGGAGCACGGTCGTGAGCGACGGCTGCGTCCGGTCGTACTCGTCGTCGATCTCGCCGACGAGCTCCTCGAGCACGTCCTCGAGCGTGATGATCCCGGCCGTACCGCCGTACTCGTCGACGACGATCGCGAGATGACTCCCCGTCCGCAACTCGACCAGCAGCGAGGCGAGGTCACGGGTCTCGGGCACCACGAACGGCTCGGTCATGATGTCGGCGACGGTCGCGTCCTCGCGGCGTTCGATCGGCAGCCGGCAGACGTCCTTCACGTGCACGACGCCCACCACGTCGTCGAGGTCGGTGCCGCAGACCGGAAATCGGCTGAAGCCCGACGCCAACGAGCGGGCGATGAGCGTCGGAACGCTGTCGTCCAGGTGCATGTAGACCACGGGCAGGCGCGGGACGAGCGCGTCCGCAGCCGTCTTGTCGTTGAAGCGGAGCGTGCGCGTGAGCAGTGTGAAGGCCTCGGCGTCGAGCGTGCCGGTCTCCCCTGATGAGCGGATGAGGAGCTCGAGCTCCTCGAGCGTCCGCACAGAGGCGAGCTCCTCCTGCGGTTCGATTCCGAGCCGGCGCACCGTCCCGCTCGCCGCTCGGTTGAGGAGGCGGATCAAGGGGCTGAACACGGCCACGTACACGACCATTGGGCGGGCGATGAACAACGCCACCCGCTCGGCCCGAGCGATGGCGTAGTTCTTCGGAATCAGCTCGCTCACCACCATCGACAGCACCGTCGCCACCGCGAGCGCGATGGCGATGGACGCACCCTGACCGACGGCCGGTTCGATGAGCGTGGCCACGGTCGGCTCCGCGATGAACCCGAGCAACAGCGACATCACCGTGACACCGAGCTGGGTGCCCGACAGGTAGAAGGTCAGCCGGTGCCCGATGCGCTCGACGATCTTGGCGGCCCCGCGGCCCTCCGCTGCTAGTCGTGAGATCCGATGTCGGTCCACGGCGACGAACGCGATCTCCGCCGCGACGAACAGACCGGTGGCGAGGATCAAGAGCAGGACGGCGAGAAGGCCGAGCGCGGTGGCGATGGCTGAAGGCTAGGCGAAGGGGTCCTATGGTCAGTCGCCAGTGAAGGTGCTCGAGCTGTCGCGCGTCGGGCTCGTCCGCGGCTCGACGGTCATCCTCGATGCCGTCAACTGGGTCGTGCGCGACGGCGAGCGGTGGATCGTGCTCGGCGCGAACGGATCCGGCAAGACGTCGCTCGTTCGCATCGCGTCGCTCTATCTCCACCCGTCGTCCGGCGACGTCGACGTGCTGGGCCAGCGCTTGGGCCGGGTCGACGTTCGCCGTCACCGCCGCCAGATCGGGGTGGTCTCGGCGTCCTTCGCCGACCTGCTGCGGCCGGGCTTGACCGCGAGAGACATCGTGATGACCGCGAAGTTCGCCGCACTCGAGCCGTGGTGGCACGAGTACGAGGACGCTGACAGGGCGCGGGCCATCGAGCTCCTCGACCGGTTCGGGTGCGCGGAGCTGGCCGACCACGAGTTCGCCACGCTCTCGTCGGGCGAGCGTCAGCGCGTGCAGCTGGCGCGCACGTTGATGACCGACCCGCGCTTGCTCCTGCTGGACGAGCCCAGCGCCGGGCTCGATCTCGGCGGACGCGAGGATCTGGTGCGCCGGCTCGGCACCTTGGCCGCAGATCCCGCCACGCCCGCGACCATCCTCGTCACGCACCACGTCGACGAGATCCCGCCCGGCTATGGGCACGTCCTGTTGCTTCGCGGTGGACGCGTCATGGCCGCCGGGCCGATCGACGAGGTCCTCACCTCGGCAGCTCTCTCGGGATGCTTCGGCGTCGAGGTCGTCCTCGAACGCCGCCACGACCGCTGGTCAGCGTTCGCGGTCCAGTAGCGCGAGCAGGCGCGGCCGGGAGCGTTCGATCTCGTCGGCGAGCAGCCGCTCGACCAACGGTCCCCACAGGCCGCCGCCGTAGTGCAGGTGCATCGTGAGCCGGCTGCCGCCGTCCTCACGACCCGCGACCATCGCCTCGAGCAGCCACGGCGAGTGCGAGCGGCCATCTCGCTCGCGCCGCTCGAACACGACGACATCGGGCGCGTTGTTGCGCGTGCGCACCATCCGGAGTCGCTTCGATCGGGCGAACGGCCCCAACCGACCCCGCAGATCGATCGTCCATGCGGGTGCGTCATCACCGTCGCGCGCCGGCACGGCGCGCGGAACGATGTCGAGCCACTCGGGATACCGACTCAGATCGGCCACGCACGCGAACAGTTCCTCGCGTGAGCAGGGCGCGTCCAGAGTGGCGGTCACGTCCATTACGGCCGCGGTTCCATCTGATCGGCGACCAGCAGCAATGGATACGGGTCGATCGCCGCCCTTCCGTTCGGGTGCACTTCGAAGTGCAGGTGCGGTCCGTAGGCGTGGCCGGTTTGGCCGACGTAGCCGACGAGGTCGCCGGCCTCGACGAGCTGCCCCGTGCGGAGGTTCGGTGCGTACGCCGACAGATGCGCGTAGTAGTACGACGTTCCGCTCTCGCCCTTCACCCAGAGCTGCGTTCCACCGAGGGACGACGAGCTGATCTCGCTGATCACGCCGCGCTCCGCGGCGTACAGCTCGGTGCCCTCGGCCGCTCCGATGTCGCAGCCTTCGTGGAAGTGCTCGAGCTCGGTACCGGGCAATCGGGGGTCGCCGAAGTCCTGCCGGAAGGTGTGGGGGTCGGCCACCGGGAAGACGAAGCCGTGAATGACGAGGGTGCCGCCGACGCTCGACACGGCCAGGTCGAGCTTGGCGTCGAACAAGGCGAGTTCGGCTTGGTCCTCGTCGACTGTGGCCTGCTCGAGCTGTGACTGCGCCTCCGTCAGCTGCACCGCCGTCTGGGCCTGATCAGCCGACACCCTCGCTTGTAGTTCACGCACGCGATCGATCGCGGCCCGATCGTGATCGACGATGACGGCGAGCATCGTGTTGCGCTGCTCGTCGGGTCCGGCGTCCGACCCGGCGTCGAAGGACACGGTGTCGAACCCGCTGCCGCGAACGTAGGCGTCCACGGCGCGCGCCGTGAGCTCGCGTTTTGCGGCGGCGAGGTCGAGCACCGCCTTTCGTGCGGCAGCCGCGAGCTCGCCGATCCGGCTCTGTAAACGCGCAAGGTTCTGCTCGAACTCCGCGCGGCGGGTGACCGCCTCGGTGTACGCCGCCTGCCGGGCGAGGACGGAGGCGCGAGCGCCACGGACGTTGACCGACACGACGCGTCCCGGCTGGGGGGCCGCGCCCTCGGGAGGTTCGCGCGGCGGCACGGTGATCGACACATCCGGAACGCTCGCCGGTGGTGCGTCGCCGTCAGTCGGTGAGATCGTCGCCGTCGGGTCAGGGCTCGTCGTCGGCGAAGTCGTCGTCGCGGGGTCGGTGGTCGACGTCTGGGCGGCCGCCGGTGCCGCGACCATCGCGCCGGCCGCGGCGCACACCGCGGCAGCGAGCGCGACCAATCGACGGATTCGACCCACGTGCACCATTCTTCATCGGATCGCGCCGGTGGCCAGTTGACCACCCATCGACTACCGGTCGGCGACAACTGCTGCGGTCCGATCGAGAGTGACTGCGACCGTCGTGTCCGGCGGCGGGATCGCCCCGGAACGTTCAGTCACCTCGATCGCCCAGCCGTGGTCGAGGTGCACGGGAACGAGGAAGTGGTCGCCCCGGAAGGTCGCGGCCCGGGCCGTACCCCGGACAGCGCCCGCGCCACAATCGGAGGCGGCGATGCGAAGGCCATCGGGCCGGATGACCAGCGTCGCCGGTCCGTCGGGCCGATCGGAAGCGAGCGGGCCCCAAGGGGTGTCGAGCGATCCACGTCGCACCTCGACCTCGAACACGTTCGCGAAGCCCAGGAACCTCGCGACGAAGGCATCAGCCGGCCGCTGCCAGACGTCGACCGGACGGCCCACCTGCCGTACACGGCCGTCGCGCAGGACCACGACTCGATCGGCGAGCGTGAACGCTTCGGCCTGATCGTGCGTCACGGTGATCGCAGTGATCCCCAACCGCACGAACAAGTCACGCAGCTCAACGGTGAGCCGCTCGCGTAGCGAACGGTCGAGCGACCCAAGCGGCTCGTCGAGCATGAGCAGACGAGGTTCGGGCGCGAGCGCACGGGCAAGGGCCACGCGCTGTTGCTCGCCGCCCGACAGCGACACCGCTGAGCGGTGCTCGTAGCCCGTGAGCCCGACGAGGTGCAGCACCTCCTCCACGCGCGCCTTGACGGCAGAGCGGTGAAGGCGCTGCATCCGCGGCCCGAAGGCGACGTTGCCGGCGACGTCGCGGTGCGGAAACAACGCGTAGTCCTGGAACATCAATCCGACCGGGCGCCGGTGCGGTGGTGTGGACACGACGCTCTGTCCGTCGAGACGGACGTCGCCCCCATCGCACGGCACGAGCCCGGCGATCGCCCGCAAGATCGTGCTCTTGCCGCAGCCACTGGGCCCGAGCAACGTCACGACCTCCCCGACATCGACGTGCAGGTCGACGCCTTCGACGGCCACGGTGTCGCCGTACTGCACCCGCAACCCGGTGACGTCGAGCACGAGGCCTAGAACTCTCCTAGGCCGGGCGTGCGGAAGCGCTCGATGAGAACGATCGCAGTGGCGGTGATCGCCATGAGGATCGTGCTCATCGCCATCGCCGCGCCGAAGTTCGCCGATCCGGCCTGGGAGAGGTATCGGAAGATCGCCACCGGCATGGTCGGACGCTCCGGTCGCGCAATGAAGATCGTTGCGCCGAACTCACCGAGCGAGATCGCGAACGCGAACGCACCGGCAACGAGCAGCGAGCGGCGCACGATCGGTAGGTCTACCTCCCGCCATACCTTGCTCGGCGAAGCCCCAAGAACCATCGCGGCTTCGTGCAGGCGTTCGTCGATTGATCGAAGCACGGGCACGAGGATCCGCACGACGAACGGAATCGCGACCAACGAGTGCGCGATCGGCACGATGATCCACGACGACCGCAAGTCGAGCGGCGGGCGGTCAAGCGTGATGATGAAACCGAACCCGACGGTGACGGCCGAGGTGCCGAGCGGGAGCATGAGGAGGAGGTCGAGCGTGCGCCGCTGCCGCCCGCGACGAGCGATCGCGAACGCGGCCAGTCCCCCCACGACGAGCGCGATCAGGGTCGCAACGATCGCAAACTCGAGCGAGTTCCGGATGGCGTCGAGCGGCGGAACGAACCTCGCGGCTCGCTGCGGTGTCTCGAACAAGGCGCGGTAGAAGGCGAGCCCGTAGCCCGAGGTCGGGTGCAGCGACCGTTCGACGAGAACTGCGATCGGTCCGCCGAGCAGGACCGCCATCACGAGCAGGTTCCCGGCGAGGAACACGCGCTCGCCCCCGGTCGCCGGCGGCCGAGCGACGTCGGACACCGCCAAGAGGCGCTGGCGCGTCGCGCGTCGAGAGCCCGTCGCGGTGAACAACAAGAGGAGGGCGGCGACGGCCACGAGCTGGACGAGGGCAAGCACGCTCGCGGTCGGGAGGTCGAGCCGGTCGAGCGTGGCCCGCTTGATCGCCACTTCGAGCGTCGCGTACCGCTGGCCGCCCAGCACGAGCACGACGCCGAACGACGTGAACGTGAACAGGAACACGATGGCGGTCGCCGACGCGATCGCCGGGCGCAGCAACGGCCACGTCACCTCGCGCAACGCCCGCCAACGGGAGGCGCCGAGCGTGCGGGCCGCCTCGTCGAGCGCAGGATCCAGGTGCGACCACAGTCCCCCGACTGTGCGCACGACCACCGCGTAGTTGAAGAAGGCGTGCGCCAGCAGGATCGCCCAGATGGAACCGTCGAGGTCGACGACGCCTGCGAGCACGCCGCGCGGGCCGATCAGCCCGAGGAACGCCGAGGCGACCACGATCGTCGGCAGGACGAACGGCACGGTGATCGCGGCCCGCAACAGCGACTTGCCGCGGAAGCGGAACCGAGCCATCACGTACGCGCCCGGAAGGGCGAGCACGAGCGTGAGCGCGGTCGACACCGCGGCCTGCCACACGGTGAACCACACGACGCGACGGGTGCTCGGATCGCGGAGAACGTCGGCGACGACACCGAGGTCCCACCGTCCGCTCGGCCGCAGGCCGCGGACGATGATGTGACCAACGGGCCACGCGAAGAACACTGCGAGGAAGACGAGCGGGACGCCGACAAGCGCCGCGCCCGGCAGACGGCGTCTCAACCGAGAACGGTCGAAGTCCAATCCTTGATCCATGTCTCGCGGTGCTCACGGATGAGGTCCTGCGGAACGTCGACCGTATGTGAGGGCTTGGTCGAGTACGTGGTGAACGCGTCGGGCAAGGCCGCGTCCTTGCGCACCGGATAGACGAACATGTTGAGCGGCATGTCCTCCTGGAACGGCTTGGACAGCAGGAAGTCGATGAACGCGTGGGCGGCTGCCGCCTTGGTGGTTCCTTTGAGCACGCCGGCGAACTCGATCTGGCGGAAGCAGGCGTCGTCGACGACACCGATGTCGGTGGTCGTCTTCGGTGGCTCAGCGAACAGAACGTCGGCCGGCGGACTCGTGGCGTAGGAGACGACGACGGGTCTCGTGCCGGTGCCTCCACTGCCCAGGGTGAAGTCGTTGTTGAACGCCTGGTCCCAGCCGTCGTCGACCTTCACGCCGTTGGCCTTCAGCGCCTTCCAGTAGTCCAGGTAGCCGGCCTCGCCGTACTTCGCGACGGTCGCCAGAAGGAACGCCAGCCCCGTGCTGGACGTTGCCGGGTTCTCGACCACGACCTTGTCCTTGAACTCGGGCTTCTTCAGGTCGTCGAGCGAGGTCGGGGTGACGGCCCGCTTGTCGTAGTTCAGGCACACGTCGCTCTCGTCGATCGGGGTCACACGGTGCTGGTCCTTGTCGAGGTCGAACGTGCTGTCGATGGCGGTCAGCTCCGGTGAGGCGTACGGCTCGAAAAGGTCGTTGTCGAGCCCCTTGCTCAGGAGCGTGTTGTCGATGCCGTAGAGGACGTCGCCCTGCGGGTGATCCTTCGTGAGGATCGCCTGGTTGACGACTGCGCCAGCGTCGCCGCCCTTCACCACTTGGACGGTGATGCCCGTACGGCTCGTGAACTCCTGGAGCACCCCGTCGGTGACGGCGAAGGAGTCGTGAGAGACGAGCGTGATCGTCTGTCCTCGCACGTCTTGGGACGCCCCGCTCGACGCCGGTGATCCCGTCCGTTTGTCGTCGTCGCCGCACGCGACGAGGGCCATGACGAACACCATCGCAAGCCACCTACGCATTCGCATCTCCTTGTCCGGGAAAGACGGCGAGCAAGGTGCCCGCCTCGAGTTGCACGCTCGCCGGGGGAACGGCGACGACGTTGCTGACCCCGCGGGTCGTCCCGGGAGGGAGTGGCTCTCCGCGCAACGGGTAGCGCAGGCCTTCCGTCGTGATTCCGGAGGCGGCGCCGCCGACGGGCAGCAGCGTGAGGAGTTCGCCCGCCTCGCCCGGAAGCTCGGTGGGCGGCCGGCCCGCGTGCACGACGTGCACACGCATCGGTCCGTCGAGCGCGGTGAGCCGGCAGCGGGCGTACTTCGGCGACGCCATAAGCAGCAGGTTCGCCAGCAGGTGGTCGAGCCGCCCGCCGCCGATGCCAAGCACGACGACGTCGCCCGCGTCCAGCCGCATCGCCTCGTCGAGCGCGAGCTCGAGGTCGGTCTTGTCCTTGGCCTCCGGGTGGCGCTCGATGCGCGCGCCCTGTACTTCGGCGCGTGCCAGGCCCTGCGGAGAGACCGAGTCGAAGTCGCCGATCGCAACGTCGACGCGCAGTCCGATGGCGTGCGCGTAGTCGACGCCCGAGTCGGCGGCGATCACGACTGCCTCAGATGTCAACGCCGGCGTCGGACCCGGGGCGCGCTCGCCCCCGGCAATCACGACAACCTGGCGGTGGCCCACGTACTGCTCCCTTCGCTGGAATTACCCAGTGCAGGTTCGTTGGGTCGGCGGCGCCTCCGGCCACCCTCTCAGCCCGGCTGTCCCGAGCTCCCCATGTGGTTGGTCCGATCGATCGTAGACCCCAACCGACGCCTCTCCAGCATTCGATTCGAGTGGCTCAGTTCGCGACACGGCTCTGGAGGAGATCGCGCCCGCGTCGAGCATCTGCTCCCAGGTCACGCCGGCATCGGGCGGCGGCGCGCTTGGCTGATGAGCTGCGTCAATCTTCGCAGTGTGTGCTGCCGGTGATGCATGACCTCCGTCCATGTGAATCGCCCGCACAGCCAGCCGGTGGTCGCGACAACAGCGGTCTCCCGTGATGCGTCATACACGGGTTGGCCGAGGTGCTGCTGGCCGTCAAGCTCGATGAACAGTCCAAGGTCGGGCCAGGCCAGGTCGACCCGCGCGACGAAACGACTATCGCGTTCGCGCACGACGACCTGACGCGTCGGTGGAGCAAGACCTGAGATCTCGCGCGCCAGCTGGACCATGAGCGTCTCAAGGAGGCTTTCGGTCGGCGGCGCTCCGTCGGGCCGGATGGCGAGCACTCGCCTGATGCGACCTGCGCCCGGTGTTCGCGACCTCGCCATAGCTTCTGCTTCCGCCGCGACCGCCTCCAGCGTCGCGAGTTTCTTGCGCAGTGCCGATTCGAGCATCTGCTCCCAGGTCAGATCGTCCACGATCGCCGCGAGGTCGACAAGTGTCTGCAGCCCATCGGTACACCGAACGCCGTTCACAGAGATGATGCGGTCGGAAGACAGGGTCTTCCGACGCACCTCTCTTCGGCGCCCACTGGCTGTTGGGGCGACGGTCACGTAAGGCGTGCGTATGAAGCCCACGCTGTCGAGCGACAACAACGTCCCCGCAAGGGTGCCGCTCGCAACGCCGCCCGTCGCAAGGACCGCGCCGACTGCGCGCTCGATCGCTGTCGGACCCTCACGACCGAGGACGTAGACGCCCGGTTCAACCAGGCTCCACCGACCGGTACGAGTTCCCCATCGGAGCGCGGCCAGACTCACGCCGCGCGCCAGCGCCTCCGCCCGCGTGAACAGTCGTCGTATCGCGACGCCTCCCCGTTTCGTGTGCGCTGCGCGTCGTGATTCGGCGGCTATTTGCCTGGATCACAGCGCAGGGTGCACGTGAAAAGTTGTGGGGGAAGCCGCCGGACGTGGGCGGCGGCGGATGAACCTAGCGGCGAAGCAGGTCTTTCGCGATGTGGGTGATCTGGATCTCGTCCGTGCCGGC